>Ga0302320_10001855_pt1 | contig 50508 bp, 42 predicted proteins | sample Bog_T0_3_FD_202130 | JGI IMG/M metagenome (GOLD analysis project Ga0302320, IMG submission 202130) | Peat permafrost microbial communities from Stordalen Mire near Abisko, Sweden - Bog_T0_3 | ecosystem: Environmental > Terrestrial > Soil > Wetlands > Peat | place: Sweden: Abisko, Stordalen Mire... | reverse complement strand
CCTGGCCCAACCAACGCTTTGCCGTCAAACACCCCAGGTGGGAGCCCGGTGCGCGAATCGCGCCCGCCGGGATCTGTGCGGGGGGCGCTCAGTAATGAGCGTCCCTACCGCGATATGAGGCAATGCTAACTTGCAATCGCAGCAGCGCCGATACGGTTTTTTAAGCCGCCCGGCCAGCTTCGAACCCCGTCGCTGGGAAAGCATCGCCGACCTCGCCCGCCGCGCCGCAGATTGAATCTGATCATCCCCGACCTGACTATCCTGGGTGAAGCCACGGGGTTCAACGGGTCGCGACAAAGTGAGGCGAGTGGCCGGCGGCGAACGGTGAGCCGGGGATCAGGATGAGTCCGCCCGTCGATGCATCAAATGCAAAGCCCGCGATATCTGCCGTGCCGTCGTTGTCACATAGAGAAACTGGTTGTCAGGATCGATGGCCACAGAATAGGCATTGCCGCCAGCGGTAATCGGGAAACCCGGCAGGGAGGTCAGCAACCCGGTCGCCGCCTCGATGCCATAGCCGACGACGCCCGTACCGGTCGTGACATACAGGTACGCTCCCGTCGGATGGGCTGCAAGGTAGTGGCTCACTGCGAGCGGAAATGGAGAACCGCTGAGCGCCGTCAAGGTCCCGCTGACCGCATCGACGCTGAAGCCGGAAATGCTTGAGTTCATTGTGCCGGAATTTGCCGCATAGAGAAATTTCCCGGATGCCCCGAATGCCAAGCTGAGGGGGTTTGCTACGGCATTAAACGGCGAGCCGGCCATTTCGGTCAGGATGCCCGTCGCTGGATCGATGGCGAAGGCCGATAGGTTGTTCGAGCCGCCATTGTTTGCGACGTAAAGGAAGGGGCCGGCGGCGTCCACCGCAATCGATGAGGGGCCCCTGCCCGTTGCAAACGTGGCCGTCGACAGCGGCGTCAGCGTTCCGCTGCTGGCATCGACGGCGAAGGCAAAGAGGCTCAAGCCCGAAGCCGTGGCGAGGATCGATTTCGCCGAGTCGACCGGAGCGGCTAAGCTAAGCCGAACACCAAGTTTGTAGCCATGCGCGACGCCGAAGATCCGCGAAAGGTTGTGAGACATGAAGCAGATATCGCCCCTTATCGGCGGCTTTTTATTACTGTTCGTGATGGCGGGCCTGGTGGTGTGGCTATCCGCGCTTCAGCAGGACTCCTCACAGTGGGCAAGCCGATCACTCGCCCTAGAGAACGCGCTGAATCAGCTACAGACGGTCTTGACGGATGGTGAGACCGGTCAACGCGGCTATTTGCTGACCGGTCGTGATGAATATTTGCAGCCTTACCTGAGTGCCAAGGAGCAACTCCCCGCCGCAATTGACCGCGTCGAGCAAATCGCCGGACCCGACTCCACACAATTCGCGCGCATGCAGCAGCTGCGCCGCCTGGCCGATGCGAAGTTTGCCGAACTGCAAAGCACGATTGATAGACGCAAGAATGGTCAATTACCGGAATCGCTCGCCATCGTCAACAACGGCGGCGGCGCGAGTCTGATGGCTGAAATCAGGGTAATCCTTCAAGACGCCCGTTCCGAGGAATCGCAACGGCTCCTGGATCGAACCGCGCGGGCCGATCGACAGAGCAGGTACGCCCGCCTGTCTTTGATTGTATGTTTACTGGTTGGCGCAGTGCTTGCCGTCGGCACAGTCCGTGATAGCTGGGCAAAAATAGATCGGCTTCGTACGGTCAATGAGCGACTCGTGGTGGAAATGGCCGAACGCCAAGCCGCAGAAGTGCAAGTCCGCCAATTACAAAAAATGGAAGCTATCGGTCAACTCACAGGCGGCATCGCTCATGACTTTAATAATATGCTGGCGATCGTCATCGGCTCGCTCGATATTGCCAAACGGCGATTGTCCGGCGCAGAGCATCCGCAAGTGATGAACTGTCTCGATAATGCTCGTGAGGGCGCCCAGCGCGCCGTGCTGTTGACGAACCGACTCTTGGCTTTCTCTCGCCAACAGCCCTTGGAACCGTCGAGTCTTGATGCCAATAAGCTGGTGGGGGGCATGTCAGAACTGCTTCGCCGCACGATTGGCGAACCAATTGCGGTAGAAACCGTACTGGCCGGCGGACTCTGGAAAACCTACGCCGATGCATCTCAGTTGGAAAATGCAATTCTGAATCTCGCGGTCAACGCGCGCGATGCCATGCCGGACGGCGGCAAGCTCACCATCGAGACGTCCAACGCGCACCTCGACGAACAGTATGCAGGTCAGCATGCGGACGTGCGAGCTGGACAATATGTGCTGATTTCGGTCTCCGATACCGGGGTCGGCATGGCGCCTGAAGTCGTGCAGCGAGCGTTCGATCCGTTCTACACGACCAAGGGGGTCGGAAAAGGCACCGGCCTCGGGCTAAGCCAGGTCTTCGGTTACGTCAAGCAGTCGGGCGGACACGTAAAGATCTATTCGGAAATCGGGCGTGGAACCACCGTCAAGGTCTATCTGCCTCGGTATACCGGCGAAGACAAGAATGTGCAGCCCGCACCGCCGTCCGGCGACATACCGCGCGGTGATCATAATGAGATCATTCTGGTGGTCGAAGATGACACGCAAGTGCGACACATGTCTGTGGCTGCACTTCGAGAGTTAGATTACACCATCGTTCAGGCAGCAACCCCATCGGAGGCGCTGAAGCAACTGGAATTACAGCCGCACATTTCGCTGCTGTTTACCGATGTGGTGATGCCAGAAATGAGCGGCCGCCAGCTTGCGACACTCGCGTGCGAACGTCGGCCTGAGCTCAAGGTCCTCTATACCACCGGCTACACACGAAATGCCGTGGTTCACAACGGAGTTCTAGACTCCGGTACCCAATTGCTCGTCAAACCATTCACCTTGGAGCAGCTCGCACGCAAAATTCGCGAGGTGCTGGAGACAGATGCCTGAGCGAACGACAGACCATCGACGATTTTGAAAGAGTCGTTGCCCGCCGTCAATGCACGCAGGCGAAGCCAGGCCCGTCAGTCATCGGGAATCTGCCGACCCTCATGACGTGATCTTGAGCCGGGTGCCGGCCCTCGAGCAGTTCATCCCTGAGCGCCACTGCGGGGTCGTAGTGCTTCACGTAAGCGGCGGGACTGATGAGGGCTTGGTGCGGCTCGGGAAAACTCGTGCAACCTCTTCCGCGCGAGGTTGGCTCACACTATTCTGCACAATTCGGGAAGGAGATTTGCAGCATGGCGAAACTTGTCTATGGATTGAATCAGTCCCTGGATGGCTACGTAGACCACACGGCATTTGGGCCGCCTCAACCCACCGTCTTCCGTCATTTCACTCAGCAGGTGCGCGGCGTTAAGGGCATGATATACGGTCGCCGGATGTACGAGGTCATGCGTTATTGGGACGAAGACTTCCCGGAGTGGGGGCCGACCGAACGAGATTACGCGGCAGTGTGGCGAAGCCAGCCGAAGTGGGTCGTGTCGCGTTCCCTCAAGTCAGTCGGTCCCAACGCCACACTTATCGCGGATGACCTTAAGGGGCTGATCAGTAGGCTGAAGGCTGAATTAGCCGGCGAAATTGAAATTGGCGGACCCGACTTGGCGCGAAGCCTGACCGAGGCCGGTCTTATCGATGAGTATCGACTCTATTTCCATCCTGTTGTGCTTGGCCGCGGCAAGCCATTCTTCGCCGGCCCCCGGCCGCCGCTCCGCCTTGTGGCCACCGATCTGATCGCCGAGAGCGTGATTCGGTTGACGTACGTTCCTGCTTAATTGCGCGACTGCGACGTGCGCGGTGCGCGGTTGATACTGATCAATAGATCACTCTCCACGAGCGAGAGCGGGCTGCTCGTCGGTCTGGTACACCAACGCCCGCTCCTGGCCGTTTCTTAAATGGAATAAACCGCTGCGCTCGCCAGTCTTCATCTCTGTTGGTCAATGAAACGCAGGAGTTGTTCTCATGTTACTTCGTCGTTTAATGCTTGGATTGGCATCATTCGCCGTCGCCGGTGTTTCGAGCGCCAACCCCATCGCCTCTGGCGCGGGCCCCAACAGTGATCGAGAAATCACGCGACAAGTCGAGCTGCTGATTGACGAACCCTCGTACTGGGGAACGATGCTGACCGTGCGCACGAAAAACGGCGTCGTTTATCTGGGCGGAAGCGTCGCGACGCCCTTTACCCTGGTGAACGCGAATAGCCTCATTGCTCAGATTCCGGGTGCGCAGACAGTCGTCGATACCGCAGGAGACGACGAGTAGGTCGATGGAGAGGGGTGAAAGCCTCTCTCCGCAACGTTTGCTCAGGCAGCTGCTGCCTCCTTTCGGCGTGAACTGCACCCCGTCGCAAACGCAATGCCGCCATTTCCCAGCGCCGGCCCCATGCAGTAATCTTCCCCCGCGACCAGGATGATTCGCGGACGTCCGTTAAAATCAAGCCAAGCTATGAACGACACTAAGACCATGATTGGGCGGGCGTATATGGCATTCAACCGGCGGGACATCGACGGTGCACTCGCCTTAATGCCACAGGACGTGAGCTGGCCCAAGGCGTCTGAGGGCGGCAAAGTTGTCGGCAAAGAAGAGATCCGCGCTTACTGGACTCGACAATGGGCTGAGTTCGATCCCCACGTCGAACCGCTCACTATGACTGAGGAAGACGCAGGCAAGACGCGTGTCAGGGTGCACCAACTCGTCAAGAGCCCGCAAGGACACATTCTTTCGGACAGCGAGGTTCTGCACGTATTCACGATGATCAACGGTCTTATCGCCGAAATGACCTTCGGCGATGAGGCCAATCCGACCGCTCGACCGTCCGCCTCATTCGGACAACGATCTTAGCTGGCTAGGCACGGATTGGCTCGACCTGCGAGTTAGACGCCTACTTACTTTTCCGCGCAGGCTTGCTGCCCGAACGACGCGCGGGCCTTTGCTTTTTGGTATCGGGAAGAAGGTTTTCCATCTCCTTTGCGAAGGCCAACGCCAAGTCGCCAGAAATCTCAAATTCGATGGGTTCAATCTTCGGGGCGAGAAATTCGCAACGGAGTCGAACCCCGACTGGTTTGACGATGCGTTTAATATAGACGCCGCTGAGTTCCCCGAGCTTGCGAATGGCCATTGACCGCATCCTGAGTCCTTTTAGTCAGTACGTACCTTCAAACTACCCCGATTCTAGGCCGAAGTGGAGCTCAGAGTTCAGCTTTTGAGTACCATAGGAAGATCGGATCACCGGCGAGCGCTGGAGAGCGTCCGCTCCAAACTTGCCTTGAATTTAAGTCTCATCGGGGTACTTCATGGAATCTCCCCTGACACCGCTGGAGTTTGCACGGCGAGCCCGCAAACTGTACCCAAACCAAGAGGCCGTGGTAGATAACGACCGGCGCTTCAGTTATGCCGAATTTCTAAACCGCTGTGATCGTTGGTCTGCCTGCCTACAGAGACTTGGCGTCAAGGCAGGCGATCGCGTTGCGGTCATATCACCCAATACCCATGCCATGCTCGAAGCGTTCTACTCGATTCCTCAGCTAGGCGCGATCATCGTTCCGCTCAACTACCGTTTAACCCCGGAGGATTTTTGCTATTTGATCTGCCACAGCGGCGCATCCGCCGTGTGCGTTCACTCAGATTATGTGGATGCAATCGATGGCATCCGCAGCCGCCTGCCGGAGGTCAGGTTTTTTGTGGCATTTAAGGGAGCGAAAAGTGGCTGGCTCGACTACGAATCCGCCCTCCCCCAAAGTCCGGCGGAATTCGCCCGTCCGCCTATTGCCGAAACAGACGTCATCGCCATCAATTACACGAGCGGCACCACGTCGCGTCCGAAGGGAGTGATGATCACTCACCGCAATGCCTGGATGAATTCGGTCGGCACGCTGGTGCACCATCCGATGTCATCCGCCGATCGTTATTTGTGGACGCTCCCGATGTTCCATGCGAACGGCTGGACTTTCGTTTGGACGGTTACCGCGGTGGGTGCTACACATCTCTGCCTGACACACGTGAACCCTTCGTCGATCTACTCGACCATTATCGGCGAGGCCGCCACGGTGCTCTGCGCGGCACCCACGATATTAATCGGCATCGCGAATGGCAGCGCCGCCGAGCGTCGGCAACTCCCCCAGGGTGTTCGGGTGCTCACGGCAGGCGCACCGCCCGCCGCCGCGACCATCGAACGCATTGAAGGCGAGCTTGGATGGACTATCTTGCAAGTCTACGGGCTGACTGAGACATCGCCGTTCATTACCGCGTGCGAGGTACGTCCCGAACACGCGGCTCTCGATGGGCGAGACAAGGCCGTCGTGAAAGCCCAACAGGGAGTTGAGCTGATCACATCCGGGGAGACTGAAGTCGTCGATGAAAATGGCAAGCCCGTTCCTCAAGACGGCAAGACACTCGGTGAAATTGTGGCTCGCGGCAATGTCGTCATGAAGGGTTACTACAATGACCCCGAAGCGACCAATTCGGCATTCAGAGGCGGCTGGTTTCACACCGGGGATGCCGCCGTTGTCCATCCAGGCGGTTACATCGAAATTCGCGACCGCTATAAAGACGTCATCATCAGCGGCGGAGAGAACATATCCTCCATTGAAGTCGAGGGAGTTCTGCTGCGACATCCCTCGGTGCTGGAAGTCGCTGTTGTCGGGGTGGCTGATGAAAAATGGGGAGAGACGCCCCATGCATTCGTCGTTTTGCGGATGGGCGAAAATGCCGGTGCAGAAGAACTTCGAGAGTTTGCCCGGGCCAATCTCGCGCACTTTAAGGTACCAAGCGCCTACCACTTCGTTCGAGAGCTGCCAAAAACGGCGACAGGCAAAATTCAAAAATACGTGCTGAGGCAGCAACGTAGCGCCATCAGTCCGCAGTAGGAACTCCCTGTTAGGCAGTCATCATCCTGCCGACGCCCGGGTCGTTACCTGGTGCAAATGCACGATTGCGGACAAGACTTTTCTAGCGCATTTGCCTGGACCATATCCAGGCAGTCGCGGGCCGGCTACCGATTGAGCGTGTAGGACACTGCCCGCTGCGGCGACTCCGCGCCAGAGGCTGGCTTGAATTACGGGCACCCCCGCCATTTCTTAACCGTGCGGAATGCGACGCGCTTCACAAGTCTGGCTGTTTCAGTCCTCGGCTGACTACGGCCCTAGGCGGTCCCGACCGATACTCCCCTAAGAGTCCCCCGCAGGACAATTCCCTAGATTTGGACCTTTACGCTTGCGGGTTAATCAGGGTGCCTGAAAATGAACATCCCCTTGCGGCTAGTGGTTGTCGAAGACAACGAGGCCGACGTCGAATTGCTGACACGCTGTCTCATCAAGGCAGGACTGGACGTGGTCATCCATCGCGTCGAAACCGAGCATGACTTAGTCTCGGCTCTCCATGAATTCACACCCGACCTGATCCTGTCGGACTTCTCTCTTCCCCAGTTCAACGGCGTACGGGCATTGGAAGTCGCCGTTGCTCACGCTCCGCATACGCCGTTCATTTATGTTTCCGGAACCATCGGCGAGGAGCGGGCAATTGACGCCTTGCGACGCGGTGCCACCGATTACGTGCTCAAAGCGAATTTGTCGCGCCTGCCGTCGGCAGTACATCGGGCGTTGCGCGAAGGTTCCCTCAAGGCCGAGCAACGCAAGGCCGAGCTGCAACGGCGCGATCAGGAACTGCGGCTACAGCGACTGACCCGCACTTATCGCATGCTGAGCAACACCAGTTCCGCGATTCTGCGTTTGCGCGAACGCAGCGAACTGCTGAGCGAAGTGTGTCGAATCGCCGTGCAATTGGGCGGCTATTTGCGCGTCTCGGTGAGTTTGTTGGACGAAGACGGAACCCCGCTCGGCGCAATCGCATGGGCAGGCGATGAATCCGATACCCTGCTGGCGGTCGAGCCCGATCTCACCCAGGCATGCATCGCAGGGAGGCTACCCGAAGTACACAATGACGTCGCGACCGAGTCTGGTGAGTCGTTCTCCCCCTTGATTCGGGACGGCTGTCGTGCGGTGGCGGCGGTACCCCTCTGCGTGGATGCGACTCCCGTGGGAGCCATCACCCTGTTCAGTAGCCAAAGCGCCGTGTTCGACGATGCGGAAATGAATGTGGTGCTCGAATTAACGGCCAACCTCGGCTTTGCTCTGCAGTATCTTGAGAAGGATGCGGCGGTGCATTTTTTGTCCTATTTTGACACCTTAACCGGACTTGCCAAACGCGCGCTTTTTTGCCAGCGAACGTCCAAGCTGTTGGCCGAAGCGACGCCCGCGGCGGGCACTCGCGCAATTGCCGTGTTCGACATACAAAAACTCGGCGCGATCAATGATTCGTACGGCCGCTACGTGGGCGATCTGCTCATACAGACCATCGCGGAACGCCTAAAACAGGCCTTCAACGATCCAGAAGCCATTGCGTACTTCGGTGGCGGCACATTCGCGCTGACGCTGACCGAGGATTCCGGTGACATCGTCCGACTCTGGCAGACCGTCTCTGCGCAGTTGTTCGCAGAGTCGTTTCAACTGGAGGGCGAGGAGTTGCGCCCGTTGGTTCGATGCGGAGTCGCCATCCACATGCAGGATGGAGCAACCGCCGAAGCGCTGGTGCAACATGCAGAAACCGCGCTGAAAGCCGCACGCGAAGAAAACGAGAAATATCAGTTTTATACCTCTGTAAAGAAGCACCCCACCTCGCGCGGTATGGCGCTCGAAGCGCGCTTGGAGGGCGCCCTCGATCGACAAGAATTTCTGCTTCACTACCAGCCGAAGGTGAACGTTGCGGACGGACGGCTGGAAGGGTTTGAGGCTCTCCTGCGATGGAAAGATGCACACGACGGGTTAGTCTCGCCGGCACTCTTTGTGCCGTTGCTGGAGCGTTCCGGCGCCATTGTGGAAGTTGGCGAGTGGGTAATGCTGCAAGCGACCCGTGACATTCGAGACTGGTTCGCCGCGGGCCTGACCCCCGTGCGCGTCGCAGTGAACGTCTCGCCATTGCAATTGCGTCGGCGAGACTTCGTCGATCAAGTGCTTTCCAAGAGTCTTGCCGCGACCGACCTCGGTGCCGGCGGCATCGACATCGAAATCACCGAAAGTATGTTGATGCAAGATTTAGAGCTATCGATCAGCAAGCTATCGCAGTTGCGCGATGCGGGAATCGCGATCGCGATCGACGACTTCGGCACGGGCTACTCCTCGCTCAGCCTATTGGCTTCGCTGCCCGTCGATACACTGAAAATCGATCGATCCTTCGTGCACCACATGGTGGACAGTCCGAAGGGGATGAGCCTGGTCGCTACCATCGTTTCGCTAGCACGGTCATTCGATCTGAAGACTGTCGCCGAAGGCGTGGAGACCGCCGCCCAACTGCACCTGTTGCATTCGGTCAATTGCGACCAGGCGCAAGGGTTTCTGTTTCAACGCCCGGCTGCCGCCGTCGATGTCCCCGGGATCATTGCCCGCTTCGGGCAACATTCCGCAGGCCAAGGCGGTGCCGTCAATTCGGCTGCAGAACCCAATGCTGCGTCGGTCCGCCGTTCTCGGCACCGGTAGCGGCGTGCCTCTCTCCGTGCGGCTCCTTCGAGGGCGGCTGATCTTAAGATGACGCAGCGACCCCAATCGAAGCGCCCAATCGACAAGTTGGCCGCGGCTCTAGCGGCAACGGGAGTCGTGCTGGTCAGCGTTCTGTTCGTGATCGCACGCCAATGCACGGATCTCAAGACCGGCCATTATTTCGATTATTTCCATTGGACGATCGCCTATTCGATCTCCGCAGCGATCGCGTGGCTCGGCGTGTACCACGCACAAGAGAGCGAACTCGTGCCGCGTCGCTGGTTTGCCTGTGGGTTGACCGTCACTTTGGCGGCGCAGCTGCTGTTCGATGCACAAGAAATTACCCAAAGCACTCCGATTCAAAATCTCTCCGATGCCTTGTTCTTGAGCATCGGTCCCTGCTTCGTCATGGGGATGTTGGCGCCCGTGCGCGGCCGCGCGGCCGTTGTGCGGCGGCCCTTTGACTTAAATGCCACGGCATTGGCGCTGGTGATTCTGACCCTCACCCTGGATCTGTATCTGCCGAGGCGCGACGGCATGGATGCATTGGATCTGACCATACTCATCATCTATCCGATCAGCATGCTCACACCCGCCTGTGTCGGTTTGGTGATGGCTCCGACCTTGCGCTGGCGCATCGATTATCGATGGTTGTTGTTCCTGGTCGGCTCGGTGCTCAACAGCGTGGTTTGGATGTTCTGGAACGCGACCTATGCGGTTGGCGCCTGGGAGAACGGGTCATGGCTTAACTTGGCGTTCTCCTTCATCGCGATCGCCATGGGCTATGGCGTCTATGTATGGCATGCCGAATCGAACCTCAGTCCGACTTGGCAACGGCGGTGCGAGGCGCTGCTACGCCTGATCCCCTTGTTTGTGGTGGCGGCGAGCGTCATCAGCGTGTCACTCGTTTGGGTCTTGCCGAATGTTCTGCCGGTAGTCCGCATGACCACCCTCGCGGGTGCCGCGGTGGTGATTATTCTGGCGATGCTGCGCCAAAATCTCGCGATGCATGAGTACGACCGCCTGATTGCGGCGGAGCAGCACTTAAGAGATCGGACACGCGAGTTGGAAGGCAGCAATGTGCGCCTCGCGGCAACCAACGATCAACTGCTGACAGCCTCCCGGCAAGCGGAAGAGTTGGCGCAGACCGCGCAGGTCGCCAATCGAGCGAAGAGCGAATTCCTGGCGAACATGAGCCACGAGATCCGGACCCCGATGAACGGGGTGATTGGGATGACGGACCTGTTGCTGGACGGTACGTTGAATGAGCAACAGCGCGACTACGCGGAAACGATTCGCCAGAGCGCGAAGGCTCTGCTGACCGTGCTCAACGACATTTTGGATTTCTCGAAAATAGAGGCCGGCAAGCTTGAGTTTGACGTGAGCCGCGTTGAGCTGCGTGACTTGGTCGAAGCCGTGGTGCGGTTCATCGGCATACAAGCCCATCCCAAGAACCTGGAAGTTACCGCCTACATCGATCCGGCGGTGCCCGACTATGTACAAGTCGACGCCGGCCGGCTGCGACAGATACTGCTCAATTTGCTCGGCAATGCCGTCAAATTTACCGCAGCGGGCGAAGTCGCACTGAGTGTGCACAAGTCATCCCATGATGCCGAATCCACCTGGTTGCGCTTCGAGATACGCGACACCGGGATCGGCATACCCGGCCATCGTCTGAATACGCTGTTTCAGGCGTTCTCCCAAGTCGACAATTCCACGACGCGCCGCTTTGGCGGCACCGGTCTTGGACTGTCCATCGTCAAACGCCTCGTTGAAATGATGGGCGGTGAAGTCGGGGTGCTGAGCCGGGACGGCGCCGGATCCACCTTCTGGTTTACCGGCCGATTCGCGACCTCGGCGAACGAGCCGAATGCCCTGCCGCAGCCTATTACCGCCGATTTATTTGGCAAGCGGGTGCTGGTGGTCGATGACAATGAGACGAATTGCAAGGTTCTCCTCGGTCAATTGCGCCGCCTCGGAATCGAGGCCCAGTGTGTAAACACTGCGGCGGATGCGCTGACTCTAATGCGGTTTGAACATGCTGCCGGCCGGCGTTTCGAGGCGGCGCTCCTTGACCATCAGATGCCGGACTGCGACGGCGCTGAACTCGGACGCCGCATCAACGCGGACGCATTGTTAAACTCCACACGGCTGATACTTCTCACTTCCTCGGGTCAGCGAAGCGATGTCGCGAGTTTCGAACAGATCGGATTTGCAGGCTTCTTATTGAAACCGGTCGTGCTGCGAGAACTCGCTGGCTGCCTGCGGACCGTTTTGGCATGCGATGCACAAGAATGGCATTCCCACTCGCAGTCGATCGTCACGCAAAAAATGTTTACTTCGGAGCCGAGCAGGCGCCGAATTCTGTTGGCCGAAGACAACCCGGTGAACGAAAAGGTGGCAACTCACACATTGCGCAAGCTGGGATATGAAGTACACGCGGTGGACAACGGGCGCGATGCCGTGCTCGCCTGGAAGAGCGGCCGCTTCGACCTGATCTTGATGGATTGCCAAATGCCCATCCTCGATGGTTACGAAGCCACCCGCGAGATACGCAGTCTCGAGCGGGGTGGGGAACACATACCCATCGTTGCACTCACGGCCCACGCGATGACCGGGGATGATCTGAAATGCAAATCATCGGGTATGGACCATCACCTCACGAAGCCGCTCGATCGAGCGCGATTGCAAGCTTGTCTCGATGAGTTCATCACCCTGGACGGCGAGGAATTACCACGGGCGGCCGGTCATTCGTAGAAACACCTCTTTTTGCCGATAGTCGATAATGAACGTATCGAGCAAGCCGATGACATCCATGCCGATGAGGACCACCGGCTCTTTGGTCAAATTCCAGTGCTCGAAGATGTGCATGTCGCCGTAGGTAATCCGCGGGTTTTCAATCTCGATCGAGCCCAATTTAATCGTTGGGCTGCTAAAGATTTCGCCTGCTTGTTCAGCTGTGGTGACATCGGTGACGTGCGTCTCGATGCCGTGGGCGCGCCGACGTACCAGCGCTTCTCGCATGGCCTCATTGCCGATCGTCGTCTGACCGCCGGTATCGAAGATGGCGCGAACGCGCACGCCCGCCACCTGGGCGCGAACGGCCAGAAGGCCGGCGGGCGATCGCTCGAAGGGGATCGACACGAATCCAAAGTGCGCTCGTTCGCCGTTCGAATGCGCAATCGTAATCAAGTCGTGCCTGAAATCGATGTAAATGCGCTTGTCGGCGAATCCTTCGGTGCCGAGTACGCCGTCCGCTCCGCCCAAGGGATCGGTCACGATCGGCAGAGTCGCCGGTGACAAAATGACATCCCCCACCGCGAAGGAGTCGACATGAATGGTCGGCACCGCCACATTTCCTGTGACGCCGCGGAGCATCACCAGTTGCGACTGATCGGGCACAATGCCAAGGGCCTCGGCGACTTGCGCATTGACTCCCGATCGGTTCGCACCCGTGTCCAACACCAGCCGGAACGGTCCCCTGCCATTGATCAAGACGGGCGCCCAGATGCGACCAATTTTATCGCGGCGCGTCGGTGCGACGAACTTGGGCTCCGGCGCCTGCACCACCACTTCAGAGAGGTCATTCGGCGGCTGAGCGCGGACACTGGCGGCGGCTGCAGCCAACAACGACAAGAACAACTTCGCGCACGTTGTCGCTGAAATTCTACGCACGTGCGTCGATCAATTGAATTCTTCGACATGGCATCGTGAGCTCTCGTGCGCTAGGATCCGAAGCACCGTACGCGGGCGGTGATCTATGAAACGCAAACTTGTATTGATCGTCGGGACCATTTTTATAGCCGGTCCGCCTGTCATGGCCGCCGATGAATCGGCTCTGACGCAGGTAAGAGCATGCACCCTCGAAGTCAACGACGCGCTGCGGCTGGCCTGTTACGACTCGGCGATGGGGCGCAGCCGAATGGGAGCGAGCGATATGGGTGTCACGGGGGAGTTGCTGCGCAACCAGCGCCGGCAAGCCGGCATGACCGAGACGTCGCCGCAGTCCCTGCACGCGAAAGTTGTCGCAGTGTCCCGGCCGCCGAATAGCAAAATTGTGGTCTCGCTCGACAACGGCCAAGTGTGGTCGCAGCAGGAATTGCTCGAGTTCCCGATCGAGATTGGTGACGATGTCACCATCCGGCCGGGTCTGCTGGGCGCACTGTGGATGGTCGATGGGCATCGTCACCGCGAAACCCGCGTCGCTCGCATTCAATAGATTATTTACTGCAACCGGGCGCGGTGCACGGGCCTGCCTGTGTTTTGCCAAGCTCCTGCTGCACCGATTGGGTGTCGGCTTTGGTCGCGTCTCGTTGCGCCTTGGTGGTACATACTTGGGCGCCAAGATTCGATCCTGTCGGCCGTTCAATCCGGCATCGAACCTCCTCGCCGCTCGCTGCCGTGGGAAGATGTGCCGCCTGCGGCGTGGGGACGGTGGCACAGCCGGATACGCCGGCGGTCAATGCGAGCACCGCGAGCAATGGGCGAATCGGTAAGCACATGCTGCCGCTGTCGCTCGGCCGGCACACAGGCCGACCGAGCGTATGAGCTCCTTCGCGTCAGAATTTCGCCGTGAACGCCACAAACAACTGCCGTCCGAGATAATCGTACGTCGGGTAGGAATTGGCCGGACCGGAATTACCGCTGATGTCGCCGGACGGAACGAGCGGCGGATCCTTGTCCAACACGTTGCTCACGCCGGCGCGAACCTCAAGATTCGATAAGGCGTGCCACACCGTCGTGAGATCCAGATAGCTGACTCCAGGAATTCGCGCATTGTACTGGTCGTAGTACGGCGCCGGAGCCGACGGGTCCTGGCCCGCCTCTTCCGCACCCTGCAACAAGGGATTCGTGGAGTTGTTGTCAAAGCTCGTCGGGCCGATGTAGCGCCACTGCAGTGAGAGGAGCAGATTCCACGGCGTATCCCAGTTCAAGCGCAGATTGTGGCGCCAGCGCGGATTGACGGAGCCATTTTGAGTCTCGCAAGTACTACCAAACAGTCCCGCGCAGTCGTAACTTCCGGCACCGGGAAAGGGCTCAAGCGCGTCATGCATAAGATACGCTCCGTTCAGTGATGCACTAAAAGTGCCCCACCCGGCCGCCAGAGAATGCTTGAAGTTCATTTGCAGATCGATGCCTGAGAGGCTCAAGAGCCCGAGGTTGAAGTCCTTCTGCAAGAAATAGCCGCCGCCAACAACCGTCGCTCCGGTGAGCGATCCTGCCGGGGTGCGGACGATTTGGCTGCAATAAAAAGGATTGGTGCCGTTGAAACAGCCGTTGAAGATATTGGCGAATGGATAGGTGCCAATCTCGTTTTCCAGCCGTATATGGTAGTAGTCAATGCTTGCGTTGAATCCCGGGAACTCGACAGGCGCAAAGGTCAACCCGAGCGACCAGGTCTTGGCGACCTCGGGCTGCAGCTGCGAATTGCCCTCGATCACCTCCCCGCACTGACCGGACACACATTGAGTGATGCTGTTGACTCCTGTTTTGTTGTTGATCGCGAACTGCGCGGGCGTTACACCCGTGCGCTCACATGGGAGCAGTAGATTGGCGGCTGGCGCACCGGCGCAAGGGTCGGCACCGAATACCGTTTCTTGTCCGTAGGACGGTTGCAGGAACAGCTCGATGAGATTCGGTGCTCGCACCGCGCGATCGAACGAGAAGCGCAAACGCATATCCTGGATCGGAGCGTATTGAACCTCGAATTTATATGTGTTGGTCGACCCCGTCGTGTTGTAATCCGAGTACCGATAACCCGTGTCAGCGGTCAGATCATAAAGACCTGGCAAATCATGCGCGAGCGGAGCTCGCAGCTCCACGAACGCTTCATTGATGTCGTAGTGTTCATCGATGGGCACAAGGCCCCCGGAAAATCCCGACAGAGTGCCCGACGCCTCGGCACCATCGGGATTGAACGTCACGGAATCCATCCGATGCTCACCGCCGAAGTTCACGGCGACGCCATCCTTTGCCGAGGGCAACTGCAGGCCGTATTTACCCAATTCGCCCGTGATATCGATGTGGGCAATCTGCTCCGTGTTATTGCCGTACGCCGTACCCGGGGTCTCGAGATAGGCCAGTTGCGCTGCGTTCACACCGCCTGTTTTGAAGATATTCCACGGCACACAGCTGCCGCCACTGATGCACTCCGGCGCGCCAGTCGTGGGATTGGTCGTGACCTGCAACGCGTTGTCGACCTTCGAATAGTCCAGGTAGTTGGAGTTTGCTTGAAACGTGGTCACATAGTAGTACGATCCATAGAGATCATAGTTCCAGCCGTCGATGATGGCGCCGTTGGTACCGACCACAAGACGGAAGTTGTTGTGCTCGTAGAATGACTGCCGGCCGCCTCCCTCGATGTTGCGCCGGCCGATCACCACGTCGGCGCTATTGCCCTTGGATCCGGGGTTGGCCAAGTCCCCGGCGATTTGCGCCGGCGAACAGAGTATCGATTGCTGCTGCTTGGTGAGCAGCGGATTGCTGCAATTGATGAGCTCATTGCCGTCCGCTGTTTGGGTATTCGAACCAATGAACAGGCCCGACGGGGCGACAACCGCATAGGTTCGATCATCCATCCAGCTAAATTCCATATACGGTTTGACGTGGTCATTGAGATCGAAGTGCCCGAGGAATCCCGCTTGATAGCGCTGATCTTGCCGCTGTAGATATTCAAATTCGTTGAAATCATAAATGGCCGGCGGGCTTGAGCCGGACTGCGGCCACGGCAGCAATTGGTTGCCAACGACGGTGTAGCGTGAACCGTTGCCCGGCGCTGACGGGCTTACGGGCGTGAAGCTGTTGGAGTTAGAGCTGCCGTAGCACTCAAGTCCGCTATAGGTCTTCGATGCGAACACGGCGTTGGAATAGAGCTGGCACGCCGAGAAATCGCGGGACGACGCGACCACGGGTTGTTGATCGTGATAGACGAAATAGCCGGTGATGTTGCCTTTGTCGTCGGCAAAATTCGTGCCCATGACCACGGACAGATCATGCTTATAGCCATCGCGAATCGAACCGGAGGGCGGCGGGTTCGCGGTGTAACCCGTGTCTGGATCATTGTGCCCTACGAGTCCTTCGACGTAGCTGTCATGTTGGTCGTGCTGGCTCAAGCCGTACTGGCCATCGATCTGAATGCCTTGAAAATCCTTCTTCAAAATGAAATTCACCACGCCCGCGATGGCATCGGATCCGTACGTGGCGGAGGCGCCGCCTGTTACGACGTCGACCCGCTCGATCAGCGGTGCGGGTATCTGGTCGATGTCCGGCGCGGTGGCCTGATTCGAGGTGCTCGGATCGCCCTCGCCGAGACGCCGCCCGTTGACCAGCACGAGGGTACGCTGCGGACCGATGCCGCGCAGGTCGACCGTGGAAAAGCCGCCGGTCGAGGTCAGCGGGCTCGACGTGTTGCCGAAGTCGTTGGCCGAGCTGATGATGTTTTGCGGCAGTTGGTTGATGACATCGGTGATGTCGGTGTGACCTTGCAACTGCAACTCTTGGCTTGAAATGACCGTGGTCGGACTCGTAGACGTGATATTGGCCGGCACCGGAATACGCGAGCCCGTGACGACGACCTCTTGAAGCTGCGGTTCGGGCTGCGCCGGCGCCGTTGTTTGTGCGAGGGCGCCGACCGTCGCCAAGCTCGACGCCGTCAGCACGGCGAGGAGTTTGCGGCCCCATTTAATTTGGATTGTGTTGGTTAGCATTTGGAACATCGTCATGTATATGGCTCCCTTGATTGCGCTAATGCATCGACGCCCACGCAGTCACTTAAAGGTCTGCTTGTTGTGCAGGAAAATACCGCTTGCGAGGACTCGCGAAAAAAAATGGGACGAGCGGCGACCTTGGCGGGTATGAAGCGCCCAGATACGTGATGAGTACCTGTTGAAAGGCGGCGAATATGAACGCTACCCACCCGAATTGACACGGTAAGGCGTCCCCCGCTACAGTTCACGCAGTGGTGAACTATTGGCAGGAGCGGACCCAATGCACGCGACAATACAAGTCCGGGATGGCAGGAGTCGTGACAGGGGAAGAAGCGTTTCAGTGGCGATCGCCGCCAGAATGTGCGTGGCGGTGCTCTGCGGCGCAATCGCCCCAGCGCATGCAGAGGATGTAAAGCCCGCCGCGCAACAAACGATGGCCCCCGTCGAGCAATATCGAATGGCGAGCCAATCCGCAGAGATTGCCCTGGCGCGCAGCGCCGCGCCCGCCTCGATTTCAAACGATGCCGATGTCTTGGTGTTGGGCAAACACGGCTACGAAACGGCGGTTAAGGGGAAGAATGGCTTCGTTTGCCTTGTGGAGCGCTCCTGGTTCGCCTCCTTCGATGACCCGGTGTTCTGGAATCCGAGAATTCGCGGACCCGACTGCCTCAACGCCGCAGCGGCCAGCAGCGTGCTGCCCATCAATCTGGAAAGAACGCAATGGGCGTTGGCCGGGGTATCCAAGGCTGAAATGCTTGTTCGGACCCAATCTTCAGCAGCCGCCCACCAAGCGCCGGCGGCGGGCGCGATGGGCTACATGATGTCCAACCAGCAGCACCTCTCCGATGCCGATGGCCACTGGCACCCGCACCTGATGTTCTTTCTGCCGCATACCGCCGTTTCCGCATGGGGAGCGAACCTCGCGGGCTCGCCCGTGATGGGCGCTCAGGGCGAATCGAACGAAGCGACGGTCTTTTTTGTCCCGGTGTGGACATGGTCCGATGGGACATCCGCGTCGATGGACATGCACTAGCGCCAGAGCGCGCTTGCACAGCGAGCCTTCCCAACCTGGCGCGCGTCAGTTTCGCGCCTGTCGGTAACGGCGCGCAGCGTCGTCTTGACCCGCACGGCCTGACTCGTCCAGACCGCCCCAAGCAATGCCGACTCTCATGTGCCGCGACGGTGCTCTCGCTCACGGCGATGTGCAAACAACGCACGGGGTATACCCATTTTGCGTGCCGCAACGCTCTTATTCTTCGGAGCGCAATTTTGCAGCGTTCCGGCCCGCCTATGACAGGCCTAAGGAGGTGAGATGTCCGTGTCCGATTTCGCCCGGCTCGAGCAATATCGCGCCCGCTTGATTGGACGATGCGCTCGGATGCTGGTTGCTGTGGACGACATGAGGTGTCTTGGCCAGACCTTAGGCCGTGATTGCACCAATCAAACGTTGGTCAATTTGACTACCGATACTGAAATACCTCGCTTGGCAAGATCGTAGACCCCCATGACATACGCGGTTCCTGTTCTGCAAAATTCACCATCCATCCGCCTCCTGATCGTCGATAAGGAGTCCGCAGTGCGCGCCGAACTCACCGACCTGTGCCGTCGGGTGAAAGATTTGCAGGTACTTGGCGAAGCGGAGTCAGGTCGGGCGGCTATCGATGCTGCAGAGAGTCTGGAGCCGGATTTAATGCTCATCGATGTCGCACTGCCGGACATGTCTGGATTTGATGTTCTGCGCGCGACGCGCGCCGGCGTCCGGCCATTGGGCATCATGACCTCCAACCAATCCGAGCACGCCGTCAGGGCCTTCGTTGAGGGAGCCGTGGACTACATCATCAAACCTGTCTGTGCCGAACGATTCAGCGATGCGATCGGTCGCGCTCGAAAGCGCCATGCACTCGAAGACGCCGCGCAATCTCGACGCACCGAGCAGCTATTGCAGCCCGGTCCTCGCCCGCCTCGATTTCTCGTGGGCGAACGGCATCGGCGACTGTATCCCCTCGCCGTCGACACGATCGATTACATAGAGGCCGATGGCAACTATGTGACCTTGCGTGTGGGCGAGACGGAGTACATCAGCCGAGATTCTATTAAACGACTCTCGAACGAATTGGGCGATTGTGGATTCTTGCGTATCGACCGTTCCATTCTTTTGAATGTCCGCGCGGTTCATTACGCCGAGCCCGTCGGTCATGGGACGCTCGCCTTTACGCTCTGCTCCGGAGTCTGTTTACATTCCAGCAAGACTTTTCGCGAAGAGATCTTGCGCGTCTTGCCCTGGCGCTGGCGTCATGCTCGGGGCAGCGCCAATATGCGCGAGTGAGATTCCACTGGATTCGGTCGACCTGCGATTCTTAGGGTTGCTCCCAGTCAGGGAACACTTCATACCAAAATTTATTCTCTTGCGACTGCGTAGGTATTGTGACCTCCATGAGGCTGGCCGATCGCATTTCCCAATGTCGAACGCCTTTCATCGTGGAGAACACGAAAGACAAAGGGCTGACCTACTTAAGTGGGGCAGCCACGTTCGCCAAAGACGTTGCGGAATGCCCGACCCGATATGTCCTTTGTGACGATCTCGTCCGCCTATGCACGGCGCTGTGTTACTCGAAAGGGGCACGCACGCTGAAATGCGCGGACTTGTTGCACGTGCCCGCCGAGCGCGTATGGCTGGAATGGTGCGAAGCGCCGTGGATCGCAGAACTTCAGTATTACGGCTTTAAGAAAAGCGCCGATTGCAAAGACGCTTCGGGGCGCCGCGGTGCGCTCGTGCATGCCTCCGCGGATGGGCGACGCGGCTCGATCAAGACCTTTTGGTCGAATGGCGAGACCGAATTTGATGTGCTGGCGAGCAGCATGGAAGCCTATTTCGACTTTGACACTCAAACGGGAGAGGAGCCGATCGCACCGGATGCCTCCGATAGGCCTACGATCACCGTCATTGACTCGACCATGAATAAGGCAGACATATTGCGTCGCTGCTTTCGGTTTCGCTACGAACAAACCTGGACCGATTACTATTCGAAAGCACAGCTCTCGCCTTTGCAGCGCGATGCGGTTGCGCGGCATGCCCTGGGTACTATTGCGATCGCCATTCCGGTGATATTGGCTTTCTTTTTACTTCTTACGACCCGCCCCGGCCTACCTCGTCGTCCCCTCATGCTCGAACGTTTGAACCAAGCCCGACGAAAGGCCGGGAAGGTGCCGTTACTTGATCACATAGAAGTCTCGGCGCCGATTTTGTCAGAATACCGACCCGCCGGTCGCAACCCATCAGGCCATCATCGGCTCGCTCCCCGACTGCACCATGTTCGCGGTCATCTGGTGCGACGCGGCAGTCAGCTCTTTTGGCGCGTTCCCCACTTGCGAGGTAACGCTCGTGCGGGGTTGATTCGAGATCGGACAGTGACCTGGACGGTGGACACGCAGTCGGCCCCGACTCATCAACTTATCAACTCGTATGTTTCACGGTCAATCCCGTCGGCGATTGATTGACGCATTTGGCGCCGACACCATCCCCTTATCCACAGTCCGCGCGCCTCGCGCGTAGGTCGCCCACCGGCGGCGCAGCGAATATGGCTCAGGCTGTCGCCCGATCGGATAAAATCATAAAATTGGCGAGCATCGGACGCGAAGTCCGCGAGCCTCAACGCAAGACCTCGAACGCCCGCAGAGCACTGAACATGCGCAAAATGAGTAAGCGGCGCGAATTTGATGGCAAGTTGATTGCTCGAGGACCGGGCGGGGCCTGGAGCGTTCCACAATTCGCTGATGCCAGAACGGGACGGTACTCACTCAATGATGATCGGCAAGGCATTGCAGGCGGGGCCGAAGGCGGTACTCGGCGATCGCGTCAAGGTCCCTGCTGCAGTTGGATGAGACTGAACGCGCTGTAGACGTCCGGTGGAATTGAAACAGGGGCTCACCAAGGATAGGGCAGCGAACGCCGCATTTGACGAACTCCCAAAAAAAGAATATAAGGAATGGATCGGCACGGCAAACAAGTTCGAAACGACGTCGGCGCGAGTCGTAAAAGCGCTTGGCTTGCTCAGCTCCGGCGCCAAACGCCTGCGCTAGCCTGACATTTCTCAACTGGTCAGGGCGCGCACGGCGTTACCGCTGAGCCCTTTTCGGCTGGACAAATGTGCGCCGAGCAGGATTAGCGGTGCGAGCGTGAGCAAAAAGGTCAAGTGATACCAGACAGGAAAAGCATGCCAGACTTTGACATGCATCGGAATGAACAGGCACAGCAGCACCACCCCGAGGATCGACGGGGCGAGCTTGCTCGTGGGCGCAACCGCTCCTATCGCCGCACCGGCGATGAGCGATGTGACAGCCGCCATGCCGAGGCGCGCCGCCATCATTTGCAGCGTGAATGCCAGTGCCGGCTCGGCGGCGGCATATCCTGCAAGCAACGCTCGCAGCCCACGATCGATCAAGGAAACGACAATCACCCAAGTAACGAGTCCTACTATGCAGCCGATCACCGTGCGCTTCATGACGTTCCCCGTTAGTTTGTTTCGATTAGTATAATTAAACTATGAAGGCCGAGCTAGTCATTCTTGGAGTGCTGCACCGCGGCAATTTTCATCCGTACGAAATCAAGCGTCGGCTGCTCAACGCCATGGTCGACTGCTACACGGATTTGGACGTGGGCACGCTCTACTACGCCATTCGGCAGCTCGCCAAGTCGCGACTCATTGCGGCGGTATCTCGCGAGCGGGTGGCGCGCGGCGGGATGCGAACGGTCTATGCGATCACACCGGCCGGGAAAGAGCGATTTCAGCAACTGCTGCACGAGTGCTTCGACGCCGAGGGACCCGTGTCCAGCACGCTATATGGCGCGCTGTTGTTTTTGCACTTGGGCGATCTACCGCGTATCTCCGAGATGTTGGCAGCGAGAATCAATCGACAGGCCGAATCCATTCATCACGTGGCCGAGGTTCGCCGCCAGCTCTTGCCACACTTGGCGAGCGGTGGGATTCACCTCCTCGATCACCTCGCCGCTCAGCGCCGGCTTGACCAGAAATGGCTTGTCGCCCTGCAGGCAGACGTGGCCGCAGGCAGGGTGCATGACGTCCCCGACCCTCGGCGGCTCGCCGCCGCCGGAGATCACCCGCCAAAGGCGGCCAAGGTATCGAAACGCGAATCTCGATAAAACTGCTCTCACTGAGGCAAATTCATCTTCCGCAAAAATGCTCCGTAGCGTGGATCGCCTTCGAGATCCTTCAGCAACGGATCGCCCTTGATCGACCAGAGATTGACATCTTTTTGCGCAAACGCTCGCTCGAGCCATGTGAACGCCTGCGATTTCTCATTGCGAAACGCATGCACTTCGGCGATTTGCATCGCCAGGTCGTTTGCATGCTCGGCCTCGAAGCGCGCGAGCGCCGCAGCAGCCTCTGCGGTCCTTTGCGACGCGTGATACGCAAGCGCGAGTCCCGCCATTTGCCATGCCGGACGCGTTTCCTTGCGCATCTCGAGGAGCGCCGCGTCGGCCTTGCCGTCGAGCAGCAGCGTCGTTCCAAGATAAAAGTGGCCCTCCTCGAATGTGGGACTTATGTCCAACATGCGGCGAAAAGCGCGTTCCGCATCCGCGGTGCGGCCCATGCGCAAATACAATAGGCCGCGGCCGAACTCAAAACCGGGATCGAGCGGATCGAGCGTGCTCGCCGCGCTGACAAGATCTGCCGCCCCGTTCCAATCGCCTAGGGCCATGCGCAGCTTGGCTGCATAGTTCAAGACGAACGGACGATTCGGTGACAGCCCCCTTGCAATGGTGAATTCCCGGTCAGCACCCGGCCAGTCCCAGTCGTAGCGGACATGCACGATGCCGAGCAATCCGTGCGCAAGCGCCGACTTTGGGTTCAGGCCAAGGATCGTCTGGGATGCGGCGCGGGCTTGCTCCCACGCCGTACGCGGCGGCACGTATCCCGAAAAGGCAATATTGGCGAGAGTGACCGCGAGCGATTCGGCGGCAGCGACGAACGTGGAATCGAGTTCCAGCGCACGACGGAAGTCGGCCAAGGCCTCCTCCTCGCCCCGTTGGTTGAATTGCTCCTTCGCATGCAGCCCGCGCAGATAAATATCGTAGGCCTCGTTGCTGCGCGGGGACGGTTGCGACAGGAGCCCAACAGGCGTGGCCACTTCCAGCTGCAACGCACGCACCAAGCTCGTGGCAACTTCACCCTGCACCTTGATGACATCGCCAATATCGCGGTCGTAGGTCTCCGACCAGTGGTGCGCCCCGTCGCGCGTGTCGATCAGCTGCGCGGTGACGCGAAAATGTTCGCCGGACCGACGTACGCTGCCCTCAACGACGTAGGCCGCGCCAAGCATCGCACCGATGGTGCGCAAATCCGTGGACTTTCCCTTGAATTGAAATGACGAGGTTCGCGCGATCACTTTCAGTTCAGGAATCTTGACGAGAAGATTCAGGATCTCCTCGGCCATACCGTCGGCAAAGTACTCCTGATCCTTCTGCTCGCTCATATCTGCGAACGGCAGCACGGCGATTGATTTGTCGAGGATCGCCGACTGACCCGATGCTCCGGTTACGCGCGCCGCTGGGCTCGACACCGCCGTCGCCGGGCGTTTCGCCATGAACCGCTCGATCGCGAAGTAGCCGATTGCGATGGCGACGAGCCCCGCAATCACAAGCGGGACCCAGCGTGTCGAGGCTGTCGGCGCGCCGGGTAACCCGGCCACCGACGCTCTGGGTTTTGCGGGCGCGGGCGCGGACTCCGGCGACAGCAATCGCGCAACACGCTCGACGAAGGTGGATGATGATTGGCCTCCGGGAAGACGTGTCCACTGCACCGCCCGGAAAGAATCCGGGACTTCGGCATCCTTATCACTGGTCGCATCAATGACGACCGGAAGTAAAAATGGTTTGGCGTCCGCCATGAGCCGCGTACGCTCGACGGCGAGCCGCCACTCCAAACGGAAGTAGCCTTCGAGTCGCGCCTGCGTGTTGACAGAAATGACCGCCACGAACAATGCGCAGTCGTGGATCTGCTGCCTGATCTGCCGATCCCAGAGGTCACCGCCTCGCAGCTCGCTCTGATCGAACCAGACCTCAATTCCCGACGCCCGCAGCCCATCGCAGAGGTGCCGTGCCGCCTCTGTGTCTTGCGATGCGTAGCTGAGAAAAACCGCGTTTTCGGGCTCGGCCACGTAGTCCCTTAAGTTTTCTTGTCTTATGGGTTCCAGAATGCGGCAAGGCAGGCTTCAGCGCAACGGCGTAGCATCTGGTGCTTCAGGAGAGCGGAGCCCACTCTGATCCAACATAAGACTGATTATTTGATTGTGGGTGCCGGGGCCTCGGGCATGGCATTCGCGGACACCATGCTCGACGAATCCGATGCCGACATGATCATCGTGGATCGTCGCCATGCGCCGGGAGGACATTGGGTCAACGCGTATCCATTTGTGCGTCTGCATCAGCCCTCCTCTTATTACGGGGTCAATTCCCGACGCTTGGGCAACGACTGCAAGGAAGGCCCAGGATTGAATGAGGGTCTTTATGAACGCGCAAGCGGCGCCGAACTGCTGCATTACTACGAGCAAGTGATGAGCCGGCTGGTGGGCTCCGGGCGCGCGCGTTTTTATCCTCTGTGCGAATACGTCGGCCTGCAAAATGGATCGCATCGGTTGAAATCGCTGATGTCGGGCGACGAGCAGGAGGTGCAGATCGGAAGGAAACTGGTCAAAACAGACTATTTCAAGACGCAGGTGCCCTCGACCCATGCGCCAAAATACGCCGTCGCGGCCGGCGTTAAGTGCGTACCGCTGAACGACTTGACTCGCATCGCAAAACCTCACTCGGGCTATACCGTGGTCGGTGCGGGTAAGACCGGAGTCGACGCGTGCCTATGGTTGCTCGAAAACGGTGCGCAGCCGGACTCGATCACGTGGATCATGCCGCGCGATCAATGGTTTACCAATCGCGCCACGGTCCAAACAGCCGACGAATTCTTTGTTCCAACCTTCACGGCGTTTGCGCAGCAGATGGAAGCGATCGCCCGCGCGGCGAATGAGCAGGAACTGTTTGGAAAATTGGAAGCTGACGGCGTCATGCTGCGCATGGACCCCGGCGTCACGCCGACGATGTACCACGCCGCGGTGATGTCCGAGGGCGAAAGGGCGGCCCTGCGCCGCATTCGCCGCGTGATTCGCCTCGGCAGAGTGCTCCGCATCCAAGCCGAGCAGATCGAGCTCGAAAAGGGCACGATCCCGAACGACGTAGATCGCCTGGTGGTCGATTGCTCTTCCAGCGGGTTTTCGCTGACGGCGCGCGGCGTCATTTTTGGGCAGAATCTCATCGACCTTTTCTCGGTCAGGTGGCCAGCGCCCACATTGAGTGCGGCGTTGATCGCCCACCTCGAGGTCTGTCTGGCATCCGATGAGGAAAAAAACCATCTGGCACCTCCGATTCCGGTACCCGATCGGCCAATCGACTGGTTGCACACCACCGTGCACAATCTGAAGGTGCAAGCGCGCTGGAACGGGAACAAAGAGGTACGCGACTGGATCATGCGTTCGCGACTCGATGGCTACGGCGCCATGGCACAGAACGTCAATCCGAACGACGCCGAAAGAGTGGCTTTACGCCAGCGCTACAAGGCCGCGGTTGCCGCAGCCATGGCCAATCTGCCGAGGTTGCTCAACGCCAGCCGCGGTTGAAAGTCTGCCTGGCTTGATCCTGCGGGCCACTCGCAGCAAATTGTAAAGCGCACGTAAAGTTGCCGACGGCAAATTGTCGCGATGACATTGTTGGGCCATGTCACCCGACAATGATCAGATCGATTCTTGTTTAGGCGAAGCGCTTTGCGGGGGTGATGATGGCGGGGTTGCCGTGTAGTCAGCCCGGGGCAATGCTACTTTGCCGCCGGAGCGCTCAAGAAGCGCCATCGCGCCACGACTCTCGCCGTCACCGTAATCTGCGGCGCAACCACCTCGGTACTCTCGGGGACCGCTTTTTTGAACATGCGCATTTGGGCGTTCACCAAATCGGACTGCTGCGTGCTGAGCAGTTCCAGCTCCCCCAATCGGCCGCCCCCTGCCTGCGCCATTGCCTCCGCATCACGCCGCGCCGCCGCCACCGCCTCGCCCAACGCCTGACGACGCACCGCTGCGGGATCCTTCTCCGCATAAGACACCTCTGACACGCCGGTCGCGCCGGCGCTTAAGGCCGCGTCTATGTAGGCCCCCACTCGGTCCAGCTGCTCGGTCTGAATTTGGATCGAATTGGTCGCCGCGTAGGCCGTGCGTCTCTGCCGCCGGGTCGACTCATCGTAGGCCCACTGCGGACCCACGGAGATCTGCGAACTGGTTACTTCGCCGCTGCGAATATTGGCCGAGTGCAGTCCCTCGGTAACCAATCGCGACAGCCGAGCATTCTCGGCGCTCGCCGCGCCGGCGGTCGGCGCGGTCGTGCTGATCTCGATGGAAAAACTGGCCTTCGCCGGCGGCACGGTCACTTCCCCCGTGCCGCTCACGACAATTTCCGGACCCCGATCGCCGCTGGCCGGCGGCGACACCGCAACCTGTGCCCTTGCAGTCAAAGCCACGAGCGCGCTTAAAGCCCAAAACCGATGCACTGCAGTCAAGGTGTGATCTCCAGTTCGCTATCCTAGAACATCGGCGGCTGGCTCGCGTGTAAGATGCACCGGTGCGTATCAAGAGCATGGGTCACGCGTTCTTCGCGGCGGTCATGATTGCCCTTGGAATCATGGGCTTCGTCAAAGGTCAATTCACCCCCGTGTGGCAACCGGTACCGAAAGGTCTGCCCGCACGCGAGGTTCTAATCTACCTTTGCGCCTCAATCTCCCTGGCAGGTGGCCTGGGCCTGCTATGGCAGCGAGCCGCAGCGACGGCCGCACGCGTGCTGCTCGCCTATCTCCTGCTGTGGATGCTCGCCTTCAGAGTGCGCGACGTCGTGCTCGCACCTACCATTCAAGATTCGTGGTCGGGCTGGGGTGAAACCGCGGTGATCGTCGCAGGCGCCTGGGTACTGTATGCCTGGTTTGCGGTCGATTGGGACAGGCACCACGTGGGGTTTGCGACTGGCCAACAGGGTTTGCGCATCGCGAGAGTGCTCTTTGGCTTGGCGTTGATCCCCTTCGGCACCGCCCACTTCGCGTATATCAAAGAAACCGCGTCGTTGGTACCGGGCTATTTGCCGGCGCACGTGGCCTGGGCATCCTTTACCGGCGCCGCCTACCTCGCCGCGGGCGTGGCAATCATTACCGGCGTGTGGGCGCGACTGGCCGCCACTCTGTCCGTGTTTCAGATCGGCGCGTTCACCCTGCTGGTATGGCTACCCATCGTGGCAGCGGGATCCAAGGACGCTTTCCAGTGGAGCGAGACCATTATTTCGGTGGCCCTGACGGCCGGTGCGTGGCTCGTGGCCGAATCGTATCGCGGCATGCCTTGGCTTGCGGTGAACCGTCGCTAACGTGCGGTGCCACCGAAAGGTGGCGTTCGGAAATGCGTTTCCTGAGCCCGGCGCCGACGTTTACCCTGTCTGCCATGACACATCGCTTTGTCGTTGCCTTGTCTATGCTCCTGGGCATGACTGCCAACGCGTTTGCCGATCCGCCGGCGGCGCCCCCGACTCCCAAAGAATTTGAAGCGATTTTGCAGGCGCATCCTCCCCAGCCGGCCTCGCCTCCGGAAATTCGCGCGATTCAATTGTCTGAGGTCGGTTCGCCGGCGAGCGCGCAATGGGAAACCATGGAAGGCTGGCGCACCGTTCGCAATGTGACTCAACCGGCCCTCTATCCCGTGCTCCCGGCCGCGGGGAAAGCCAATGGAACCTCGGTGATCATCGCGCCGGGGGGCGCCTTTCTCTCGTTATCCTTCGACACCGAAGGCATGGAGGTCGCGAAATATTTGGCAGCGCGAGGTATCAGCTGCTTCGTGCTGACCTATCGGCTCGATGCCACGCCGCGGGACGTCGATGGACTCTTGCATGCGATTGTCGAAAGAATGGGGCAGGCGCGGCCCAAAATGACTCACGGCGACATCAGCTCCCCCGACGAACCCGTTGCACAAGCCGATGGTTTGAGCGCAATCGCTTACGTGCGCACGCACGCAGCGGATTACTCAATCGATGCTCATCGCATTGGGCTCATGGGTTTCTCTGCGGGTGGCATGACAACCATGAACGTTGCGACATCTTACCAAGCGAAAACTCGGCCCGACTTCATCGGTGTCATCTACGGCGCGATGCCCGAGCGTGCCGTCCCGAAGGACGCACCGCCCGCGTTCATCGCCTTGGCTGCGGATGATCCATTGCTCGGCTATGCCAGTATCCCGATCTTCGATGCCTGGCGAGAGGCGGGAAAGTCCGTCGAACTGCACATTTATGCGCACGGCAGCCACGGCTTCGGCATGCGGAAAGTCGGTACCAGCGCCGAGCATTGGATCGATGATTACTACCACTGGATGCTGGCGGAACATATCGCGAGTCCCGCCAAGTGAGTAAGGGATAGAAAGGGAGCGCTGGCGCGCGCTCCCTTGATTCGCTTTTAAGCCAGGGCCTTCGCAAACAACGCGAGCTGGCGGCTCCAAGCCTTCTCGGCCTGATCATGGTTGTACACGGCCGAGTCCGGTGGGCACCAACCGTGTTGCGCACCGGCATACACCTCAACTTCGGCGGTCAAACTGGCCTTTGCGAAAGCATCCTTCAGGACCGTCTTCGCCTCCGGTTGGCGCGCATCGTCGTTCTCGGCGATGGCCACCAAGAATTGCGCCTTCATCTGGGGAATGAGCTGATGCGGGCTATCCGGCTTGTCGGTGACAAGACTGCCGCCGTGGAATGTCGCGGCGGCACCGACGCGATCCGGGTAGGCCGCGGCGGTGCGAAACACAAACGGACCGCCCATGCAGTAGCCGGTGGTCCCCATTTTCTTTTTCTTATCGACCGCGGGTTCGGCATCCAGGAAGGCCACGAACGCCTTGGCATCCGTCGCCGCTGTCGCAGGATTCAACGTCCCGGCCAAGGCCATCAGCGCATCACGTGTTTTGGGATCGTTGAAATCCGGATGCTCCGGCGCGGTCGGCGCCTTCTTGGTCCGATAAAACGGATTGATGACCAGAACCGAATATCCCGCACTCGCGAGGCGCGTTGCCATCTGCTTGGACGCCGGGCGCAAGCCAAAAATATCGGGCCACGTCAACACCGCGGGATGCTTGCCCTTCGCCGGCGTTACCAAGTAGGCATCGCAAGTGCCATCGGCAGTCTTAATCTCAACATCAGCGCCCTTGGTTTCGGCGGCTCCGGCAAATCTCGGTAGAGCGGCTGCAAGTCCGACGCCGAGCGCCAAGGTACTGAATTGGCGCCGCGAAACGCCGCTCCCCTGCTTTGAGAATTCTTGCATATCATCCAGTTCGCACATGTTCGCACCTCGGTCCCAGTCGGACCCTGATTTTGCACTTCTCTGACGCTATTGCGCAAACGCCTCCTGCGAGCCCTAGTGGCGATCGGCGGCAAAATCCCGCGGCTTCTTTCGATGACGCAGCACCGGCGCAGAAGTCGACTGCTGGCGATCACGGCTCGGCAAGCACGCGAACTGCCGTCGATAGACACGGCTGAAGTACTCGGGCGATGAGAATCCACAGGCAACCGCGACGTCGATGACGCTCAATGCCGTCTGCTGCAACAGCTGGTGCGCCTTTGCCACGCGAATGTTTCGGTAGTGTTGCAGCACCGACAGCCCGAGTTCCTGTGCGAACCGGCGTTCGACCTGCCGCAAGCTCAATCCCACGCGACGCGCGAGCTCCCGGCACGACAGCGGCTCTTCTAAATGGGCGGCCATCAGCTGCACGACCTTGGCAATGACGGCATCGCCGCTCTCCGCGGTTTCGTTGGCCTGCCGCTGACCGGCGTTCGGCGCCCGCACTCGCGTGAGCAACAAATGATCAGCCACTTCGGCCGCGAGATCTGCCTCGCCATGCCAGCCGATGAACGCGACCATCAAGTCAAAAATTGCGGAAGCGCCGGCACACGATAGCCGATTGGCGCCGCGGCGATACAGCTGCGCGCTCGCACGGCATTCCGAGAACGCTTCTTGAAAGCCGGCGAGGTTATCCCAATGCACGGCGACCTCATGACCATTGAGGAGTCCCGCCCGCGCCAAAACCCAGCTGCCGTTTTCGATGCCGCCAAGTTCTGCCCCGGCGCGAGCCATGCGTTTGAGCCAACGCAACGCCTCCACCTGCCGCGCCGCCGCGGCGGGATCAAAACTTGCCAACACGAACACGCTATCGAAGTCGACGGCCTTTAAGTCGGTATTCGCGGCCGACGCGCTGCCGTTGCTGGCGCGCACCGGCTTGCCGTCAACGGAGAGTGTGGCCCAGGCGAACACGGGCCGCTGCGCTAGCCAATTGGCGATGAACAAAGGCTCAATCGCCGCCGCGAGACCGAGCAAGGAGAACTCCGGCAACAGCAGAAAGCCGATTTTTCGCATGGGATGCACCTTAAGAATACGACATCATCATGACGCTTTTTAGCAGGCTTCGCCATCTAAACCGCCGTACTTTGCGGCTTTCTCATCCGACAAGGACCCTCATGAACAGCGCCGCACTCTCCTGGAGCGACGAGGATCAAACGGCCGGTTACACGTTGCCGGCGGCTTTCTTTTACGACCCGCAAGTTTTCGAGCGCGAGAAGAGCGCGATTTTTCTCAAGTCGTGGCACTTGGTGGCACACGTCAACGAACTTAAGGAGCCCGGGTCTTTCGTGACGCATGACATTTTCGAGCAGAGCATCCTCATCGTCGCCGGCCGCGATGGCGTCATCCGCGCGTTTCACAATGTGTGTCAGCACCGCGGCAATCGCTTGGTCGATAAACGACGTGGTCAGGCGGCACTGTTGACCTGCGCCTATCACGCGTGGACCTACAGCCTCGATGGCTGCCTGCGGGCGGCCTCGCATAGCGGCGAGACACGCGGGTTCGACAAGGCGGCGCACGGATTAAAGCCCGTGCAAGTCGCCGTGTTCGCGTCATTCGTGTTTATCAACATGGACGCGACGGCCCCATCCATCGATGCGATGGCGCCCGGTGCCGAGGCCCAAATTCGCAGCTTCATTCCCGATCTTGATCACTTGACGCTGATCGAGGAAATCGATGTTCCCGTGGCGGCCAATTGGAAAGTAATCCAAGAGAATTCCATCGAGGGCTATCACTTCGACCAATCCGGCCCGGCGCATAAACAACTGGTTCAGCTCATCGATTTCCCCGGATATCGGCTGACGCCGCATGGCCTGTGGTGGTCCTACATCGGACCTCCCAAGGCGGGCACGACCATGGCGTACGGAATTGCCCTCGAGGGCGCTACCTGGCAATCGGACGCATTCTTTAATTTTGGCCTTTGGCCAAACGCGACCATTTACGTGTTTCCCTATGCCGACGTGGTTGGAACTTTCATCATGAACCCAACCGGACCCGAAACCTCTTCGCTGCGCTTTGGGTACTACGGGGTCAAGGGTCGCGCGCTGCCCGACGTGACCAAAGCGTGTATCCGATGGATGAACCAAGATCTGGGACCCGAAGACATTCGCCTCAACGTATCGAACCAAAAGGGCTTAAAGTCGCTGGGCTTCAACCGTGGCCGCTACATGATCGGCGAGGAGTTCGCCAATCGCAGTGAGCATCTGGTGCGCCATTTCCATCAACTCTGCTACAACGCCATTCGCTCCTGATGCCCGCCGCGGCGTCCTACGACTACATCATCGTCGGCGCGGGTTCCGCCGGATGCGTGCTCGCGGCTCGGCTGACGGAGGATGCGCAATCCCGCGTACTGCTGGTCGAAGCAGGGCCTCCCGACCGGAGCTGGCGCATCCACATGCCCTCGGCGGTGGGCAGCCTGATCTCTTCCGAGCGCTTCAACTGGAACTACGTCTCCGATCCTGAGCCGCACCTGAACGGCAGGCGCCTCACGCATCCGCGCGGGCGCGTGCTCGGCGGCTCGTCGTCGATCAATGGCATGGTGTATATCCGCGGCCATGCGCTCGACTATGACGCCTGGGAATCGAGCGGACTTCGAGGTTGGGGCTACGCCGACTTATTGCCCTACTTCAAACGCGCCGAACGGCACGTGCTCGGCGGCGATGCCTATCATGGCCACGCGGGACCGCTGCGCGTCGAGGCGCCCGACATCGAGCACTCGCCGTTGACATCGAGCTTTCTCGCCGCGGCTCGCGAAGCGGGATATCCCTTGTCCGCGGATCCAAACGGCGAGCGTCAAGAAGGTTTCGGGCGCGTTGATCGCACCACGTATGCTGGGCGCCGCTGCAGCGCCGCGCGCGCCTATTTATCGCCGGCGCGCGCCCGTGCCAATCTCACCGTAGAGACCGGCGCACTCGTCCATCGGATCGTGTTTAGCGAAACGCGCGCCATCGGTATTGAATACCAGATTGCCGGCCGGACCCTCGTCAGCCACGCCTCCGAAGTCATCTTATCGGCCGGCGCGATCAATTCGCCGCAACTGCTGCAACTCTCGGGCATCGGTGCGGCCGATCATCTGACTCGATTGGGGATTAGCCCACGCGTCGATTCACCCGCCGTGGGTGCGCACCTAAACGACCACCCCGACATCGTCGTGCAACACGCCTGCTCGCAACCGGTATCTATTTTTGGCGCAAACCGCGGCATGGCGAAACTCATCACCGGAATCCGCTGGTTCTTGGGCCAGGGAGGCTTGGCGGGTTCGAATCATTTCGAAGTGGGCGGCTTCATCCGCAGCCGCGCCGGCGTGGAACAACCCGATCTGCAGTTGACCTTCATGCCACTGGCGATTAAGCCCGGCACGGTGGAGGATGTGGGCATGCATTCTTTCCAAGTGCACATCGATCTGATGCGTCCGAAGAGCTTGGGATCGATCGCCATTCGCAGCGCCGATCCGAAGGCCGCGCCCGCGATTTGCTTCAACTATCTCGCTGAACCCGAAGATCGCCAAGTGCTGCGCACCGCGGTGCGGCTGACCCGCGAGATCCTGCAGCAGTCGAGTCTTGACGCGTATCGAGGCGCTGAGTTGTACCCGGGCGAAGCCGTGCAGAGCGACGCGCAAATCGACGCCTGGGTACGCGGTGCGGTTGAGACGTGTTATCACCCGGTGGGTACCTGCCGTATGGGGATGAGCGAGCGCGGTGCGGTGGTTGACGGCGATTGCCGCGTATACGGCGTGACGGGGCTGCGAGTGATTGACGCCTCCGTGATGCCGGCCATCGTCAGCGGCAACACCAATGCACCGACCATCATGATCGCCGAGAAGATGAGCGATCGCATTCGGGGTAAGACGGCACTTGACCGCGAATCGCCTCCGGTATGGATCCACCCGAACTATGCGACGGCACAACGATGACCGGGCCTGCCTCGCTCGCAGCGGAACGCGAGGCGCGCATCGACCTCGCCGCTGCCTTTCGCTGGTTCGCTCGGCTCGACATGCACGAATCGGTGGCGAATCACTTAAGTGTCGCCGTATCGGCCGACGGCTCGCGCTTCCTGATGAATCCCCGCGGCCGGCATTTCTCGCGCATGTGTGCCAGCGATCTGTTGCTGCTCGATGCGCATGACACGGCCGCCATGAGCCGGCCCGATGCGCCAGACCCGACCGCGTGGTACCTGCATGCGAACCTGCACGCGCAAATACCGCGCGCCCGCTGCGTCATGCATCTACATAGCAAGTACGCCACCGCATTGGCCTGTCTCGAAGACTGCGTCATGCACCCCATCGACATGAACACCATGCGCTTCTACGGACGCGTTGCCATCGACCGTGAGTTCTCCGGCATGGCGCTGTCCGACGATGAAGGACGGCGCGCCGCTTCCTTGCTCGAGCACGACAAGACCGTGCTCCTGATGGCGAACCATGGCGTCTTGGTGATCGGAGAAACGGTCGCGGCAGCGTTCGATGAGATGTATTACTTCGAGCGTGCGGCGCAGACGCTTCTTGTCTGCCATTCAACGGGCCAACCCTTGCGCCGGGTGCCCGACGCGCTGGCGCGCCTCACCGAGCGACAGTGGCGCGACTACGGCCAGCTCGCCATCGATCATCTCGACAGCCTCAAGGCCATTCTGGATCGCGAGGAGCCGACGTATCTTTCTTAGGCTGTTCAAGCAAGCCTTCTGCCTGTTGGCATGGACGGGAGGGTCGATGCTGGGTGTGCAGACCGCACGCGCCCTACCCGATCCGCCGAGTTGCACGGTCGTGCGCTTCGCCGACGTCGGCTGGACCGATATCACAGCCACCACGGCGATTACTTCGCGCCTGCTCGAGGGACTCGGTTATCGGCCGCAGACACAAATACTCTCAATCCCCGTCACTTTTGCGTCGCTGCGCAATCGTCAGATCGACGTATTTCTGGGCGACTGGGAGCCGAGCCTGCAAGCAGACCGCAAGCCGTTTCTCGCCGATCGCTCTCTGCAAGTGGTACGCGCAAATCTTGAAGGCGCGAACTACACGCTGGCGGTCCCGACGTACGTGGCGCAAGCCGGCGTGACGAACTTCGCTGATCTCGCGGCGCACGCGGATCAGTTTAAACACCAAATATTTGGCATCGAAGCCGGCAATGACGGCAACCACATCATCGCCGCCATGATCGCCGAGAATCATTTCGGGCTTGGCGGCTGGTCTTTGGTCGAATCGAGCGAACAAGGGATGTTGAGCGAAGTGTCGCGGGCCGAACGCAACGGCGCGTGGATGGTGTTTCTCGCCTGGTCGCCGCATCCCATGACGTTGAAATACCCGATGCAGTTTCTGCAAGGCGGCGAGGCGGTGCATTTCGGAGAAGCCAAGATCTATACGAACGTCAGGACAGGCTACCTCGAGGAGTGTCCGAACGTCGGGCGACTTCTGAAAAATCTCAAGTTCACGCCCGAGCTCGAAAGCCGAATGATGTCGCTGATACTGGACGACCACCTCGACGGACCGACGGCAGCGGCACGCTTCCTACAGTCGCACGACGGCGAGCTCGACGGTTGGCTGTCAGGTGTCGTCAGCACTCGCGGCGAGCCCGGTTCTGAGCGCGTGCACGCCAGCTTGCAGATGTCGGCATCACCCCCGCAAGGCCGATTGAGCACGGCTAACGCGTGGGTGACGGATCATAAACTTCCCGTGGGCCCGGCATTGGACCTTGGCGTGCAATACGCCCTGCATCACGCACAAGGGCTGTTCGACCTGCTGTCCCGATTTCTGGCCGGCACCATCACGGCGTTGACCGACGCGCTGATGGGTGTTGCACCGTTATTGCTCATCGCGGCGCTCACGGTCGGTGTCTGGGCGCTGCACCGTTCGTGGGGTCTCGCCCTATTCGTCTGCGTCTCGCTTTTGCTGATCGATAACTTAGGCTATTGGGCGGCGACGATTCAGACCTTGGCATTGGTGCTCATCTCGACGCTGGTGTGCATGGCGGTCGGTGTACCGATCGGTATTGCGGCGGCACATCGCCCGCGCTTGTACAAGGTGCTGCATCCGCTGCTTGATCTCATGCAAACCATTCCCACCTTCGTGTACCTCATCCCAACGTTGGTGCTGTTCGGCTTGGGCGTGGTTCCTGGGCTTATCTCCACCGTGATTTTTGCCATACCCGCGCCGATCCGCCTGACGCAGCTCGGTATCTCCTCGGTACCGCTGCAGCTGCGCGAGGTGGCGCAGGCTTTCGGTGCCACACCGACACAACTGTTGTTCAAGGTCGAATTGCCGCATGCACTGCCCACCATCATGGCGGGCGCGACCCAATGCATCATGTTGAGCTTGTCCATGGTGGTTATCGCGGCACTCGTGGGTGCCGACGGGCTCGGGAAGCCGGTTGTGCGCGCGCTGAATTCAGTGAATGTCGCCATGGGCTTCGAGGCCGGACTCGCCATCGTGATCGTCGCCATCATTCTCGATCGGGTGTGCAAAAGACCGCACCGGCGCTAACAGGCGCGCTCAAACGCCTATGGGCGCAATGGAATAGAATCAGCTCATGCATCTGATCTCGCACCGGCCGGCTGCGCCGCTTGCGGCGAGCACGGGCTACGCCGAGCAGTCGCACATGAATCGAGACTTCGTCGAATTCGCCGGCGTGAGTCCTAGCCGCTACCGAGCGCGTGAGCCCGATGGTTTTCTGCACCATCGGGCCCAGCGTGTCATCGTCGGGGCGAGGAGTCGTGAGGTAAAAAAACTTCAAGACCGGCGTGGGACTGATCTCGCACAATTGGGTTTCAACCAACTTGGGAGGTGTGTATGGACATCCAAGACGTGTACCCGTATCTACGGGTCCACAGTGCTGAGGAGGCGATCGACTTCTATACCCGGGCGTTCGATGCCAAGGAACTGTTTCGTCTTGCCGAGCCCAGCGGCCGCATCGGGCACGCTGAGCTTAAAATCGGACCCTCCACGGTGATGCTCTCCGACGAGCATCCGGAAAGCAATATTCGTGGACCGCGTACCTTAGGGGGCACGACATTCTCGATTCATCTGCATGTCGGCGACGTCGACAAGGCCTTTGAGCAGGCGGTCCGTGCCGGCGCATCAGTGATTCGTCCGTTGCAAAATCATTTCTACGGCGAGCGCTCCGGGACGGTGCGCGACCCCTTCGGGCACGAGTGGCTGCTCGGCGGTCATCTCGAGACAGTGTCGCCGGAAGAAATGCAACGCCGATACACCGAATTATTCAAAAAGTGAAGCTCGACTTAGTGGCCCTCGCCGGCATTCGCGGCTGCGTGTTCGACGCTTACGGCACATTGTTCGACGTCAGCAGCGTCGCGCGCGGCGCTGCTGACGAGTTGCAGGAACTGTGGCAGCCGCTGTCCGACCTATGGCGCTCAAAGCAACTGCAATACACCTGGCTGCGCGGGCTGGCGGGACACCACGCCGACTTCTGGCAGGTGACGGGAGAGGCACTCGACTTCGCCATGGAGAGTCTCGGCGTCGCAGACCCGGCGCTGCGCGCACGACTCATGGATCTGTACTTGCGAATCACGCCGTATCCCGACGTGCGGCCCGCGCTGGACGACTTGAGGTCCGCGGGAATCAAGTTAGCCATCCTCTCCAACGGGACGCCGCACATGTTGGCGGCTGCGGTGGCCAATTCTCAACTGTCGGGGTATTTCGAGGCCCTGCTGTCAGTTGAAGAAGTCGGCGTTTTCAAGCCGCATCCCAGCGTCTATAGGCTGGCGCCGCAGCGCTTGGGGCTGCGCGCCGAGGAGATTTGTTTCCTATCGTCCAACGGCTGGGATGCCTGGTCCGCGAAAGCCTTCGGCTTGCGCGTGCTATGGTGCAATCGCTCTGGCCAGGTGGCCGAACGAATGCCATCGCTGCCCGACGGCGAAGTGTCCGACCTTTGCCGACTAGGATCGCTGCTGAGAGCGGCTCCCGGCGTTTAGCTCAGCGCCGCCGTCGTCCGATGACTGTCTTCGAGATGATTGAGGATTGCTCCGATTTTTCGGCACTGACAAGAAACCGGGATAATCTTGACCGGCTGACACCGCGCGTGTGAGGATTTTGCTGCGAGGCGGAGCCTTTCCGTGCACCTTTAAACAGTAGCCATCCACAAATGGGGAAATACATGAAGACAAGGAAGAGATTGATTTCGCGTCATAGCGCGTTTGCCGCGGCCGTTTGCGGTGCGGGTTGGCTATCTCCGGTCCTCGCCGGACCGTCTGTCGCTATCGATCCTGAGGCAGCGGCGCGCGACAGCTGGCGGGCGATCATGGCGCACAATCCGGCGGCTGCCGAAGGATGCTCGCACGCGACGTATCCAAATTACGTTTGGGAGACCGTGGCATGCAAAGTCGCTCACCCACTGGTTCACCCGGTGCATCGCAAAACCGGTGCCGAGGACGTGACCGGAAATGGTCACGACTACGTCGCGGAAGCGGCAGGCCTGATCAGTGAAACCCTGGGAAGTTTCCCGTCCGGCAGCGACATAAAGTCAGAAAAAAGCGTGGGCGTGGCGTCCTTTGGCGGCGGCGGCATTCTGGGACCCAACGAATACACGCTGCAGGTAAATTCGAACTACACGGGAACGACTTCGGTTTGCGCCGGGCATAGCGGTTGCACGGTATGGCAGCAATTCATCTATTCGCCGGATTACAACACCAACGGCGAAGCCGCCGTGTTTATGCAGTATTGGCTGATCGGCTGGGGTTCGTCCGCCTGCCCGAAAGGCTTTGGCACCGACGACTCCGGCGACTGCTACAAGAATAGCGCGTACGTCGCCGCACCCGACATGCCGATTACCGCTCTTGGTAAACTCACCCTGTCGGGCAGCGTGGTGGCGGGCGGCAACGACACTGTGGTCTTCAACAACGGCACCGAAGCCTATTCGATCACCGGAAAAGACAGCGTGCTCGATATTTCGGCGGTCTGGAAGGAGTCGGAGTTCAACGTGGTCGGTAACGCCGGCGGCTCGCGCGCCGATTTCAACAAAGGCGCATCGGTTACTGTGAAGGTTGCGCTCACCGATGGTTCCACGTCGGCTCCCACCTGTGTAGCCAATGCAGGCTCGACCGGCGAGACCAATAATCTGACCTTGCATAGCTGCAGTACGGCGGGTGGGTCGACTCCGTCGATCGAGTTCACTGAGTCGGATTAAGGCCTCGGTGTGGCAGGCTGAGGGGAAAATCCCCTCCGCTGCCGAGCCACCGTTCACGCGAGCTTCATCGAGAGCTCGACGTCGTCGGCGAACGGGACCGAGATATAGCCGCCGCCGGCAGCCCGCACGCGGGCGAGATACTCCGGGCTGCGGTCGGCGTTGTCGGCGACCACCAAGGCACCGGGTCTCAAGTGCCCCTCGAGTAGCTCAAGCACCTTCAAGTACATCGACTTCGCGCCGTCGAGCAGTACCAAGTCAATCGACGACGGCAAGTCGCGCGCCAAGCTCTCGAGCGCATCGCCTTCGCGAATTTCCACCAAGTCGCTCAAATGGGCGGCGCGCATGTTGTTTCGGGCGCGCGTCACCTTCGATGGCTCGAATTCCGAGCCGATCAAGCGACCGCCACCGTTGTCCTTGAGCGCGGCCGCCAAGTGCAAGGTGGAAATCCCGAACGAGGTGCCGAATTCTACGATGGCGTGTGCGCCGCTGCTACGCGCCAGCATGTACAGCAGGCGAGCGGTCTCGGCCGAGACCGCCAGGTGATAGTCTTTGGCGCTCATGTAGAACGCCCGGTGATCGGTCGAGGCCGCGCGTCGCGCCAGCTCCTGCGAAGATATGGTGGCGTTGTCGCGCCTCATTTGCGCGTCGCTCGCTTCGGCATCGGCGAACAGTTGCGTCAACAGGCTTTTAAGCGGCTCGGTGGTGAGCGTGCTCATGGTCAATGTCCTTTGCGATATGGGCGTTGCAGTTGGACTAGAATACGAATAAATCATCGCATTTACTATTCGCATTATTTGGAGCAGCTATGGCAGCGCGTCGCATACCGATTGTTTCCGCAAGAAAAGCACCGCGCCAAGCCCGTTCTGCGCAACTGGTGGAAGCTACCTTGCAGGCGGCTATTCGCATTTTGGCCCGCGACGGTGCGAAACGATTCACGACCGCCCGCGTCGCAGAGGCGGCGGGTGTCAGCGTCGGATCCCTGTACCAGTACTTCCCCAACAAGGAGTCCATTTTATTTCGACTGCAAACGGACGAATGGAAGCGCACCGGCGCCGTGCTCGATGCCATTCTTGCCGATGCAAGTCGGGCGCCGCTCAAGCGCGTGCGTGACGTCGTTCGCGCATTCTTCCGTTCCGAGTGGGAGGAAGCGGCACTGCGCTTGGCGCTCGGCGACGCTGCGCCCGCCTACCGCGATGCGCCCGAGGTGGCCGAGCACCGCAAAACGGGCCGCCGCCGGACGGTTAAATTCATGGCCGAACTATTGCCGCAAGCCACACCACGGCGGCGCCGCTTTGCCGGTGAATTGATCATGACTGCCATCTCGGCGATCGGAAAAAGCGTCTCCGAGCAAACCCGCTCGCAAGCCGAGGTCGAGCGCTGGGCGGTCGCGGTCGGCGACATGCTGTGCGCTTATCTAGAGCTTGGCGAGAACCCCTGACGAATAGCGGCATCTGCCGGCCCGCGATTCAGATAGCATAGGCCATGTCCGGTGATTGCTGTCGCGGCGATGTGGGTGCACCGCCCAAAATATTTTCCCTTTTCTGCGTGAGGTATTCAATCCGATAACGTTTTTGGGAGGGTTGCACGATGAATAAGTTACTGCTGGCGGGTGCGATGTTTCTGATCAATAGCTCCTCGGTGCTTGCAGACTCGCTTTTTTCCGGGTCGAGTTCTGCATCTTCTTCCGCTTTTAACTCCGTCGGGAATTTTTGGAGTAATGTTTCCAGCGACTTGGTGAATGGCAGCGGCCAGGCAAACGTCGGTAATTTTCTCGCAGACACCGGCGCATTCGCGCTGAACGGCAACGTCACTGCAAACTGCGGCACCTGCGGTATCAATTACATGGCCGCCGGTGGTCAGATGTACGTGAACAATGGCAACACTCCGAACTATGTGAGCGGCTTGAATTTCGTGACAGGCTCCGGCGGCCTGCAAATCACCTTGTTGTATGCCAACAGTCCGATGAACTCGCTGGCCTCCTTCGGGCTCTACGATCAGTCGAATCCGGCGAATCACTTGGTACTTCAGCAAGCCGGCGTCAATCTCAACAACAGCATCGGCAGCTCCTATATGGCAGGGACAGAATTCGCGGGCACGACCAACTTGGGGGCGTACAACTTGTCGAATGGCAGCCCGTACTCGAGTTGGGGACTGTATGTCACGACCTGTGCGGCGGCCGCCACCAGCGTCGCTGCGTGTACCAGCAGTGGCAATCTCGTCACCTATTATATGGGTTTGCCTTCCGCCTTAAATGCTGGGCAGTCGCTCGACTCCAATCACGAACACTTCGCCCTGTTTCAATCGGGCACCAATGTAAATCAGTACTACGTGGCGGTCGAAGACTCCGTTCTCACCGGTGCTAGCACCAACGACGGCGACTACAACGACCTCATTTTCGGGGTGACATCGTCCATTCCGGAGGCGCCCGTCCCGCTGCCATCCAGCGTGGGTCTGCTCGGTATCGGCCTCGCCGGCCTGGCGTTCGCTCGTCGCAGGCGCCGATTCGCGTGATTTCGCGTTGCGCCAGCCCGGAAGGATGCATCGCAGCATCCAAGTGGGGCTGGCAGGTCGCGCGCGGCTCTGGCGAGACAAAAACCCGCGGTCTGTCGGTTAAACTGAGCTCAGAACATCGATAAGGTTGGCCGATGGACACCCCCCATTCTGCGTAGCGATTCAGACGATCGCCCCGTCACCTATAGCGTCGCCGATCTTAAGGTCGACATCGGGCGTCAACGCGTTTCCCGCGGCGACGTGGAGATCGATCTTCCCAACCTGTCATTTCAGTTGCTGGTCGCACTGATCCACGCCGCGCCGAACGTGCTTGGCAATGATCGGCTCATGGAACTCGTCTGGCCGGGGCAAGTCGTCAGTCCGGAAACGGTCAACAAGCGCGCAAAATTGCTGCGCGACGCCTTGGGCGATGACGCCCGCGAGCCGCGGTATATAGCGGGCGTGCGCAGCCGCGGCTATCGGCTTATCGCGACCGTGCACATTGTCACGGGTGAGACTTCCCCGGCGGATTCACCCCTACCGCAGTCGACGACAGGCGAGTCAGGCTCGCCCGCGCTCAAGTCGGCCAAGCGACCCTGGCTTTGGTTCGCGGCTGCGCTGACCGTTGCAGCCGGCGCCGTGTGGTGGGCGACATCGCTGATCGGGTCGACGCCTCACACGCCCGCGGGCGACGCAAAGAAAATCGCGGTAGCCGTTCTACCCTTCGACAATATCAGCGCTCAATCCAGCGATGCTTACCTTGCGCTTGGGCTCCCGGAGATGATTATCAGCCGGATGTCGCAGTCGCAAAGCTTGGCCGTGATCGCGCGCAGTTCCTCCTTCGCGCTGGCAACCAAAACGCTGGATTCACGGGAAATCGGACGCCGCCTGAACGCCGCATTTCTGGTCGGTGGGAGCGTGCAGCGCGACGCCGATCGCCTGCGGTTGGATGTTCAAGTCGTGGACGCCGCCGCCGACACGGTGATTTGGTCGGCGCGCTTCGATCGCAAGCTGCGCGACATTTTCGACATTGAAGACGAAGTGGCCGATCAAGTGGCCGACGCCCTGGCCGCTCGAACCGGCGGCGCGAAGCCAAAGCCCCTTCCCAAGGAGCGCAGCGGCAGCATCGAGGCCTACCTTGCGTTCCTACGAGGCCGAACGCTGCTCGGCCGATTCACCGTGCCGGAGTCGCAAGCTGCGGTACCGTATTTCGAGAAGGCCATTGAACTCGATCCGCAATTCGCGGCCGCCTATGCCTCGCTGTATGACGCCCGCATGCAAGCCGCAGACGGCCGGGGCGAGGAGTTGGCGCCACTTCGCCAGCGCTTTCGGTCACTGATCGATCGCTCGCTGGCAATCGATCCCCGCTGTGGGTCGGCTTACTTTGCGCGGGCCATGTGGAGCCAGGACACGCCGCAGCAGCGCGACGCCGACTTTCGGCGGGGTGCCGCGTTGGATCCGTCCAATGGCCGTGGTTTGACCGCCTATGCCGACTTTCTACAGAACGACTATCCCGACGCCGGCCAGGGCGACAGCGGGCGCGTTTTGCAACGCGCCCTGCAGATCGATCCGATGGCGCCGCTGGCGCAGTTCAAGGCCGCGGTCTGGAGCAGCGAGGACGCCACTGTGAAGACGCAAGTGGTGGAACAGAAAGTACTCGAAGTCCTGGAGAAGGATCCTAATTTCGTGCCGGCACTTCGCCGCTATGGCAAGTACCGTTGGCTTTTCGACGGCAGGATCGCCGAAGGCCTTCAGTTTGAAGAACACGCCATCGCCCAGGACCCGACCAATCCCTGGATTCGACATACGGCCATGGCAATGTATCTGGATATCGGCGACGAGGCCGCGGCGCGTGAGGTCACGAGTGAAACTCTGAAAAGTGCCCAGACGGCGCGCTTGATGCTGGCGCTGCACGCGGGTGACTGGCGAACCGCCGGTATTGCGGGGTTCGACAAGACGGTTTGGGAATACAACGCTGCCGAAGACTGGGGCGCGCCCGAGGCATTGCGCGATTACGCCATCAAGTCAGGTGAGCTCGATCGCACCATCGAGTTTATGCGGACCAAATACCTGCTACCGAGCGATGCTCCACTGAAGCTCTCGCTCGACAATTTTCGAGCAGCAGTCTATTTGTCGCAACTGCTGGCCCTATCCGGCAAGACTTCGGAGGCATTGGAAATTCGTCGAACGGCGGCAGCCTGGAACGATGCCAACGAACCCAAGTTGGGCTCTGTCTATGCTCGCCGCTTGCGCGCAACCCTCTCCATGCTCGACGGCAAGCAAGACGCGGCGCTGCTGCAGTTGGCGGACTCGTTCAAGGGCGGCGACTATGAAAATTGGTGGTACACGCTCAACTGGGATCCCATTTGGCTGTCGCTGCATCAAGATCCGCGGTTTCGTGCCATCAGCAGCGATGTGCAGCACTATATCGACGGACAGCGTGAGCAATTGGACGCTTGGCGGGCGCGCGGCGACATTCCACGGCGCGGTGCACGCGTCGCCGCGCCCTAACGCGGGTCGCCGGCGTGTTCCAGAGACGTCTCTTGCGATTCAGACTGCATGCGACGAGCGCTCTACTGGTCTTCGGCGCGACGGTCAGCGCGGCGTCCGATCCGCTCGAGGCGATCCTCGTCACCGCTCGAAAAATTGCCGAACCCCTCTCGGATGTGCCCTTGTCAGTTCAAGTAGTTTCCCGTGAAGAGTTGCAGCGTGCCGGCATCGACGGTCTTCAGTCGCTGGCCGCAGTGGTGCCGGGTCTGTACGTCGAGCCCATGTGGGGAGGCAGCAACGCCGCCCCGACGCTGCGCGGGCAAGCTCATCCCGGTCCGGGCGGCAACACCGTGGGCGTGTTTGTAGACGGCGTGCTACAGGCCAACGTCTCGGGCGACGATGCCGCGATGTTCGACCTGGAACGCGTTGAAGTCGTTAAAGGTCCGCAGAGCGCCCTGTATGGCGACAGCACTTTTGCCGGCGCGATCAATTTCGTCACGCGGCGGCCGACCGCCGATTTGCACAGCGAAATCGATGCCTCGCTCGGGACAGCTGCCTATCGCGCAATTCTCGCCTCGGTATCAGGTCCCCTCGGACCGCCGGGATTACTCGCGCGGATCACGCTCGCTGACCGGCAGTTCGATGGCACGGGAGTGAACGTCGCGAGTCCGCATGACAATTTGGGCGGTTACCGCCGACAGGGAGCATCGTTGGCCGTCGAGTACGGAGGCGGTGATCCCTGGCGCTTCGTCGGCGATGCGCGATTTAGCAACGACCGCAGTGATCTGCCCCCATCGTCGACCTTGTTTGCGAATGGCTACAATTGCGGCAGCCAGGATCCGAAAACCGGCTATTGGAGTTTTTATTGCGGCGACATTCCGCGCACTCGGCGCTACGACTTGACGCCCACAGTTCCCGACAGCGTTACCCGAACGGTGCAGGCGTCGGCACGGCTCGAATGGCGCGCCGACCGTTTCAGCGCCGACAGTCTGTCCGCCTACTACCGCAGTAATTCCGACATTTACCAAGATTTCGATGGGACCTCGAGCGGCCAACTGATGGGCGTTTGCACCGTCGGTGTTAATTGCGACGCCACGGGCAGCGCGATGGTCGATCGCCTGGTGAGCGTCAACCAAGTGGCCCGAAGCACCGATGTGATCGAGCAGATCACGCAAGAATTTCGCTTCCGGCAGCACGGCGAGCGCTTTGACTGGATGCTGGGCGCGCAGCTGCTGAGCGATTCCGAGCATTCGGGCGATGGGGTCGCGGCGGGTGCCGCCGGACTCGCCACCAACCAAGAACTCACCGTCTTGCTGCCACAGGCACCGCTCCTGGTCGGCCCGGTGTCGGCGTTCAATGGGTCGATTCTCGCCGATCCAAACCGGGTTCAAGATTCGGAGTTCGCGACCCTTCACTCGAACGTGATCACCGCTTTCGGCGCGCTTGACTATCGTGTGACCTCGCGCGTCGATTTGCATGCCGAGCTTCGCCAAGGCGTGGGCGCATACAGCATCACCTCGCCGCGGCTCTCCGTCGACTATCATACCGGCCCGTCCGGGTTGTTATGGTTGTCGGTGGCGCGCGGCGAGACCGCTGGCGGCAGCAATGGCGTGCCAACCTTGCTCCCCTCCGAACAGAACTACGGTCCGGAATCCGAGTGGACCTACGAGCTCGGATTTCGCGGTCCGCTGATCGGCGAACGCATCAATTTCAGTGCGACCGCGTTCTACAACGACTGGCGCAATGCGCAGATTGAGGGTCCCTCAAATACCCCAGGCTACGACAATTCGATTATTCGCAATATTCGCGGCATCACGACGCCCGGCGCAGAATTGACGGCGAACGCTAAAATCACCGGAAGCTTATCCGCGGTCCTCGGCTATACCTACGATGATCCTCGTTTCAAGCCCGGTAGCGAGGATGACGGGGGTAGCCGCTTTTGCGGGGTGACCGGGGGCAACACGACCTCGAATTTCTGCATCCTGGGTCCCTCGCGCGTGTTGACGCAAGGCGCGGTGTCGCTGGTGCCCTATGTCGATGGTAATGTGCTGCAGCGCGCCCCGCAGCAGCAATGGTCGGCGGCACTCACATTCGAACCGCCCCACTCAGAACAGGAATATCACTGGTTTGCGCGCGCCTCCGCAGAGCATCAGGGCCGCGTGTTCGTACGCCCCATTGATGGCGCCTATGACGGTGAACGCACATTGCTGGATGCGCGCGTGGGTCTCGCCCGAGGTGCCTGGTCGCTGGAATTGTGGGGCAGCAACTTGGCCGATAGCAACTACATCCGTGCAGTCGCTTCTCGTCCGCGTTTTTACTTTCCGAACGCCGTCCAGCCGCAGGACTTGATTTACGGCGATGGCCGGCGGCTCGGTGTCGATCTGCGCTGGCGCCTTTAGGCCGCTGCGCGCCCGGTTTCGCCGAATCTTCCCGAAACCTTCGCGCAATTTTCCGGCATGCCCCGGCCGCGTCATGCGCCAATGCGTTGGACCGGCCATCCCCATCGAGAGCCCGGGCGGCCAGTCGGCAGGCGGAAATTCGTAACATCACAGGAGATGGCCATGGCAAGTGTGCAGTTCAAACGGGGTATCGGGGCGAGCGCCATTTGCGCAGGACTGTTGCTGGGCGCAGGCGCCGCCCCGATAGTCGCCCATGACGGCGATCGGGGCAGCGAACAGGCGAGCATTCGCCGCGGCTTCGAAATCGCACCGGTGCCGCTCAATCTGCAGGGCAAGGATCGCGAGCTCGTCGGTCTCGGCAGCTACCTCGTGAATGCCGTCGCCAGCTGCAATGATTGTCATTCCGGGGGTCCCGCCGTCGAATACGCGCCGGGCGGGAATCCCTACTTTAAAGGCAATCCGCCAACCGTGATCAATCAAGCGAGCTATCTCGGCGGTGGCCGTAATTTCGGCGCGCTGGTACCCGGTACGCCGGAAATCGTTTCGCGCAACTTGACGCCAGACCGAACCGGACGGCCGGTGGGCGGACGGAGCCTCGCGGAGTTCGAACTCATTCTTCGTACCGGGCAGGATTTAGATCACCTGCATCCGAATTGTTCCGTTTCGGTGACCACCCATTGTTTTCCGGCGAGCCTGCCGTTCAATGGTGACCTGTTGCAGGTCATGCCCTGGCCGATTTTCCAGAATTTCACGCGCCGGGACGTGCGCGCAATCTATGAATATTTGCGTGCCATCCCGTGCATCGAAGGACCGGCGACGGGCGTTCTTCACAACGACTGCGCGTGAGGTAAGTTGCATATGAAATGCAACGCTGTAGGCTGTGCGCTCCGACGCGGTGCGTCGCCGAGAACCGCCGATTTCCATGAAACTCGAGGCCATGCTGTGGGTGCTCGTCTTGGTATCGCTCGCGTTTGCGATCGTTTCGCCCCGATTTCGCAAATACGGGTTGGCAGTCGTCGGGGTTTTCGTCGCGGCGCTGGTCGCTGTCATTGTGCTGCTGCAGAAGGAAGATGTAGCGACTCCAGCGCCGCCAAACGTCCCGGCTCAGCATTCGGAACGCGTCGATTTCGAGCGCTCTCATGTCGAGAAATTGGACAAAGAAGACCCGGATGCGAAGAGCCGTATCGACCTGTCGGAGCTTCGATTCGATCAGATACGGCCGTCGGCGGATTTGGGGCCCGCCTCCTTCGAGTCGATTCGCGCGCGACTGTACAATGACTCGACGCGCTTTGCCCTGACCGACTACGCCTATTACTTGGTGGTTCAGGATTGCGTGGCCAAGGCGTGTACGACGATTTACGATCAGCGCGGCTTGGCGTCCGTCTCGATTCCACCCGCTCAAGCGCGCGACGTCGTCATCGAGATTCGCGCTCCCGACACGCGCGAATCGCCGCCCTTCAAGTTGGTGGGTACGCCCAAAATCATTCTCTCGCCGACGGCTACGCGCGCCTACAAATCCGTCTTGGTGCCTTAGATCGTCGCCTCCAACAGGCAGCCGAATTCCCTGGCGAAGTCGACCGAGATTCGCGCATGCACCCTGCCTTGTTGGTCAAAGAAGCGCTGCGAGCCACTCAAAGTGAACACGCCCTCATGCCAAATCGAGGGATGAATGTACAGTCCCTGGTTGCCCGCGAATCGAAAGCACACGAAGCGCTGCGGTGTGACGTCGTCGCCGGGGAGTGCCAGCGGCGCATAAAAGGGCCGACCGTCCAGCGGAAAGAATAACTGGCCGCCGTCGGGATGATAGTTCGCGTGCCACAACAGCATGCAACGCGGGGGATCCGCATGGTCGGTACGCGCGAGCTCCGGGGCTCTCCCGTAGGCGAGCACGTAGTGACCGTCGACGGCTGCATTGTGCCCGTAGAGAATGTCTCCCTGCCATTCGCTGACAAACACGCCTTGCGTCGTGCCACCCTGATCCCCCGTGTCGTCATCCACGGGACGGCTGCCCAACGTCGGCCAACGCACGATTTCGATGCGGCAATCCTTTGGATCGTCAACCAAGGAGCCATAGCCTTTGAGAGACTCCGGGGAAGCGTCCACCATCGGCATGGGCACACGTTGTAGACCGGCAAGCAGACCAGGGTTTAGATAGTCGACCATCGCAGGCAGATTATCTGATAGGACAGGGCTTGTGAATCGGGACTGGATCGCGCCAAAAGCCTGTGATGTGGGTCAACATCGCGAATCGTCCGCCGGCGTATGTTGCTTCTCACCTTGACGGGCTGGGGTCTTAAGTGCAGCAAGAAGCTTCCCGCGGCGTGCGAATCTCGATCGGCCTCATCTTGGGGCTGGTGGGGACGAGCATCACGACAGGGGCTTGCCGTTCGCTGCTGCTCGCCGTGAATCCATTGCAGAGCTCGGAACTGTGCGGAGTTCTCATGGGCCTGTGCATTTTATTCGCGGGCGTGTCCGTCTCGATGCGCCCCGCCCAAGCCTTTCCGCAATATCTGTTTGGCGCCTTGACGATTACGTTCCTGGCGCTGTGCTTCGATTGGGTTGCCTTCATTCCGGGGCCCCGGGCATTTCATAGCGGCGCATCCTCGCTTCGTCAGGGCGGATCGGTCAATGCGAGCGTCGGACGCGTGGCGTTCGCGATCGTTGCCATCCTCATGGATCTGTTCGTCGTGTACGCCTGGCGGGCGACGCTTCGATCCCTGACGACAAAGCCGAGCTGACGAGTTAACGGCCGGCTGGCCGTAATCGAAGACTGATTGCATCCATCGCCGGATCGCGACCGGCCGCTAATCCCGCAAATGAAAGCGGCGCCGAGACATCAGGATTCAGCGTCGGAATGGAAATTGGATAAATCCAATCCACCCAAAAGCAACGCCCGAACCAGCGGCAGCCGTGAAGATAGTCGTGCAAGCCGGTGCTATAGCTCGCTCTGATCCCCGAATTCGGCAGCTTAAAATCACGCGCTTCACCGTAGAAAATCAGTCGGTCGCCGACCGGCTCGCCGACGATCGTCACCCGCGCGGGCGCCGCTTGTTTCACGAACCCCACACTGCTGATGCCTGCGGAGAATGTGCTGGCGTGCGTTACCACAAAGACTCGGCCGCCGGCAGGAACCAGCGACGGCAATTCGGTCATGAACGTCGCGGTCTTGGTGTAGTCGCCGCCACCGTCGAACCGCATGTCCAAGATGAGATTCTGCGGCCGTAACTCGGCGATCGATCGGCGTGCCTGCGCAAGGAATGGGCTAATTTTCTCCCCGTTCTGTGCGTCCGTATTGGTCTTGAACTGCAGATAGACAGCGCCCAGTGCGGGCAACGGAACCAGCCGAAACGCTTGATCCGGCTGCTGCAACCACAACGGCGTTGGCTGGCTCTCCAAGGCGCTCCGCCACTCGGCATTTTCGTTGGCCATGCGCGCGGCCGCGAGATACCGTAGCCGACGCACAGGCGGCTCGCTCACGTCCGGCGGAAGCGCTGCCAGGGTGAGCCTCGCGTCAGAGCCGTGATCGCTCAGCGCGAGAGTCACTTCGTCATCCGAGCGGGCGATGCCTGCCGCGTAGAGTAGCTGCGGAGACTCGAGCAGGCTGACATTATCTTGGTCGCGCAAGTTGTCCGGGCCGCCTCGATAGATGCGCAGCCGCCGTTGCACTTCGGTGATCGCCACCGAGTCGATGGCGTCGACTCGCATGCCAAGTATCGAGACAGCTGCGCCCATCGCACGCACGATGAATACACCGTCCGCGAGCAATACCAGCCGCAGCGGAAGGCGATTCACGCGTGCCGAGCGAAGATCGGCCCAAACCGCCGAATGGCCGTTATCCGCGAGCGCCAGGATGCGCGCGATTTGCAACTCGAAAGCAGCCGGTGTCCAGGCACCAGCCCGAGCCTCGGATTCGTCGATGAGTTGCGAGGCATGCGCGCGCTCTTCATCCGAGTACGCCGCGTCGAGGGCTACGTACCGACGCATCATTGACAGGTCCTGTACTTGAGCGTCGCGCGACGTGATGGCCTCACCAAGAAGCCGTGAGGCGTCCAGGTTAAGCGCTAAAATCAGAATCAGCGGTATTTTCGCGCGCAAGATTTGGTCAACTGGCGCCGAACAGCAGAGACAATAGAAAAGCAGTCGAGGCGAGCGCCATGATCCCTGTGCCGAGCCATCCGAGGCCGGTCCACGCGCGCCCGATCGTAAACTGGCCCATCACCTGGCGACTCGTTGCCAGGCGCATGATGAGCACCATCATCGGTGCTGCCACGATGGCATTGAGTGCGGCTGACCAAACAAGCGCCTTGATCGGACTGATCTTGAACACATTCGACAAAGCACCGGCGAG
>Ga0302320_10001854_pt1 | contig 50509 bp, 33 predicted proteins | sample Bog_T0_3_FD_202130 | JGI IMG/M metagenome (GOLD analysis project Ga0302320, IMG submission 202130) | Peat permafrost microbial communities from Stordalen Mire near Abisko, Sweden - Bog_T0_3 | ecosystem: Environmental > Terrestrial > Soil > Wetlands > Peat | place: Sweden: Abisko, Stordalen Mire... | reverse complement strand
AGCTCAACGCCGCCAACGCGCCCGTTCAATACCGCCAGCCGCAAAAGCCCGTCTCGGCGGAGGACCGCGCCATGCGCCGTTGCGTGACTTCAGGCCGGCTGCCTTCCAGTTGCACCGGCAACGCGCTCCTGGGCGCGTTCGGGCAGATGATCTCCTCCGTGCTGCCCGGCGCGGACAAGGCGCCCGCGCCCGGCCCCAGCATGGCGGGCGTGTACGAGGGCGCCGGCCACTGGCGGTTGGACTTCATCGACGGCGGCGTGCTGGTCAACTGCGCCGATCTGTCGCCCAACCAGGAGAGCTACACGATCGACTTCAAGAGCAGCCGCGCCACCCTCACCATCGACACCACGCCCCGGCCGCTGGTCCTCACTTTGCACCCCGATGGAACCATCACCGGCCCCGGTCCGGTCACGATCAATGGCGTGTTCGCCAACGGCTACGTGGGCGGAGCCGCGGGCACCGGCGCCACGCAGAAAGACCAGTATGGCAACCTCTACGACGCGGCCGGCAACCATGTGTCCGGTAACGCCAACGCCGGCCACACCGTTTTTTCGCCCCGGCGCGCTACCTGCCCCGCGCTCAACCTGTCCTCAAAAGGTGCAAGCGTGGGCGCGCAAACCATGCAAACCGATCTGCTGAAAACGATGTTCGGCGGAGACAAAGGGTCGCCCACGCCTCCGGGCATCCGCATGCACGGTATCTTCGCGGCCTCCACCGGCTTCAGCGTGCAGTTCTATCCGGAGTCCGCGGTTCTCGGCTGCGGTCCCGATGCGGCGCGGGCATATCCCTACACAGTCATCGCCGACGGCCCGGCCTCTTCCATCAAGATCGACGCCCCAGACCACCCGCTCCGGCTCGCCTTTCGTCCAGACGGCTCGCTCGACCCCGGCTCCGGCCCCTACCAGGTGCATGGCCGCGTGACCACCGGCCAGGACCAGAACGACGACTTCACCTTCGCGCCCTTCGAGCAGACCTGCAACCTGGCCGTTCTCGCCCCCAGCCAGCAGATTCCGTCCAGCGGCGGCGTCACCCCAAGCATGGTCGCTACCGCGGGAAGTCCGGCGGCTGGCGGCGCGGGCGGCGGTCTTTCCACACCGGCAGCGCCGCTGGGCAACGCCACGCTCTCCATCGCCTCGGGATTTCCACCCCAGCCCGGCATTCCAAATCCCCTCGCCGGACGGCCGTACGTACTGCTGCGCCACAGCTACGGGAATGCGCTTGCGATCGGCGGCGTTACGGTTCCGGCCGGAACCTCGCCCTATAAATACGCCGGCGTCGCCTGCGGCACCCAAACCCCCGACTGCGCAAAAATCAAGGCCTCCATCAACGTTGACGCCGCCTCCGCTGTGCGCGCCGACGCCAATGGCGCCGGGACCATGCCCGGCGTGCCTCCCGGGACCTACTACCTGATGATCTCCGCCGTCTACAACAAGCAGCCGCTCATCTGGGGCCAGGCCGTGCAGCTCAATGCCGGCCCGAACTCCATCACCCTGGATGCGCGCAACGCAACCCCGCTGAATTGAAGGCGATCCCGTTCCATTTACAATCGCAGCACCGGTGTCCTCTCAAACCCCCATGACCGCAAGCATGACCGAATTTGCATCCGCAGACCGCGGATTCTCGCTTATCTCCAACCGCAAGCTGCTCGCGCTCTACTTCGCCATGATGGAGTGCCGGCGGATCGCCGAAGGCTCAAAGGGCAAGGGCCGCCGCGCAAGCGCAGATTCCATCTTCGGCCACGAGGCAGCCGCCGTCGGCGCCGCCATTGACCTGCTCGCCGACGACACCATTGCCTCCATACTCCGGCCTGAAGCCGCCCTGAAGGCCATCAACCCCTTGGCCTCGTTTGCGCCAGAGCTTGCGCTTGCTGCGCGCGCCGCGTTGGCGGGCAAAAACAATCGAAGCGTGAGCCTGTTCCTCCTGAGCAGTAAGCACGCCGCGCAGTCGTCATGGTTGCGGGCACTAACCCTGGCCGCCGAACAAAGCCAGCCGATCCTCTTCGTGCTTCCCGGCCCCCCGGAAACTTCGACAAAGCCTCGCACCTTTGACGCTATCCAGCTGAAAAGAAAAGGTTATTCCCTCCCCGCCATCCGCGTGGACGGCAACGACGTGGTGGCCGTCTATCGCGTTGCCTCGGAGGCCATCGCCCACGCCCGCAAGGGCCACGGGCCCACCCTCATCGACTGCCGGCTGTCTATCCCCGCCGACCCCCTGCAAAACATGCGAAACTACCTGATTGGAAAAGGGTTGGATGCGAGAGCACTGGCCGATTGACAGGCTCCGGCGCCCCCGGGCGAGCGCTGTGCCTGCCCGCGACGTGCCCGAGGCCGGCTCCCCATGCGGTGCAATGTCCAGCATGACAAGTCGTTCATTTTCAGGCACAAAGTCCGTCCCACCTGCCTTCTTTTCAAGCCTCTCAGCGCAACTTTTCATACCGGTTCAGTGTTCTGCAAATGATAAAGTGGGTAAATGAACGTGAGCAGACGTTTGGCTTTGGTCCCTGTCCTTCCCATTGCAGCCCTGGGGGCAGCGTTTTTCCTCGCCGCCATCCCCTGCGTGGCTGAGGACCCAGCGGCCCCGCAGGTGACAAGCTCGCTGGGGACAAACGATCCCAGCCGGCCCGCGTCCGTCTGCTCACCCTCCCTGCTCGATTCTCCCTACATCCCGGTCGATAGCTGGGTCTATCCGGCCGTCTGGCGGCTTTACTCGTTGGGGTTTGTGGACTCGGTCTTCCTGGGCATGCGGCCCTATACGCGCTCCAGCCTCGACCACATGCTGGAGGAAGCCGGCGCCCGCATCGAAGACGCCGATCCCGGTCCGGCCACCGACGAAGCGGAAGGGATCTACGAGTCGCTCTCGCATGAGCTGCACTTCGACGTCCAGGGCCCCTGCGGACCGCACAAAGGCGCGACGCGTGTTGAGTCGATCTATTCAGCGGAACGCGCCATCAGCGGCACCCCGCTGCGCGACAGCTTCCACCTGGGCTCGACCGTCATCAACGACTACGGCCGGCCCTATCAGAGCGGCTTCAACGACTACTCCGGCGCCAGCGGCTACGCCTCCGCGGGACGGTTTCAGCTCTACGTGCGCGGCGAGTTCCAGGGAGCGCCTTCGGGGGCCGGGTACTCCACCGCACTGGCCCAGTATCTGGCCACCACCACCGACAACACCGGCGTCTACTTCACCCAAAAGTGCTGGAATGAAGCAAACACCGGTCCTGATTGCGTGGCTCTTCCGCTGAACCTGTTGACCACCATTCCGGTGGGACCCATTGCGGCGGCAACCAAGGCGCGCATCATGGAAGCCTACGCCTCGGCCCACTATCTGAACCACGAGATCTCCTTCGGCAAACAGGACGAATGGATGGGTTCGGCGCTGGGTGGAGGGATGGCGTACTCCAACAATGCCGAGAACATTTACGCCTTCCACATTAACCGCATTGAGCCGCTCCGCGTCCCGTTCCTTTCCTATGCGACCGGTCCCTTCCGCTACGAGTTCCTGGTCGGTTCCCTGAAGGGCCACATCTATCCCAGAGATCCCTGGGTCCATATCGAGAAGGTCAGCTTCAAGCCCACACCGAACCTGGAATTCGGCTTCGAGCGCACCGTGATCTGGGGCGGAAAGGGACACGAACCGATCAACCTGCACTCCTTTCTGAGGAGTTTTTTCAGCTTCTCGGCGCCCACTGGCAACGTGAAAGACAGCAACCGGGACCCCGGCGCGCGCTTTGGCGCCTTCGACTTCAACTATCGCCTTCCCTTCGTCCGCAACTGGCTCACTCTCTACGCGGACTCGGAAGTTCACGACGACGTTTCTCCCGTCGACGCTCCGCGCCGTGCCTCCTACCGGCCCGGCATCTACCTTTCGCACTTCCCCGGCGTTCCCAATCTGGATCTGCGCGTGGAAGCTGTCTCCACCGACCCGTCGAGCTCCAACACGGCGAGCAAGAATGGGCAGTTCATGTACTGGGAAGCGATCCAGAAACAGGGCTATACCAACAACGGCCAGATGTTCGGCGACTGGATCGGACGCGAGGCCAAGGGCGGCCAGGCGTGGATCACGTATCACCTGAGCGGCAACGAATGGGTCCAGGTGGGCGCGCGCAATCAGAAAGACACCACCTACTTCATCAACGGCGGCACCACTCTCAACGACATCAACTTCCAGGTGGTCAAGCGCATCGGCAAAGACCTGGAAGTCAACGGGAATTTCGCCTTCGAGCACTGGAACGCACCCGTCTACAATACAGGCAATGCGGTCTACCCCTCCCCCACGCATTCCGTAACCACCACCACCATCCAGCTCACCTGGTTCCCCAAGAACAAACTGACCTTCTGAGGGTCAATCCGCCTCGACCCGGAGCCAGCGAACCATGTGCGGGTATGCCGGAACGGAGGCACCGGCTGCCTGTTTGCTGTCCAGCGTCAGCCCCATCCATTGCAGCAGCGGCACTCCAGCGTTGCCGTCGGCGTAGATCGCGATGAGATTCTCCGCCGAGCCCTTGTAGCCGTTCCCATGGAAGACGACCTCGGGGGCCAGTCCGAGGTGGACAGCAGCCGCATACGACCACGCCTGAGCCGTAATCTCGTACCCCATATCGGAGCCGGCATTCGATCCCGTTGAGGCACGTTGCGCAGGCAGCAAGATGGCCAGATGGCCTGCTTCGTGGAGCAGATCGCCGGGGTAAAGCAGGCGCTCGGGATCGACGACCAGCCCGCCGGGCTCCAGCGTCACGCCGGGCAGAAATGTGTCGTCGCCCAGGGGCGCAAGGCGAACGCCGAGGCCGATCTGGCGGACCCAGTCGATGATCCGTGTTGCGATCGGGTGGAGCATTGCAACTGATTCTAGAGCAGCTGTCCCGCCTGCGTGGCTTCGCTTCGGCCATTTTGCCCTGCTACTCGGCAAAGACCTCCGCGAGGGCCGAGAGAGTCGCGCTCAGTGTTTGAGGGCCGACGGCTCCGGCGCGCTTGACCAGGCGGGCTTTGTCGACGGCCCGAATCTGATCCAGCAGGATGAGCCCCTCTTTGCCGGCATGGCGCACGGCGATCCGGAACGGTGCGGGGCGGTTGCCGGCGGTCATGGGAGCAACAATCGCCGTGCGCAGATGATCGTGCATCTCGGGCGGGGAGATTACCACGCAGGGGCGCGTCTTTTTGATCTCGCTGCCCACCGTGGGATCGAGATTCACCAGCCAGATTTCGCCGCGCTTTACCACTTCAGCTCCGCATCGGCTTCATTGGCAAACTCGGGAAGCACGGGCGCATCGTCGCCTGTTGCGGCTAGTTTCCTGCTCGCCTCTGCCCAGCCTGCGCGCGGCGCAGCCTTGGGCCGGCGCAGCACCAGCGCATCGCCTTCCACTCGCATCTCCGCCTGATCCTTAAGGCCAATTTGCTTGAGCAGCGGCTTGGGAATAAGCACGCCCTGCGAGTTCCCCATTCTGCGAATTGTTGTGAGCATTGCTCCTCGATGTAATAACAATGTTAGCACGACGCTCAATCCTTGCGGCTATCTGCGAAGTCCTGGCGAGTGGCAATTTCCGGGTTGGCGCCGATACAGGCAGAACAAGCCGAACGGAAAGTAATCGATTAACGAGCGGAACAGTGCTAAACTTTCATCGCATTTATCGATGGAGTGTCCCCACATGAATTCTGACCGGGTTTTCATTCGGAGGCAATTTCTCATGCGCCTCGCCAGATATGGGGCGGGATTTTCGTCTATGCCCTTCTTGGTCCCAATCGAGCGACTTTTCGGTCAGACAGCAGGATCAAAGCAAGTTGCTCCGGGCTGCTCGATCATTGGCAAGGTTAAGGAAATCACTGTGGAACAACTGCAGGTAGACGAAAAGGAAGTCCAATTGAAATCTCGCTTCAAGGAAGATCTTGGCGCTGATTCGCTCGACTTGGTTGAGCTTGTCATGCAGTTTGAGGAGGCATTCCAAATTGAAATTCCTGATGATGACGCCCTTAAACTGGCAACAGTCGAAAGCGCCGTCAATTACATAGATGCTCATGTGTCGAAGGCGAAGCTCGCGCAACTTTGTCCTTCGAAGCCTTCGCCAATCAAGTCGAAGGCCCCATTCTGAAGGCACCAGGTGAGCGCGATTTGGGCGGGGGCCGGAAAATTGGTCCACGCCAACTCCTCAACGCCCAAACGCCCATCGCAATCCAAAATAAATCAGACTCGACAAAGACCCCGAAATTGCGAATGTGGCGATTAAAGAGCAGAGTGCCGCACCCGTCACAACCCAGGCACCCACCATTGCCCGTGGCCTACGAACCATCCGCAGCAATGCCAACGCCAGCAGAACGAGTACCAGGAACACCCCAATCTTAATCTCTGCAATATCCTTAGCAATCTCCGGAAGCGGATCCATCCTCCCCTCGCTCATTGGCCCGGGAGATGCCGCGACCATCCACCCGATGGTCGCGAGAAGGTCGGCGGTGAGCAGGGCAGCAGTCAGAGCCCAAGCCGCTATGGCAAGCACAATCCTCCAACCCGAGATTCTCCCAGGTTCAATATCCGCCTCCAATGTCTCGAATGGCGGACCGGGTGGTTTTTCGGCCAGTTTGAGCGAGATCATTGCCACGAAGAAACCTTACATCGTCTGAGCCGCAACAGTCACCTGCGGCATTCCGGTTGGGTCGCCAAACCGGAGACCACTCCATTGTCGAGTCTCTGACCGCATTTACCTCGCCCTGGGATGCGTTCTGTCGTACACCTGCGTCAACTGCGCGGTCGTTAGCTGCGTATAGCGCTGTGTGGTCGAAAGCCGCTCGTGGCCGAGCAGTTCCTGGATGGCGCGCAGGTCCGCACCCTCCTCCAACAGATGCGTCCCAAATGCGTGGCGCAGCGTGTGCGGATGCACGTCGGCCGACAAGCCGCGCAGCACGGCGATGCGCTTGACGATGCGGCCCACGCTGCGGGTGGTGAGCCGCGCCTGGGTGGATGGTTTGCCGCCGCCGGTTTTTCCCAGCCCGCGCAATTGCAGATTGAGGAACAGGGCCGGAGTCGCATTGGCCTTGGCGTTGCCCGCCGCGGCCAGCCGCGCCTCGCGCTCCGCGAGATAAGCCCGAATGGCCTGTGCAGCCGCATCGCCCAGCGGAACCAGGCGCTGCTTCTGCCCCTTGCCGCGCACCAGGATGGCCTCGTTGGCCCAGTGAATGTCGTTGAGATTGAGCCCCGTCAGCTCGGCATTGCGGATGCCGCATCCATAGAGCACTTCGAGAATCGCCCGATCGCGCGTGGGCCAACTAGCCGCGTCCTCGCCCACCGAGTCCACTGTGCTGTTCATTTGCTCGATGGACGGCACGCGCGGAAGGTGTTTGGGCAGCCGCGGCGTGGCCACCAGCGAGGCTGCATTCTGTTCCACGTAGCCCGCCCGCGCCATCCACTTGAACCAGCTGCGAATGGCCGCCAGCGCCCGCGCCGCCGACGCCTTGGAGAGTCCGCGGTCGTATAGCGTGGCCAGGTAGGCGCGAATCTGCGTGTGTTCGATTGCGCCGGCCCCGATCTCCTTGCCGTAGCGCTCGGTCATGAATGAAACAAACCCGCGCAATTCGCGCCGGTAAGCGCGCAGCGTATGCGCCGATGCGCCGCGCTCGTTGGTCAGCACGCGCAGGTAGTCCTCGACCAGCGCAGCAATTTGCGGGTTGGATGGCGGCGTGGCGATCGCGGGTGCGTCCATCGCCGGCGCCGCGAGGGCGGTGCTCATTGCGTCTCCTCAGCGGAGTCAGCTATGGAATTGCGATCGCGGTCTTCAACCACCCGCAGACGCGGCCTCGATTCCGCTGCCGGCCGCGTTGCGCGTGGATGGTGCGTGCGATGCACCTCCTTGAGCCGGCCCAGCGCCAGGTGCGTATACACCTGGGTGGTGGAAATATCGGCGTGGCCAAGAATGAGCTGCACGCTGCGCAGATCGGCCCCGTGCTCCACCATGTGCGTGGCGCAGCTGTGGCGCAGCCGGTGCGGGCTGGCATCCGGGGCGGCAATCTTCACCAGGTGCCACACCCACTGGCGAGTCAGCGGCATGCCGCGGAGGGAAAGAAACAGCCGCGTCGCGTCTTGTCCGGTTCCAGGGAGCCGCGCGGGGCTGGCCTTGCGCGCGGAGCTGATCCGCGCCAGGTGCGGCCGTCCCTCGCGCATGTAGGTTTCCAGCGCCTTCAGCGCCGTGCGCCCCAGCGGCACAATGCGTTCCTTGTCGCCTTTGCCGCGCACATGCACGCGCCCCGCATCCATGGCCAGGTCGCCGGTCGAGAGCGAGGTGACCTCGGAGACGCGCAGGCCGCCGGCGTAAAGCAGCTCCAGAATGGCGCGATCGCGCAGCGCCGTGGCCTGCGCCTGCGGATGCGAAGCGGCCATCCCGGCCCGCTCCAGCATCTCCATTACCTCCGGCTCGGCCAGCGACTTGGGCAGCACCTTCCACGCCTTGGGCGATTCGATATTGACCGTCGGATCGTGATGGATGCGGCGGTCGAGCAGCAGCCACTTGTAAAAACCGCGCAGACAGCTCAGCTTGCGCGCCGCCGAGCGCGAGTCAATGGCATGGTTGCGCAGGTGCTCGAGAAATGCCGCCACATCCTGCTGCGCCGCGGTCAGCAGCACGCCGTGGCGCCCCTCGATGAATTCGGCAAAGGTCTTCAGATCGCCGTCGTAGGCCTCGCAGGTCAGCGGCCGCAATCCCTTTTCCACACGCAGATACGTCTGGTAGTCGATCAGGATCTCAAGATTGCGCGCGCTGTCCACATCTCCGATTATCCGCGCGGGAATCTGATTCCCGGTACCGTGCCCCGTGGTTACCGAACCTCGTTCATTACCGAATCAACATCGGCAACAACCTGCCTCTTGCGAAAAGAGCGGCGACGGACTACGCCTTCGGCTGTCTCTGCCAATACACCGAGTAGCGCTCGTCCATCACCTGGTAAAGCGGCTTCAGCGCGAATTCGCGCTCCTGGTTCACGGTGCGGAAGCGCAGTTCGCCTTCGTCGCTCTTCCTCACCCACGCGATCCCGCTCCCAGCCTCATGTCCCGCCTCGAACCTCGGCATCGCCAGCGCCGGCAGCCGATCCATCTCCGCCCTACCGGGCCCGTCGATCATCTCACTGCTCAGCCCGTCGCGGCCCATCCCGGCGGCCAGCACCAGCGGCCCGTATGCCAGCGACGCAAGCTCCGGGCTGCCCGCCACCGGCTCCTCGCGCAGCGTCATGGGCAGAGTCACCTCCACGCGATCCCCGCTCTTCCACGTACGGCTCAACGCGATGTAGCCGTCGTTTCCGGCGGCCGCGTTTTCCGCGCGTCCATTCACCGTCAGCGCAATCCCCTTGGCCCAGTGAGGTGCGCGCACCCGCAGCGTAAACTCCAACGGCTTTTCCGCGTGAACCACGATCGCCGTGCGCTCTTCCTCGGGAAAGCTGGTCTGCTGCACCAGCCGCGCGCGCTTCTCCGGCCAGCGCACCTCCGAGGCGACGAACTGGTTTACATACACGCTGCTCTCGTCATGAAAGTAGATCGTGTCCACCAGCTTGGCGTACTCTTCCGCGCCCGTCCCGGTGCAGCACCAGAAGCTGTCGTACTGGTTGCCGAAGGTCTTCCATCCGCCGGGAATCGTCGGCACGTAGTACATCAGCATGCCATCGGCGTTCTGCGTCCCTGCGCGCACGTTCCACAGCAGCCGCTCGTAGTAGTCCATGCGCCGCGCCTCCGGCTTCCAGCCGAACAGGTGGCGCGTAAGCTTCAGCATGTTGTAGCTGCAGCAGCACTCCTGACCCGCCGGCGCAAGATGGCTGCCGATGGTGTCCGGCTCGCTCCATCCCTCGTCGTTGTTCGAAGTGCCGCCGGGCGCAAACGTGTGGTGATCGACAATCGTCTGCCAGAAGAACTCGGCAATCGACTTATAGCGCTCGTCGCCCGTAAGCTCGTAGCCGCGCGCCGCGCCAATCACTTTGGGGATGTTGGTATTCGAGTGCAGTCCGGCCAGCTTGTCCTCATGCGCGGCGAGCGGATCGAAGAAGCGCTTGTGCTCGAAGCGCAGGCCGCCATCCAGATACTTCTTCTCGCCGGTCAGCGCATAGAGATTGAAGAGCCCTTCATTCATGCCACCGTGTTCGGTCAACTGCACCTTGGCCAGCTCTTCGTCGCTCAGCGGCTCGACCCACTCGATGGCCCAATCGGCCATGCGTTTCGCGGTCCGCAAGGCTACTTCGCTGCCGCAGTACACAAACATATCCAGGTGCCCGGCAAGAATCTTGTGATAGGTGTAGAAGGGCGCCCACACCTTCTCGTGCTTCTTCAGGCGATCGTAGAAGCTCTCCGGATACGCGCCGAGATAGCCGTTGGGAAACTGGCATTTGGCCAGCTCCTTGACCAAATCTTCAGCTTTCAACCGAAGCGCGTCGTCGCCAGTGGAGGCAAACATCAGCGCGCACGCGCTCAAGTAGTGTCCGCCCGCAAAATGGCCTCTCAACTCGCAGTCGGGAGCCTCCCATCCGCCCAGCGGCTGCGCCGTCGAAGGCTTTGCGGCGGTCAGGCGAAAGCTGTGCAGCAGCCGGTCGTTGGGCAGCATGTAGAGGAAGACGCGGTCGCGCTCCTGCATGTCCTTGAGCGGCCCGGCCTTCAGCCGCACCTGCGCAATGGGAAACGGCTGCGTCTTCCACACGACCTTCTCGTAGCCGGTGTGGTTGTTGGAGCGCGGCACATCCGTCGCGCCGTCCTGCGCAAGCGCCCAGGTGTGGAGCGGCAACAGCGCTCCGCTCGCGGCCACCGCCGAATTCCGTAAGAATCCTCTCCGTGTTACGCTCTTGCTGTTCATGATTTCACGCTGTCTTCCTTGCTCGCCAGCTCAGGGGCGTTCGATTGGCCCCTTCGATCGAAATGCTCATGGGAACTGGCCGCCGCAAACACCCTGGCCACATAGCGCAAAGAACTTCCGGCCACGACGACCGGTTCCAGGCGCAGGTGGCAATCATTGTATCGAAGAACGTATCCTCTGCAAGGAGCGTGTTGACCGCGGCAATGACTGAACCTGAAACCCAGTTCCCGCTCCGCATCCAGGTTGTCGACTCCCATACAGCCGGAGAACCCACCCGCTGTGTTCTCTCAGGAGGCCCGAATCTCGGCTCCGGCCCCCTCGCCGAGCGCCTCGAGCGCCTCCGCGCCCACCACGACGCCTATCGCCGCGCCATCCTCTGCGAACCGCGCGGCTCCGACGTGCTGGTCGGGGCGTTCCTGGTTGAGCCGGTCGATCCGGCCTGCGCTGCAGGGGTCATCTTCTTCAACAGCGCCGGCACCCTGGGCATGTGCGGCCATGGCGCCATGGGCGTCGCCGTCACCCTCGCCCATCTGGGCCGCATCCAGCCCGGAATCCACCTCCTTGAAACGCCCGTGGGGCCTGTTGCATTCGAGCTGCACTCCGGGAATCGCGTCAGCATCCGTAACGTCCCCGCCTACCGCTATCGCGCTGGCGTCACTGTGGACGTTCCCGGCTATGGCGCAGTCACCGGCGACGTGGCCTGGGGCGGAAACTGGTTTTTCCTGGTTGGCGATCACCCATTCTCCCTCATCCTCGACCAGGTCGATCCTCTGACCGCCTTCACCTGGCAGATTCGCCGCGCCCTCGCCGCCGCCGGCATCACCGGGGCTAACGGTGCGGAGATCGACCACATCGAGTTGTTCACAGCCGCCCACGACCCCGCCAACCACAGCCGCAACTTCGTCCTCTGCCCCGGCAAGGCCTATGACCGCTCCCCCTGCGGCACCGGAACCAGCGCCAAGATGGCTTGCCTGGCCGCCGACGGCCATCTCCAGCCCGGCCAGCCCTGGCGTCAGGAAGGCATCCTCGGCACGGTCTTCGAGGGCCAGTATCACTTCTACGACTCCCCCAGCCCAGTCGAAGCGCCAAGAATCACCCCCACCGTCACCGGCACTGCCTACGTCACCGCCGAGTGTACCCTCATCTTCGACCCCGCCGACCCCTTCCGCATGGGAGTGCCGGAATGACCGATGCCGGGGCCAAGCGCTACGACGTCGTCATCGCCGGCGGCGGGATCGTCGGCGCGGCCTGCGCCCTGGCCTGCGCACAGGCGGGCTTCAGCGTCGCCCTGGTCGAGCGCGACGTGCTGGGCAGCGGCGCCACCGCCGCCGGCATGGGCCACATTGTCGTCATGGACGACTCGGAAGCGCAGTTCGCATTGACGCGCCGTTCGCAGAGGTTGTGGCAGGCGCTCAGCACCAGTCTTCCCGCAGCCGCCGAATACGAGACGCCCGGGACGCTGTGGGTGGCCGCAGACGAAGAGGAACTCGCCGAAGCCGCCCGCAAGCATGCAAGGCTGGCCGAGCGCGGCGTCCCCGGCCGCCTGCTTTCGGCCGCCGAGCTCGCCACGCTTGAGCCCAACCTGCGCCCCGGCCTCGCCGGCGCGCTGCTGGTCGTCGAAGACGCTGTCGTCTACCCGCCCACCGTCGCCCTGCACCTCGCCCGCCAGGCGCAGGCTCTCGGCGCAACGCTCGTCGTGGGCCGCTCCGTCACGCATCTGGCCAACGGCGAAGCCACCCTCGACGATGGAACCCGCCTCCGCGCCGCCCGCCTTGTCAATGCCCTCGGCGCTGAAGCTCCGCTCTGCACCCCCGGCATCCCGGTCAGAAAGCGCAAGGGACACCTGGCCATCACCGATCGCTATCCCGGCTTTGTGCGCCATCAACTGGTCGAGCTCGGCTACCTGAAAAGCGCCCACTCCGTCTCCGCCGACTCGGTCGCCTTCAACGTCCAGCCACGCAGGACGGGCCAGATCCTCATCGGCTCCTCGCGCCAGTATGGCAACGACAGCCCCGCCGTCGACCAGCCCATGCTGACCGCCATGCTCGCCCGCGCCACGCTCTACCTGCCCGCCGTCGCTCGCCTGAGCGTGCTCCGCGTCTGGACCGGCTTCCGCGCCGCCACGCCGGACAAGCTGCCCCTCATCGGCCCCTCTCCCGCCGACCCCACCGTCTGGCTCGCCACCGGCCATGAGGGCCTGGGCATCACCACCGCTCTGGCTACCGCAGAACTGCTCGCCGCCGCATTCACCGGCGCCGAGCCCGCAATCCCGCCCGCGCCGTATCTTCCCTCCCGCTTCACGTCCGCAACCACCCCGGAAAAGGCACTTGCAGAAATCGCACATCAGGAGAAGCCATGAAATTCACCGGCGTTATGCCCGCCATGACCACAGCCTTCAACAACGATCTCAGCGTCGATCATGCCTTCGTCGCCCGCCACGCGCAGTGGCTCATCGAGAACGGCTGCACGGCCATCATCTGCCTGGGTTCGCTGGGCGAGTCCCCCACGCTCCGCTTCGATGAAAAGATCGCTATTCTCCGCACCGTCGTCGCCGCGCTCGACGGCCACGCTCCGGTCGTTGCCGCAATCTCCGCGCTTTCGACCGCCGAGGCCGTCGACCTGGCCAACGCCGCGCACGCCGCCGGCAGCTCGGGCCTTATGATCCTGCCGCCCTACGTCTACAAGGGCGACTGGCGCGAGAACAAGGCGCACGTCGCGGCCATCCTCGAGGCCACGCCTCTGCCCGGCATGCTCTACAACAACCCCGTTGCCTACGGCGTCGACTACCTGCCCGAACAGATCGCCGAGCTGGCCGCCGAGCACGCGAACTTCGCTGCGGTCAAGGAGTCCTCCACCGACACGCGCCGCGTCACCGCCATTCGCGCCCTCGTGGGCGACCGCCTTGCCGTCTGTGTCGGCGTGGATGACGCCATCGTCGAGGGCATCGCCGCCGGGGCCGTCGGCTGGGTCGCCGGCCTCGTCAATGCCCTCCCGCGCGAGTCCGTCGACCTGTTCAACCTGGCCGGCGCCGGCCGCACCCAGGAAGCCTTCGAGATCTATCGCTGGTTCCTGCCCCTGCTGCGCATGGACACCGTCCCCAAGTTCATCCAACTTGTAAAGCAGGTGCAGCAGGAGGCGGGCGTCGGCTCGGCGCGCGTCCGTGCCCCGCGCCTTGAAGTGGTCGGCGAGGAGCTGGCCGACACGCGCGCCGCCTTTCAATACGCGCAAGCCCACCGGCCCGCTGTCGCCGGCGCCGGCACACCGTTTAAGCTGTAACCAGATCGCGGAGTTCCAAAAATATGCCTCTTACCGGACAATCCTTCCTCGGCAGCCAGCGCGGCGCACCCGGCGGCGCGGCCATCCAGGCCATCAACCCCGCCACGGGCGAGCGCCTCGATCCTTTCTACTCATCCGTTACCTCCGCCGAAGCCGATCACGCCGCCCAGCTCGCCGCGCAGGCCGCTCCCATCCTCGCTGCCGCCAGCGGCAACGCCAAGGGCGCATTGCTTCGCCGCATCGCCGATGGACTCGACGGAATTCAGCCGCAACTGGCCGAGCGCGCCCATCTTGAAACGGCCTTGCCCATGCCGCGCCTGCTCGGCGAGGTCAGCCGCACCACCGGCCAATTGCGCCTGTTCGCTTCCGTCATCGAAGAAGGCTCCTGGGTCGAGGCGCGCATCGACACGCCTTTGCCCGACCGCAAGCCGCTCGCACGCCCCGCTCTGCGCTCCATGCTGCGCCCTCTTGGCCCGGTCGTCGTCTTCGGCGCCAGCAACTTCCCGCTGGCCTTTTCCGCCGCAGGCGGCGACACGGCCTCGGCTCTTGCCGCGGGTTGCCCGGTGATTGTCAAGGCGCACTCCGCCCATCCCGGGACCAGCGAGCTGGTCGCCGCGGTCATTCAGCAGGCGGTCGCCGATGAGGGCCTGCCCGAAGGCGTTTTCTCGCTCCTCTATGGTTCGGGCGTCGAAACCGGCGGCGCTTTGGTCCGCCATCCGCTCGTCCAGGCCGTCACCTTTACCGGTTCGCTCGGCGCGGGGCGCATCCTCATGGAGATGGCCGCCGCGCGCACCCGCCCCATCCCCTGCTTCACCGAGATGTCCAGCGGCAATCCGGTCTTCATCCTCCCCGGCGCTCTCAAGGCCGGAGCCGGCGCGCTGGCACAGGGCCTTTTCAGCTCCTTCACCCTCGGCGCGGGCCAGATGTGCACCAAGCCGGGAATCGTCCTCGTCCCCGAGCAGCCGGAGACGCCCAACTTCCTCGCGAAACTCACCGAACTGGTCGGCCGGGCACAGCCCTACACGCTGCTCACCCCCGGCATTGCCCGCGATTACGCCCGCTCTTCCACCCATCGCGCGTCGCAGGCCACGCTGGCCGCGCAGGCTCCGGTTGCAACCGCCGCCCCCGCCTGCCCGGCCTACGCGCAGATCTTTGCGGCAGATTTGGAGGAGTTTTTGCGCACGCCCGAGCTTTCCGAGGAGATCTTCGGCCCCGATACGCTCCTGGTTCACTGCCAGTCGCCGGACCAGTTTCTCCGCGCCGCCCATGCGCTCGACGGCCATCTGACCGCCTCGGTCTTCGGCTCGGAAGACGACCTCGCCGCCCACCGCGAACTGGTTTCCGTCCTCGAAACCAAGGCCGGCCGTCTCATCTTCAACGGCTTCCCCACCGGCGTGGAAGTCTCACCCGCCATGGTTCACGGAGGCCCCTATCCGGCCACGGCCGACTCCCGCTTCACCTCCGTCGGCACCCGCTCCATCTATCGCTTCGCCCGCCCGGTCTGCTTCCAGAGCTTCCCCGACGGCCAGGTCCCGCCCGAGCTGCAAGCCGCCAATCCTCTCGGCATTCAGCGCCTCATCGATGGCATCCCCACCCGCGAGGCGCTGCCGCTTTAATCCGCAAAAACCGAAGCGGGCGGCATCTCTGAGTGCGGCCCGTTGTTCGTGCTCTCAGTCGCCAGCCCGAACGCGTCCATCCCGGCCGCAAGCGTGGAAACCGCGGCGGGAAAAGCCGGCGGCCGCGCGCTTGTGTTCTCCCAGCCAAACAGGAACTCCGCCGCCGCGCCGCACACGCGGCCCTGGCAGGCACCCATCCCGCAGCGCGTGTGCAACTTGGCCGCGCGCCAGTTGGCACAGCCTTCGAGGGCCGCGTTGCTCACATCTTCGCAGCGGCAGACCAGCGTCTCAGCAGTTGCCAGCGTGCGTAGTTCCGCACGCAGCGCAAAGGCGCGCTCCAGGCGCTCGGCAAACTGCTGGAGCCGCCTGCGCCGCGGCTCCAGCGCCAGCGCCTCCGCTATGCGCCCCGCTGCCGCAAGCCCCGCGATCTGCCCCTCCACCAGCGCCTTTTCCAGGCCGCCAACCCCCGTCAGCTCGCCCACACACGCCACCCCCGGCACGGAGCTCTGCTGCATCCGGTCAACAGCCACAAAGCCCTCGGCAATCCTGCAGCCGAGCAGCCGCGGCAGCTCCAGATTTGGCACAAGGTTGAACCCGCAGCCCAGCCAGGCGCACTCCACCCTCCACTGCTTCCGCCCATCGGTCAGCGTTACGCTCTCCACGCGCCCACCCCCCTCGGCACGCACCACCCACACCCCCGTCCGGTATGCCGCTCCAAGCGCTCTGAGCCGGTAGCGCGCACCCTCCAGCAATTTGCCCGGCTGCCCCAGCAGCGAGATTGCAAGCCGCGCCAGCCGCGCCAGCGGAGCCTGCTCGTAAATACCCTCCACACGTGCGCCCGCGCTTGCCAGCCCCGCTCCCACAGCCAGCAGCAGCGGTCCGCTCCCGGCCAGCACCACGCGCTTGCCCCGCGCGTCCAGCCCACCCTTCACCAGCGCGTGCAATCCGCCCACGCCCATCACGCCCGGCAATGTCCAACCCGGAAAGGGCAGGAACCGTTCCCGTGCCCCGGTAGCCACAATCAGGTTCCTGAACTCCACGTCGCGCCGCTCGCCCGCGCGTTCGAGGCGCAGCAGGCCCGGCGCTGGATGGTCGATCGCCTGCCACCCCATCCACACCTCGCAGCCGCTCCGCTGCAAGCGCTCCGCCCACCTGCGGAACCCGGCCCCGTGCGGGTACTTCCCCGCCGTCTCCGCCCGGTAACCCCGCCAGATTTGCCCGCCCGGCCCAGCGTTGTCGTCCAGCAGACAAACCCGCCGACCCGCCTCGGCCGCAATTGCCGCCGCCATGCCGCCCGGACCGGCGCCCACCACCACCACGTCGAAGCCCGGCGTCATCCGGTCACCACTTCCATGCCCTCGGCGCAGGCCAGTTGGCAGGTGCGGCGGTGCGGAACGCCGTCTACCGTCGCCCGGCACTCCATGCAGATGCCCATGCCGCACAGCGGCCCGCGCGCCTCGCCGCTCACGGAGAACCGGCACGGTTCGCCGGCCAGCATCACCGCCGCGGCCACGCTGGCGCCCGCGGCCATGCGCATCGGCTTGCCATTTACCGTAATGGAGCAGCTCTCGCTCATCGCTCATGCTCCTTCCGCCAACCGCAGCGCCCACGGAGAGCCCTGATCTCCGGATTCGTCGCCGGAATTTGCGGAAGATTGCGTACATTCTTGCATATCATGAAGAGCACCTGGAGAAAACACCCTCCCTGCCACCGATCGACCTCATACTGATTCAAAAGGAATCCGCCCGTGCCGCTGCCCGCCTCTCGCATCCTCAGCTACGCCCTCGTCTGCGCATTCTTGTCTTTGCTCCATGCAGCATCGCCCAGGGCCGCACCTGCCGCCGTTCCCTCCTCTGCACCCGGCCCCATGCAGACGTTGATTGAGCGCTACTCCGCCGACAACGATACGCTGGCCAGCGTTTATAGCGACCCTCTTGCGCCTTCCGCGCGCGAACGGATGAGGCGCTTTTTTGCCGAATCGCGCCAGCAGTTGACAGCGGTGGATTTTGGCGCGCTGGATGAGGAAGGCAAGGCCGACTATCTGCTTCTGGACAACCGCCTGACCCGCGAAGAGCACCTTCAGACGCTGGCCGCCATGCGATGGAAGATGGTTGAGCCGCTTATTCCGGTCGCACCCACCATCTTTGCGCTGGAAGACGCGAAGCGCCGGGTGGAGCTGCCCAACGGCGAGAAGATTGCCGGGCAGCTGAATGCCATGACCGCCGCACTGACGGCCCGGCGCAAGGAACTCGAAGCCGCCATGGCCAAAGACTCCCCCACCGCGGCCGCGCGACCCACGCCCATCGCCGCCTGGCATGCGGCCGACGACGTGGATGAGCTTCGCGAACATCTTCATCATTGGTTCGACTTCTACAACGGATACGACCCCGCCTTTACCTGGTGGGCGGCGCAGCCGTACAAGCTGACCGACGACGCCATGAAAGACTACGCTACGTTTCTGCGCGAGAAAGTTGCCGGCATCGCCCACGACGATAAGACCACCATCATCGGCACGCCCGTGGGACGCGAAGCCCTGCTGGCCCAGCTCTCTGACGAGATGATTCCGTACACGCCGGAAGAACTGATCGCCATGGCGAAGGAACAGATGGTCTGGTGCAAGCAGCAGATGCTTGCGGCCAGCCGTGAGCTGGGCTATGGCGACGACTGGCACAAGGCGCTCGAACACGTGAAGAACACCTACGTGGAGCCGGGCAGGCAGCCGCAGCTCATTCACGATCTGGCCGTCGAAGGCACCGAGTTCGCCGAGAAGAACAACCTGGTCACCGTGCCCGAACTCGCCAAGGAAACCTGGCGCATGGACATGATGACCCCCGAGCGCCAGATGGTGAACCCGTTCTTCACCGGCGGCGATACCATCAGCGTCAGTTATCCCACTGACACCATGACCTTCGATCAGCGCATGATGAGCATGAGAGGCAACAACCCGGCCTTCTCCCACGCGACGGTTTTTCATGAGCTCATCCCCGGCCACTGGCTGCAGGAATACATGACGGCGCGGTACCGTCCCTACCGGCAGATCTTTTCAACGGGCTTCTGGATCGAGGGCAATGCATTCTACTGGGAGATGGTCTACTGGGACCACGGCTTCCACGCAACGCCCGAGCAGCGCATCGGCGCGCTCTTCTGGCGCATGCATCGCTGCGCGCGCATCATCTTCTCGCTGAGTTTTCATCTGGGCCTCATGACGCCGCAACAGGCCATCGACCTCCTCGTCGCCGACGTCGGCTTCGAGCGCGACAACGCCGCCGCCGAGGTGCGCCGCTCGTTCAACGGAAGCTACGACCCGCTCTATCAGTGCGCTTACATGCTTGGGGCTTTGCAGTTCCGCGCGCTGCACCATGAGCTGGTGGATTCCGGCAAGATGACCGATCGCCAGTATCACGACGCCATCCTTGAGGAGAACATGATGCCCATCGAGGTTCTGCGCGACCTCCTCACCAACCAGGAGCTCACGCCCGATTTCAAAGCCTCCTGGCGATTCCTCGATGAGCTGAAGGCCGCGCCCTTCCGGGATTTCAGCGCCGCGCACAAAGAGTCTCATTGAGTTGCCCCGCAGAACAACATCCGCAGTCGCGGCTTGCGATGTGGCCCGTGATTCCTCTCAGATCGAATACTCGGGCGGGTCGACGCTCGAACGGTCTTTCACTTCCTCATTCTCGATGTGTTCGGGTGCGGGCTCGTCAGGTACCGGCTCGGGGTCGGTTGGTGCAGGGAAAATCTCTTCGGGAACGGCCGGCGCAGGAACAACGGCAACTGGAACCGGCATGGGGTTGTCGAGCACGAGAATGGTCTCTGCGCCGCGCTGCCAGAAGCGCGTGAGGAGCATAAGGAACAAGCCAAGCTGAGCCAGCAGGAACATGGGCCACACGCGCGGCTGCGCCAGCGAGTGAATGGCCGCACGCGCCGTAAGCACAACCGCCGCAAGCCCCAGCAGGGTAAGGAAGAGGAATGTCGCGTAGGCACGCAGAAAATTGCGGCGACAGGTACGCCATGCGGGTCTGAAGGTGCGCCGAATCTGCCGCTCTGGCCTTCTCTTGCTTTCGGCTTCCACAGGGTACGACAGTTGGCCAAGGTGTACGGTGTAGACCTGAACGAGATCGAAGTAGAGGCGCAGCAGGGCGGCCACGAGTCCAATGATGACGAGGCCGGCGAGTTCAAGCAGGAAGGCCGGGCGGCCGACGATGCGCTGATCGACGTGATCGGACCAGACGTTTTGAAGCGCATGCAATCCACCGAGGACCACAGCGAACACGACAAGGCTGATGAGCGTAATGCGGAAGAAACGCCAGAAGTGATCGAGTCCGGATTTGAGCAGTGTGAAAAGGCGCGCGGGCGTGCCGGTCTGGTAGCAGAAGAGTGTGCCCGGAACAAGCAGGAAGTAGAGCGCAAGATAGATGGGCGTGGAGAAATAGGTGCCTGGCGTCGCCGCACCGGGTCCCTTGGATAGCTTCAGGAACACTTCCGCCATCGTGCCCAGATCGAAGGCTCCCGTCAGTCGCCCGGAAGCAAGCGAATGGGCGGTAATAGCGTTGATCTGCTTGTTCAGCGGCAGTGTGAAGAGCCACGCAAGACCGAGATTGAAGACGTAGGTCCAGACGAGCGCGGGCCAGTTGCGCAATGTAAGCCCAAGGCCGCCGGTGAGCATGTTGCGTTGCTGGGACATGAATGAGACCTCTTACGAACAGCGGGTACGTGCGAACAGGAGAGCGGGACGCAGGCGAAAGCGGCGTGTGAGTCGAGCTACACGATCCAAGAGGCAAGCTGGGCGATGAATTGCTGCATGGAAGCCCACATGTTGGCGAGCTTGCGCGCGGGAATTCCGTTCGCCTTGGTGGTGTAGCTGTTGTTGAACATATCCACGTCGAGAAGCACGGCGTGATCGGGATCGATCTCCGCGGAGACCACGCTCGCATTGCGAACATACGTGAGCTTCTTCCATCGGTCGGCCCCGTCCCAATGTTCGCGCACGCGGGTTCCATCGTCGAAGACAATCTCGACCGTCATCGGGAGAACGAAGTCTCCCTTGCGGCGAAGGTAAATGGTGCTGAGGTAAGGAAGATTCTTCTTCGCATTCTTGTCCTTGGGCTCGGGGAGCCACCACTGGACAGGACTGGAGGAGGCGCTGTCAACGGAGTAGTCGAGTACCTGCGTGCCGTAGACGGCCTGATCGATGTAGGGACGAAGGCTGGAGTTGACCGGCGGCACATCGGCAATGCAACCGGTAAGGCCCGCGCATGCGTCGGCGACCGGAAACACGGTCGCCCGGCCACGGGCCACCGCGACCTGCTCGATGGTGCGCAGAAAATCTTCCGTGGTGGGATGCGTGAAGCGGAACTTCATGAAATAAGTGTGCATGGCCTCGTCCATGGTGTCGCGGCCCACAATACTCTCGAGCGTGGCCAGAAGCGTGGCGGATTTGCCGTAGGTGACATCGTCGTAGGAGGCGGCGTTGCGGAACTGGAAGGCCCAGTGCGTGACCGGATCGAAATCCGGAGTCGATGCATACTCCAATCGCTGCATTTCGTAATCGCCGGCGTTGGCGTAGGGTCGATTGAGCACAGATGTGTTGCGTCCGAGGATGGCGTCGAGGACGTTGACTTCGGTGTAGGAGTTGATGCCCTCGTCGAGCCAGGCATCTTCGAATTCGTTGGTGGCCACCATCCCATACCAGTACTGATGGCCAAATTCGTGCTCGGCGGTAATCTCCGTCAAGTAAGTCGGTTCATACCAGGAGGTGGCGCCGGTAAAAAGGGTGGGGTACTCCATGCCGCCGATCTCCGAGCCCGGCTCCGGATCGATGACGGTCACGATCTTGTAGGGATACGGGCCAAAGCGGCGATCGAACTCGGCAAGCGTCTTGAGGATGATGTCTCGATAGCGCGGGCCGGCGGCAGGGTGAGCCGCGAGGGCAAGCACATGCACCTGGACCGGCCCCATCGACGAAGCATAGGTGCCGTCGGTGACGGTGAAGTGGGGGCTGGCCGCAAAGGCGAAATCGCCGATGTCTTCGCCGTAGAAGCCCAGGGTCTTGGTGCCATCGGGGTTGGCGCGGTTGCCGGTGGGGACACCGCTGGCGCCGACCACGTAGCGATTCGGTACGGTCAGTTGCACATGGAAGGTGCCGAAGTCGGAGAAGAACTCGGTGGTGGCATGATATTGGTGGCAGTTCCAGGCACCGTGCCAGAAGACTCCAGGCTTGGGATACCACTGGCCGCCCATGATGAAATCGCGCTTGTAGCCATTGCGCGCGATGGAAAGCGGGAACTGGTCATGGAAGGCGAGATGAAAGGTGATGGCGCCGCCGGGCGCGAGCGGATGAGGAAGGGCGATCTCGGCGACGGTGTGATCTTCCATGTTGCCGTCGTCCGGCGCAGTGAAGTGCATGCCGCCGGTAAGGTCGCCGTAGCTGTCGGCGGAGATCTTCGAGATGGTGATGCTGCCCAGCTTCTCGTCCGGGTAGTCGTCCTCGCTCTCCGAGTCGCGAATGCCGCCGGTGAAGTGGGTTTCGCGGGTGAACGTGGACTGCGGCCGGAACGCATTGAGATAGAGGTGAAACGGAATGGAGGACAGCGGCTGCCCGGTCAGGTTCTTGTAGGTTATAGTCTCGATCGCATCGAGGGATTTCCTGTCCGTGTCGAGGCGGGCTTCGATGTCGTAGGAGACGACGCGGGTGGAGAGCGGCCCAGGGGAGTTGGTGGCGATTGATTGCGCGATCGCGACTGGAGCCGCCGCGGCCAGCACGGCCATCATCGAGGGAAGCAAAACGGAGAAACGAGACATAGAGGCCATTGTACGGCCTACCGCAGCCATGAACTACCCTTCGACCGCACGGCTTGCGGCTTCCCTCCCCGCCAACGGTTCGCTTTCCAGTTGCGCATAGACCTCCATCAAGTGCTCCGCCACCACCGCGCGCAACCGCTCGGATGCCTCCGCCTGCTTTGCGCTCTCGTCCTTCACAAACCGCACCGCCGGCGACTTGGCATCCTGTTGCGCCGCCTCCCTCATCGCGGGCACGTCCTCTCCGCGCAATCCAAAGTGCCCGAGCAGGCGGCCGCACATGGCTTCCGGCAGTTCGGAGTAATTCACCAGCAGGCCGCCGTCCGCCTGATGCATGGCGCGCAAACCGGCCGAGCACATTTTGGCGAGAGCGCGCGCATGGTAGACCTCAATATGCGGCGGGACCCAGTCTGCCCACTCCATCTTGAGCAGTGCAGGGTCCACCAGGCTCGGGACCGTCCACGAGCCTGGAATCCGCGCCTGTGAGACCATCACCTCCACCGGGTTGCGATAGAGAAAGATCCACGGCGTCTGCGGAAATGCCTCGCGAAACAGATCGAAGAAATGAATGTGCCAAGGGTCAGTTTTCAGATAGAACGCGCGCTCGCCGTTGCGCGGCTGGCCCAGTGCCGCGGCCATAGCCCGGAGCCAACGCACATGCACCGGGCGCGGCAGGCCGGGAAGGTGCTCCCGCACGCGCAACATCTCGTCCATCGGCGCCGGCTCCGACGCCACGATGTTCCGCTCCAGCGCCGCAAGTTGCCGGCCGATCAGCGTCGAGCCGCAGCGCGACATGTGGAAGACAATCCCTTGGAGCGGCGCGCCGGGGTGTGCGTCGGTCCATGCCAGCATCTCTTCCATGGTCGTCTCGCGCCGTGGGAGCTGACCAAACGGCTGGGCCATCTGCCGCTGCACCGTCTGCTCGAAGAACGGATCGAGCAGCCGCTGTGTGCCCATCAGTGTCCAGTCGACGCGCGGCTCGGAGCCGTGCCAGGCAATGCGCACCGGCAGCCATTCGCCCAGATTCATGCGCTCACCGTCTTCTGCATCCTCGCGCGCATCCGCTGGCGCAAAGCCGGCTCCGACCCATCCAGGTCAAACGCACAGCCGGAGTCGCCGGCAGGTCTGCGCGCAATCGCTCGGAGTCGAAGGACAAGGGAAGCTTGGTCCATGGCATAGGAACGGGCGACAAATCAATCTCCAAAAAGCCCGGTGCGGGCTGGCAATTCGAGGGCCTCAACGCACAGGGGCCTTCAGCATACCACCCGGGCCAGCGTCGCGCGCCACCCGCAGTTGATACACTCGGGCCGTGGGGCGCCTTCTTGTCAACGCCGATGATTTTGGACTTACACGCGGCGTGAACCGCGCCGTTACCGAGTTGCACCAGATGGGCGTCGTCACCAGCGCCACGCTGATGGCGAACGGAGACGCTACGGAAGAGGCCATTGAGATGGCCTTGAAGACACCTTCACTGAGTGTCGGCTGCCACGTAATCCTGGTGGGTGGAATGCAAGCGCTTTCGCCGCGGCAGGACATTCCAAACCTGGCCGACCCCGTCACCGGGCGATTCCGGCTATCGTTACCGAATTTCCTCCATGCCCTGTTTCGCAATGGGCCTTTCACAGCGCGATCCCCGCTCGAGGATGAGATCGAGGCCGAGACCGCCGCGCAGATTGCGCGGCTCAAGACGCGCGGTCTGCGCCTTACCCACATCGACACGCACAAGCATACGCACATGTTTCCAGCGGTTCTGCGGCCCGTGCTGCGCGCCGCACGCGCGGCCGGCATTCGCGCGGTGCGCAATCCCTTTGAGCCCGTCTGGAGCCGCCGCGCAACTCCGCGGGCTTCCCTGCTCCGGCGTGTGGAGGTGAGCCTGCTCCACCGCCTCGAGCCGGCCTTTCTCCGCATGGTTGCGGAAGAGGGCCTTACCACAACCGATGGATCTCTCGGCGTCCTGGCCACCGGAACTCTCGATACGGCGACCGTCCGTTCCCTGGCGCTGAACACTCCGCCGGGAACCTGGGAGCTTGTCACGCATCCCGGGTACAGCGACAGCGACCTCGACCAGGCGCAGACCCGGCTGAGGGACTCGCGCGAAACCGAGCGCCGGGCGCTCACGGCGTTGGAGAACCAAACCGGGCTGGAGTTGATTGGCTTCGCCCAGCTTGCACCGAATGGAGCGCCCTATGCTGCGCGCGTACCCTTACAATAGCGTCCTGGGATGCCCATGGCGCGTCTGAACATCAACGCGCCAATTGTTCAGGGGCACGAGTTTTCTGGAGGCAGTTTGAGTACTTCACTGCTATGGCAAGATCTCTTTTACGGCTGGACTGCTTCCGAGATTTGCATCGCTATCGTTACCCGCACCGGGCGGGGCGGCGGCAAAGTTCTCGATCGCGGATCGATGGCCATCCTGTGGGTGACCATCGTGGTCTCGATTACTGCCGGCGAGTGGGTCGCCGGCACAAATCCGGAGAACATGTTCGGCGGGTCGCACTGGTTGAAGATTGCCGCCATCGCGGTCCTGATTGCGGGCCTCGCCATACGCTGGACGGCGATTCTCTCCCTGGGCAAGGCCTTCAGCGCCAACGTGGCGATCCGCGACACGCAGACGGTCTACCAGTCCGGCGTGTACCGGTTTGTGCGTCATCCCTCCTACACCGGATTGTGGCTGGCGTTTCTCGCCGTCGCACTGCACGAGCGCAACTGGCTGGCCGCTGCAATCGTGCTGGCACCCACGACCGCTGCCCTGTTCTACCGGATTCACGTCGAAGAAGCTGCCTTGCACACGGCATTCGGCGCTCAATACGAGACGTACTGCAAGACCACAAAGCGATTGATTCCAGGCATCTACTAGGGGTTACAAATGCGCATCGGCATCACCTGCTATCCCACCTACGGCGGCTCGGGCGTGGTCGCCACCGAACTCGGCATCGAACTGGCGGCGATGGGCCACGAGGTTCATTTCATCTCCTATTCACAGCCTTTCCGACTGAGCGGCCGCGACCAGGGCATCTTCTACCACGAGGTGCCCGTGTCCAGTTATCCGCTCTTCGAGTTCCCGCCTTACGACCTGGCCCTCGCCTCGCGCATGGCTGAAGTGGCCGAATTCAACGGCCTCGACCTGCTCCACGTGCATTACGCCATTCCCCACTCCGTGAGTGCATTGCTGGCGCGGCAGATGCTTGCCGCGCGTGGCCGCCGGCTGCCCTTTGTGACTACCCTTCACGGCACCGACATCACCCTCGTGGGCCTTGACCGCAGCTACCTGCCCATCACCCGCTACGCCATTCAGGAAAGCGACGGCGTGACCAGCATCTCCACCTATCTCAAGGAGAAGACGGTCCAGGACTTCGACGTGACGCGCGGCATCGAAGTGATTCCCAACTTCGTCAATTGCGATGTCTACACGCCCATCAAGGATGAACCTGCCAGAGCGGAGGCGCGCAGGCGGCTGGCCGAGCCGCACGAGGCCATCCTGATGCATCTCTCCAACTTCCGGCCGGTCAAGCGGGTGCAGGATGTGGTGAAGGTCTTCGCCGCGGTGGTGCGCGAAACTCCGGCACAACTGGTGCTGGTGGGAGACGGCCCGGAGCGTTCGGCGGCCGAGTGGCTGGCGCGCGACCTGCACATCCACGAGAAGGTCCACTTCCTCGGCAAGCAGGACCGTGTGAATGAACTGCTGCCCCTGGCCGACCTGCTGCTGATGCCCAGCGAGCTGGAGTCATTCGGCCTGGCCGCGCTGGAAGCGATGGCCTGCAAGGTGCCTTCGATCGCCACACGCGTGGGCGGGGTGGCCGAGCTGATCGACGACGGCGTTACGGGATTGCTCTACGCTGTGGGCGATACCGAGGCCATGGCTCAGGGAGCGTTGAGCTTGCTCGGCGATCAGGCGCGGCTTGAGGCCATGCGCGAGGCTGGGCGCAAGACTGCGCAAAAGCGCTTCTGCGCTACGCTGGTCGTGCCGCAATATGTGCGCTACTACGAAGCGGTGATCCGCGGCCAATAGCGAATGGGTCCTTGACTGCCGCAGAGAATTGCAAGCGGCTGCAGGCCGACGAACTGAAGCTGTCTGGGTTGCTTGAATCCGAACTATCTATCGTATCGATCGTGCGAACCGGCGCCGAGGGGAGGTTCCCGATCTCTTCGGTTCTTACCCGGCTTGCGCCCTGGTTGAGGCGCAAGCCGGAATGTTTCCGCCTACTGAATCGTTAGGTTGATGGTGAACGGCAGGGAAACCTGGACCTGACTGCCATGAACGGCTGTTCCCGCTTGGCCGCCGGGGGTTGTGCAGTTGGAACTGGCTGAGCCCTGTACCACAACGCACTGGGTGCCCACCTGCTCTGCCGTGACGGTGACTGCGTACGATCCGGATGGTGTCTTCAACACCGAGGCAGGGCTGAGGTTTGTGGTGGAGCAGGCGGTCAGGCTGACCGCGAGCGCGCCGCTGAGGATGACCATGCAGAGCATCAGAGTCAGGCCTGCCTTTTGCGCAGCCCTGCGCCGGAAGAACAGCCCGATCATCCCGAATCCGAACAGCGCGGCAAGTGCGACAGGCGTGCTCCGGACAAGCTGGCTGGTGGTGCCAACGGCGACGTCGGTGTTGATGGTCAGCGTCACCGGGAGAGCCGGGTTGGCCGGATCATTGCAGCCGTCGAGTGCCCCATTCGACCCTTGAGCGCCACTGCACGGAATATTCACAGCGTTTGGATCCGTGGTGTTGAGACCATACACGGAGAGGTTCGGGTCAGGCTGATAGGTGAAGCTGCAGGTAGCGTGTGGCGGCAGGTTGCTGCATGCCAACGCTACAGGGAACTGGTAATTATTGAGCAATCCCCCCTGGCCGGCCCATCCATACCCGTCCACCGAGCTCAGAGTCAGAGTCATGTTTGCCGAAGATCCGGCGCTGACGGAGAGAGCCGGAGGAGCCGACGTGGAAGTGCAGGTAGCGCCCTGCGGGCAGAGTTGCACCAGTGGGCTGCGCAGTGCAATGAAGGTTGTGGGCGTACCGGTGAAGGTCATGAAGTTGGCATCGCCGCTATACACCGGGGTAATGGTGTGGGTGGAGACCACAGGCGTGTAGGTCAGGTTCTGCGGCATCGGCAGGCAATTTGTGGCGAACGTCGCCGAGCCATTCGGAGCAATAGTCTGCACAGCTGCGCCGGTTTGATCGGGGCATGCTACGCCGCTTGTCGTAGTGGTTGAAGTACCTGCCTGGTACGTATCCATGAAGGTGACCGTGCCGGTAGGCTGGCCAACAGGGGCATTGACAGTGACCTGGAAATTGTATTCCCAGTACTGGGGCGAACCGTCGTACGGGGGATCGCCGCCGCCAATGAATCCTTCCAGCACATAGGGCAGGAAGGTCGGCGGGGTGGCAGGCAACGTGATGGCAGAGATGGCAGACTTGGCAACCGCAGCGGTGGTCGTCGACGTCGATCTGCCGTACACCCTGTCGCCACCGTAGTTCACGGTAAAGGTGGCATTGCCTGCCGCCACCGGCGCCAGTGTGAATGTGGCCGATCCGTTCACGAGGGTCGCCGAAACGGTGCTCGTCGCCCCTGTAATGGTGGTGAACGTGATCGACACCTGCCCAGTGGGGACTGTTGCGCCGTTCTGTTGAGCCACCGTTACGGTAACCGGCGTATTGATCACCTCGGCTGTGCTGCCAACCGTGATGCTCGAAACCACCGAACCCGCCAGCGGCGCTCCCACTCCGGTTGCGCTGACAACGATCGGGGCGTTGGCCGCATTGCTTTGAATCTGGATCTGGCCGGCGAGGGTGCCTTGCTCACCGGGCCCCGGAGCCAGCGTGATGTCGACCATGCAGGTGCCAGCCGATGGGATCGGGCTCGATGCGATGCAGGTTCCGTCTGCTCCGGTGAAGTCGACCGCGTTGGTGCTCCCGTAGCCGGTAACAGTCAGCGGGGCGTTGCCTTCGTTGGTCATGGTGGCATCCATCGATGGCTGATCGCCAAGCGGCACATTGCCGAAGTTGAGCGTGCCGTTCGCGCTGACCAGGTGCAGATTCAGGGCCGTGGCATCGGCAAGATACACATTGCCCATGTTGTCGAGGGCGACACCCGTGGGATTAGTCACACCCGTAGCAATCGGGGTCTGGCTGGCCGGTACCAGCGCGCCGCTTACGTAGGGGATCCGCATGCTGCCGCTTGACGAGACAACGTACACGGCGCCAGAGGGGTCAACTGCCACGCCGGTGGCATTGCTCAGGGTGGTGAGCAATGTGCTCGTTACGCCGTTGGACACTTCAAAAAGGTTGGAGCCGTCGATGACATAGAGATTGTTGCTGGCATCGACAGCAACGTAGGATGGAGCGGTAAACCCGGTGGTCAGCAGAACCTCCGATTGGCCCTCGAAACCCGAAGCCCCGCCAATGTTATAGAGCTCGACGACTTGCCCATCCGCCGGGTCGGCAATATAGACATGGCCGAGTCCATCGGCAGCCAGCCTCAGGTTGGCGCCCAGGCCGCTCACCACGGTCGTCTGGCCCGCGGCATTCAGTCCGCCGGGACCGTTCGGAACCTCAAAGACATTGCCGCTGTCGGCGATGAAGACATCGCCGGCGCCATCGACCGCAACGCCGGAGGGCGCCGTCAAACCGGTTCCGACCGGAACACCCGCGGCCGACGCAGCGGAACCCGCCGGATACATCAGAACCTGTGCAAGTCCGGCGTCGGCAACATAAAGATTGCCCATGGTGTCGGTCGCGACCTGCGTCGGCGTCATCAGGCTGCCGCCGACGCTCGACTCCCAGGCCGGCGACGCCTGGATGGCTCCGGCGAGCCCGGTGCCATGGAGGGTAGTGGATGAAACTGTCGTATAGACGGTCTGCTGATTCACCTGCGATGCAGCCTGCATCAGCAATTGCCCGGATACGCTGCCCACAACGTGCGGATTCAGCGCTACCTGGACCGTGCAATAGATCACCGGATTGGCGGACGCGGTGGCGGGAATTGGATACGTCGATCCAGTGACGCAAGCCCCCGTTCCACCGTTCACAATCGAAAAATCAGGGTTGGTCACGCCATCTTCCTGGATGACAAACCTGGCCGGGGTGATGGCGCCCGTAAAGGGCGCAGTCGCCAGTCCCGAGAAGGAGTAATAGACAGTTACCGGCGCGGCGCCCGGGGTTCCTACCGGCGACGAGCCCAGTTCCGCGTTGCCCAGGCTCACGGACACCAGATCGACGTAACCGTTCCAGAGCGACTTGGTCGGAACATACAAGGTATCGCGCTGCTGATCGATGCTGATCTGCGCGGTGGCAGGAACCGGGGTGATCATCACCCAGTTGGCGGGGTTCAGGACGCCTCCCTGATTGGGAACCATGTAGACGCCAGCGCTGCCGTCGCCTATGTACAGATTGCCGGCGGCATCCACGGCCATGCCGGAAATATTCTGCAGCAGTTGAACTGTTTTGCCCGAAGTTGGATCGACAGTGGTGGGATCTACCGCCGCAAGCGTCTTGTCGTTGGCCAGGCCGATGGTTCCCGCCGGCACCTCAAGAACGTTGGGGATGCCGCCATCTTCCCAGATAAAGATATTTCCGGCATTGTCTATTGCCAGAGCCCTGGCCCTGGACGTGGCGGAACTGATGACCGTCTGAACGTTGGTCACAGTGCCGCTGGCGCTGACGTTCCAAGACAGGATGGAGGGAGAGCAGCACTCCGAGCTCATGACGACCTGGCCGTTTCGATTCCCGGCAAGCCCGGCGCCCTGGAAATAACCTGAAATAGCTGAAATCGGGTTGGAGACCGCGTCGGCGGCGACGTTCCAAGTGTGGGTGGCGGGGTTATAGGGAATAATCTGAATGCCGCCATTCCAGTTGTTGTCCAGGTAGATGTTGTCGAACTGATCGACAGCGACGCCGATATTGGCCCACATGCCGCCGGGGCCCAAACTTCCCCCAGCCAAGAGCGTGATCGGAGCTCCGCCGCCGGCCGGATATTGATAGAGGGCCGCGTCTTCAAAATCGGCGATGAGAAAGTCGCCATGACTGGAGACCGCGGTCTGCCACCATGCACCGTCCGTGGGCGGAGCCGGCAAGCTATTGATCACACTGGAGGTCACCAGCGGCAATTGCCCTGCAGCTCCCACGCAAATGCAGGCGCCCGTAAAGAGCAGCGTAAATACAGATCCAGCGAACCGGCGCAGAGCGTTCAACGACGTGGTGGCCATAACATTCCTCCCCAAAAACTGGTATCGAACTTTCTCTGAGTGGATTCGCTCCACTCACGGTTCGAGGCTTCCCTTGACTTTCGCTTTCGGGGAGTTGCCTCGTACTCCCCGAAAGCGCTGGTTCTTTTCGCGTTCAGCGTCGTGCTAGTTCACGGTAACCGGTAACGTGAATAACGGGGTCGTCAGCGAGTTTTGCTGTCCGGTCTGCGGGTTGGTGGTAATGATCTGCACGTTGTAAGTCCCCGCCGGCGTCACCACTTTAGGCGCGGGCGGCGGCGTCGAGTATCCAGCATTGGTGCATGCCGTGATGCCCATGAATGCGCCCGTAAGCATCAAGCCCAGGCAAACCATGGTTAGGTAGCGGTTCACCCTCTTGCGCCCGGCTAGCAGGCCCAACATGCCTAACCCGAATATCCCCGCCAGCGACCACGGCGCCGGCCGCGCCTTGTAACTGGATGTTACGCCGTTAACCGGAACGTTGGTGCTGATGGTTACAACCACGGTGGATGGCGCCGTGGGGTCGGCTAAGAAACCCACGGGAACATTTGTGATGCCGGGCGTGGGGTAGGCGAAGGTGCATTCCGAGTACTCCGGCAACGTCGCGGTGACGCATTGGATTCCAACCTGCTCGACGAATCCGACCAGCGGCTTGATGGTCAGACTTACCTGGCCGGGTGTTCCGGGGGTCAACGTCAGCGTGGCTGGAGTTGCCGTGATCTGATCGGCGCGGGAGATGACCTGGAAGGTGGGAACAGGCATATTGACGACGGTATAGTTGACGTCGCCGTTGTAGACCACCGTCAGGTTGTAGACTCCCAGGACAAGATTCGTGGTTGAGAAGACGGCGTTGCCGTTCGCGTCCAGCGGGATATTGCATTGTGTCGGATCGACGCATGTGCCGTTCTGCTGGAAGCTCACGGTCCCCGTGGGCGTTCCCAAAGTTGAGGTGACCGAAGCGGTGATGGTGACGTTCTGTGTCACGTTCAAATAGGTGTTTCCATCCCACACGGTCACGTCGGTGGAATTACCCGTCGGGATACCCAGGGACAAGGCGGGAGCGATGGTGCTGACCACGAACTTGACCTTGCCGCCACTGGCAGCGAAGTCCGGAGCGGTTCCCAGTACGCCCTCGCCGCCGTAGTCTGCCACGGCCGAGTAAGTTCCACCAAGGAGATTGCTGTATGTGAACGTGGCTGTACCGGTGCCGTCCAAGGTTCCGGTTTGCTTGGTATGGCCGGTCAGCGCCATGGTCACCGTCCCGCCCGGTGTGCCCCCGCTCGCGGCCGCCACAACCACGGTGACGGTCACATTCCCTGGATAGTTGACGCCAGAGGCCGGCGTGATGGTGACGGTGGTCGTGGTCGCGGGCCGCGGGTCGATCACCGCTGTCGCGGAAAGGGCGACATTGATCGCAGGAGCATTTGCGGCGTCGCTCTGGAGAGCCAGAGAAGCGCTGGACGGGCCCGCGGCCGAGGGTGTCAAGGCAACGTCGAAGTAGCAGAACGTTCCTGGAGCAACCGGGGCAGTGGGATCGCAGACCGGTGTATCGTTGGGGCTCCCGACGGAGTAGTCGGCGGCATTGGCGCCAGTGAACAGATCGCCTGCCAGCGGAGAAATGGTCAAAGGAGCATTGCCGATATTGAATAGCTGACCTTCGGCATCCGATTCGGCGAAGGGAACAATCTGCCCGAAGCTGATTGAACCTCCGACGCCCAGTTGCGTCATGCCGGCCGTTGAGCCGGCGCCGTAAGTCACATAGGCGTTTTCCATTCCATCGAGCGCGACGCTGAACGGGGCGGTAGCCAGATCGCTTGCCACCTGGACTGCGCCGTTGACGTTGAGCCCGCCGGAGGAGGCCTCGTAGGGAATCCAGATAAGGCCACCGGACTCAGCCACAAAGACTGAACCGGAGGGATCGACCGCCAAACCGGTCACAGGGGCAGTGAGCGAACTCGTGATCTCGCTTGCGCCGCCTGATTCGGTAAGTTCCCATAGGTTCGACCCATCGGCAACCCATATATTGCCCGAGTTGTCGGTGGCGATGGCCGTTGGCCCGGAGAATTTGGCCGAAGCGCCGATGGTGTTGAGCGGCTGATCCTGCAACAGGAGCATCTCGTGCGGGTTCGATACCTTGACAACCTGCTTGTTGTCCTCGTCGGCGACATAGACATTGCCCGCGCCGTCGGCGGCCAGATTGAGATGTTTGCCCAGCCCGGTCAGGAGCGTGGTCTGTTGCGAGGACGCCAGGGCGCCCGCGATATACGGAATCTCGATGACCTTGCCCGAGTCGCCGACATAAACATCGCCGGCGCCATCCACGGCCACGCCAGTGGGAGCGGTGAAGCCGGAGCCAATCGGCGTTCCTGCATTCGAGACCGCGCCCGCGTTGTACATATTGACCACATCGAGACCGGAATCGGCCACGTACGAATTGCCGACCGAGTCGCCCGCGACTTGCTGGGGCGCGCTCAAGCCCGTAGCCACGGATACTTCAGCGACAGACGAGATGATGGAGGCATCAGAACCCTGGCCAATGCCGTTCAAATAGGCGTTGCTTCCCTCAATGACTTTACTGCCGGCGTCGAGCATCTGCAGCTCGCCGGTCACGCTTCCCGCCGTCTGCGGGTTCAACTGCACGTAGAAAGCGCACCAGCTGTTTTCAGTTTCAGTCGTATCCACGCCGGAGAAGGCCGGATACGCGGTGCCCGCGGTGCAGGGCGGAACTGCCGGAACGACGGTTGGATCGGGATTCGGATTGGCCGTGATGGTGGTGAAGTTCTTGGCGCCCAGCGGCGCATAGGCGAAACTGCCCGGTGTAGTCGGTGCGTTGAAGGCATAATAGACCGTCTGTGTTGCGCCAGGTGTTCCAATCGGCGTTGATCCGAGGTTGGCAGTGCCTGGAGACCACAGGACCATGCCTGAGGTCGTGCACTCGGCCGGATCGATCGCCTTGCAAGGTCCTGCGAGGGTGCCGCCCGGCGCCCAGTTGCTGCCACCGTCCCCGTTGGGGATCCAGAGATAACCTCTCGGATCTACCGCAACTGGGAATCCGGCCGCAACCGGCGCAACTTCGATTGCATTGGCCCATACCAGGTTCGGGGCCTTAGGCGTACCCTCATTGGGGACCATCACCACCATGCTTGCCTGGCCGCCGTAGGCATTGTTGTCGTTCTCGCTGGAAAGGTAGAGGTTTCCGGCATCGTCGAAGGCCATGCCCTTGAAGTTGAAACCGGACGAGGCGGCGTCGATGCGCGTCAGTTTTTGTTCGGCAGTACCGGTGGCATCGCCCACAATGGGCGCGGAACCGGCGGGGATGACACGCACGCCGGGGACTCTCGACGTCGGGGACGAATAGACATTCTCAAGAAAGTAAATATTGAGCGCGTGGTCGATGGCGACGATGTTGCCGCTGGTAAGCATGCCCGTGATGGAGCGGGTCACGGTGCCAGGATTGCCGCTGGCATCGACCGTCACCTCGTCGATTTCGCCGGTGTTCGACCAGGCGATGACCATGGTGCACGGAAAGCCGTTGTCGCAGTTCAGAGCCACATCCTGGGGCAGGATCGCCGTCGGCACGCCGCTCTCGATAATGTTGGGCGAATTGGACCAGACCGATGCCGAGCTGAATATCCAGGTTCCCTGCGAGGGAACGTATGGAATGCGCAGGAAATGGACGGCGCTGCCATAGCGATCGGTGATATAGAGGGTGTCGTTGAGGTCGAGGGCCATGCCCGAGTTCCAGTACGAACCCGCGGCCTCCAGCGTCGACCCATTCGAGTTCTGTCCGGTTGGAGCAGGTCCCACCACCAACGACGGCGCCGCGGCGCCGGGTGCCCACTGGTAGAGGTTGCTCACCGGGGTGTCCAGAAAAAGAACACTGCCGTTATGCGCGATCTTTACCGAGTAGATCTGGCTCCACTGGCCGGTGCTGCCGTGGCCGAAAGGAATTACCGAGCCAACCGTGACCGGTACCGGCGCCTTGAGCGGCAACTGCGCCGTGGCCGCACCGCACAGGAGCAAGCCGACAAACAGAACCAGGCACGCGATCCGTGCAATCCGACGAAGCAAAACAGCAGACTCGATGGCCATACCACCCCTCCGAAGCAATCTCAATCCTGATACCCCTTGCGAACGGCTTGCTTGCCGGCCGCATACCCCGTGACGGCAAAAGGCAGATGCCGCACTCCATTTGATTCAGGGGCGTGGCCGGCAACCAATTGCCTCCCGGCCCACCCGGTATCCGCTGGCCTGCACATCGCATGCCTGCCAGCGAAGACGAGAACCGTTAGAACGTAAACTTCCCGCCCACTTCCAGCAGTCGGTTTCCAACCTTGATGTCGGCAACGCCGAAGTTCTGGTATTGAAGCACGGATTGCGTCAACGCCTTTCCCGCCGTTGCATTCTGGAATGAAAGACTCAGATTGTTGGTGTTAGCGTTGTTGAACGAGACCAGCGGATGATTGAAGACGTTGAAGGCCGCCATCCGGAACTGCAACTTCTTCGACTCTCCGAGGGAGAAATTCTTCAGCAGCGTGATGTCGTGGTCCATGAAATAGGGTCCGTGAATGTACGGGAGCCGGTAGGCCCCGTTCGATTCGGGCAGCGGCAGCCCAAATGCCAGCGGATTGATGAACTGGTGCTTGGCCGGTCCGCCGCGCGTGTTGCCAAGAACTGTCGGCATCAACTGCACGTCCGGCGTGCCCAGCCAGGTAACCCCAGTCATATTGGTCACGCAGAAGGTGGACCCGTTCTTATCCGGCGGAATGCCATATTGGGCCGCGCACTGCGAGTTCGTCTGCGGATTGGACTGATTCTGATATTCGGTCTGCACCGGCAAAACCTGCCCACCATAGAATCCCAGGTTCTCTCCCGTCTCGGAGGCCAGCGGGAATCCGCTCATGACCGACGAAACCCCCGAAAACTGCCAGTAATTGGCCGCCGAAGACAGCAGCCGGCTGCCTCCCTTGTAGCGTCTGCCTTCGTCGACCAGGTAGTGAACGTTGAACACCTGGGTGCGATCGAATGACACCGGGGTGTAGTCGTTGCGCAGATTGACGGGGTCCGGGATGATGTTGCTGTACGAGGATGCCGTGGCCAGGTTCTTGGCAAACGTGTAGTTGGCGCCGTAGGAAACAAAGCCGGAACTCTTGTTCCACTGCACCTGCATGCTGTTGTAGTTGGAGTAGAAGTCGTGCTTGAGCTGGTAAATGTGCTGGTAGAACGAGTAGGGGCGGAAGAAGTCCTGCTCCTGCGTATCCAAGGAGCTGATTCCGCCGGAAACGCCGTTCGTCGCGGTCATCGAAGTCGGCACCAGTCCCAGGTTGACCGTGAACAGATTATTCGTCGGGTTGGCGGGATTGGGATTCGTGGGACAACCTGTCTCGATACCGCAGATCACGTTGATATCCGACGCGCTGTTGTACGAACCGCCATTATTGTACGAACCCAGATTCACATTGTGGCTGCCCACAAATGCCACTTCCAGCCTTGACTTCCAGGGCATGGCCTGCGAGACCGCGCCGTTGTACTGGTAGTAGATGGGACGAACCGTGTCGGTCGGCGAGATCGTATAGGCGGTGAAATCGGGAGGAAGCAGGGGCGATTCGCTGTCGATTCCGGAGAATGTCAGTGCGCCCGTGATGATGCTCGTCTGGTAGCCCTGAGCCGTGGCAGCAGCCAGGGCGTAGGGATTGAATTGTTCCTGGTTGCGATAGACGCCGCCGCCACCCCGCAGCACCGTGCGGCTGTTGCCGAAGATATCCCATGCAACGCCGACGCGGGGCGAGATGTAGACCGTGGCCGGTGAGTTGACCGAGTTCGATACTCCCGACTTTTGCGAGAACCAGGTGATGCCCGGCGCGTTGGTGCTGGTGCAGTTGCGCGTATATCCGCTGCAATCGGTGTTGTAAAGTGCCGGCGAGAAAGTGGCCAGGCCGTTGTTATGCCGGTCGTTCCACGGTCCGAGGTGCTCGATGCGCGCGCCGTAAGTGAGGGTGATGTGATGGAACTTCCAGCTGTCGTTGGCAAACCCGGAGACGGTCGTGTATCTCATGTCGACCGTGGGGGTGAAATTCGTCTGCCTGAAGGAATCCGCATAGCCCATGTAAATTGAGGCCGTCGGATTAAAGCAGCTGCCCAGGTAAGCGGAACCCGCAAGCCGAAGGTTGCCGTCGGTGCTGGGATTGGAACAGCCTACGAACTGCGCGGCTCCGAACGGCGCCGAGGCATACTCGAAGTAGCTGTTTTGCGTGTTGAACGTGTACTCGCCCTGCGGATAAGAGCCGGAATCGGCGATGCCGTTGTAGGTGCCCGTTTCCCAATAGGCTCCGAACTGGAAGAAGTGCCTGCCTTTCTGCCAGCTCAGGTTGTCCTGCAAAATGGGATCGACCTTCTTGGTGCGAATCCTGTTGTTGTAGAAGCCGCCCGGCATCAACAGATTCGGATAGCCGTTGCTGCCGCCCGAGTTGATGGCCGGCACCGAATAATCTCCGCCGTTCTTGTACATGCCCAGGTAGTTGAAGTTGCCCATGCCGCCGTTGTAGGCGTTCATGTTGAACCGGCTCGCGGCCAGGGGGGTGCCCATCTTGCCCGGGAGGCTGACAAAGGACATGGCAGCGTTGAATTCGTTGGTGACGTTGGAGCCGATATAGCGGGTATAGCGCGCCGCCATAATATTCGAAACATCGCCCGTGGTCACATTGCCCGGATAGGGCATGGAGGCCGCTGGGAAGTACCCCAGGGCGACCGGATCCTGATCGATTTCCTTCTGCAGCCCATAAACCAGGAACACCTTGTTATTGTCGTTTAGGTTGTATTCCAGCGTGGAATGGAACTGTTCGCCATTCTGCGTCTGGATGAGCTGCTCAATGTAGTTGTAGCCGAACTGGTTGGTGAACGGGTCGGCATTGGGTTTGGGCATCCAGTTGACCAGCGCCACGCCACCCGGGTCCGCATAAGGATTGGCGTTGTAGTTGTTCACAAAGGTGCCGTTGGCGAGGAAGTTCTGCGAGTAGCACATGGGGTCAATTGCATTAGGATTCTGTGCCCCGTCGGGACGCGCGCCGCAAAGCTGGGCATCCAGCGAAGCAGGGCTGAAGTCGCCGCCGCGTTCGGCCATGGTTGGCACCCAGGCCGTCAGGGCCTGCTGGTTGGCTTCAAAGCTCTGGTTGAAGTACTCGAATCCCGCGAAGAAGAACAACTTGTCGCGGTTGTGATTGAACTGCGTGAATGGCAGAAGCAGCGGGCCGCTGAACTGGCCGCCGGGGAAGTAGTAGCTGCCGGCCGGACGCGACTGCCGCAGCAGGTTGTCGTACCAGTCGTTGGAATTCAGCACCGTATCGCGAGCAGTGAGGTAGGCCTCGCCATGGAAACCCGAGGTGCCCGTCTTGCTGGATGCGTTGATCACCGCCGGCCCTTTGGCATTCACGGCGCTGAACGACGAACTGGTCGCCTTCACTTCGGAGACCATTTCGATGTTGACCTGCTGCACCGTGCCGGAGTTGCTGGCGATATCGGTGAGCGAGACGCCATCGGTGACAACGGCGATGCCGGTGGTGCCGCTGCCGTTGGCGGAGAACGCGCCCGTGGGGCCGCTCAGGCCGACCACAGCGGTGTCGTATCCGGGACGGTTGAACAGCCCCTGGTCACCGGTTGACATCGCGTAGCCAGGCAGCATGCGCACCAGTTCGGTGGCGTCACGGCCGACGACCGTCAGGGTATCCAGATCCTTGGACGTGATGATGTCGCTGCGCTCGCCGGTGTCCAGAGCCGCGTTCAGCGAGTCCACCTGGGCTTCAACCGTCACGGAAGCATTGGCCGCGCCGACCTGCAGCTTGATATCCGTCTTGCTGAGCTGATCGCCGGGGCGAACGGCGAATGGCTGGGATTCCCAGTTGCTGAAATTTGTGGCTGTGACTATCAGCTTGTAGTTTGTGCCGGGTAGGACGGAGGCGAATGCGAAGGCACCCGTACCGTTGCTGACCGCCTTGCGCGAAGTGCCGGTTTGCTGATCGATCAACTCGACCGCCGCCTTTGGAATGACGGCGCCGGTTGTATCGGCGACAACGCCGGTCACGTTGCCGGTCGTTTCCTGTCCCTTGAGCGGCAATTGCGCCAGCAAGAACACGGCGATCAGCATCACCAGCAACGAGGCTGTCAGCCTGATCCTTGAAAAGAGCTCCATAGTAGTCCCCCCCGTCGGCTTGGTTCCGTTTGCGTCTGCGAAATCTGGCCCAACCTGATCGCACCCCCATCGGGGAGCAACAGACTGAACACAGAATCTTGATTTGCGTGTCGGTGGAGAATATTGCCGCCCGCACGTATAGTCTGTCAAGCGGAAAATGCGAATTTTCTTGAATGGGAACGCTATCGCCGCTTTTTAGGCCATTTGCGCGGGCCTCCGCTTCCGCACGCGGCGCACCGCCGGAGCGGACCCGTGCGCCGCCCTGCCGGAATCGAGCAATTTTCGGTCAAAACAGTGGGTCGAGATCCGAGCTCAAGATGTGCATGGCGGCGCAGGATGCGGACGGCCTTGTCAAAAGCTCTGCTCTCCAGGCAAACTCCGCTCCTCTGGCGCGGCACAAAACCGGGCACGAAATATGCCTTAACTCTATGAATATAAATGAATAATCCAGAGACAATCGAGTCAGCGCGCAGGCCAGACCCAAACTCGGACGAAGAGGCGATCGAATGCGATTGAAAACGTTGTCTGTCGTGAACGCTCGATCTTGCGATCCCGGCCGAGGGAGAGAATGAGCGCAGACCGAATCCTGTTTTCTGGAGATTTCCGCTCCCGCTTTTCCAGTAATGCGTAGAATCTTCCCCTCGTCGAAACGTATGATGCCGTTATCATCCGTGTTGATGCTATGATGGACGGCGACCGAAAAGCGCTCGATTTTCGATGCGATTCGTGCGCGGCCAGTTGACCTGGAAAAGATGATTTTACAAAGGTTCGATGAGGATTTCGGCAGTGAAATACGCTGGACGCCAAGCCGCATTCCTGATGGGCACGATGGCCTGCCTTTGGGCTGCGGGATGCAGCAGCGTCAGCTCCAATACGCCCATCGAGCCTGTCAAGACCACCCCATCGGTCGCTGTAACGCCGGCCGCGGCCAGCGTTACCACCGACCAGACTCTCTCCGTCACCATTACCGTCAGCGGCAGCCCGACGCCCACCGGTTCAGTCACACTGAGCAGCGGAAGCTACGCCTCTGCCGCCACCGCTCTGAGCGGGGGAACCGCCGCCATCACCATCCCCTCGAATACACTGACGGCGGGAAACGACACGCTCACCGCGAATTACACGCCCGATTCAGCCAGTTCTCCCACCTACAACAGCGCTTCAGGCAGCGGATCTGTCGCGGTGTCGTTGATCAACCCGGTTGTGAACGTTTCGCCGCCCTCGTCCAGCATCACCACGGCTCAATCGTTTGCGGGAACGGTATCCGTCAGCGGAGGCGCAGGTAATCCGACACCCACCGGCACGGTCACGTTGAGCAGTGGAAGCTACACTTCCGGCCCCATCCCCTTGAGCCAGGGGAACGCTTCCTTCACCATTTCCGCAGGGTCCCTGGCAATGGGAACCGACACGTTGACCGCGGCCTACACGCCCGACGCAGCCAGTTCCTCCATCTATAACAGCGCCTCGGGAACGGCTTCGATCACCGTGACCGCCTCGGGGACAAGCTATGTGCTTACCGTGGACTCGGCCGCGCCGTCAACCGGCGTTTACGTCCAGGTCGCTCCCGCCGACAACAACGGCAAGGGCAACGGAACCGCGCCCTTTACCCGCACTTATAACGCCGGAAGCGCGGTCACGCTTTCGGTTGCCGCGGACTCCGGCTCATACTCCTTTGTCTCCTGGGGCGGATGCACGAGCTCCAGCGGGACCAGTTGCAGCGTCACCATGAACGGTGCCGCCACCGTAACCGCCACGTACAACGAGACACAGGTTCTTTCCATCAGCGTTTCGCCGAACACGGCAACCATCGGGACCCAGCAGCAGTTCACAGCGACGGTCAGCGGCACCGGCTCCTACAGCAAATCGGTGAACTGGTCCGTGGCTGCGCCGGGCAGCAGCCTGAGCCCTGGCAGCATCGGTTCGGCAGGGCTCTACAACACGCCCTACCCGGCGCCGGCAACGGTCACGGTGACGGCCACCAGTGTCGCCGAATCCTCCGTCAGCGGCAGCGCGGCCGTCACCCTCAACCAGCCCGCCGCGGCCACAGGCCCCGCGCTCACCGTGGACGCGGGCAACCAGACCCACGCCATCAACCCTCTCGTCTACGGCATGAACGGTTATTTTCTGGATGCTGCATCCGCCAAAATTGCCAGCCCCGGGGTGGTCCGCTGGGGCGGGGACGATGTCTCCCGCTACAACTACAAGACCAAATGGACCAACACGGCCACCGACTGGTACTTCGAAAATTACCAGGGAGCCGGCAGCATGTTTGGCGGCGGCGCTTTCAACGATTTCGTTACCAGCAACAACAGCGTGGGCGCTGCCTCGCTGGGCACCGTGCCCGTGCTGGGCTGGGTGTCCAACAGCACGAATGCCTGCAGCTTCCCGCAGCCGGCGTACCCCAACCAGGTCAATCCGAGCGGCAATCCTCCTTTCAATGACTACAACGGCCTTAGTTGCGGCGCAGGCTACTACGCAGATGGGTTCGACAGTTGCAACAGTTCCGGCGGCTGCTCCATCTACGGCAGTGACACGATCGCGGCCATCACCAGCATTCCCGAGCCTCCGCCCGACATCACCGCTGCTTCCACACCCGCTCCCGGCGCGGTGACCGCTGCCTGGGCAGACAGTACCTGGCAGGGCGGCTGGGTCAACGACATGTTGACCACCTTTGGCTCCGCCGCCGGCGGCAAGGGCGTGTCCATCTGGGACCTGGACAACGAACCCACCTGGTGGAGCGCCGTGCACCGCGACGTGCATCCCGTTCCGTTCACCTACGACGAAGTGACCAACAACGGCATCGGTACGGCTTTGGCCATCAAGATCGCCGATCCAACCGCCCAGGTCAGCGGGCCGGTCATCGATGACTGGTGGGCCTACTTCTATTCCATGCAGGATATCTGGAACGGATACGACACCGGCCCCTGCTACGAGCCTTGGGACGACCCCACCGACCGCGAAGCGCACGGCGGCGTGCCCTTGATCGAGTATTATCTGAAGCAATTCAACAACTATTCGCAGAGCTACGGTGTCCGCCTGCTCGATTACCTGGACATACACGGCTACTTTGCGCCCAGCTTTAACGGCAACTCGGTGGCTTTTACCACGGCCGGCGATTCCCTGGAGCAACACGCGCGCCTGAACGGAACGCGCGTCTTCTGGGACCCGACATATACCGATCCTAACTACATACAACCGAATTACATCACCGACTCGAATTTCACCCCCAGTTGCTCGCCCGCGGCGCAGGCCCCGCAACTGATTCCCATGTTGCAGACCTGGGTGGCGAACGGGTATCCCGGCACCAAGACTTCCATCGACGAATACAACTTCGGCGGGCTGGAATCCATCAACGGCGCGGTCACGCAGGCCGACATTCTCGGCATCTTCGGACGCCAGGGCCTGGATATGAGCGCCCTGTGGCCCACCAACGCCTACAACACGCAGGGCCCCGGCAACTATGCCTTCGCCATGTACCGCAACTACGATCTGGCCAATGACGGCGCCACGTTCGGCAACATGGCGCTGCCCTCGACCAGCTCGTCCGCGGGCGCGGATGCCGAAGGGCAGCTGTCCGTCTACGGCGCGCTGCGCACCTCAGACAATGCCGTCACTGTCATGGTCATCAACAAGACCTACGGCGACCTCACCTCGACACTCACCCTGAAAAACTTCAAGACCTCCAGCACCACAGCCCAGGCCTACCTCTACAGCAATGCCAACCTGAATGCCATCGTCGCCGAGCCCAATGTAACGGTCACGCCGCCGGCCTCGGGAGGCACGGCCAGCACCATCGCAGCAAAGTTCCCGGCCCAGTCGATCACCCTGCTGGTGGTGCCCCAATAGCGCGGGATTGCAGGGCGGGAGAATGCGCCCCGGATGTGCTCCCTGTCTTTCGCAGGCATAACAGCGAGCTGTAACTGAGCTCGAAACTCACCGGGTCAGAGTAACATCTGTTCCGATTTTGTAACTTTGTCATTGGATTCGTTGACGCTTACCGGCTAAGATTGTGAGAGTCCTGCTTCGGTTGCGTTCCTTTTTGCCGATTGATTGAGACAATCGAGCTGTCCGGTAAGTCAAGTTCTGAAACCGGCCGGCAGCGCGTGCGCAGCGGATCCGCTCCGTCTCTCCCCCCAGGAGTTCGGCCGGGTTTGTGGAAAGCTAGCTATGCCTGGAGAAATCGAATTGCCCGACCTTCCTGAAAGTCAGCCTGCCGGCAAAGCGAAACAACGGAACAAGGCACAGGTTGCTCATCGAAAGCCAACCATGAGCGACGTTGCGCGCCTGGCTGGGGTGGGCACCATGACCGTCTCCCGCGTTCTCAATGGGACGGTCCCCGTTGCGGAAGAAACCGCACGCCGCGTGCAAACGGCGATCAGCCAGCTGAACTACCGGCCCAATGAGCTGGCTCGCGCGTTTCGCGGTCAAAAGAGCCGGTCCATCGGGCTGATTATTCCCTACCTCTACGACCCCTTCTTCGCCAATTGCGCCCATGCCGTGACCACGGTCGCCAAAGAGCACGGCTACTCCGTCATCATTACAACCTCGAATGAGGACCCGGAGACCGAGTATGCCGAGGCGGATCAGATGCTGCAGCGGAATGTGGATGGCGTGGTGGTGATTCCCGCCAGGCTCAGTCAGTCGCGGCTGACGCGAGCGCTGTTTGGCAAGACCCCAATCGTGGCCTTCGACCGGCCCGTGTCCGACCCGACCGTGGATGTTGTGCTGGTGCAGAACACGGCCGGAGCGCGCCGCATGGTCGAGCATCTGATCGAGCACGGACATCAGCGCATTGCATTCATGGGTCTCAGCCGCAGCCTTTTCACCATCAACGCCCGCTTCATGGGCTACCGCCGCGCTCTGCAGGACGCCGGATTGCGCGAAGACTCGTTCTTCGGCTGCGGTTCCCAGGGAGATACGCTGGCCTCGCTGAAGGAAAAGCTCAAGGGGCCGAATGCGCCCACCGCGATTCTGACTTCGAACACGCTGGCCACGCGCTATGTTCTCAACTCTCTCCTCCACCTCGGCGTAAAGATGCCCAACGATATTGCCTTCGCGGGGTTCGACGACTTCGACATGGCGGAGTTCACCTCGCCTCCACTGACAGTGGTGCGCCAACCGGCTCTGGAGATGGGCCGCGCAGCCACAAATCTGCTCTTCGATCGCATTGAGCGTGGAGAGGTGCCGCAGACCGGGAATCGGATTGTCCTGCCGGTGGAGATCGTTCTGCGCAGGTCCTGCGGTTGCAAGCACCGCCTGCCTGTGGTGATCCACTAGGGAGGTGCTCCCAGGACATTACAGAAGAACGCTGCCCCCTTGAGCATCCGGACTGGCTGCTGCCCATTTCGCTGGAAAGATCTCATGACGCCCAAGCGCCGGCCCCGCGCCGCGGCAGGGGCACTATCGTTGCCGCGTTCCCAAGCCCAGGAGCAGGATGCTCGTTCCTCAACGGCAGATTGCTTCCAACCGTGCCTAAGGTCCACCGCAACCCGAAGGCCGCCATGACACGCAAAGCATGCGGGATTTGACGCTATCTGCCGCCTGCCCATTTATCCGAAAGCAAGGACCAAACTCGCTCTGCATGATGAGAGATCGTTATCATTCGTGTGGCACCGGTTTTGCATTCCTTCCATGTCCACGGCGCAGCCCGGAATTCGTGATGATTCCCGTCGTTGGAAGTAGGCGCTTCCTGAGCCATTATTTGAAGATTCTTCGACGAACTTCACATTTTGTCAGCGCGGGTGTGGTACAAATGAAAACAAATTAAGTTGACATGGGAACGCTCTCATGGTTAAGGTGTGGGACGTGCATATTCCGGACAAGCTGGAGAGTCCCGTACTGGTTTTTGACATTGGCGGCAGCCATGTTTCCGCGGCTGTCTGCCTGGACATGGGATTCCAGCTGGGGCCTGTCTTCAAAGGCGAACATCCCTCCGCGCAAACCAGCGAAGCATTTATCGGCCTCCTGCACACTCTCGGCATGCAGGCTGCGGAAGGCGTGCCTCCCGTGGCGGGAGCGACCCTGGCCATGCCCTGCCCCTTCGATTTCGAGACTGGCATCTGCCTCATGCGCCATAAGCTGCCCTATCTCTACGGGGTCAACCTGCGCAATGCCCTGGCTGGCCTATTCGGCTGGGAGCCGGCCCAGGTGCAATTCCTCAACGACGCCGACGCCTACCTGCTGGGCGAGGTGGGCGCGGGGGCAGCCCGCGGATTTGGCCGTGTTGTCGCCATCACTCTGGGCACCGGCACCGGATCGGCATTTGCCTTGGAGGGCCGGCTTCTGACCGACGGTCCAGGCGTTCCCCTGGGTGGTGAAATCTGGGACCTTCCCTACGAGGGCGGAATCGTAGAGGACTTCCTCTCCTCCAGGGCCATCGCCGGCGGCTACCAAAAGCGAACGGGAAATGCGACGACGGTCTCCGCGCTGGCTGAGACTGCGCTGGCTGACCCTGCGGCGCAGGAGACTTTTGCCGAGTTCGGACGGCACCTTGGGCGCGTCCTGAACACAAAGCTCGCCGAATTCTCTCCGGATGTAGTTGTGCTTGGCGGCGGCATCTCCCGCGCCGCGCACCTGTTCTTGCCCGTTGCTCTCGAACAGTTGAGCGGCCCATCGCCTCAGTTGAGGGTCTCCGAGCTTCAGGATCTGGCGCCGCTGGTGGGCTGTGGAGTCGCACGCATCTTGAGCATGAACGGTTCAGCGTCCCCTGTCGGAGCGGGCCCGGCGCACTCCAGCCCAGCATAGATTCCGATTTTTCGTCCCCGCGGCCTGCCATGCATGGCGCGCAGCCGTCTGCACGTCAAGAGCGACTCAGGTGGATTCGCGGATCACCAGCCGGAGCGGAACAAACACTCTCTTGGGCAGGAGCTTCCCACGCGCGCCCTGCATCTCGAGGATCTGCAGCGTCGCCTCCTCCGCCAGCTTCGATACGTCCTGATCGATTGTGGAAAGAGGCACGCGGAGCGTGTTCCAATACGACAGGCCGGCAAGGTTCGACACCCCTATCAGAGCCATCTCTTTGGGAATTGCAAGGCCCGCCTCCAGCACTGCTCTTTCGGCTCCGGAAGCAATCACGTCGTTGTAGCAGAAGACAGCGTCGGGCCGCGGTCTGAGAGCCAGCAGCTTTTGCATTGCCGCATACCCGCACTCTTCGCCCCGCTCGTCCCCGGATTCGACAGCAGCCACGCGCTTGGATTGGATGCGGTGTCCATGCGCCCTCAAGGTTGCCTTGAAGCCGGCCAGCCGCCCGCTTCCGGGGCCGATGCTGGGAATGCCGATGTGCGCGATTCTCTGGTATCCGCGTTCGATCAGGTGCTCCGTTGCCAGTTTGCCGATGGCTTCGTCGTCGGAACCGACGAAGTGCGAATTCAGCCCGCGCAGCGGTCTGTCCAGCAGCAGGTGTGGTACGCGCGCCTCTTTCAGGCATCGGGAAATACTGTTTGATTTTGCGCGTTGACTGGAAGCGAGAACCAGCGTATCGATGCGGCGGGCCACCAGGGTCTCAATCTCCTGCAGTTCCAGATCCGGATCTTCGTCCGAAGAGGAGATCACCAGCGTGTATCCCTGCAGGCGGAGACTGCGCGCCAGCGCTTTGGCGATCGCTGCAAAAAAGGGATGCATCAGGTCGGGGACAATCATCCCGATCAGGTAGGACCGCCCTGTTGCCAGGCTGCGAGCCAGCAGATCGGGGCGATAATTCAACTCCTTGGCCCGCTGCAGCACGCGTTTGCGCATTTCGCTGCTGATGCGTCCCTGGTTGCGCAGCACCTTCGATATGGTGATCACCGAGACGCCAAGATCGGCTGCAATATCCCTCATCCGAATTGAGTCTCTGGTGCGAATCGACATGTGAGGAGTACTTCCCCCAGGCAGCGCATTGCGTTCTGCAAAGCATGAAGTAAAACCTTATACTAGTCCATTCATCCAAGTTATTACAGTGCGTGGAATCGAGAGATTTCGTGATGAAATGGACTCCGAGAGACACCTCAAATCCTGGCGGCGAAGCCACCGGTGCTAACCTTACTCGCTCTGGAAACGACTCAACCTGCGCCACGCCTCCGGAACGACTGCGATGCAGCGGACGCAGTCCTTTCATGAGCGAAAGAAGCAGCGTGTCCATCGCACGATGGTTTTCAGGATTTCTTGGGGCGGGTCGCAGCTGTCATCGTCAGGCCGGTGTCGTAATCCAGTTCCCGCGGAAGATAGCCATCGTCTTCCCGCTGCCGCGTGTATCCGGCATTGGCCCAGGTCACTGGAAACTCGGGCCTCCACGCTCGCCGGCCCCAGTAGTAACCGCGAAGCGGATCGCGCGAGACGTTCATCCAGTTCAGAAGACGATCGTGCAGGTCATTGCGTATCGCGGCGTGCTGGGTTACGTCGATTAGATTCTCCAACTCGGAGGGATCGGTCTGAAGATCGTAGAGTTCGTCCGTGGTCATCAGGTTGATGGTGAGTTTGTAGCGCCCGTCGCAGACAGAGCGAATTGGCTGGAAAGCGCCGAAACCGTCATGGTCCACTTCATACCGACCCCACTCCATGAATGCTTCTTTGCGTCCGGCAGCGGCTGGGTCCTTGAGCAATTCAAGCATGCTGCCTCCCTCAAGCGTCTTGGGAATCTCAAAACCGAAGAATTCCATCAGCGTTCCGCTCAGGTCAATGTGAGACACGAGACTCGATGATCGCACGCCGGCGGGCGTGTGGCCGGGCCACATGGCCAGGAAAGGAACGCGTGTAATCTCGTCGTACATGGCCGGGCCCTTGTCCGTCAGCCTGTGCGATTCGAGAAAGACCCCGTGGTCGCTGGTATAGACGACCATCGCCGCTGGAGCCTTGCCCTCCACCGCATCGAGCACGCGCCCGATCTCGCTATCGATAAACGTGTGCGCTCCAAAGAATTGAGTGCCGCGGATGGGGGCCGGCACGCGATTCAGTTGCGGCTTTGCCCACACACGCTGTTCCTCGGGCTTATGCTCCAGATCGTCCCGGACATTTGCATTCGACGGAAAGACGTAGTCCTCGTACATCCGCGTGTACTCGATCGGGCAGAGGCATGGGCCGTGTGGCTCATCGTACGAAATGACGAGCAGAAAATCTTCGTTCTTATGCTTCTCCAGAAAATCCAGCGCGCGATTTGTGCAGCGGTGCCCATAGCAATACTCCGCTGTCCAAGAGGGGTCTTTACCGGTCTCAGGATTGCGTGACCGAACGCGGTCTTGCGGAGATAGCTCATAGAGATACTTCCGCATGTCATACCAGCTCTCCTTGTCCCATCCAGGGGCGGGACGGCCGGTATCGAAGTAGTCGGTTCCGCTCAGGTGCCATTTGCCGATCAACGCGCAGCGGATGCCCTTGTCCGTGAGCCGCTGGCCTATGGTGTGTGTGGTCTCGCCCAGCGCCATGCTGTTTCCCCACACTCCATTGCTGTGCGGGTACAGCCCCGTCCACAATGCTGAGCGCGCCGGCGCGCAAACAGGCTGGCAATTATAGGCGCGCTCAAAGCTCACACCCCTGGCGGCAATGCGATCGAGATTCGGAGTGCGCAGACCGGTCTTCGCATTGCAGTTCAGCATGTCGTAGCGAACCGACTCTCCGAGAATTACGACGGCCTGCCGCAACTCAGCGTTGGCGCCGAGACTGAATGGGGCGGCCGGCTGCTCACCGGCTGCCGCACCCGCTGCGCCGGCCAGCTTGATAAAGTCCCTGCGATTCACGTGCGCGACCTCCATGGGAATCAACTCACAGCCGCCGCGCAGTGTGTGCCCGGCGCCCGCCCTCAATCGGGCCACAGTATACACTTTGGCTCGGCTGCGGGTTTCTGCACAATGCTATGTCTTCGTCCCAAGGCAGCAATGCTTGTACTTCAGCCCGCTGCCGCAGGCGCATGGTTCATTGCGCGATTTCTTCTGAGCGCGGTCGCGGACATTGTGGCCCAAGGCTTGCATAATATTCGCGGGGGCTCGACGATGACGCACTTCGTCGGTCATGAAGCGCATATAAGGATCGATGTGGTTGAAGAACATCTTGTACCCGGCGCAGAGATAATTCAGCCCCGGCTCTCCGTCCGGTGTGGCTATGAACCGATGCTTCGGGCACTCTCCGTTGCATGCAAATCTGACCTCGCAGCTGCGACAGTATTGCGGAAGCGTGGCCTGTTTATCCGTCCCAAACAGCTTTTGCTTCCGCGATCCCGCCAGCGCGCTGAGCCCATCATCCATGATGTTTCCCAGCTTGTTCTCCGGATAGACGAAATGGTCGCAGGAATAGACATCGCCGGAATGCTCCATTGCCAATTCCGATCCGCAGGTTCTGCGAAAGACACAAAGGCTGGCTTCCATGCCCATCCACATTTCCAGGGATACATCGAATAGCTGGACGTAGACTCGCCCAACATCGTTCCGCACCCACTCATCGAAGATGGAACAGAGAAAGTTTCCAAATTGCTCCGCCCCAACGGACCATGGAGCAACCTGGGCTTCGTCCTTGAAGCTGGGAGCGATCAGCGTTAAGCCGTGTTGCGTGGCGCCGCGCGCAATTCTCTCCACAATAGGAATAAATTGCATGTAACCGCTTCCAGTCTCGCGAAGGAAGCGGTAGACCTCCAGGGGATAGGGCGCATTGGCGCGATGCACGGCAGTGAGGGTGTTGAACGCGACTTGATAGCTCTTCAGGATGTCGATTCCCCGCATGACGCGGTCGAATGTCGGCTGGCCTCCCTTGTCCACGCGATAGGCATCGTGCATCTGGCGCGGACCGTCGATGGAAACCCCGACCAGCCATCCGTGCTCCGACAAAAACTCTCCCCACGCGTCATTCAGAAGGGTTGCGTTCGTCTGCAGCGCATTCTCGATGGTCTTGCCATTCGCATATTCAGCCTGGAGCTTGACAACCTTCTCAAAGAAGTCCACGCCGAGAAGCGTAGGTTCCCCGCCCTGCCAGGCAAAATGCACCGTATCGACGGGCTGAGCTTCGATGTACTGGCGCACATACGATTCGAGCACATCGTCGCCCATGGCCCATTGCGAACCATGGGGATAAAGCACTTCCTTTTCCAGATAGAAACAGTACTTGCAATCGAGGTTGCAAATCGGGCCAATCGGCTTGGTCAGAATGTGAAAGCCTGCTGCTGCCATCGAGACACCCGCCAGTGAATGCCGGCCCTATCGTCGACAAAGAGGCCTGACCTCGATTGAACTGACTGACACTAGCGGGCCTCGCGGATTTGCGCCGATTTTGAGCAGGCTCGCCGCGACGCTGTAACTCCGCTGATCCCGGATCCGCCGACCCCATCAGCCCGATGCCACTTCCTTGAGGTCGGCTCGCGTGCTTTCATAGGTCGTGTTGTACGCCAGCAAAGCCGGTTCCGGATCTACGCCCCAGTGCTTGCAGGCTTCGCGATAAATCTCAGGCCACCAGTTGCGGTGTTCTGTAAGACCGTCTTCTTTCCACTTCTTCCAGTCGACCAGAATTCTGGACCAGGCGTGGTCTCCAAAAGCCATCGCCTCAACCTGAGAACCTATCTCAGGCACGATCCACTCTCTTCCAATCCGGGCGTGCAATATCTCGTCAGCCCAGTCATAATCCTGGATCATTGCGGTCAGCGGATCTGCCGTGGCGACGCCCACCTCCCACTCGTATTCCTTG
>Ga0302320_10001853_pt1 | contig 50525 bp, 49 predicted proteins | sample Bog_T0_3_FD_202130 | JGI IMG/M metagenome (GOLD analysis project Ga0302320, IMG submission 202130) | Peat permafrost microbial communities from Stordalen Mire near Abisko, Sweden - Bog_T0_3 | ecosystem: Environmental > Terrestrial > Soil > Wetlands > Peat | place: Sweden: Abisko, Stordalen Mire... | reverse complement strand
GGCTTTGGGCCGTAGCGGAGTGCCGGCTTACGCGCTCTATGCGCCGGGTGGAACGAGCCCGCAGCTCCTGCCGGAGGTGCTCACGCCGGGAATCGTGATGGATGCGCTGAGCAAGCTGCCGAAGACGACAACAAAGACCAACGGGGGGTAGGTCGAACGGATTACTTCAGAGAGAGCCTGCATGTGAGCGCATGGCTATAGCAATTGACGCCTCACTCCGGGTCGAGTCAGAAAGAACAAAAAGGCGCCGGCGATCAAGACACCTGTGCCGCCGCGCAGCAAGTCATGCGACAAAATCAAGTTGATCAGGTCTCCCAGACCATTGATAGCAAATAAAGCAACAGCCATCCACCAGGCCCATCCTCTTCCCCGCAGCAAGCCTGCACCAGCAATGCTTGCCATAGCTGCCAACGTCAGCAGGATCGCGCCGGACAACCTGCCCAGCTTCTCGAATGCGATGTAAGCGGGTCGATTCATCTCCCACATGCCATTCCAGATTGGACCTGGGAAGAGAAGAGAAATCCCCGTGATCAATGCAACAACGGCAGCAAGAAACAGAAATACGGATATCACAGGAAGCGTAATCGGCGTTCCTTTGCCAGTATCGATATCGTCAGCCACCCCGCTCCCTTCCAGCAGTTACTCCAACTGATTCAGAAGATGCGCTCCGCACTTCAATTCAATCAACGAGGGACCAGATCAGCTCCCGCCGTGCTTGCCAGCACGAATCCGCCGAATCTCTTCCATGCGCTGGGCGAGGAGTTTTTCGCGGCCCTCCTGGGTGGGGTGGTAGTAGCTGCGGCCTTTGAGCGAGTCGGGCAGGCAATCCATGTCGGCTACTTTGCCTTCTTCGTCGTGGGCGTAGCGGTAGCCCTTGCCGTAGTTCAATTCCTTCATCAGTTTCGTCGGCGCGTTGCGCAGGTGCAGCGGGACCGGCTCCTGGCGGGTCTGCTCGATCTCCTGCTGCACGGCGCCGTAGGCGGTGTAGACCGAATTCGACTTGGGCGCGAGGCAAAGATAGACCACCGCCTCAGCCAGCGCCAGATCGCCCTCCGGCGAGCCGAGAAAGTCGATGGCCTCCTTGGCGGAGAGGCAGAGGTTGAGAGCCTCGGGAGCGGCCAGGCCGATGTCTTCGACGGCCATGCGGACGACGCGGCGGGCCAGATAGAGCGGGTCTTCGCCTCCCGCGAACATCCGCGCGAGCCAGTAGAGCGCGGCGTCGGGATCGCTGTTGCGCACGCTCTTGTGCAAGGCGGAGATGAGGTTGTAGTGCTCCTCGCCGGATTTGTCGTACATCAGTACGCGCTGCTGCACCGCTTCGCCGGCCAGGGCGCGGTCAATGTGTTTGGCCGCCTCACGATTCGGTTCCTGGGCCAGTTGCGCGGCGACCTCCAGCGTGTTGTAGGCGTTTCGGCAGTCGCCGCTGGAATAGCTGGCGATCAGTTCGAGGGCATCGTCATCGGCGGTCAGTTCCAGCGCGCCAAGGCCGCGCTCGCGGTCTTCCAGGGCGCGGCGCAGCAGGGCGGTAATCTGCTTGTCGGTCAGCGGTTCGAGGACATAGACGCGGCAGCGGGAGAGCAGCGCGGAGATGATTTCGAAGGAGGGATTCTCGGTGGTTGCGCCGATCAGCCGGATGGCGCCGCGCTCGACGTAGGGCAGAAAGGCATCCTGCTGGGCCTTGTTGAAGCGGTGAATCTCATCGATAAACAGGATCGTCCGCGAGTGCATATGGGAGGCTTGCGCGGCCGTGGCCATCACCTGCTTGATCTCCTTGATGCCGCTCATCACGGCGGAGAACTCGATGAAGCTGGCGCGGGTGGTCTCGGCGATGATCTTGGCCAGAGTGGTCTTGCCTACGCCCGGCGGACCCCAGAAGATCATGGAGCCGGTGTCATCGCGCTCGATCTGCACGCGCAAAGGCTTGCCAGGGCCGACCAGGTGCTCCTGACCGCTCAGCTCGTCGAGCGAGCGGGGGCGCATCCGCTCGGCCAGGGGCGCGGTGCGGAGCGGTCCACTGGGGCCTTCGGGTTCGCCGTCAAAGAGGCTCATCGCTGGTTCCTTCGCTGCCGGGAGGCCTCATAGAGCAGCACGCTGGCCGCGACAGCCGCGTTCAGGCTCTCGACAGGACCGGGGCAGGGAATCGTCAGCGTCCCATCGGCCTGAGCGGCCAGCTCCTCCGGCACGCCGTTGCCCTCATTGCCAATCAGGAGCGCCGAGGGCCCGGCCAGGTCAACGCGGTCAGCGGCTTTGGCGCGATGCTCATCTTTGGGTGCGGCGGTAGAGAGAATCTTCACGCTGGACTTCCGCAAGCGGGCAAAGCACTCTTCAGTGCTCGCGGCAAGCAGTGGGATCCGGAAAACGCTGCCTGCCGAGGCGCGCACTGCCTTGGGATTCCAGGCGCTGACGGTTCCGGGCAGGCTGAGGACGCCGGTTGCGCCGAAGGCCTCGGCGGAGCGCAGAATGGTTCCCAGGTTTCCGGGGTCCTGCAGGGCGGCCAAAACGACGATCAGCGGGGCGGCCTTCTCCGCGCCGCTCAGCACCTCGACCCAGCTCCAGTTCGGCGGCTCAACCAGCGCCGCAACCGGCTGCGGCGTCTCGGTTGAGAGCACCGAATCCAGCAGCTCTCTGGGGAGCAGCAGCACCTCGGTCTCCGCCGGCAGCCTCAGCGCTTCCAGCAGAGCCTCAGCGCCCTGGGCAACAAAGACACAAGGCACGCGCAGCCCGGCGCGCAGAGCCTCTTCGAGCAGGTTCGGCCCTTCGAGACCAGCCAACGCGCGGCTGTCGCGGCCGGGATGAGCCAGCGCTCGGCGCAGCTCTTTCAAGCGGACGTTCTGCTTACTCTGTACAATACGAATAGGCATCTGGGGCGAACGGAGCGCTCTGGCGACTCCTGCTCTAGCGTGATTCTAGCTCGTTTGCCCTGCTGGCTTTTGTAGCAACCGAGAAACCCTGGGAACTGAGGGAGAGCCTCTTGTCAGCGGAGATCCTGCGCGTCCATCCCGATGAACCAGAGCCGGACCGGATCGACTATATCGTCTCCTGTCTGCGCAAGGGAGATGTAGTTGCCTTGCCAACCGACACCTTTTACGGCCTGGCTGTCGATCCGGTGAATCTCCACGCGGTGGAGCAGATCTACCAGATCAAGACTCGCCAGAAGCACAAGCCTCTGTCCCTGCTGATTGCTTCGGTGGCCCAGGCCTATGAGCTGGTTCGCCACACTGAACCCCTGATCGACGCGCTGGCCGAGCGCTTCTGGCCCGGTCCGCTGACCATCATCGTGAAGGCCGGCGCCAAGTTGCCGCTGCGGTCCACGGCGAATACGGGCAATGTTGCCCTGCGCGTGCCAGACGCCGCTATTCCCCGCGCGGTGGTCGAACGCTTCGGGCTGCCCATCACGGCCACCTCGGCCAACCTGCAAGGAGCCTGCGAGTGCACCTATGCAGCCTGCGTCCGTGACCAGATCGGCGACCAGATTCCCCTCATCATCGACGGCGGTCCCACCGGCCGCGCACTGCCAACCACCATCGTTGATCTCTCGCTGGGGGAGGGACGCTGGGAGATTCTCCGCGAAGGCGCCATCCCCGCCCACGAGATTGTCATGGTGCTGCAGCGGTAAGCATGGAGCGGTAAGATTGATGCACATGAAACGTCCTGCCAAGCCGCATCATCGCAACTGGGCTCTTCGTCTGGTTGTCTTGCTGCTGCTGGCTACAGTCATCGGGTTTCTGGGCTGGTTCGGCTGGGTCTATGTGCAGATTGAGAACTTCGCCGGCCTCGAACAAGCCGCGCCGTCGGATGCCATCGGCGTGCTGGGCGCGGCGGAGTATGACGGCCGCCCCTCCCCGGTCTTCCGCGCCCGTCTCGACCACGCCGACGAACTCTACAAACACGGCATCGCCCCGCTGATTATCACCTTGGGCGGAACCGGCGGAGACCAGTACTCGGAGGGCGCGGTGGGCCGCGAGTACCTGATGAGCCTGGGCGTCCCGGAGAGCGCCATCATCGCCGAAACCGAGAGCCGCACAACCGAGGAGTCGGCCCGGCGCATCGCCGTGATCGCCCGCGCCAACGGCATGCGCCGCCTGGTGGTGGTCAGCGACGGAACGCATCTGTTCAGGATTCACGCCATCTGCGCCGCGAACGGCCTCGACGTCCTCACCTCGCCCCGGCCCCGCGTAACCATCGCCGGCGGCTCGGTTGAGTTCGAGCGCATTGCCCACGAAATTCTCAGCTATACGGCCTGGCGGATGCACCTGCACTGACAGTCAATGATGGACCGCATAGAACCTCGCATGACTCCCGCAATCAATCCTTTTTCCTGAACTCAAGGGTGGCCAGGTTCATCTGTCCCTCGGTCAGGATGTGGACGGTGAGGACATTCTTCCCCTTGGAAAGCCGGAGCTGGACCAGATTGGATGCGACGTTCCAGTGATGCCACTGCCGCCAGGCCACAGGGTCGGCCGCATCATAGGTCGAGGCGATGATGAGCGGCCCGGTGGCCGGCTCCCCGTTCACATCGAGCGAGATCGTGCCGCCGCGGTTGGAGGTGTAGAGAAGATCGGCGGAGTACTCGCCGGCCTGGGCCGCATCGACCGTGATGTTGAACCATTCTCCTGGAACGGTCCATCCCACATAGAGCAGGCCAGCAGGCGGCTGGACGCGGTTGTAATGGGTGTCGTCGATCTGAGGGTCCAACCCGAACTTGGTGTAGGAGATATCCACACCCTCATTCATGCGGAACTCATTCAGATAGCTTCCGTTGGCCGGGTTCAGCGCCCCGCTGCCATGGTTGACGGCGTCGGAGTCGTGATAGGCGACGCCTTCGCCGCCCAGGTCGTAGTAAGCGCAGAGCACTTTGCCGGGAATCTTCTGCGCTCCAGCCTGATAGTGGCTGTCCTGGTAAGGCGTTCCCTTGTATTGGCTCAGATAGCCCTTCTTCGCTGCGCAGATTGCGGTGGTTGCTATCAGGAGGAACAGGACGGACAGGCGAGACAACCGGTGCAGCTGACTCTTCTTCATAGGGAATTGGCTCCTCTGAAAGGATACTGTTGCGAGGGTCTGAAATCCTCAAAAAACGCATCTTGCATGAACAACCGGCGCCTAACCTACGCCGAAATGAGCCAATGCCGCCAGCAATCCCAGCGCAAAGACCGCCGCGCTGGCGGCGGACAAGAGGCGCCTGAACGCGATGCACGCAGCCCGAAACTTCACTGGCGCTGTTTCAAAATGCTGCGTATATTTCTCTTCCCATGCAGAACAGGGACGATCTGAAGCGGCGCTGTCTCAGGGCGGAACACAACGGAGTAGTTTGGATAGCGGGTCAGCGTCCAGAAACGAAGGGAACGGCTTGTAAGGTCTGGTCGGATGTGACCGCGCATGGGGCCTTCGGCAACAAAGGCGCAAGCGTCGTAGATCGCTCGTTCTACGCGGTCGGCGGCTTCTTCGTTGTTATCGGCAATGTAGGACCAGATATCGAATATATCCGCTTTGGCGAGAGGCGTAAGAACGTAAGCGCTCATTGTCTGGACAAGCGCCATTCGTCCTTCATCGCTTGAATCTCGCGACGGGCCTGTGCGCCGTCGATCAGTTCGCCGCGTTCGGCCTGCAGATAACCTTCCTCGATATGTGCCGATAGCGCCCGGCGTTCGTCATCGGTCCAGCTTTCCTCGGCGTCCTGGGACTCAAGGGCGCGGCGCAAGACATCTTCAGCGTCTGCATAGCCGCCGCTGGAAAGGCGCTTGTTGATGAGCGTTTCGAGTTCCGGGGGCAAGGTCAACTGCATGGCCAATTCTCCGTTCTTGGGTTCATTCTAGCATGGGCAAAATTAACGAGAAAGAAGCGCCAGTACTGCCAGCGCAAAGACCGCCGCGCTGGCGGTCGATAAAAAATTGACCGCATCGTTGTTGAGCCAGCCGCGCCGTTCCAGAGTCGCCCCCAGCAGGCTGTCAAAGAACAATCCGAAGACGCCCCCTGCGCAGCCGATCCAGAAGATCGCCGGGCCGCCGCCGAGGGCCAGCGTTCCAGCCGCGGCGACGAGGGCAGCTGCGGCCAAGCCAGCCAGCGTTCCGGCCAAGCTGATGGCGCCGTCGGTTCCCGGTTCGACCTGGCGCAGGTTCGTAATCATGCGCGGCTGCCCGCCCAGCACCTGGCCCACTTCCGAAGAGACCGTATCCGCGGCGGCCTCGGCCAGCGCCGCCAGCCCGGCGGCAAGCAGGAGCACGGGCATCTGGCCGGCGCGTGCAAACCAGCCGGTGTCAACCAGCCAGGATTGGGCGAGCCCGCTGAAGGCAATCGCCGCCACGCCCAGGTTGGCCGCGACCTGCGCCGCACTCCGCCCCTGGCGCTGCTCTGCCGTGCCCAACCGCTCCTTCCGCTCCCGGCCTAGCCGGGTAGCCACAAACGACAGCACGAAGACCGCCAGCACCGAAACCAGAGCCGTTCGCCACGGAAGATAGGGCAGGCTCGTCGTGGAAAAGATGAGATTGGCGGTGATAGCCGCGCCGGTAAAAGCCCCTGCGGGAGTAGCCGCGCGCAACTGAAGGACTGCCAGCCCGAAGAGCAGGCTCACGCCCAGGGTCCAGATTGCTACAGGCTGGGAATTGATCGCCCACCAGTGGCCTTGCAGCACCACATCCGCTGCCGCGAAAGGCAGAACCAGGAGCAGAACGAGTTTCGATTGCCAGACCAGCTTCATTTGAGCCACGCTTCATCGTATCGTCTGGACGCCGGGCAGGGAAGGCGCTCGCCCTTTTTCCTGCAAACCCATGGTGCATCGGTTTACACTGATCTTCGCGGCGCTTCTTCTAGTGCTTGATCAGTTTATGGAGCATTCAATGAAAAGGTTTTCAACCGTCACTGCTCTCCTGGCCGGAATCGTCCTCACCGCAGCCGGCGCGCTGGCACAGAGTCCCAGCCAGCGTCTCGAACTCGACCGCAAGGGCGAGACCATTGTTCTGGAGCCTTATGCTCCCAACATTCTGCGCGTGACGATCAGTCTGAAGCACGACCCGGCCCTGGCGTCGCCCGGCTATGGCTTCATTGCCGAGCCCGCGGCTAGCGGCTGGAACGCCAGCCAGACCCCGCAGGCCGATGTGTACAAGTCGGACCGGATGGCAGTCACCGTGGAGCGCGAGCACGACAGTTCCTGGGGCGATACGGGCAAGTATTTCAGCCCCTCGGCTCCGGGCGCGCATATTACCTTCACCACGCCCGACGGCAAGAAGCTGCTGGAGATGGAAGGCTGGACGCAGGCCATTCCCAATCAGAAGGACGGGACGGCGGAGATCCTGCATGACCGCCGGCCCACGGACCCGGAGTTCTTCACCGTGGGGGCGACCTTTGCTTCGCCGGACGATGAGCATTACTACGGCCTGGGCCAGAACCAGGAGGGATTCCTCGACCATCGCGGCCATGCGGTCCGCTGCTGGCAAGATTACCTGGCCACGGCCGGACCGAGCAGTTGCGTGCCTTTCCTCGTGACCAACAAGGGCTATGGGCTGGTCTGGGACAACCCCTCGAAGACCATCATCGAGCCGGGCTTCAACGAGCAGACCCGCTGGACATCACAGGTGGGCGACCGGGTCTCCTTCTTCGTGATCGCCGGGGAGACGGCCGACGAGATTTATGCGGGCTACCGGCTGCTGACCGGCCCCACGCCGATGCTGCCCAAGGCGGCTTACGGATACATTCAGTGCAAGCAGCGCTACTCCAGCCAGAAGGAGGTTCTGGACGTTGCCCAGGGCTACCGCGACCGCCATCTGCCGGCCAGCGTACTGGTGGTGGACTGGTTCTACTTCACCAAGATGGGCCAGTTCGACTTCGACCCAAAGGCCTGGCCCGATCCGGCGGCCATGAACAAGAAGCTGCACGAGATGGGCTTCGAGACGATGATCAGCGTCTGGCCGCGCTTTGTGCCCGCGGACCGCTACTACGACGAACTGCTGAAAAACGGCTGGCTGATTCACCTGGCCGACGGCACGCCGATCAATGGATTACCGTACGACCGCGCCGGCTCGGACATCGACACGACGAATCCGGACGCCGCCGTGTGGTACTGGAAGACCCTTCGCGAAGACATCATCAGCCAGGGCTTCGACTCGCTGTGGGCCGACGAGACCGAGCCGGATTTGCCCCCCAACGGAGCCTACTTCCACATCGGTCCCGGCACGCAGTTCTTCAACGTCTATCCGCTCTTCCACACGGCGGCGCTCTATGACGGCTTCCGCAAGGACGAGCCGGGCCGGCGGGCGCTGATTCTCTCCCGCGACGCTTATCTGGGGGCGCAGCGCAACGGAACCATCTTCTGGTCCTCGGACATCTTCCCCACCTGGGATACGCTCCGGCGCCAGATACCGACCGGCCTGGATTTTGCGGCTTCCGGTCTGACCTACTGGTCCAACGACACAGGCGGCTGGCAATATCCGCCGGCCGTGCACCATCCAGCCCACCCGCCGCTGCTTGATCCCTCCGACGCCCGCGCCGAGGTGGGCGGCTACGATGATTACCCTGAGCTTTACACCCGGTGGTTTCAGTACGCGACCTTCCTGCCCATCTTCCGCACGCACGGCAGCCGCCCGGCCAACGAAGTGTGGTCCTACGGCAAGCAGGCCGAGCCGATTCTGGAGAAGTACCTGCGGCTGCGCTACCAGTTGATGCCGTATATCTATTCGCTCGGCTACAAGACCTGGCAGACCGGAGCGCCGTTCATGCGCGCCCTGCCGCTGGATTTCTCCAACGACCCCAAGGTGGCCGACCTGCGCGACGAGTACATGTTCGGCCCGGCCTTTCTGGTGGCGCCGGTCACCGAGCAGGGCGCGACCAGCCGGCAGGTTTACCTGCCGGCCGGGGCCGACTGGTACAACTTCTGGACCAACGAGCGGCTGAAAGGCGGTCAGACGGTCACCGTGGCCGCTCCCATCGATACGATTCCGCTGTTTGTGCGTGCCGGTTCGATCCTTCCAATGGGAGTCCCGGTGGAGAGTACACAGGAGGCGCAAGCCATCGCCAAAGTCCGCGTTTATCCCGGCGCGGATGCGAGCTTCACGCTCTTCTCCGACGACGGCAAGACCTACGCCTACGAGAAGGGCGCGGGTTCGGTCACCCGCCTGCGCTGGAATGACGCGGCAGGCAAGTTCACGCGCGAGGGCGCGGAAGCCTGGAGCGGGCCGGACAGCGAAATCGTGGAGGTTGTGGGGCACTGAATCCCGGCGAAAAATCGAAGCGCGGGCAGTGGAGCCTGGTCCCGCTGATACCCTTGTGCCCTCCGGCTGCGTCCAAGACGTAGCCGTGGCAACACGCAGACTCCGGCCCTCTGATTTACAATCACGGGGTAAGCAGGAAAGAACTGAATGAGGCTTTTTCGCATGAAATCTGGCCAGGCGCGTCTGCGATTGGTTAAGGCGGGCGCGGCGATTGCGGCAGCTGCCCTGGTTGCCGGTTGCGGCAACAACTATCGACCGGTTATTTCGCCCGTCAATCCCAGCGGACCAGCCGCGCAGCCGCTGTCCTACGCCGTGGTGGTTTCAGCCCCTTCGCCGACAACGCCCGGCATCGCCACAATCATCGACTACGCTGGTGACTCCGTGATGGCCGAGGCTCCCATCGGCCCCGGCCCGACCGCATTCGCGGTAGACATTCTGGGCGTCAACGGCTACACGCTTAACAGCGATGGAACCCTGACGAATTTCCCTGTTTCCTCCGCTTTGCAGGAAAAATATGTGACCTATACCACGCTGCCGAGCACGGCGGAGCCGGTGAACCTGTTTTCGTCGTCATCCGGACTGTGGGCCGCCGATCTGTGCGTTTCAGACCTCACCGCCGTTCCGTGCTCATGGGACAGCGACCCGCTGACTTCAAATTTCAGCGGCGTCGATGCATTTACCGGGAATCCGCAGACCTTTCTGCGCTCCATTCCGCTGCCGCCGACACCCGTAGCGATCATCGGCTCAGGCGGCTTTGGCCAGCGCGTCTTCGGCATCAGCCAGGGCAACAGCCCGGCCACCAGCGGCAATAGCACTTGGAATAACATTTCCAGCGGCGTGGCCTGCAACATCTCGCCCTCATCGGTTGCCGTCAACGGCGAGGCGGACGGAATCGAAGTCTCCAGCTACACGGTTTCCAGTCAGATTCCTCTGGGCCAATGCCCGGTCTTCGGCATAGAGAGCACCGATTTCAAGCGGCTTTTCGTGCTCAACCGGGGCAGCGACAGCATCACCGTGATCAATACGCAGAATAATGCCCTGGACGACAATTGTCCGGCGGTAAACCAGGATGGGCAGCCCATCAACTGCCCACCGAACGGCACCCTGCAACTGCCGCACGGCTCCGGCCCGGTCTATGCCGAGTACAACACGGCGACCAACCAGCTCATCGTGGCCAACTACGACGGCAACTCCATCAGCGTGATTGACACGAGCCTGGACCAATACGGCAACGACGGCTCCACCTTCGGCACCACCTTCACGGTTCCAGTCGGCAATCATCCCGCCAGCGTCACCGTTCTTTACGACGGCAGCCGTGCCTATACGGCCAACCAATCCGACGGCACCGTCTCCATCGTGAACCTGAGCAGCCACACGGTGGAGAAGGCCGCACTGCCCGTCATCGGCCACCCGCGCACCGTCGTTTCCACCCAGAATTCAAGCTATGGCAAGGTCTATGTGGCCTCGCCGGATAGTCCCTATCTGACCATCATCCGCACCGATCAGGACATTGCAGACACCACGGTGCTGGTTCAGGGCAACATCGTGGATGTGCGGGTGAGCACGCAGAACGGCGTGAGCGGGAACTTCAACAACGTGAGCCGGAGTCCAGGTTTCGGCCAGCCCTGCAACCTGCCCGATCTGCCGGGTGGCTACCAGGTGGCTGGAGCCCCAAAAGGGACGACCGTTGAGCCCACTTCCTCGCTTTTCGATTGCCAGGTTCAGGATTCAAGCTTGCTGAAATAGAGCGCCTTTCGCCGAAAGGCGGATCAAGCCAGTTCAAGGGCCATTCCTCTTATGGGGAATGGCCCCCGCTGTTTCCGGGCTTTGAAGAGTGATTTGCAGCACAGACCTTGCCAGCCCGGCGCGACAAGCATGGTGCGAGTACCGCGCCTGGCGGAAAGGCTGGCTCCCGCTCTCGCCTGCCTTCTCTGGGCCGTGCCTGTCCTGGGGTGACGTCCGATGCAAACCCGGAAAACCGTTGGATCTCTGACGCGCCGCCAGTTCGTTGCCATGGGCGCCATGGCCGGCGTGGCGGCTGCCGTTGGCTGTCTTCCGGGCAAACAGAAGAGCTGGGAGTTTCTAAGCGACGATCAGGCGCGTACGCTGACAGTCATCTGCGACCAGATCATTCCCGCGGATGATTTCCCCAGCGCCTCGCAGGCAGGAGTGCTGGCCTACATCGACCGCCAGCTCATTCGCCACTACCGCCGCCATCAGAAGGCCTATCGGGAAGGCCTTGAAATGGCCGGCAGAATGGGCGCGGAGCGCTTCGGAAGGGAACTGGCTGAGCTCACACCGGCGCAACAAGTCGAAATCGTCAGCGACCTCTCACAGCGGAACCGAGCCTTCTTTGAACTGGTGCGCAACCACACATTCGAGGGCTACTACGGCTCGCCGCGTCACGGCGGCAACCGCGATGCCGTGAGCTGGCGCATGCTGGGCCTGCCCGAACCGCCCCCGTTGGGCCGCGCGCAATACGACCTGAGAAAGGGCTCGGCCTCATGAAGCGCGTGAACGCTGTGGTCGTCGGGGCGGGCGCCGCGGGCGGCATCGTCGCCAAAGAGCTGGCCACCGCGGGGCTGAGCGTCGTCCTGTTGGAGCGCGGCAAGTGGTACACCGCCAACGATTGCCGCAAAGACGACCTGCGCAACCAGCGCGTCACTGTGCTGGGCAATGCGTTTGGCCCTGAAGACGAGGGCAATCCCCGCGTCTGGGTCGATCCGAATGGCGTGCCGCACACCGCGCTCGCCAGCGAGGGAAGTTACCAGAACGATGCCGCCTGCGTGGGCGGCGGAACGCTCAGCTACGGAGCCCAGGCCTGGCGCTATCTGCCCCAGGACTTCCGCATGCGCTCGACCTATGGAGCGCCGCAGGGAAGTTCGCTGGAAGACTGGCCGATCTCCTACGACGACCTTGAGCCATTCTACGAGAAGGCTGAATACGAGATCGGCATCTCCGGCGACTATTCAGGCACTCCCTTCCACGGCCCACGCCGCCGCCCCCTGCCCATGCCGCCGCTGCCGCCGGGGCGCGAGTGGGAGATTCTGGAGCCAGCCGCCAAGCGCCTGGGGCTGCATCCCTTCCACATTCCCATGGCGCGTAACAGCGTTCCCTACAACGGGCGCGGGCCGTGCATGCGCTGCCGCTGGTGCTGCGGATTTGCCTGCGAAGTGGACGCCAAAAACGGCTCGCAGAACACGGTAATCCCCATCGCGCTGAATACCGGCAACTGTGAGCTGCGCACAGAGTGCATGGTGAAGGAAATCCTTACCGATGAGCGGGGCCGCGCGCGCGGCGTGGCCTACTTCGACGCCCGCGGACATTTGCAGGAGCAGCTCTCCGACATCGTCGTGGTCTCCGGCTGCGCCACCGAGTCCGCCCGCCTGCTGCTCAACTCCCGCAGCCGCCTCTTTCCCGACGGGCTGGGGAATCGCTATGACCAGGTCGGCCGCAACCTGCAAGGCCACCACTATACCGGCGCGGTGGGCTACTTCGATTTCGACACCTACGACGACATAGGGCCGGGCGCGACGATCGCCATCAGCGACTATAATCACGGCACTCCGGGATTATGCGGCGGAGGAATGCTGGCCAATGAGTTCATCCGTCTGCCGATTCACATGATCGACCGCCTGCCCGCCGACACGCCGCGCTGGGGGCTGGGACACAAGCAAGCCATGCGCGCATGGCACAAACGCACCATCGTCATCATGGGGCCGACCCAGCAGATTCCCACGGCCGAGGGCCGCGTGACTCTGGACCCAACCGTGCGCGACAAGTGGGGATTGCCGGTCGTGCGCCTCTCCGGCAACGTGCATCCCGACACCTTCGAAATTGGCGATGTGCAGGCCCGCCGCGCCGAAGCCTGGCTCAAAGAGGCCGGCGCGGTGAGCACATCTCTGATGGCCGGCAAGCCCGAGCTGGTTTCCGCGGGCCAGCACCAGGCCGGCACCTGCCGGATGGGCAACGATCCGCATGGCTCGGTGGTCAACCGCTACTGCCAGATTCACGATGTGGACAATCTTTTCGCCATCGATTCAAGCGTGCATGTAACCAACGGAGGCTTCAATCCGGCGCTGACCATCATGGCCGTCGCCTACTACGCCTCGAACGCGCTGGTTCGCAACTGGAAGGGCACGGGGTTCCGGTCATGAGGCGAACCTTGCGGCTTGCGGCAATGGCTCTGGGCCTCGCAGCCCTGCTGGCGATGGGCAGCATCTATGGCGCTTCGTATTACTACACATCGCAGTACGGCCAGGGCTGCGCGAAATGTCATGAGATGGCCGGCTATGTGAGCGTCGCGCATGGCTCACCGCACCGGAAGGTGAACTGCATGGACTGCCACGAGGCGAGCCTGGCCACCAAGCTGCGTCACATCCGGGTGCACTTTTTCGGCGCGATTCCGGAGGCCGTCCGGCTGCGCGATGTGGATGTGCTGGAGATGGTTCCCAACTGCCAGAATTGCCATCGGCAGGAGTATGCCTCGTGGCATGCTGGCCCGCACAGCGCCACCTATGCCCAGATCTTCTTGAACCCGGCGCAGAACGGCAAGCAGCGCCTGATGGAAGATTGCCTCCGCTGCCACGGGATGCACTTCGACGGCTCGATTCGCGACATGGTGCAGCCGCAGAATGCACAGGGGCCCTGGCATATAACTCGTGCGGGGTTTGCCGATCAGCCGGCCATCCCCTGCCTGACCTGCCACTGGGTTCACCGGGAAGGTTCGCAGGAGACCAGGCCCGCCAGTCGCATCTCCGCGGCGGGCGCGCCTGCCCAGGATTCGCTGGCCTTCTATGATCGCCGGGAGAGGATGCATTTTGCCGCGGCCGCACTCCCGATTCCGCAACTCTACGACGGCGCGCGCGCGCTGACGATGAGCCAGGACCCGCGGCAGGCGCTCTGCTATCAGTGCCATGCGCCGCGACACCCGGATACGGGCACACCGGCGGCGATGAACCACTGGGGTTCGCAGGCAGGCTCGGGCGACGACCGCACGCCGATGGGCGTGCATGAGGGGCTCAGTTGCTTCTCCTGCCACAACGGCCATAATCAGAGCGCGGTGGCCTCCTGCAAGAGCTGCCACCCGAAGATGTCTCATTGCGGCATCGACGTGGAGAAGATGGATACGACCTTTGCCAGCGCCGCCAGCCCGCACAATATTCATTGGGTCCGCTGCACGGATTGCCACCAGCATGGCGTGCCCAAGGCGAAGACCCCCGCGCCGGGCAAGAACGGCTGACATCCCTGGGTGCCCCACCCCCGCTTCTGGCCTACCATGGAAAGAACGAGGGTGCGGTGAAGGCGCCAAGTGTAGCCAAAATGCGCGTTGACCTTCTGCTGGTCGAGCGGGGTCTGGTTTCCAGCCGGGAGCGCGCGCGCGCCCTGATCCTCGCAGGCCGTGTTCTGGTCCGCGAACAGAAGGTAGACAAGCCCGGTGCGCCTGTCCCCGCTGACGCGCCCATCCGCCTGCTGGGTGAGGACCAGCCCTACGTCAGCCGCGGCGGCCTCAAGCTGGCCGAGGCGCTCGCGCACTGGCAGATCGCCGTTGAGGGCCGCGCCTGCCTGGATGTGGGCGCTTCAACGGGCGGATTTACCGATTGCCTCCTGCAGCACGGCGCGGCGCATGTCACCGCCGTCGATACCGGCTTCGGCCAGATCGCCATGAAGCTGCGCAACAACGCGCGCGTTCGCCTGTTGGAGCGCAACAATGCCCGTTATCTTGCGCCGGGCGCGCTCGAAGAGGGACGGGATTCGCCGGCGCTCACCTTGCTGGTGATGGACGTTTCTTTCATCTCGGCTACGCTGCTGCTGGAGCCGGTCTTCGCCGCCGCGCCGGGACTCACCGAGGCCGTCATCCTCGTCAAGCCGCAGTTTGAGGCCGGGCGCGGGCACGTCGGCAAGGGCGGCATCGTCCGCGATCCCGAGGCGCATCAGTTGGCCATCGACAAAGTTGCCGATTGCGTCCGCTCGCTGGGCTGGCAGGTCGTCGAGACGATCCCATCGCCCATCACCGGCGCTGAGGGCAATCGGGAGTTTCTGCTCTATGCGCGGTTGACAGCCGCAAACCGTAGCGATATAGTTCACGTATGATCAAGTCATTCCGGCACGCTGGTCTGGAGAAGTTTTACAGAACCGGCAGCAAGGCCGGAATTCAGCCGCATCATGCGACAAAGTTGGAGGAGCAGCTAACCCTCCTCAATCGCGCCAAGGCTCCAGAGGATATGGCGAAGCCTGTGTCGTGGCGATTGCACGCACTGCAGGGCAAAGAGAAACATTGGTCCATCTGGGTCAACGGCAACTGGCGCTTGACCTTCACTTTTGACGGCGAGGATGCAATCCTCGTGGACTACCAGGATTACCACTAGGGTTACAAGGAGGAACGATGCCCACTGAAATGTTCAATCCGGCGCATCCTGGCCGTATTCTCCGCGACTACTTGGAAGGGGTAAACCTCACGCACTTCGCCAGGCACATCGGCGTATCGCGCGTAACGCTCTCCAAAGTGCTCAACTGCCGCGGAGGCGTCTCGGCGGAGATGTCGCTGCGGCTTTCCGCTGCGCTGGGAACGCATCCGAGCTTATGGTTCGAGATACAAGGCGATTACGATTTTGCCAAGGCAAAACGCAAAAAGCTCCCCAAGATTCAACTCTTCAACAAAGCCGCCTGAGCCGTAGCCCGTTTCCGGCACAAACAAGCTAGAAGCGATTCTCTGACGCGTTCCCTCACCCCTGATCCCTGCCTTCTTGACACGTTCGCGACCCCGAAGCTCATCAGTTGGCCATTAACAAAGTCGCCGCTTGCGTTCGCTCACTGAGCTGGGAGGTGGTCGAGACCATTCCATCGTCCATCACCGGCATGGAAGGCAACCGCGAATTCCTGCTCTACGCGCGGCGGCACAAGCTTTAGTCCCGTTTGGGTTTGAGCTAGGGGGTTCTTGGCCAGGCATCCGGTGCGGGGTCCATTGCCTATTCAGTAGGACGAATGTGAGTTAATGCTCTTCTGACCGGTTGCCTGCTGGCCTGTTGGAGTTTCCAGTAATAATACCGGCGAAATGCGGCGTGGCCTTCACGAGGCCGCGATAAGTTAACACCAGAATGGTGATAAGGCAAATCGGAATCAAGAAGTACAGCGCCAGAATTGCGGCCCCGCTTGCGGGTACTAACATCTTGAATGCGATCTTGCGAATAGTATTCAGTAACGGTTCGTGTGCTGCAAAAACAAAGAAGCTGGCGCCGCTCAATCCTGCGAGCAGCGATTTTAGCTTGCAGTTTCTGAGCGCCAGCCCCGTAAGCCACCACACGCTCGGCACTCCAAAGATAATCACAGACTTGAGAAGATAAGGCAAGAACGGAAAGGCCGAATGGAGAATCAGACAGAAGAGAAACGCCGCGCTTAGCCACTGTCCGAATTTATCGAGATACTCCACCTCCTTTTCAGGACGAGAGAGATAAGCCCCGAGGTAGAAGAAGAAGGAGGCATCCACACTCGGATAGAGAAAGGGCCAAATTCCAGAAATCCAAAGGCAAAACAAGGCCGCGAGAAATGGCAGCGCAGTCCTTGGGGTCAAAAGGAAATGGACCAGGGGAGCAAGCACAACAAGCGCCATGAGATCCCGTATAAACCAGAACTGAAAGGCTATCGGATACTTCAGAGTTATCCCAAACAAGGCATTGATATAGCTGAGGAAGGAGGAATAATTGGAGGGCAACCAGAACGAGCCGTATACATATGCCCTTGCCTGCGGAATTCGGCGCTCGAAGAGGTAAGCGCCTAAAGTCGCAAGGTTCCAAAAGAGGAATGGAATCAGAAGCGTATTGATCCGTCTCTTGAGCTTACTGCCATATTTCCCCCACGACCAGCCTCCCCTAAAAAACAAATAGCCGGAGATCATGAAGAACAATGGAACGGCAGTTCTGGCAATGCCCTCAGAGACGAACAATCTGACAAAATCGACCCAAAAGCCAACGTGCGCAGAACCGATGATTCCTTCATCTGTTTGAACTGTCATGCTGTAGTTGTGGATAAGAACCACCCCAACGATGAGCGGAAACCGAAGGATATCTATTCTGGATGAAGTCTCACCATTCTTCGGCACTCTGCTGTCCCCTCCCAGTCGCATGTCCGGCAATGCGGCATGGGTGCGCGAATGCCCAGATAGTCCAATTCATACCGGTCGAATGCAACTTACATGAAAACAGAATACAGTCTCTGCGGGAAGCAGTAAAACTCCCATTCCGATGGCTCGCGCAAACGCCAAGCTCGCGCTGGGAAGGGATCGATCCTAGGCGCTATCCGGTACACTGGAAGCCATGGTTCGCGTAGCGATTGTCTGCAAACCGCGGAAGGAAGAGCTGGTCCGGCTGTTGCCGGAGCTGATCGCATGGCTGCGCCAGCACGGCTATGAGCCGCTGCTCGACTGCGAGGGCGGAGAGTACACTGCGGAGGCTCCATCCGTTGACCGCGCGGCAATGCCCGAGCAGGCGCCGGAACTGGTGATCGTGCTGGGCGGCGACGGCACGCTTCTCTCTGTCGCGCGAATCTTCGCCGCGACTGGCACGCCCATCCTCGGCGTGAACCTCGGATCTCTTGGCTTCCTGACTGAAGTTCGCCTGGCCGACCTCTATGCGACGCTGGAAGGCTGGTGCGGCGGCCGCCATGAGGTGGATGCGCGCGCCATGCTCCACGCCGAACTCTGGCGCGAGGGCGCGCTGAGTTGCAGTTTTGAAGCCCTGAACGAGGTGGTCGTCTCCAAGGGCGACATCGCCCGCATGGGCGACTTCGCCGTCGAGCTGGACGGCAAGAACGTGGCCCGCTTCCGCGCTGACGGCGTCATCGTCTCAACCCCGACCGGCTCGACGGCCTACACCCTGGCCGCCAACGGCCCCATCCTGACGCCGAACGTGGACGCGATGGTGGTCACCCCCATCTGCCCTCATCTGCTCACGCTGCGCCCCATCGTGGTGCGCGGAGACGCCCGGCTCGCCGTGCGCGTCGAGGGCATCGCCAACCAGGCGGCGCTCACCGTGGACGGCCAGAAGGCTGTTGAGTTGCTTCTGGGCGATGAGATTCGCTGCCGGAAGTCCGCGCATACCGTCAACCTGGTCCGGATGAGCGAGGGCGGCTTCTTTGAGGCGCTGCGCAGCAAACTGAGCTGGGGAGAACGGTGAAGCGAAGGGACTAGGGACGTAGGGACTAAGGGACTTGGGACTGATGTGGCAAGGAAATGGTGTACCCGGAGGAAACCATGGGCGAATCGTTCAGGAATCTTGCAGTTTGGCAGCGATCCATTGAATTGACGCTGGCTGTCTACAAGCTCACCTCTTCTTTCCCGGATTCGGAACGATTTGGTCTCACAAATCAACTGCGTAGAGCAGCCGTCTCAGTTGCCAGCAACATCGCCGAAGGGTACGGCCGCTCGACCAAGGGAGAGTATCTTCAATTCCTGGGCCACGCTCGCGGATCCAATTCCGAGGTAGAAACGCAGATCGTTATCTCAAAGGCATTAGGCTTCGGCTCGAAGCAAATGTTGCAAACCACAGAAGAACTGTGTAGCGAGGTAGGCCGCATGCTGGGTGCACTGATGAAATCGCAGCGCCCTAGGCCCTCAGTCCCTAGTCCCTACGTCCCTAGTCCCTACCGGCTGAGCTCGCCCAGTAGCACCTTGGCCTTGGCGGCCAGCGTATGCGCCCCATCCACATCGCCGGAGTTGAGCGCGGCGCGGGCCTGCTTGAGAAACTCCCTGATCTGCGCCGCGGTCTTCTGCTCCTGATCGCTGAGCTTGCGGGTAATGGCGTTCAACCCGCGCTCCGTGGCCGCGATGGAGTTCACCGTTTGCTGGCGCAGGTCGGAGCCATCGCCCGAGGAGAGCTGGCCGATGGCGCTCACGCCGGGGCTTCCGCTGGAGGCCTGCTGCGTCGTGCTCGCGGGGGGCTTCCTGTGCCTGACCGGCGGCTTGGGAGCAGGCTGCGGTTGCGTGCTGGCGTCAGGCGCGGGGCTCCGGTCGGGAACGGTGACGACCGGCGGAGGCAGATCGGTGGGCGACGGTTCGGGCTTGGGCGGAGGCGCGTCCACAATGGGCGGCGCCAGAGGCTCCGTCTGCGACTTAGTGGGCCAGTGGAAGCAGCCGGTCAGCAACAACGGCAGCAAACCCGCCGCGATCTTCGCAGTCAGCCTCATTCCGCAAGCCCTCTCACGCTTTCAACACCCGCCGGCTGAAGATGCCAGCGTCCCCATTCAGAGGCGGGCGAGCGGAATTCGCAGCAGGAACTCCGCGCCACGCTCTATTCCTGATTGTACTTCGACGCTCCCGTGGTGCAATTGAAGGATGCGATAGGTCATCGCCAGGCCGATTCCGCTGCCGCCGCTCTTGGTGGTGAAATAGAGGTCAAAGATCTTCTCGCGAATCTCCTCCGAGATGCCCGGACCCTCGTCGGCAACGCGCAGGACAGCGGTCTTTCCGTCTTCTTCGAGAACCACCTCCAGCTTGCCGCCCTGCGCCATGGCCTGTGCGCCATTCTGAATCACGTTGAGCACCGCCTGCTTCAGCAGGTCGGCGTCAATGTTGGCGATCAGCGGGACGGACGGCAAGCGGCTGATCAGGGTCACGTTGCGGGTGGAAAACTCCTCGGAGGCCAGCGCCAGCACCTCGCCGACGACCGGGCGCAGATCCTGCTCGCGGAGTTGCAGTTCGACGGGCCGCGAAAAATCCACCAGCGTCTGGACCACGCGGTCCAGGCGATGAATCTCGGCGTCGATGACCTCCAGGTGGCGAACCGCCGGCGCGCCGGCGTCGCCCAGTTTGGTCTTCAGCAGTTCCAGATGCACCACGATGGCGTTGATGGGGTTCTTGACCTCGTGGCCCACGCCGCGGGTCAGCCGGCCGATGGCCGCCATGCGCCGCGAAAGCTCCAGCTCCGACTCGATCTCTTCCACCGATTCCGCGTCGTGCAGCGTGACCAGCGCGCCCAACTCCTGGCTTGCCCGGTCGTCGTGAATGAAATCAACCGATGCCTGAATGCGCCTTCCGGTCTCGGTGCGAACCTCCTTGTGCGCCAGAGAGTTGCCCGAATCGAAGGCCTCGCGGAGAGCGAGGCCCAGCACCGTCGATGTATCGAAGATCTCCCCCGCGCGCAGGCCCAGAATGGCGCCTTGTTCGATGCCCAGGAAGCGCCGCGCCGCTTCGGAGACCAGCACCGCCCGCCCATCCCCGGTGAAGAGCAGGATTCCGTCCTGCAGGTTGCCGAGGATCTGGTCCAGGTTCTCCTTTAATGCGGAAAAAACCTCTTCCACATTCCTCATGCGCTGGCCGATCATCTCGATTTTGTTCGAGACGCGGGTTGCCGTGTCCAGGCCAGGAGCCGGTTCTTCCTCGCCCGCCGCCCCGTCTGAAGCTGTCCAGTAGTCAAGTCGGTGGCTGATCTCTTCCAGAGGCCGCAGGGCCAGATTGCCGAGCAGGAAAGCCACCAGCAGCGCGGTTCCCAGCGCAAAGCACATCAGCGTGAAGGCCTTCCGGAGCCATGGCTCGTAGACGGCCCGCAGAAACGTTGTGCGCACTCCCACATGCACTGTGGCGAAGGGTTCGCCATTATTCTCGATCGGCGCCACAATATCAAAGACCCTGGGCGGCCCGTAGACCTCTCGCATCAACTGAATGGAATTGGCGTCCAGGAGCTGGTGGTAGTCGGGGCGCGTGGGCACCGGCTTGTCTTCGTTTTCAGGATTGGTGCTCAGCAGCGTGCTCTGCTGGCTGTCGCCGATGTTGATGTCATAAACCGTCAGCGAGTAGCGGTTGACCGAATCAATGACTGCCTCGAGCGCGGCATTGTCGCGCACCGCCGCGGCCGCCAGATTGCGCAGCTCGGCAGGATTGTTGGGATCGACCTTGCGGTCCTTGAGCCCGGCCTCCAGAGCATTCTGCAGCGCGAACCTCACCTCGTCAGCCACCATCCGGTTGGCGTCGTAGGATTGCTGGACGGCGGCATGGAGCAATTGGCTCACATAAACCAGCGAAAGCATCCCGGCGACGAGAAAGACCAGAAGGGTGATCGCCAGAACGAGTTTGGTCTTCAGGCTCATGGGTCAGGCTTCAGGCTCTTCGCGCGCGCGGCTGTATTCCTTGAGCTTGTTGTGCAGCGTCTTCAGGCTCACGCCCAAAATCTCCGCGGCGCGGGTCCGGTTCTGTCCGGTGGCTTCCAGGGTGCGCAGAATCAGCACCCGCTCCGCCTCGTCCACAGTTGTTCCGACGCGCACCTCGACTGCGCTCGCGTCAAAGGCCTGCGCGGCTCTTGTCTGCGCCTTGCCGAAGCCCGCGGGCAGATGCCCGGCATCCAGCGGCGCGCCATCGGCGCAGAGAATCACCGCCCGCTCGATGGTATTGCGCAACTCGCGGCCGTTTCCCGGCCAGTCAAAGGCCATCAGCCGGTCCATCATCGACGGCCCAATCCCCGAGACGCGCCGCCCATGCTTGCGGTTCATCTCGTCGAGCATCGCCTCGGCCATCGCCGGCAAGTCCTCGAGATGTTCGCGCAGCGGCGGCATATGAATGTTGAAGACGTTGAGCCGGTAGTAGAGGTCGGGCCGCAGGCTGCCCTGGGCGACAGCCTGGCTGGGGTCGCGATTGGTGGCGGCCAGCACGCGGACATCGACCTCCTGCTCGGTGCGCGCGCCAAGCCGGCGCAGCTTGCGCTCCTCAAGAACGCGCAGCAGCTTGGCCTGCGTTCCAGACGGCATTTCGCCGATTTCATCCAGCAGCAGCGTGCCGCCCTGCGCCAGTTCGAAGCAGCCAGCCCGCCGCTCGGCCGCGCCCGTGAAGGCGCCTTTTTCGTGGCCGAAGATCTCGCTCTCGATCAGCGTTTCAGGAATCGCCGCGCAGTTGACCGCGACGAAAGGCCGCGATTTGCGAGGGCTCAGTTCGTGCAGCGTCCGCGCCACCAGCTCCTTGCCCGTGCCGCTCTCGCCGGTGATGAGCACCGAGACATTGGAGGGCGCAATCTGCTCGATCAGCCCGAAGATCTCACGCATCTGCCGGGAGTTGCCCACCAGTGCGCCCAGCACGCCGGTTTCGCGCAGGCGGCGGCGCGCGACTTCAAGCTCGATGGCGGTCTCGCGCTGCCGCGTGGCGTTGGCCAGGATGGTCCTGAGCCGCGTTGCATCCACCGGCTTTTGCAGGAAGTCGTAAGCGCCCAGCTTCATCGCATCCACGGCCAACTGAATCGAGCCCATGGCGGTGAGCACCACAACGGCCAGATTCGAGCTCAAACCGGAGCCTTCCGCGGAAAGTTTTTCAAGCAGGCCAATACCGTCCAGCCGCGGCATCTTCAGGTCGGTGACCACGATGGCTGGATTCCAGGCCAGAGCCTTTTCCCAGCCCTCGATCCCGTCGCGCGCCGTCTCGGTCAGGTATCCCCAGCCGGAGATCAACTCCGCCAGCCCCATCAGCGCGTGGGGCTCGTCTTCGACGATGAGAACCTTTACCGAGCTAGCCATGGAAATCTCCGCTTCTCCCCTAGCTTACCTTTCTACCATGCGGAATCTCCCTGGCAGAGCCGATTGCCGCCGCCGCCCGCTCCCGCTTATTGCGCCGGCGCGAGCGTGGCGACATGCGGGTCGCCCATGAGCTTGCCCCAGGCGCTTGCGCGCGCGGCCGGATCAGCCTGCGGCGTGGCAAGGAACCATGCAAAAGCCGCGTGATTCGTGAGCACCTCGGGCGATGGAAGAGTGCCCGACAGCTCGACGCCAACCGGCTTGCCTACCGCCCCCTGCGCAACCATCCCTGCCGGGAACCGGGCATCAAGCCAGCTCAAACGCAGCTCAATCGCATCGGCATAGAGCAGGCCAGGGAAGTAGTCGCTCGCCATTCCCGGCTCATCCGGTTTGAAGCCGGGAGGGTCGGTCTCCCACACCCAGACCAGATTCTGCATCCCGTCATGATTCACCAGGCGGTCGAAGAGCTGGCGATAAAGCTCCGCCGAGCCATGAATCCCTTTGCGCCCGGCCCACCAGAAATCCTTGCCATTGGCCTCAGGAAGCGGATTCCAGAGCACCGCAACCCCCTCCTTCTGAAGCTCCCGAAGCGTCGCCGCCGCCTCATCCACCTCTTCGCTCCAACGCTTGTTCAAGGCGCTGCCGGGGGTGAGCAGATCGTTCCACTCATAGTTGGTTAGCATCCCATGCCCGCTGGCCGCCGCGCCGTCGGTGGGGCGGGCTGGATGCCAGCTCAGGCTCACAACAGCGTGGTTGGCGTGCGCCGCAAGAGCCTCTTTGATGACTGCTTTCCGCGTCTCGGCCTGACCACCCAGATCCGAGGCGTAGATCGCCGGCTGCTTCCCGGTTTCCGCGGCCACTGCGGCGGTTGATGCCGCGGGCGATGAAGAATCATTCTCCTGACCGCTCAGCACCGCTTGCCCAGGAGCCGCAAGCAGGCGCGCTAGCAGTGCCTTGGCCTCCGGGGTTGCGCCGGGCGTCACCGGATCGGCCTCCGGCGCGCCGCCGGTGCGCTTGGCCGTGGCTTCGCGGATTGCCGCCATCGGCGCCGCCAGCCGCGGATCGTCGCGGTTCAATGCCCGCGGCCCATGGTAGGCGGCGTTGACCTGATCCAGCGGCCCTGCCGGGTCAATCATTCCGCTCCAGGCCATGAAATAGGCCCAACGCGGCTGCTGGTCGAGCACCTCGGGGCTGGGTAGCCCACCCACCTCAGCCAGCGCAATCGGCTTGTCGCCGGCCAGCGCGACCATGCTGTCGTAGTACTCCTGCTTGAATTCTCCGTAGATGTCCATCGTGACCACGTCAGCGTATTGCGCGCCGGGATAGTAGCCCTCAATGGGGCCGGCGCTGCTGCCGTTGGGCGCGTTCACATTCCACACCCACACCAGGTTGTCGAGATGATGGACGTTGACGAAGCGGTCGTAGAGCTGGCGATAGAGCGCGGCGGAACCGTCTTTGCCCGGCCGGTATCCCCACCAGAACCAGTTGCCGTTCATCTCGTGATAGGGCCGGTAGAGCACCGGCACATGGGCGTCGCGCAACTGCCGCAGATAACCGGCGACCACGTCCACCTGCGCGCACCAGCGGTTATAAAGCGGCGTGCCGGGGGTCAGCAGTTGCTGCCACTCATAGTCGGTCAGATGGGCCTGCACGCTGTCGCGGAAGGTGACTGGTTCGTCGTCGGTGGGCCTCACCTCATGCCAGGTCAGTGCGATCACCGCGCCGTTCCGGTACTGCCGCTTGACCTCTTCGATCATCGCCGGCCGCGAAAGCACGGAGTCCTTGTCATCGCCGGCGGCAAAGCCAAAGTCGCCTCCGAAGAGACCGGGATATTTGCCGGTCAAATCGTAGACCAGATCGGTCCACCGCGCGCCGTCACTGGGATAGTTGTGCTGCCCGGTGATCGTCGCCTTGCCGGAGATGGAATCGATATAAGCCAGCAGTGCCCGCGCCTCCGGCGTCGCATGGGGGTTGACCGGCGCAGGAGCCGATTGTGCCCAAACCGCGCAACCAAAAACGGTTGCCAAAGCAAAAACCATGAAGTGTTTCAATCGCATTGAGAAAGTCCCCTCGCGTGCGAATTATAGCGGATACCGTTACCATCGGGAAAACCGCTAAGCAGGCGGGTGCATCAGATTCCGGTTTGCCAGCGATACAGGTGCGATTGACCGAACAAGATCCAATTATCTCGACCACGCCTGCGCGTCGATCAAAGCTGGGAGTTCTAAAAGGTTCTGAATCACCCGAGTTTTTGAGCTCGGCTCGGCACCACTGTGGGCGCGATCCAGCCATACCCCCGTCAGTCCTGCGGCGGTGCTGGCACGAGCGTCAGTTTCCAGGCTGTCTCCCACATAGATGCAGTGCTGTGGAGAAATGCCGAGCCGCTGGCAAGCTCGCGTGAAAGCCTCTGGAGCTGGCTTTGGATATCCGATGTCGCTCGAAGTAAATATCGCGGAAAAGTACGAAGCCAGCCCGCAAATTCGCAGCTTTTGCGTTTGCTGTGCAAGGTCGCCATTACTCAGAATCGCGAGTTTATAACCGTTGAGCACATCCAATGCAGGTAAAGCGTCGGGATAGGCGGTCCATGAAGCGCGGTAATCCGATTCGTAGGCGGCGAATATGCGGTCAGCCATTGCCAGACTGAGATTGATCTTTGAAGCTGCGAAAAGGTCGATGATTCGTGCCCTTCGTTGCTCTTGCATCGTGATTTCACCCATCAGATAACGGGCGAAGTGGAGATTCAGCAATTCTCTCCAGTGTTCAACGAGATCGTCTGCCGATATTCCGAGTTCAGCCCCAAGGCGGGAATGAAAGGATGTCAAGGCCGATAGAACGGCGCCGTCATCATCCATCAGGGTGCCATCAACGTCGAACAGAATAGCCGCTGGAGTTTCAAATGGCATAGGTCTGAAGAGAGTCTATATTAACCTCTTCGAGCCGCGGTCTTCCGCAGGTTTCCGGGCCGTCGGCAACCCCGAAACTGACCCACGACCGAAAGACGTCCAGGCGAATCGATCTACTCCGCCTTTTCCGTCAGCTCCGCCCAGCGGGCATAGAGCGCATCGTTTTCGTGCTGCGCTGCGTCCAGTTCATTAAGCGCCTCCTCAAGGGCAGCAGCGTTGGTGGCAATCGCCGGATCTTCGACGCGATTGCGAGCGGCGGCCAGCCGTGTATCGGAGACCTCAACCCGCTCCTCAATCGCCGCAAACTCCCGAGCTTCGAGATAGGAGAGTTTCTTCTTAGCGGAGTTAGCGGCGCTCGCGGAGTTAGCCTTAGGCTCCGGCTTGGTTTGCGCTGCCTGATCTTGTTCTTCCACCCAGTCTTCCCATTGCGCGTAATCGGCAAAGCGCCCGGTGTGGCCGCGGCCGTCGAGACCCAGCACAGTGGAGGAGACCCGGTTCAGCAAGTAGCGGTCGTGGGTTACCAGCACCAGCGCTCCGGGAAAGTCGAGCAGATTTTCTTCCAGGATTTCCAGCGTCGGAATGTCCAGATCGTTGGTCGGCTCGTCAAGCAGCAGAACGTCGGCCGGCTCCAGCATCAGTTTGGCAATCAGCACCCGCGCCCGCTCGCCGCCGCTCAGGTTGCTGACCGGCTGATTCAATTGTTCGCTGGTAAACAGGAAGCGCGCGGCCCAGCCGGCCACATGCACCGGGCGTCCCTGGTAGATGACGCCATCGCCCTCCGGAGCCAACGCGCGGCGCAACGTGAGGCTCTCATCCAGCTCGCGCATCTGGCTGAAGTAGACGATCCGTAACGCCTCAGCCCGGCGAATCGTTCCCTCGGCCGGCTCAATCTCACCCCGCAGCAGGCGCAGCAGCGTCGTCTTGCCGCTGCCGTTCGGGCCCACCAGGCCAACCTTCATGCCCGCCGTGAGGATGAAATTCAGTCCGGTGAAGAGCCGCCTTCCTGGCAGGGATTCGCCAGACTCATCCGGCGTTTCGCCGCCCGGAGCGTCGCAGACGACATTCTTGAATTCAACCAGCCGCTTGGTCTTGCGCTGGCTCGCCTCAAAGTCGATGCCGGCCGCGCTCACCGCCGTGCGCGCATTCATCTCCGCCAGTTGCCCGATCATCGCGTTGGCCGTATCGATGCGCGCCTTGGATTTGGTTGTCCGCGCCTTGGGTCCGCGCCTGAGCCACTCGATCTCGGTCTTGACGCGATTGCGCAGGCTCTCCTGCTGGCGATTCTGCGATTCGAGATAGCCCTGCTTTTCCTCGAGAAACCGACTGAAGTTGCCCTTCACGCGCAGCAGGCCATCGGCATAGACGCGATTCAGCTCAATGATCCCGCTGGAGGTGGATTCGAGAAAGTAGCGGTCGTGGCTGACGGTGACGGCGGCAAACTTTGCCGAGGCGAGCAGCTCCTCCAGCCACTCGATGCCGGCCAGATCGAGGTGGTTCGTAGGCTCGTCGAGCAGCATCACATCGGGCTCGGAGACCAGGGCCTCGGTGATGGCCAGCCGCTTGCGCCAGCCCCCGGAGAGCGCGGCCGCCTCAGCATTCAGATCCACGAAGCCGGCCCGGCCCCCCAACTCTCGCATCAGGCCTTCGCGTAATCGGCCTTCGCGTTCGCCTTCGTTCACGTGCGCAGCCGCCACCGCCCGCTCCAGCACCTGCCGGATGCTGAGGCCGGGAGCAAAGCGCGAATCCTGAGGCACATAAGCGGCGCGGGCCCGCTTACGCACTGCCAGTTCGCCCGTGTCCGGCTCAACCTGGCCGGCAAGGATGGCCAGCAGCGTGGATTTTCCCGCCCCATTGGGACCGATGAGGCCGATCCGGTCGCCGTCCTCCACGGTGAGCGAGATATTGCTGAAGAGAGGCTTGGCGCCAAACTGTTTGGTCACCGACTGCGCGTTGAGAATCGGGGGCATCTCTTCCAAGAGTACTGTGTTGCGCCGTAACATTCCCAGGGACCGGAAGGATTCTCCGTCTGCTTGAGTGGGCCGCGGGATGGCTGGCTGCCATAAGCTCGTTGAGCCTGAAGCTCTGTCCGGGCGGAGGATCACGGCGCGCGCACGCATAAATGTGCTGCCGATTTCCACAAGGCAATGCCCGCCGACATGAGGCACAATAGAATGGACCGCGAGGGAGCAAGCGTGCAAACCATAACAATCTACAAGCCCAAAGGGGACCCGGTCACTTATGTGGACCCCGCCAAAGTGACCGTCGAAGGCGGCGTCCTGACGTTCTTTTGGACGAAGGAAATCTCGGGAAAAGGACAGAAAGTCATCACCAATCTTCCTTTCATCGTTCAGGACGACATAAAAATCGAGTGACCGGGAGGGGTTTGTCTGGGATTGGGATTCCCATCGCAAAGACACTCTCAATCTCATTCCGTGCCGGATGATCTTCGATTCCCGCTATAGAATACGGGTATGAAAAACCTGATCAAGGTAGCGCTGTTGCTGGCGGTTCTCGTTGCGCAGCTTGGCGCGCAAAGCGCCGCGCCGGCCCCGGCGCAAGGAAGCGGCGTGTCAGTCGACAAGCCGAACTGCGGAATGCACTATGGAAAGTCCCACATCTTCCTGTTTTGCGCCCCCAGTGGCTGGACTTTGGACAATAGCACGGACTATTTGCCCGGCGTCTTCGCGTCGCTCTATCCGGATGGCTCATCCTGGGATTCGGCCAAGCAATCGGGCACCCTCATGTACATCACCACCTTCGACAAGCCCAACGATAAGTACACAATCGCAAAAGCCACGGCCTTCGATGCGCGCGATACCAGGAAATCCTCGAAATTTGCCGGGCTGATCGTGAAGAAAGGTGAGCCGATCAAGCTGGACGACCTCTCCGCGCCGGTTCAATTGTTTGCTCCAGGCCCCTTCAATCGCTTTGAAGCCTGCGCCTATATCGACTCACCAAAAACCATCATAGAGTTTACGATGACCTCCAAGGACGAGGACGCTTTCAACCGTGACTACCCGGCCTTTGTTCGCTTTGTTCAGTCCTACAAATTCATGAGCTCCAACGTGACCATCCAATACAAGTAAAGACGCGGCCTCGCCTTGGGCAGGGACCGCCTCAACGGTCTATACTCTCCTCTGTTGGAAATGTTTTTCAAGAGGGAGTACATCCATGACTTCACCCGCTGTAACCTACGCCCGAGAGAACTATCCCCGCTTTTTGAGTGAACTGAAGGACCTGCTGCGCATTCCTTCAATCTCCACGCTGCCCGAGAACAAGGACGATTGCCGCCGCGCCGCCCAGTTTCTGGCCGCCGAGCTGACCCGCATCGGCTTCGAACACGTCCGGCTGATTGAGACGGAATGCAACCCGCTTGTCTATGCCGACTGGCTGCACGCGGACGGGAAACCCACAGCGCTCTTTTACGGCCACTACGACGTGCAGCCCACCGATCCCGAGGAGGAGTGGCTCTCGCCGCCCTTCGAGCCGGCCGAACGCGACGGCAACCTCTACGGCCGCGGCACCTGTGACGACAAGGGCCAGGTCTGGGCGCAGATCAAGGGCCTCGAGTCGCTGCTGGCCTCGACGGGCAAGCTGCCCATCAACGTCCGCGCCCTCTTTGAAGGCGAAGAGGAGGTCGGCGGGGAGGGAATTGAAGCCTTTGTCGCCTCCAACCCGCCCGAGCTGAAGTCGGATTTTGCCCTGGTCTCCGACACCGAGCTCTTCGCGCCCGGCCTGCCCACCCTGTGCGTCGGCCTCCGCGGCATGATCTACACCGAGCTGGAAGTCCGCGGCGCGAAGCAGGATCTCCACTCCGGCATGTACGGCGGCGCGGCCCCCAACCCCTTCGTCGCCATCGCGCAGATGATTGCCAAGCTCAAGGACGAGAACGGCCACATCCTCATCCCCGGCTTCTACGACGACATCATTCCTCCCAGCCCCGAGGAGCTGGCCGCCTGGCAAAGTCTGCCCTTTGACGAGGAGCACTATCGCCTCACCGAGGTCGGCTCGCGCACCCTGGTCGGCGAGGCCGGCTACAGCGTCCTGGAGCGCACCTGGGCACGGCCGACAGTGGACGTGCACGGCATCCCCGGCGGCTTCATCGGCGCGGGCGCGAAAACCGTGATCCCCGCCAAGGCCGTCGCCAAGGTCTCCATGCGCCTGGTTCCCGGCATGACCCCGGCCAAGGCCTTCGAGCTTTACAAAACGTATGTCGAGAAGATCGTCCCTCCCGGCGTCGATGTCGAGGTGCGGCTGATTCACTCCGGCGACCCCTGCCTGGTGCGCGTTGACAATCCCTACGTCAAGGCCGCCACCACCGCGCTGCACGAAGTATGGGGCAAGGACACGGTCTTCATCCGCTCCGGCGGCTCCATCCCCATCGTCGGCGATTTCGACCGCCACCTCGGCATTCCCAGCGTCATGATGGGCTTCGGCCTCCCCGACGACAACATCCACGCCCCCAACGAGAAGTTCCACCTGAAGAACTTCGAGCTCGGCATCGAGTCGATCGTGCGTTTCCTGGAGGAAGCCGGAAGGTAAGTATCTCCGGCAGAGCCGGAGGCATTATGCTTCGTGGCCCGCAAAGGGGCCTGTGCCGAAGTTCTTCGTGACGAGGCAGCAAGTTCGCCCCGCGCCGTAGGCGCAGAGTTTATTAGCCCCGCGCTTCAGCGTGGGGAAAGCGAATCCCACAATGCCTCCGGAGTCCCATAGGGACGGTGCCAGGTGTCCCAGGTATCGACTTTGGAATCTGGGACACTCACCGGTTCCGATAGAATGCTTCTCTGCAACAAGTTCACGGTGTACAATACGTACATACTGTAGCGCAAGCAATACGAGGAGCACAGATGAAGCAGAGTTGCGATTTCAGCAAAGGCAAGCGCGGCCGGATTATCCCGCCGGAGCCGGAGCCGCTCGGCAAGACGCGTATCACAATTCGGCTGGATGAAGATCTGGTGGATCACTTCCTGAAAGAGTCCGGCACCTACGGCGGAGCAGTGGGCTACCAGACGCTCATCAACCAAGCCCTGCGTCAGCACGTGGAAGGCAAAGCGCCGAAGCTGGAAGAGACTCTGCGCCGCCTATTGCGCGAAGAGTTGCGGGTGGCAAGCTGAAGCGATGTGGAATCCCAGGTCCCAGAATCGGGACCTGGGGCACCCGGCCAGTCCATCAATTCGGTGCAGGGAGCCGGTTTGCCCAATCCAGGCTGAGAGGCGCGAACTCATCAAAGGAATCGTTATGGCCGCGGCCGGGAAGGGAATTGAACTGCCTCGGCTCATTGGCTAACTCGTAAAGCTGCTTCCCTTGCGCGGGAGGAATGACCTCATCATTGCTGCCGTTGACAATCAACAAAGGCACATGGATGTTTTTCACCTTTTTGGCATTGTCATAGCGGTCCAGAGCCAGGAGTTTCGCGGGAAGATACGGGAAATGAACCTGCGCCACATCTGGAATGGATAAGAACGGAGCCAGCAGCATGACCCCGCCGACAGGAAACTCCCCGGCCATCTCAACCGCGACGCCCGTTCCCAGCGAATGTCCAAAGAGAATGATCTTCTCGCTCGGGACTCCCTGCGCCTTCAGCCATCGAATATAGGCCCGTCCGTCGGCATAGAGACCGGTTTCCGTCGGCTTGCCGGGCAATCCGCTGTATCCGCGATACTCCGCGAGCAGAAACCCATATCCCGCGGCAATGTAAGGATCGGCGACAGGCGACGCGGTATAGAGACTGTCCCCATTGCCGTGAAAGAAGACGAAGGTAAAAGGCTTGCTGGTGGCCGGAGCGTACCAGGCTTTCAGATCAATCCCGTCTGCTGTTCTTACTGTGATCTCCCGGAAGGCTCGATTCGCATGCGCCTCGCTCAACGGAACATAGCGATGGCTTGGGAAGTACAGGAAGCTTCGTTGAGAAAAAAAGAAACCCATCAGGAAGAGAATGTAAATGCAGACAAGAACACCGAGCAACTTTCGTATTCTCGCCATTGCTCCATCCTCCGGGAGCGATTGAAATGCCAAACCCATCTCCCGCCTCAATTGTCGAGAATATACCGCCGCGCCTCCGGTCGGGTAAGCTGAATCTACGGCTATGCCCGACGGCCCTACCAATGCGGAGCTCTCCGAGGCGCTGGACGCGGCAGGCGTCATGGGGTGTGAACAGCCCGCCGAGGCTGACTCTTCGCCGCCCGAGCCTATCATTGCTTTCAGCCATGTGGGCATCTCCTTCGACGGCCGGGCTGTTTTAGAAGACCTGAGCTTCCAAATGAATCGCGGCCAGACCCTCTGTATTCTGGGGCGCAGCGGGGTGGGAAAATCCGTGGCTTTGCGCATGTTGATGGGCTTTCTCAAGCCCGACGAGGGCTCGATTCTCGTCGAGGGCCAGGAGATTACCACGCTGAGCGAAGAGGGCCTGCGGGCCATCCGCAAGCGCGTCACCATGGTCTTCCAGAACGGCGCGCTCTTCGATTCCCTGAGCGTGCGCGAAAACGTGGCATTTCCCCTGCGCGAACGCGGCGGCCTCAACGAGGAGCAGATACACGAGAAGGTTGACCAGTTGATCAACGTGGTGGGCGCCGAGGATGTGGCCGATGCCTTCCCCGCCAGCCTCTCGACCGGGCGCAAGCGCGCCGTGGCCATGGCCCGCGCCCTCGCCGCCGAGCCTGAAGTGGTCCTCTACGACGAGCCGACCACCATGGTCGATCCCATCATCGCCCGCCGTCTCGGCGACCTCATTGAGGTTCTCAAGATCCATCTTGGCAAGACCAGCGTCGTGGTTACGCACGACATGCGCTTCGCCGAGCGGCTCGCCGATCTGGTTCTCTTCCTCCATCAGGGGCGGGCCCAGTATTTTGGTCCGCTCGCGGGCTTTCTCGCGTCTCCCGATTCGCACATTCAGCAATTCCTTGCTCTGGATGCTTACGTATTACCTTCGGGCTGAGGCGCTCTCATTCCGTAACCGGGGATCCGGAAGATTTTGCTTGCCGTGCAAACCCGCCTTGAGTAAAGCTGGTGATGTCGGCTTAAGCGTGGGCCGGGCACAGAGATTCTTTGGGAAATAAAATCAGGCCGATTGACTTGGGTGCACTTGGAGTGCTATATAATCGTCTTCTTGGTCGGTAATCACTTCAGCCGGGCCGGATGAGGGCGCCGGTGAATTCTATTTCCTTGATTCATGCGATTGCGGTCAACCCAAACCCCCATTGGCCAATGACCGCAACTCTTGCCGAGACTAGCTGGCGATGACAGCCGGCCTCGCAAAATGAAGACGATAGCTGGGCAGGATCGACCCGGCAGAATTTGCCTTCAGTTTTGGGATTCGCGCAGACGGACCGCAACCCCGGCCGGGAAACACCGTCAAGCTTGAATCGGGCCGTGTTCATTGTCGCTCTTGGTTCCCTTATTATGGCGTGCGGTTCCGGTGGGAGCAGCGAGCCCACTTCACCTCGTGTTTTAACGTTTTGAGGTTTGCGAAGCGCCTATGGCAACGTCGGAATTCTGGCAAAGAACATCGACTTCGGCGTCTTCCTCGCGGGAATGGACGGGGGGACTGGCCGGGGACGCGTTGCGCGGATCGCAGGCGATGGCCAGGCTCTGGATGGCCCTGGATGCGATAACGATTGTTGCGTCCGCGGTGGTTGCCACTCTCTACTATCGAATGCGCAAGGGGCCTGTTGCCAGCTCAGGCGAGATATTGCAGGGCACATTTGTTCATCAGGGCGCCACGGGCCTTCTGCTGGCTCTTTTCTTGTGCTTCTTCGCCGTCTCGCTGATGCTGATCAGCCGGCGGTTGAATCTGTACTCTCCCACCCGGCTCAACGGCATCCTCAATGAGCAGCGCCGCAGCGTGCAGGCCTGCCTCACCTCAGGGCTGCTGCTCACCGGCGTGCTCTACCTGATGCGCGCATCGTTTGTTCACCGCAGCATTGTTCTGGTAGCGGTGGGGCTGGTCACCATCGGCCTCAGCCTGCGCCGCCTGGCCTATCGCCTCCTGCTCTATCGCGGCTTCGAGCACGGCGTGGGCACGCGGAATGTGCTCATTGTGGGCACTGGGCCGAATGCCATGGTTCTTCGCTTCTATCTGGAGAGCATCCGCCATCTTGGTTACCGCTTCAAGGGCTTCATTGCATCGCCGGATTCTGATGAATTCCCCGGCTCCGGCGCCCGCTTTCGGACGCCCTCCAGCGACCAGGTAGGTACGCTTGATACGCTTTTTCAGCAGGTCCGCAAGCTGTTTATCGATGAGGTATTTTTCGCCACGCACTGCGAGCCCAGCGTCGTTGCGGATGTCCTCGAACAGGCGCGCGCCCTCCATGTGGATCTCCGCATGGTCCCGGAGTTGCCCGATGGCCTCGCGATGAACAGCCCCATCGAATATGTCGGCCAGTTTCCAACCGTTCCCCTGCATCGCGGACAGGCGACCGAAGTCAGGCGCGCGCTCAAGCGCGCGCTCGACATTGTCATCTCCAGCATGGCTTTGATTTTCCTTTCGCCTGTGCTCCTGGTCATCGCCATCGCCATCAAGCTGGATTCGCGCGGACCGGTCTTCTCTTCCTCCGAGCGCGCCGGCAGCGGGGGCCGCGTCTTCCGCTGCTTCAAGTTCCGCACCGTGGTTTGCGGCGCGGAGCGGCAGCGCGGCGGCTTGTCTGCCATGAGTGAATGCGGCGGGCTGCCGTTCAAGATCGCCGGCAACCCCTGCATGACAAGGCTGGGCCGCTTCCTGCGCAGGCATTCGCTGGATGAGTTTCCGCAGTTTTTCAACGTGCTGCGCGGCGAGATGAGCGTGGTCGGTCCGCGTCCGCTCCCGGCCGGCGTTGTGCGCGATTCCAGACTCGCCCACCAGCGCGTTCTCGCCGTGCCTCCCGGCATTACCGGCCTGTGGCAGATGCAGGGACTCCAGGATCCTTCCCCCGACGGCTATGTCTCGCTGAATGGAATGTACATCGAAAACTGGAGCATCTGGCTGGACCTCAAGATCATCCTGCGCGCCATTGGCGTGGTCCTGGCCGGCGCCGGAGCGTAGCTGTTAGCGCCTAGCCTCTAGCTCCTAGCCTCTAGCTTTTCGAACCAATCAGGCGAACTTGAACGCCTTCAATTAGAACCGAGACCTCGTGAATTTGTAATAGCCGGAACGTAGCGCTGTGTATCCAGACCGGCTGTCGCGCGGGCGTCCACGTCCGCACTTGTCCAGGAGCAATTGCCAAATCATAGAGCCTAAACACCGGCAGCTACCAGCTAGCGGCTAGGAGCTAGAAGCTAGCGGCTCTCTGCATTGAATTAAACTGGAAGTGTGAAGATTGCGCTGGCCCAGATCAATCCAACTGTCGGGGATTTCACCGGAAACCTTGAAAAGATTATCGCGGCCAGCCGTCGGGCCGCTGCCCAGGGAGCGCGGCTCACTGTCTTTTCCGAGCTGGTCCTCTGCGGTTACCCTCCTGCCGACTTTCTTGAAAAGCCGAGCTTTCTGGCCCGCTGCCGCGCGGCTGTCGATGAGTTGGCGGCGGCCACTCGCGACTTGCAAACCGCCGTGCTGGTGGGCGTGGCCCTCCCGGCAGAAGGCGAGAGCGGCAAGCCTGCCGTAAACGCCGCTGTCTTGCTGGATGGCGGCCGGCTTCTCCTCGAACAGCACAAGCGGCTGCTGCCCTTCTACGATGTCTTCGACGAGCAGCGTTATTTTGCTCCATCGCGGCCCCAGCAGGTGGTCGAACTCGATGGCCTCCGGCTGGCCATCACCATCTGCGAGGACGCGTGGAACGACAAGAGCTTCTGGCCCCGCCGCCTCTATGCCGCCGATCCCATCGAAGAGCTGATGCGCCAGCAGCCTGCCGTGCTCATCAACCTCTCTTCGTCGCCCTTCTGGCACTCCAAGCGCGCCCTTCGCCGCCAGATGCTGGCTGCCATCGCCCGCCGGAATGGCGTGCCTGTTCTGCTCGTCAATCAGGTGGGCGGCAATGACAGCCTCATCTTCGACGGCTCCTCGCTGGCTCTCAATGCGCAGGGAGAGTTGATCGCCCAGGCCGCTTCATTTGAAGAAGACCTGGTTCTGGTCGATCCGTTCGATGCTCCCGTCGTTTCCGGCCCGGCAGACGATGACACCGAGGCCGCCTACCGCGCTCTGGTCCTGGGTACCAGGGATTATGTGCGCAAATGCGGCTTCCGCAAGGTTCTTGTGGCCTTGAGCGGCGGCATCGACTCCGCGCTTGTGGCCTGCATCGCCGCCGAAGCCCTGGGCGCGGAAAACGTGCTGGGCATCGGAATGCCAAGCCCCTACTCCTCGCCAGGCTCCATCGATGACAGCCGCCAGTTGGCGGCCAACCTCGGCATTCGCTTTGAACTCATCGGCATCAGCGGCCTCTTTCAGGAGTTCACGTACGCGCTGGAGCCTCTCTTCGCGGGCACACAGCCCGACACCACAGAGGAGAACATTCAATCCCGGATACGCGGCAACCTGTTGATGGCCCTCTCCAACAAGTTCTCCGCGCTGGTGCTTACCACGGGCAATAAATCGGAGATGGCCGTGGGCTACTGCACGCTCTATGGCGACATGGTCGGCGCCCTGGCGGTGATCGGCGATCTGGTCAAGACCCGCGTCTACCAGGTCTGCCGCTGGCTTAACCGCTCGGGCGAGGTGATTCCCCGCGCAATTCTTGAAAAGCCGCCTTCGGCCGAGCTGCGTCCGGACCAGAAGGACACTGATTCGCTGCCGCCCTATGAGATTCTCGACCCGATTCTTGAGGCTTACGTCGAGCGCTACGAGACCCCCGAAGAGATCGCCCAGGCAAACGATTTTGCCCTGGAGACCGTCCAACAGGTTGTGCGCCTGGTCGAGCGCGCTGAATACAAACGTCAACAGGCCGCGCCGGTCTTGAAGGTGACCTCCAAGTCGTTCGGCATGGGCCGCAGATTTCCCATTGCCGTCAGGGTTCAGGTATAAGCTAGATGTTGGGAGCCTTCCCGCAGTTTAGCTTTTCCGCAATTCAAGGAGAAACAGCTTGATTCGTCTGTCTGCCCGTATTGCCAGCCTCGCTTCGCTGGCCGCATTGTCCATGTCCGTATTCGTGGCTGCCGCACAGCAGCAGGTTCCGGACGCACCCGCGCCGGATGCTTCGGCGGCGGCAGCGCCCGCACCGCCTCCCGCGCCCGTCTTTCCCAAGCCCAACCCTGCCGACTTTAGCGCGGCTGGCCCCACAAAGGAGGCCATCAACGCCTTCTTTCAAATCAATTGGGGCTTCGATCAGAACCGCGTATGGCAGGTGCAGGCGATTCAGAAGACGCCCATCGATGGCATCAGCAAGGTGACGATGCTGGCAGCCGAAAAAGGCTCCAGGATGGAGCCGCAGCCGATCGTCTTCTTTATCTCTGTCGACGGCAAGCACATCCTCTCCGGCGAGGGAATCATTCGCTCTGACGAGCATCCCTTCGCGGAGAACCGGGCGATCTTGCAGCAGCGCGCCGACGGTCCCTACCGCGGCTCTGCCTTGAAGGATTTGGAACTGGTCGAGTTTGCCGATTTCCAGTGCCCCCACTGCAAAGAGGCGCAGGCCAACATGGAAAGGCTGGCGGTGGATTTTCCCAAGGCTCGGATTGTCTTCGAAAACTTTCCGTTGCCCCAGCATCCCGAAGCGGCCCAGGCGGCTGCCTATGGCGTCTGCGTGGTCAAAGCGGGAGGCAGCGACGCCTTCTTCACATTCGCCTCGGCCGTCTTTGAAGGCCAGGACGGATTGGCGACCCCCGATGGCGCCGCTCTGACCCTGAACAGCGCAGTGACCAAGGCTGGCCTGGATCCGGCCAAGATAACAGCCTGCGCTGCCACTCCCGCGGCTATCGACGAGGTGGAGGCTTCAACGAAGCTGGCACGCGACCTGGAGATCAATGCGACTCCCACCCTGGTGGTGAATGGCCGGATGGTGCTGGCAAGCGCGCCTTACGACACCATCAAGCAGATTGTCGCTTACCAGGCCAAGCTGGATGGCCTGGCCCCATAGGGCCGGCTTGAGCCTGAGCCGCAACAAAGCAAGATAGAAACCCCACTGCCGGCGCGATTCCATCAGAGAATTGCACCGGCAATGGGGTTTTCTTTTGCGCCACTGTGCGGGCAGAGAGGAACTGGATCAAAAGCGGCTTGATGATCCTGGTTCCACGCGCATCATCGGCGAGTTCCCGGCGGCCTGCGTGCCGCGGATCACATGAGGCGTGAAGACGATCAGCAGCGATGCATAGTCCTTCTGGTTGTCCTTGCCCGTCAGGTCGTTCATGCCGGGAATCTCGCTGATTCCGGGGGTGCCGCTGATGGCGCGGCTCTCCGACTTGTCCAGTTGGCTCACCACAACCACGGCCTCGCCCTGCTTGACGGTCACCACCCCGGTCCATGCGCGATTGTTGAGGATGGGATTCCCATTCACGGAGGATCCGGCCAAGGCATCAACCTTCAGATCGATGGTGAGCGCGACCTCGTCGTTGCGCATGACCTTGGGCGTCGCCTTCAGGGTCAGGCCCAGGTCCTGGTACTCCACCTGGGGAACATTCGGCACGCCGCCGCCGCCGCCGTAGGAGGCCAGCAGCGAAGTCAGGCTGCTGGAGCTTCCCGCGCCGGTCAGTCCCGGTATGTTCGGAACACTGGCCCCGAGGCTCGAGAACGATGAGGTCTGGATCGGGTATTTCGTGCCCGATTTGATCGTCGCTGCCTCGCCGTCGCCCAGCCGCAACTGAAGCTGGTCCAGCTCGCGCGAGTCCGAAGAGTTCAGATTCAGATTCGCTGATATCGCGCCCGGCGCCAGCGCGGAGGCCGTCAAGCCGCCGCCAAAGAGGGCAACACCATTGGAGAAGAGTGAACTGGAGACCTGACCCGAAGCCACCAATATGCCTAGAATCGCCAGCGTGTCGCCTGGAGCTGCCAAACCGGAGGAGATGATCTGCTGGATCAGGCTCTTGTTTGCGTTGAAGATCGACTGTTCTTCGCTATAGAGGTTGTAGGCGCTCATGGTCTGGGGCGCTTGAACGCCGGTGTTGCGCTCGCTGTTATGCACGAGTTGAATCATGCGCACCTCCAGCAGAACCTGGCTCCGCCCGTCAAGCAACTGGCTCATTGTGGCGTTGAAGGCCTTCAGCGTCTTCTCCGGCGCACGCAGGGTGATCGTCCCGGCGGTTGGCTCGGCGACTGCCCGCTCCACTTCAAAGACGTTCTTGGCCAGGTTAGCCACGTCGGTCAACTCCGTCGAGCTTAACCCTGACAGATAAACCGTCTCGACCGCGGCGCGCGCAAACTCCTCGCGGTCTTCGTGGGTGTCGCGGGCCACCAGGACGCGATGCGCATCCAGCGGAACAAAGAATGTGGTCGTCAGCAGTTCCAGCGCTCGCACCGCAGCCTCGAAGCCCACGCTATCCACATCAAATCGGGCCGGGATGTCGCGCACGCTCTGGTCCACAGTGGCATCGATTCCATAGGATTTGAAAACAAGTTGGACGATCTGCCGCATGTCGGTGTGCAGGTGAAAGCTGTGGATTCCGGCAACGGGCTCCAGTTCCTCTGGCGCGCCGGCCGTCTCCGCGCCTTGCTCATAGGTGGGCCTCGGCTGCCCGAGCAGGGCATCGTCCCCCAATTCGTACAAGTGTTCGTTCACCTGGGCGTTTTTCGGATCCAGTTCGAGCGCATGAGCCAGAGCCGCGCGCGCGGCCGCCGGGTCGCCGCGCAGCCGGTCCTTGGCCGCGGCCTGCACCAGTGCGGTTACCGCGTGACTGCGGGCCACGTTCGCCGCCAGCGGGTAGTCCTTGTTGCCTGGGTCCAGCTTGGCGGCCTCTTCATAGCCCTGCATGGCTTCTTCAAACTGCTCATTGACGAAGAGCTTGCTGGCCGCAACGTAGAGCTTCGCCGCCCGCCGCCGGTCGGAGTTGCGCGCCGGTTTGGCCACCTTGATCTCCGCCGAATCCGGCGCGCTTGCCGCAGCTGCGGCCGGGGCCGGCTGCTGGGCCGGAGCGCCCCTTGAAGACCCCGCCAGAAGCATGGCCGCTGTGGCCGCGAAGATGATCCGAAGTCGCATCATTCGGCCGCCTGTGTCATCGCCAGCAGGTCGGCCAGCGACGAGGCGCAAACCTGCGGCTCCAGCTCGAGCAGCGCGTCGAAGCTGAAGCTGCCCGTGGCGACGGCAATCACCGGCAGTTGGTTGGCGCGCGCCGCCGCGATGTCGTTCGGGGTGTCGCCCACCACGCAGACGCGCGCAGAGGCTCCGGCCAGCTCTCGGGCCTTGCGCGCCGCGTGGCCAACCAGCTCGGCGCGGATCGGGAAGTGGTCGCTGAAGCCGCCGAAGCGGAACCACTCGCGCAGGCCGGCCTCTTCAATCTTGATCCAGCCAATCGCCTCCAGGTTGCCGGTAGCCACTCCCAGCAGCGCGCCCTTGCGCGCCAGGTGGCCGAGCGCGTCTTCCACGCCCGGCATCATCCGCAGCTTCATCTCGCCGCGGCGCTCTGAGACGGTCTGCCGCATCGCCTCCAGAATGGCCTCCACCTGCGGCTCCAGAACCTCGGCGGGAATCCCCGCCCGCCGGCAAGCTTCGCTCAGAATTCCCGTGTCCGTGCCGCCGTGAATCGGAATGCCGTCCAGCGTGACGGCAAATCCGGTCACCCGCTGAATGCTCGATGCAAAGGAATTCATGTGAATGCGGTCGGGATCGCGCAGCAGCGTGCCGTCGATGTCGAAGAGATATGCGTCCTGCCCATCCCAGGCAAAGCCCGGTTCGATGTGCACGCGCGCGCCTCGATTTTGTACTTCGCGGGACTGGAGAATGGTTTGCATGCCCTCGTAGAGCGCCGTCAGCCCTGGCGATAAACCTGGCGTATCGCGCTAAATACAGGACGTTCGCTGCGCGGCGGACGCTTGAGCGTGGCGCGCACCTCGGCCAGGCTCAGCCCCAGCTCCGCCATGGTGCGGCTCAGTGTGTTGCGGTGCATCCCCACCTCTTCGGCCGCCTTGCACTGGTTCCCCTTGTGCGCCACCAGCACTTCGCGCAGATACTGCTTCTTGAACTCGCGCACGGCTTCCTCGTAGCGGATGCCGCTGGAATGCATTTGCGTCACCAGGCTGTCCAGTTCTCGTTTCACGTCCACCTCTTGCTCTTCTTGTTAGATTGCCATATTCCGCCGGGCTGCGCTCTGCCCGCCGTCACGCTCCATTGACGCCGGGGTGCAGCCAGCGGGGCGTCTCTTCTTCCAGAATCTTGAGCCCCTGCCTGATGCGCTCGGCCAAATCCGCCGGGGTTACGTCCGCACTCAAATTACATGCCCGGAAAAACAATCTCGGCAGCCTGGCATTCTCCAGCCAGTGGGCTCGCGGGAAAAAGGCCACAGCCACCAGAATCACTATCGTCACCATCAACGCGCCCTGCAAGACGCCAAAGACCGCTCCCACGATCCTGTCGAGGCAACCCAGGCCGATCTCATGCACGGCCTTTGAGAGAAACTCTCCGGCAACGGCTGCCAGGGCCATCACGAGAAGCGCAATCAACAGAAACCCGATCGTATCGGCCACCGCCTCCGAGTGCACCAGAGGCAAAAGCAGCACCGCGATCCGGCCGTAATTCCAGGCTCCCACCGACAAACCCGCAACCAGGCCGGCAAGCGAGCAGAAGGAGCGAAGGAAGCCCTGGGCAAATCCTCCCACCACGGCCAGCACCATGACCACCACGATTGCCAGGTCCACCCAAACCATCCCGCGCTCCGTCTTCGCTCCGCGAACTCTACCTGCGCCTTACAAACTCAAATCCCGCCCGCTCAGGCGGCGGAAGGCCTCAAGATACTTCTCTTGCGTGCGCTCTACCACCTCATCTGGCAGTCCTGGCGCAGGCGCCTGCTTGTTCCAGTGAATCTCTTCAAGATAATCCCGCACGAACTGTTTGTCGAATGAGGGCTGCGCGCCGCCCGGCTTCCACGCCGCGGCCTCCCAGAAACGCGAGGAATCCGGCGTCAGCACCTCATCGGCAAGAACAATCCCTTCCGCAGTTCTGCCGAACTCGAATTTTGTATCGGCCAGAATCAGCCCGCGAGTCTGTGCATGTTCGGCAGCCTTGTTATAGAGGGCCAGCGTGAGCCGTCTCAACTCCGCCGCATCGGCCGCGCCGATTGCCGCCTCGGTCGCCGCAAAGGTGATGTTCTCGTCGTGGGTTCCCGCCTCGCCTTTGGTCGAGGGTGTGTACAGCGCCTCCGGCAGCCGCGATCCATCCTGGAGACCGCCGGGCAGTGGAATGCCGCATACGGTTCCGCTCGCCCTGTACTCCTTCCAGCCCGAGCCCGCCAGGTAGCCGCGCGCCACGCATTCAACCGGTAGCATCGCCGCGCGCTTCACCAGCATCGAACGGCCTTCCAATTGGTCGGCATAGGGCTGCAGTGAAGCCGGGTATTCGCTCACCTCGGCTGTGATCAGGTGATTTGGAACCAGATCCGCCAGCAGGGCGAACCAGAACAGGGAGATCTGCGTCAGAATCTTTCCCTTGCCTGGAATCCCCGTCGCCAGCACATGGTCGAAGGCCGAGATGCGGTCGGTGGCCACTAGCAGCAGGGCATCGCCTACTGCATAAAGATCGCGCACCTTGCCCCGGCCAAGCAGAGGCGTTGCGCCAAGATTCGTTCTCAGGAGAGCTGTCACGGGTAGGTCTTCCTCGGAGGGAACTGAATCTTCAGATTCTCTTTTCTTCGGCGCACTTTGTCAATCTTCCATTTCGCGCCTCTGAAAAGAAATTGCCCTCTGTGCGAAGCGAACAGACCTCCAGCACGGGCTTTGAACGGACCAGCGCTCTGCTTCAGCATCTTCTCCTGCAAGCACAGCAATCCGTGCATTCATTTGCACAACAAAGCGTGCCTGGAAAATTAACACACAGCCCTGTGATGGCCGTCACGGAACGCTCGCGCCGTATAGGAGACACTCCAATTGTCAACAAGGTTCGGAGGGTGGGCAAGAATGCCCTCTTTGAGCCGGGCGACACGGAGTAGCCGTGGAAAGGGGAAGCCGCAGCTCACTTCGTTTGTGCAGGGATCACCAGTAGCCGCGTGCTACCGACCTCCAGTGCCGGCTACTGGTCCCCGTCTGAGCTTGTATTCAACAAGCACCTCCGAAGAGACGTGATCCTTCGGAGGTCATTTTTTGCCTGCTTTTACGCATTTCCTGCTCAGACAGATTGGGAATCCAGGCCTGCCCAAGTTTCAAACCGCCAGCCTTCACCACTCCCGCCGCACACCGAAGACATCGAGCTGCGAATCATTGCTGAGCAGCGGGATATTCTCATGGATTGCCTGAGCCGCCAGCATCCGGTCGAAGGGGTCTTTGTGGTCGCCGGGAAGGAGCCCAGCCCTAACCGCGTGTTCCGGCGAGATAGAGAGTAGCAGGTAGCCCGCCGCAGTGACCTCGGAGATGAAATTCTCCGCCAAATCCCGGGCGAAATCGAGCTTCCCCAAGCGAAATTTGGTCGTAATCTCCCACGCCGTCGCCGCGGAGACGATGATTTCGCTGTCAGGGGATTGAATAAGGCGGCGAGCGCGCGGCGAGAGAGAGTCCTCATCAAATGCCGCCCACAGGAGAGTGTGCGTATCGAGCAGAATCCTCACTCGCCTTCACCGTTCCACAGGCGCAGTTCATCCTCGGGCAGCGGGTCAAAGAACTCAGGGCCAACGCTTCCGCGACCCTTCATGAAGCCAACCCGGCGGCTCTCCGGAGCCGGATCGATGGCCACCAGGCGAGCCACCGGCTTACGCTCCCTGCCGGAGGTAATCTGGACTTCCTCCCCAGCCTGAGCAAGGCGCAGCAATTCCGAGAGATTGGTCTTGGCTTCGAAGATGGTGGCTGAGTGCATTTCTCTTTACCTGCTAAGATAGATTAGCTAATATAATACTGCAAGTCAAGGCGGTACTTTCCGCACGGCCGCCGTATTGTACGGCCATTCGCGTTTTCGTCAAACGAAGACGCCCTCCACAACGAAGTATATTTATGATATATACAAGAAATGGGCGAGAACGACCCTCTGGCGGCTTGTACCGGCTTCGACTGGGATGAGGCGAATGTCGCCAAGAACTGGGAGCGCCACAGGGGGACTCCCGATGAGGCCGAAGATCTTTTCTTCCACGATCCATTTGTACTCCGCTCCGACCCAGGACATTCGAGACGTGAGAGGCGCTATCGGGCTCTGGGGAGGACGGCAAGAGATCGCAAGTTGTTTGTAGCATTCACCATCAGGGGCACACTGATCCGGGTCATTTCTGTGCGCGACATGAGCCGAAGAGAATGTGAGGAGTACCAGCGCCATGAAGAAAGAAGTTCCTGAATTCAAGAGCGAAGCCGAAGAGTTCGAGTTCTGGTCCTCGTCGGGCGAGGGTGCGGACTCGACAAAGTATTTGGATTGGTCGCAGGCGAAACGCGCCAGGTTCCCCAACCTGAAGCCTACGCTCAGAACAATCTCCGTGCGACTGCCGGTGTCCATGATCGAGGACCTGAAGATTCTCGCCAACAAACGCGATGTGCCCTATCAATCGCTGCTCAAGGTTTTTCTGGCGGAGAGATTGAAGGCGGAGCAACGGGGGTAGCGGCTCAGATCATTCGGGAGTTGAGGGAGATTCATAGCGAGGCCACAAAGAATGCGAACAGAACAAAAGTTGATTGAACTGATTTTTCGAGACAGCTCCAAGAAACCCGCGCTGGAGCCGCTATGTCAAAGGGCTCTCGAATCGTATCAACCGCCGTCGCGCTCCCTCATCTGCATCTTCGATAATGAGGAGCGCCCGGAGTGCATAGATTCACCTCAGCTAGGCAAAAACTTCTGTGGATTCTTTGTTCCGTTGCGTGAACTTCGAATGGAGTTATTGTGCTGGCCCTATGATATCAGGATGACAGATCTGTTGGGGTAATTAACTGTTGATGCAGCCTTCAGCTAAAAGCTGATAGCTGATAGCTGAAGGCTGACAACTGAAGGCTGACAACTGAGAACTGACAACTGAGAACTGAGAACTGTCCGAACTACCGGTTCTTTGCGACTTCTTCGACGGTTACCGGATCGAGGAACGGCATCGCGGCGCGCAGTTCCTTGCCAACAATTTCCACCGGGTGCTTGGCTTCGGCTTCGCGGAAGGCCAGAAACTCTTTGCGGCCGGAGTTCTGGTCGGCGAGGAAGCGCTTGGCAAAGCTGCCGTCCTGGATCTCGGCCAGGATCTGCTTCATCGCCTTGCGGCTTTCGGCGTTGATGACGCGCGGCCCGCTTACGTAGTCGCCCCACTCGGCCGTGTCGGAGATCGAGTAGCGCATATAGGCCAGGCCGCCGCGATAGATCAGATCCACGATCAGCTTCAGCTCGTGCAGGCACTCGAAGTAGGCGCTCTCGGGCTGATAGCCGGCTTCGACCAGCGTCTCGAAGCCCGCCTTGATCAGCGCGCTGACGCCGCCGCAGAGCACCGACTGCTCGCCGAAGAGATCCGTCTCGGTCTCCTCTTTGAACGTGGTCTCCAGCACTCCGGCGCGCGTCCCGCCGATGCCCTTCAGGTAGCTCAGATTGAGCGCATGAGCCGTGCCCGTCGCGTCCTGATGGACGGCGATGAGGCAGGGAACGCCTCCGCCCTCAACAAAGACCTCGCGCACGCGATGGCCGGGTGCCTTGGGCGCGGCCATGCCCACGTCGATGCCGGCCGCCGGAACGATGGTCTTGTAATGGATGTTGAAGCCGTGCGCGAAGAGCAGCAGTTTGCCCGCGCTGAGATTCGGCCCAATCTCTTCGGCATACAACTTGGCCGCTGTCTGATCGGGAACCAGAACCATCACCACATCGGCCCACTTGGTGACATCTGCAACTGTGCCCACCTCAAGGCCGGCCTTCTGCGCCTTGGCGATGGACTTCGAGCCAGGCGCCAGGCCCACCTTCACCTGAACGCCGGAGTCCTTGAGGTTGAGAGCGTGTGCGTGGCCCTGGGAGCCGTAGCCGATGATAGCTACCTTCTTGCCCTGAATGAGCGATAAGTCGGCATCGTTGTCGTAGTAAGTCTTCGCCATGATCTTCCTTCTTCTTTCGTGGTTGATATTCGTGTTGTGCGGGCCGGTTGTTACCGTGCCTTCTTCAAAAGCAATCGTCCGCTATTCCGGCTCGGCGCCAGTGTCTTCAACAATCTCCGCAGGCTCGCCGCCGGCCTCGGGCTGCTCCTCCGTACCCGCGCCCATAGCTTTCAGAACGCTCGAAATATGGTGGCCGCGGCGCATCGTCATCTTGCCGCTGCGGCAGATTTCCAAAATGCGCCCTTCATCTTCGCGAAGCACTTCGATGAGTCCTTCGATCTTGCTTTCCACGCCGGTCAGCTCGATCATCAGCGAATCAGGCGCCAGGTCAACGATGCGGGCGCGAAAGACTTCAACAAGATCGAAGATTCGGGAGCGGTTTTGCGCTGTGGAGGCGACTTTGATAAGCGCCAATTCCCGGGTGACGGCCGGCGCCTGCGCGATGTCGTCCACATCGACGACATTTTCGAGCTTGTACAGGCTGGCGCGAATGCGGTCTCCGGCCTCGGCCGAGGCCTCGCAGACCAGCGTCAGCCGCGACAACCCCGCTCGCTCGCTGCGGCCCACGGTGAGCGAATTGATGTTGATGTTCAGGCGGCGGAAGAGCGATGCCACGCGCGTGAGCACGCCCGGCAAGTCTTCAACGTAAGCGACGAATGTGTGCAGCATCATGAGCCTCTAGCTTCTAGCCCCTAGCTTCTGGCTCTCTCACTCCAGCATGTATCTGCTGCAACACAATGGCGGCAGCAAAAACAAGCTAGTGGCTAGGAGCTAACAGCTAGAAGCTGTTTCTTACAACTCGTCCGGCGTTTCAACAAGGGGGTCCTTAGCGCCAGGTCTGCGGATCATCTCGTGCAATGCCGAGCCTGCGGGAATCATCGGGTAAACCGACTCTTCCTTCTCGACCATGAAATTCAGCAAGAACGTGCCGGCTGCCGAGCGAGCTTCATCAACTGCGGCCTCGACTTCACCTCGGGTACGTACAGCGCGTCCCTGAATGCCGTGCGCATCGGCCAGTTTGACAAAATCCGGGCTGACCATCGGCGTGGACTCGTAGTTGCGCTCGTAGAAGAACTCCTGCCACTGGCGCACCATGCCGAGATAGCCGTTGTTGATGATGGCGATGTTGATCTTGATGCCTTCCTGCACGATGGTGGATAACTCGGCAGCGGTCATCTGGAAGCCGCCGTCGCCGGCAACCACCCAGACCTCCCTCTCCGGGCAGGCAAACTTCGCGCCAATCGCCGCGGGCAGCGCGAATCCCATCGTCCCCAGGCCGCCGGAGGTAATCAGCGAGCGCGAGTGCTCATGGTGGTAGTACTGCGCCTCCCACATCTGGTGCTGGCCCACGTCGGTGACCACGATGGCGTTGCCGCCGGTGATGCGCCAGATGTCGTGAATCACGTGCGCCGCGTAGAGATGTCCGGAGTCGGGCAGGTTCTTGATGTCGCGCACAGCCACGGCGCCCTTGCTCGATTCGATGCTCTTGAGCCATGCGGAGCCGTCGCGGCCGCTTACGCGAGGCAGCAGCTCTTCCAGCACCTCGCGCAGATCGCCGATCAGCGGCACATCCACCTTGATGTTCTTGTTGATCTCGGCCGGGTCCACCTCAATATGAATCTTCTTGGCCTTGGTGGCATAAGTCGAGGTGGAACCAGTGACGCGATCGTCGAACCTCATGCCGCAGGCGATCAGCAGGTCGGCATCCTGAATGGCATGGTTGACCCAGGCCTCGCCGTGCATGCCCATCATGCCCATACTCAGCGGGTGCGAAGCAGGGAAGGCCCCAAGCCCCAGCAGCGTAAGCGCAACGGGAATCTGCGCCCGCTCAGCCAGCGCGCGCACCTGTTCTTCGGCGCCGGACTCGATGATGCCGTGGCCGGCCAATATGACGGGACGCTTCGAGTTGCGAATCAGCTCGGCGGCCTGCGTCAAGCCGCCTTCTTCGTACTTCCGCATCGGATGCTGACGGACCGGGCGCGGCTTGGCGGCTTCAAAGTCGAAGATCGCCGTGCCCTGCTGCGCGTCCTTGGTGATATCAACAAGCACCGGGCCGGGCCGCGCGGACTTGGCGATCTGAAAGGCATGGCGGAGGGCTGGCGCAATATCCTCAGTGCGGCTGATGATGAAGTTATGCTTGGTTACGGGCAGCGTGATGCCGGTGATATCCACTTCCTGAAACGCATCGGTGCCGAGCACCTTGCTGGAGACATTACCGGTGATGCAGACAATGGGAATCGAGTCCAGCATCGCCGTGGCAATGCCCGTGACGAGATTGGTCGCGCCGGGACCGCTGGTGGCAATCGCTACTCCTACCTTGCCCGAAGCGCGCGAGTAGCCGTCGGCCATGTGCGCCGCGCCCTGCTCGTGCCGCACCAGCGTGTGGTGAATGGGGAACTTGCGCAGCGCATCATAAACAGGCAGTATGGCGCCGCCGGGGTAGCCGAAGACGTCCGTGACGCCCTCGCCCACCAGCGTGGCCCAGACAATCTCCGCGCCGGTCAGGCGGGTGGGTGGGTTATTAAATGCTTGCGGGTTTGCGTTGGTTCCCATGAAAAACCTCCTGTTGAGCTTCTAGCTGCTAGCTTCTAGCCTCTAGCTTGTTTCCGGACACCGCCGCTTACTTCTGTTGCTCCTGAGTTACTGGACATTAGCTAAAAGCTAGAAGCTAGTAGCTAGAAGCTGCACTTACGTTGTTGCGCCTTCAGAGGCACTGGTTACCCGATCCACATACTTGCGGAAGACGCCTCTCGGCCAGCGCAAAGCGGGCGGCGTAAAACCTTTCAGCCGCGCCGCCATCTCCTCTTCGCTGATTTCAACGTCGAGCTTGCGGTTGGCAATATCGAAGTGGATGATGTCGCCCTCGCGCACCGCGGCAATCGGTCCGCCGACAAATGCTTCCGGAGCGACGTGGCCCGCAGTGAAACCACGTGTCGCGCCGCTGAAGCGCCCGTCTGTCAACAGCGCAACCGCCGCGCTCAACTCAGCGCTGGACGAGACAGCCGCGGTCACTTGCAACATCTCGCGCATTCCCGGTCCGCCCTTGGGCCCTTCGTAGCGGATCACCAGTACATCGCCCGGCCTGATCTGCCCGGTTTGCACGGCGGCAAAGCAATCCTCCTCGCAATTGAAGACGCGCGCCGGGCCGCGATGATCCATGCGGTTGGCCGCGGCAATCTTCATCACGCAGCCTTCGGGAGCCAGATTGCCCTTCAGAATCACCAGGCCGCCATTGGGCTTGATGGGCTCCTCAAATGTGCCGATCACCTGCTGCCCCGGAGTCTCCTCGGCCAGCGCAGCCTCTTCAGCCAGCGTCTTGCCGCTGATGGTCAGCGTCGAGCCGTCGGCGTGGCCGGCGTCGATCAGCCGCTTGGCCAGCAGCCGCGAACCGCCCGCAGCCTGGTAATCCGAAGCGACATACTTGCCAGCGGGAGTAAGTGAACAGATATAAGGAGTGCGCTTGCTGATGATATCGAAATCGTCAATCGTGAGCGGAATATTCATCTCCCGCGCAATGGCCAGCAGGTGCAGAACCGCATTCGTCGAGCCGCCGCTGGCGGCCACGCTGGCGATGGTGTTCTCAATCGATTTGCGCGTGATGATCTGCGAAGGGCGGCGATTGGCGCGCACGGCGTCCATCAGCATGCGGCCTGCTTCGCGGCAGGCGGCGAGCTTCTCCGGCGATGTGGCGGGAACGCCCGAGAGTTTGATCGGCGAGATGCCCAGAATTTCGCCGCTCATCGCCATCGTGTTGGCGGTGAACTGGCCGCCGCATGCCCCCGCGCCCGGACAGGCATTGGCTTCCAGAGCTTCAAGCCCCGCATCGTCGATGCGCCCGGCAGCGTGCGAGCCGATGCCCTCGAAGACATCCTGAATTGTAATGTCGATTTCTCGACCATCGGGGCCGTTCAGCTTGCCAGGTGCAATCGAGCCGCCATAGAGCATCATGCCGGGAATATCCAGCCGGCACAGCGCCATGATGATTCCCGGCATATTCTTGTCGCAGCCGCCGATGCCCACCAGGCCGTCGAAGAGATTGCCGCGCGCCACCAACTCAATCGAGTCTGCGATCACTTCGCGGCTGACCAGCGAGGCTTTCATGCCTTGCGTGCCCATCGTGATGCCGTCGTGGATGGTGATGGTGTTGAACTCCATCGGCGTGCCGCCGGCCTCGCGAATGCCTTCCTTGAGCGCCTCGGCGATCTCGCGCAGATGCATATTGCAGGTGCCGATCTCCGTCCAGGTGTTGGCAATCCCAATAATGGGCTGGTGCAGTTCTTCCTTGCTGAAGCCGACCCCGCGCAGATAAGAGCGCGCCGCGGCGCGGCTGGGGCCTTCGGTCAACGGGATGCTTTGTCGCTTGCCTTCGATCGTCATGTACGTTCCTTTGAGCGGTGTTAGCGTTGTTCGCGGAGTTAGCGGTGTTAGCAAAGACAGCCGGTTAGCGTTCTAACTCCGCTACCTCCGCTAACCGCTAACTTCGCTCTTACTTAGCCTTCAACCAGCCAGCGTTATCGTGCTGTTTTTCAAATGCGTCAAGCGCTGCCGCATGGCGCAGGGTGAGGCCGATGTCGTCGAGCCCCTCGATCAGGCAGAACTTGCGGAAGGGGTCAACCTCGAAGCTCGCCTTGAAGCCGAGGCTGTCGGTGACGGTCTGGTCTTCAAGCGAGGCGGTGAGTTTGTAGTTCGGAATCGTTTTCGCGTTCGTGAGCAACTCGGCGACTTCATCCTCGCTGAGCCTCGCCAGCACAATACCATTCTTGCCGGCATTCGAAAAGAAAATATCGGCAAAGGTCGGTGCAATCACCACGCGGAAGCCGAAATCCGAGAGCGCCCATGCTGCGTGCTCACGGCTCGATCCGCAGGCGAAGTTCTTGCCGGCAATGAGAATCTGCGCGCCCTTGTAGCGCGGGTCGTTGAGCACAAACT
>Ga0302320_10001852_pt1 | contig 50538 bp, 39 predicted proteins | sample Bog_T0_3_FD_202130 | JGI IMG/M metagenome (GOLD analysis project Ga0302320, IMG submission 202130) | Peat permafrost microbial communities from Stordalen Mire near Abisko, Sweden - Bog_T0_3 | ecosystem: Environmental > Terrestrial > Soil > Wetlands > Peat | place: Sweden: Abisko, Stordalen Mire... | reverse complement strand
CATCGCCGCCCGCGGCAGCGGCGACGCGCGCAACAGATCGACCAAGCCGAGAATGCCGGTTAAGGGCGTCCGCAATTGGTGGCCCATGGACGCGAGATAACGAGACTTGGCGCGATCGGCTGCCTCTGCCGCGTCCTTCTGGGCCGCCAGTTGGCGTGACAAAACCGCCAGCGTCTGGTGGCTGTCCCGCAGCAGCGCCACCCTCCGGCGGATCTGCAGGGCTGCAGCGACGGATCCCAGCAAGAACGACAGAACCAGGCACCCCGAGAGGAAAATCAGCCAGAAGCCGATCTGAGCGCGATGGCGAATGACGCCGAGATCCGGCAAGGGCGTAAAATAGACCAGGCGCAAGCCAGAATCACCGATCGGCCGCGCCGTCATCAAGGACGGCACCGGATCGGCAAACAGATGTACCAGCGAGACCGCCCCGGGGACGCTGTCGGCGTACAGGTCGATCGGCATCAGCGCCGATTGATGGTAGCGGGCCTCGATAAAATCGCTGCCGAGACCAACCGCGCCTGAGTCGGGCAAATAGTGCCATAGGGCGGCGTCGCTGTTGCCGGCGACCACGACGCCATATTGGTCGACCAGCATAACAGCATTGCGGCTGGTTAAACGGAACAAACCATAAATCGCGCGCTTGACGACGATGCCACCCTTGAATTGCCCGTCGACACGGACGCCCGAGGAAAAATACACGCCAGGCACGCCGGTGGCGCCGCCGAAGGCGAATTGGCGCCCGCGCCCGCCATTTTCGATGGCGACGAAATATTGCCTTGTGTGCAAATCGACGCCGACCACGCTGTCGCTGTTCTGATAGTTGCTGGCAGCGACACAACGGCCCTGGGCATCGAGGATATAGACGATATCGACTTCCAGCTGCACCGCGACTTGCCGCAGACGGGTGTTGGCCGCCTGGGCCATCGCCGCCGTCCGCCTGGCGTCATCCCGTGACGTGCGCTGCAGCGGCGCCCGAAGAACCGCTTCCTCGGCCAGGACTTCCGGCAGATTGGCGAGCCGCCGCACTTCGTCCTGCAGATCACGGGCAAGATTGGTGGCGATCTGATCGGCGCTGTCGCGCGCGCGCCGCGCGAAGCGGTCGGCGTCGCCTGCCGAAACCCGATCGACCAGGGCTGCGGCGGCATAATACCAGACCAACAAAATGAGCCCCAAACCGAGGACGCAAAGGGCAAGCTTGGCGCGGCGATGGCGGCGCGGCAGCGCGCTGGGTGTTTCGCCGGTCGGGGCCAGCGCGATGTCGGCCATTTTATTCTTGCTGCAACTGCTCGAGCTGGGCCATCACGGCATCGAACTCCCTTTCGATGGCGACGGCGATTTCTGCCGGATCCAGCGCTGCATCGGGTGCTTTCACCTCGATCATCTCGCACAGCGCTGCCAATCGCAACAAGCCGAGCGTCCCGGAGCCGCCCTTGACCAGATGCGCCAGACCGGCCAGCTGGTCGAATTGGCCTCCCCATGCCGCCTGCAGCATGGCGAGTTTGCGGGCCGGCGCAAGTTGCCGGTAGAGCGTCACTGCCTGCCGGCGCGCGTCGCCGGGCAGCATGCTCAATCGATCAAAGCAGGATCTTTCGAACAGCGGCGCTTTCCGCCAATCGATTTCGGTTTCACCCATCGTCGGGCCCCTTTCGCGCCAGCCTGCATAGTGTGGGCATTTCGGTTCCGGGCGCAACGAGGCACTCTGGCAGGACAGGCGGCCGGCTGCTAGATTGCAGAGCATTTCCCCCTGCTGAGAGAGGTCCCCGGCCCCGTGCGCGCGCGTGATCTGCCTTCTACCAGCGCCGTTCTAAATACGGCCGCCGTCTCGACGCTGCTCGAGCGCCATGGCCGGGCGGCGACTACCGACGCCGTGCGCGCGGTTCTCGCCGATCTGCGCGCAGACCTGATGGAAGGACGCTCGCTCGATCAGGGAGCGGACGCCGCGAGGGTGGCGGCGCTGGCTTTGGTTCGCCTCGAAGCCGCCGATCGCTCCGCGTTTAGGCCATTGTTCAATCTTACCGGAACGGTACTCCACACCAATCTCGGTCGGGCATTGCTGGCCGAAGAGGCCATCGGCGCGGCGGTAACGGCGATGGGCGATCCGGTGGCGCTGGAATTCGATCTCACTGATGGAAAACGCGGCGAGCGTGACGATCATGTGCGTGGCCTGTTGATCCAGCTGACCGGGGCCGAGGACGCGACCGTCGTCAACAATAACGCCGCTGCCGTCCTGCTGGCGCTCAACACCCTGGCCCGCGGCCGCGAAACCATCGTGTCGCGAGGCGAACTGATCGAGATCGGCGGCAGCTTCCGCATGCCGGACATCATGGCGCAAGCTGGAACCCGCCTGGTCGAGGTAGGCACCACCAACCGTACCCATCGGCGCGATTACCAGGCGGCGTTGGGGCCGGACACCGGAGTGATCCTCAAAGTTCATACGTCAAACTATCGCATCCAGGGGTTCACCGCCGAGGTGCCGGTACCTGAGCTGGCGGCGCTCGCCGGTGCGGCCTCGGTGCCGCTGCTCAATGATCTCGGTTCGGGCAGCCTGATCGATCTGTCGCGCTATGGGCTGAAGCGCGAGCCGACCGTGCGCGAGGCCGTAGAGGACGGCGCGGATCTGGTGACTTTCTCCGGCGACAAGCTGCTGGGCGGACCACAGGCCGGCTTCATCGTCGGCAAGCGCGATCTGATCGCCGCCCTCAACCGTAATCCGATGAAACGAGCGCTGCGCGTCGACAAAATCCGGCTGGCCGCCATCGAGGCGACGCTCAAGCTCTATCGTGACCCCGACCGTCTGGCGAGCCGCCTGCCGACCTTGGCGCTGCTGGCCCGCCCACTGGCCAAGATCGAGGCCCAGGCGCAAAGCTTGGCGCCGATCCTGGCCGCCGCCCTTGGCGATGGTTTTGTCGTCGAAAGCTGTGCCTGCCTCAGCCAGATCGGGTCGGGCGCACTGCCGCTCGATAGCTTGGCCAGCGCCGGCATCTCGGTCCGTCCGCGTTCCGGCGGCGGTGCGCTGGACCGGCTCGCCGCCGCCTTGCGCGCTCTGCCGCGCCCGGTCATCGGCCGGATCGAAGATGGTCGCCTGGTGCTGGATCTGCGCTGTCTGCGCGACGACGAGGCCTTCATTGCCGGTCTGGCGGCGCTGGATGTGGCGCCGCCGCCGTGATCATAGGCACCGCGGGACATATCGATCACGGCAAGACCGCGCTGGTCAGGGCTCTCACCGGCGCCGAAGGAGACCGCCTGAAGCAGGAGAAGGAGCGCGGCATCACCATCGAACTCGGCTTTTCCTATCTGCCGCTGGAGGATGGCCTGACCTTGGGCTTCGTCGATGTTCCCGGCCATGAGCGCTTCGTCCACACCATGGTGGCCGGCGCCAGCGGCATCGATTACGCCTTGCTGGTGGTGGCGGCGGATGACGGCATCATGCCCCAGACCAGGGAGCATCTCGCCATCATCGACCTTCTGGGGATAACGCGCGGGCTGGCGGTCATCACCAAGGCCGACCTGGCCAGTCCAGAGCGGCTTGCCGCGGTTCGGGCAGAGATCGAAAAGACCTTGGCCGGCACGGCGCTGGAAGCTGTCGAGATTGTTGCGGTGTCGGTGCGAACCGGCGCCGGCATTGAGTCCCTGCAGGAGCGTCTTGCCACCGCCGGCCGGGCGACAGGATCGCAACGGCAGGCCTGCGATCCCGCTTGCTTCCGTCTGGCGATCGATCGCGTCTTCACCTTGTCCGGCGTCGGCGTCGTTGTCACCGGCACCGTGCTGTCCGGCGCGGTGCGGGGTGGCGATCCGGTCGTGATCAGTCCGGCGGGCCTGACCGCCCGCGTGCGGACGCTGCACGCGCAAAACCGGGAAGTCCCGGTGGGACAAGCGGGCGACCGCTGTTCCCTCAATCTGGTCGGGCCGGAAATTGCCAAACACGCCTTGCACCGCGGCGATATGGTGCTGGCACCGGCAATGCACGCGCCCACCGACCGTATCGAGGCCAGCCTGCGCCTGTCGGACGGGAAAGAGGCGCCGCCGATCCGCCAATGGTTTCCTGTTCGCCTGCATCATGCGGCAGCGGCGGTTGGCGGACGCATCGTTCTGCTGTCCGAGCAAACGCTGGCGCCGGGACAAAGCGGCGAGGTTCAGTTGGTGCTAGACCAGCCGATCGCGGCGGCGGCCGGAGACCGTTATGTCATCCGCGACGTTTCGGCCCGCCACACGCTGGGCGGCGGACGTTTCATCGATCTGCGGCCGCCGGCGCGCCATCGCCGCACCCCGGAACGGGCCCTGCAGCGCGCCGCGCTCGCCCTGGCCGAGCCCCGGGCTGCGCTGACGGCCTTGTTGAATGCGCCACCCCATGTCACGGATTTGACGACCTTTGTGCGGGACCGTGCCTTGCCGCCGCGGCTGGCCAGCGAGCTCGCCATATCTCTCGGTCTGGTGCTGCTGGAGCAGGGCGAAATATGCCTTGCCATCGCCGCCGACCGCTGGAACGGCTTTCTATCGCTGGTGGCCGGGCAGCTCGCCGAGTTCCATGGGGAAAATCCCGATCTCCAGGGTATCGGCCGGGAACGACTGCGACTTTCGGTGCGGCCGCGTCTGCCCGTTCGCTTCTTCGCCCTGGCGCTGCAAAGGGCGGCGGCAGATGGAAAGCTGGTGCTGGATGGCGCTTTTGTCCGCCTGCCCAGCCATAGCGCCCGCCTGGTGCCCGCTGATGAGCTGGCCTGGGCGGAAACTGCTCCGCTGCTTGGCGGCGAGGCGCGGTTCCGGCCACCAAGGGTACGCGACATCGCCAATCACACGGGCCGACCCGAGGGTGAGGTGCGCCGCCTGTTGAAACTGGCCAGCCGTGTCGGGTGGGCCGACGAGGTGGCGCATGATCACTTCTTCCTGCGCGACACGGTACGCGAAATGGTGGCGATCGCCAGCTTCGTAGCAGCGCAATCGCCGGGCGGCGCCTTTGTCGCGGCACAGTTTCGCGACCGCATGGAAAATGGCCGCAAGGTCGCCATCCAGATATTGGATTTCTTCGATCGTCATGGAATTACCGTGCGTCACGGCGACCTGAGGCTTGTCGATCAGCGCCGGCTCGATCTTTTTGGCGAAGAAGTTCCCTTGTCAGGGCCGGCGGATGGAAGGGAATCGTCCCCGGTGGGGCGCGCGGACTTCAAATCCGCGTGAGGCAGTTGGACTGTCTCGGGTGGGTTCGACTCCCATTCCCTTCCGCCATTGGTTAGACGACCTTAATTACCGGATCTCCGGCGACAATTGTGCCAATGATGCTGGCGCGTGGATAACCCGCCGCTGTGATGTCGCCCAGGATGGTTTCTGCCCGATCCGGCGCGCAGGCCAGCAGCAGGCCGCCCGAGGTCTGCGGATCGGTCAACAGGGCCCGCCGCCAATCGGGTAGAGCCTCGGGAAGCATCACGTCGTCGCCGTAGCTGGCCCAATTGCGTGTCGAGGCGCCGGTTATGAAGCCCTCCTGGGCCAGGGACTCTGCTTTCTTCAATAAAGGCAGGCGGTCCAGCGCCACCTCCAGGGTCAGTTTGGCGCCGCGCGCCATTTCCAACCCATGGCCGAGCAGCCCGAACCCGGTAACGTCGGTCATCGCATGGACCGCCGGATCCTCGGCCAGCCTGGCCCCGACCGCATTGAGCAGGGTGGTGCAGGCCAGCAACTCGTCATAGCCCTCCGTGTCGAGAGCCTGTTTCTTGAGGGCCGCGGAATAGATGCCGACCCCCAGCCCCTTGGTCAGGATCAGGCTATCGCCAGCCCGGGCGGTGGCGTTGCGGCGCACATTGGCAGGCGGGACCAGACCGATCACCGCAAGGCCATAGATCGGTTCGGCGGAATCGATGGAATGGCCACCCGCCACCGGAATGCCGGCCTCGGCACAGATCGACGCGCCGCCTTCGAGAATCTCACGCACCATGTCCACCGGCAGCTTGCCCAACGGCACGCCGAGAATAGCCAATGCGAAGATTGGTTTGCCGCCCATGGCATAGATGTCCGACAGAGCGTTGGTGGCAGCGATGCGGCCGAAATCGCGCGGTGAATCCACCACCGGCGTGAAAAAATCGGTGGTGGCGACGATGCAATGCCGATCGTCGAGCTGCCAGACGGCCGCGTCGTCGCCAGTCTCGGTACCGACCAGCAGCGACGCATAGGCCGCCATTGGCGGCTGACCGGAAAGAAGCTGATGCAAAACGGAAGGCGCCAATTTGCAACCGCAGCCGCCGCCATGCGCAAGGTCGGTCAATCTTTGCTGAAATTCGGCCATTTCGTCATCTTTCGAACGGGCACCAAGTCGGTTATAGAATCATTTTGGCGCCTTCGCCATTCCCCCGACGGCGTCCGTCCCGACCAGCAGGGATTGCATCATGCAAGACACAGGCAAAACCAATCGGATGATCGGCCCCCTGGTGGTCGCCTCGATCGCCATCGTTGGTCTTTTCACTGTGAAATGGTCGCCTTATTACGCGCGCGCCCTGGCCGCCGCGGCCAATCATGCGATTGGCAAATCGATCCTGATGGGAACCCAAGCTCATGCCCCCGATCCTTCCTGGGGCGCGGCTTTCGATTATGCCTTGGCCTACGGCAAGGCCATCTGGCAAGCGATGCTGCTCGGGCTGCTGCTTGGTTCCGCCATCCAGGCCCTGCTGCCGAAACGCTGGATCTCGCGCGCCTTGGGTGGGACCGGATTCGGCACGGTGCTGGCGGCCGGCATGATGGCTCTGCCCGGCATGATGTGCACTTGCTGCGCGGCGCCTGTCGTGCTCGGCTTGCGCCGCGAGAACGCATCGCCGGGGGCGGCGACTGCCTTCTGGCTCGGCAATTCGGTATTGAATCCGGCAACATTGGTGTTCATTGGCTTCGTGCTCGGCTGGCAATGGACCGGCTTGCGTCTGGCACTGGGGCTGGTGATGGTGTTCGGGCTGGGCCATCTGGTCAACCGCTTCTGCGCGGAGTCAGAGGGCACCGCCCGGCCCGCGCTGTCCCCGGCGGAAACCGGCCCGGCCAATCCCTTCCTGCGCTGGCTGTCGATCCTGGCCGGCATGGCGATCCGGCTGATCCCGGAATATGTCGTCATCGTCCTTCTGCTGGGGGCCACGCGCGCCTGGCTGTTTCCTGCCATCGGTCCGCAGATCGGCAATGAGTTGGGCTGGGTGGCCGCCTTTGCGGTTGCCGGCATGGTGTTCGTCATTCCCACCGCCGGCGAGGTTCCCATCATCCAGGCCATGCTGGCGCTCGGCATGGGTGTCGGCCCCGCCGGCGCGCTCTTGATGACCATGCCGCCGATCAGTCTTCCCTCGCTTGCCATGTTGTCCCGCGCCTTATCGCTCCGCGCCATAACGGTCGTGATGTCGGGCGTGGTCGCGCTCGGTGTGGCCGGCGGCTGTCTGGCCATCGTCTTGGGATTCTAGCCGTGCGCCAGCAAGAGCGGGTTGGGGGCGTGGCGTGACCAGCCGGCTTCGGACAGCATAAGGTCGAGACCCAGGCTGGCAAGATCGTCGGCGTAAGCGTCGAGGCCGCTATCGTGGCTCGGCGTGAGCATCTTGGAATAAGTGTGGCAGTCGTCACAGGTCTCGGCCTTGATCGCCTCGCTCGCGCCCTCGACGCCCCGCAGCGATAGGGTTCCCGACTTTGCACAGGTTATGCAGACCGCCCGTACATGATTCCAGGCGGTCGAGCAGAGCGAGCAATACAAATAGCGCGCGCCAGGGGTAGTGCCGGATATCGTCACCAGACCCGACACCGGCGTGGACCCGCAGCAGGGGCACAGGCCGCGTTCGGGCAAAAGATGGATGTTGGCGCCGGTCAGGCTGGCAGCGCGATGCGTGAAATAGGTCTGCAAGGCGGCGGCGATGAACAAGGCGCGGCCGGCTTGATCGGGAGCGATCCACCCGCTGAGGAAGTCGTCGGCCATGCCTTCCAGAGGGGCGGCCCCCATGGAGTTCAGACTGTCGATGACGGCCCGCAGCGCGTCGGGTAGCGACACCGTGCGATCGAACTGGCCGACTATAGACTTCAGCCCGTCGCGCCACGCCGGATCCCGCCGATGTCCGTCGGCGGCCAGGGGTGGCATGCCGGCGGCCGACAGTTTGGCGATGGTGGCGCCATCGAGCGGGATGGGGGCAAGCAGGACCGCGGCGTCATGCTGGGCGCGGGACAGGCGCGCCAGAAAGAGCAGCCATTCCTGCATACTATGTCCGGCCGCCAGCGCCTCCAGCCGATCGGCGGTACGGCTGAAGCGGCGGGCCGGGTCGGGTAGAATCACCGGAGCGGGCGCGCTGACGCCACCCTGGGGATTGCCGATCCATGACGCCGTCGGCGCGACTTCGCCCTGCCTCATGGACGCTGGATCTTGCTGTGAGATTCCGGCGTCGGCCCGGCCGATCCCGCCGCCACCAGTGCGCGGAACCATTTGCGGTGATGGCGCCAGGCCCATCCCGGGGTGACAGTGCCGCGCAGCATGGCGCGCATCGAGCCTTTGACCCACAGCGCCGCATAGACGTGAAGGATCCAGACCAGGATGACGCCGATGGCCGCCAGGCTATGGATCAGTAGCGCCGCGCGCTGGGTCTCGATGGAGGTATAAGGGAAGAAATAGACCTCCCAGATGGTAAGGCCGGTGATGAACAGGATCGGCACCAGCAGCAGCATGCCCCAGAATACCAATTTCTGGCCGGCATTGAATCGCGCCACTTCGGGAACCTCTTGTTCCTCATTGCGCACGACATGGTCGATCTGTTTGAGCCATTCGACATCGTCGCGAGTCCACAGATTGTCGCGCCAGAACTGCAGCACCAGGCCACTGAAGCTGACGACCAACGCGATACCTATCCAGGGATGGACCGCCCGCATCCACTGCCCGCCACCGAACAGGTCGGACAGGAAGAACAGCACCGGATCGAACATCGCCAGACCGGACAGCATCAACAGAACGAAGCAGATGCCGGTGATCCAATGATTGACGCGGGTGAGCGTGGCGTTGCGGACCAGCATAGCTTTTGGCAGGTTCATGATTTATCCGTCCTGCCAGAGAGCAGCTTCGCCGCCGCTTCTTCGTCCGCTTCCTCGGTTTCATTGAGGCCGACCACCACCGAATGAAAGAAGGCGGCGATGACGGCAGCGGCAATGCCGATGAGGGCGACCGGCTTCAGGACACCCTTCCATAGCCCGACCAGCGCACTGATATGCGGCTTGTCCGGCAGGCCGGAATAGAGCGAGGGGCGATCGGCGTGATGCAGCACATACATGACGTGGGTGCCGCCGACCTCGGCCGGATCGTACAGGCCGGCATTCTCGAAGCCGCGTTCCTTCAAATCGGTGATGCGTTCGTTCGCCCATTCCTTCATGTCTGATTTGGTGCCGAACAATATCGCGCCGGTCGGGCAGGCTTTGACGCAAGCCGGCTCCAGCCCGACGCCGACGCGATCGGAGCACAAAGTGCATTTGTAGGATTTGTGATCGACCGGACTTATGCGCGGAATGTCGAAGGGGCAGCCCTTCACGCAATAGCCGCAGCCGATGCAGGCCTCGCTGTTGAAATCGACGATGCCGTTGGCGTGCTGCACGATGGCGCCGGGCGCCGGGCAGGCCTTGAGGCAACCCGGATCCTCGCAATGCAGGCAGCCGTCCTTGCGGATCAGCCATTCCAGATTGCCTTGCTCGTTCTCATGCTCGGCGAAGCGCATCAGGGTCCAGGTACCGGGGCCGAGATCATGGGGGTTTTCGTAAGCGCCGTTGAACTCGTCCATCTCCGGCCGCAGATCGTTCCACTCCATGCAGGCGGACTGGCAGGCTTTGCAGCCGATGCAGCGGGTGACGTCGATCAGCTTGGCCACTTCCAGTTCATGCGACCGCTCCGAGGGTGGGGTCATGGTCGTCGCCGACAGGCGGATATAGTCCTGCGTCTGAAGGTCAGCCATGATCAACTCCTGTTGCGTTCAGATCCTCGGGCATTCCGGGGACCCTGGGCCAGATCGGCGGCAGAGGGTTGCCGGACCCTCTCGATATTGAGCAGGAAGGCCTTGAATTCGGGTGTGTTGGTGTTGGCGTCACCCACGAAAGGCGTGAGCGTGTTTGCCCCATAGCCCTTGTGTGCCAAACCCGTGAAGCCCCAGTGGATCGGGCAGCCGATAACGTGGGTGGGCTTGTTATCAACCATCATCGGCTTGATGCGCTTGGTCACGAAGGCCTTACAGATCACTTCGCCACGTTTGGACGACACTTTGACCCAGCCGCCTTGCTCGATGTTCTTTTCCCTGGCCAGGGCCTCGCCGATCTCGATGAATTCCTGCGGCTGGAGGATGGCGTTGATCAGCGAATGTTTGGTCCAATAGTGGAAATGTTCGGTCAGGCGGTAGGTTGTGCCGACATAAGGGAAATCGGCCGCCACGCCCATGGCGTCGCGGTCCTTGGCGAAGACGCGGGCGGCCGGGTTGGACCTTACCTTGGGGTGCAGCAGGTTCTCGGACGGCGATTCGAACGGTTCGTAATGTTCGGGGAAGGGACCTTCGGCCAGGGCAGCGCGGGCGAACAGGCGGGCTGTGCCTTCGGCATTCATGATGAAGGGGCCGACCGAATCCTGCGGGTTCACCGTCGGGCCGTAATCGGGTACATCGACGCCAACCCAGCGACTGCCGTTCCATTCGATGACCGGCTTCTCCGGGTTCCACGCCTTGCCATTGAGATCGGCGCTGGCGCGGTTATAGAGGATGCGGCGGTTGGCCGGCCAGGCAAAGGCCCAGTTCGGCGCGATGCCGGCATTGCGCGGGTCGGACGCGTCGCGACGGGCCATCTGATTGCCCTTCTCGGTATAACAGCCCGAGAAGATCCAGCACCCTGACAGGGTGGTGCCGTCGTCGCGCAACTGGGCGAACCCGTCCAGCTGTTGGCCGGCACGCAGCAGAACCGCGCCCGTCGGATCCTTGACCTCCTGCAAAGCCCGACCGTTCATTTCCTTGGCCAGTTCGCTGGGATCGGGCTCGTCGGGATTGGTATAGTCCCAGGTCAAATTGAGCAGCGGATCCGGGAAGGCGCCGCCCTCTTTGGCATAGAGCGCCTTCAGACGGCGATAGAGGCCGGTCATGATGAAGATATCGGACTTGGCTTCGCCCGGCGGATTGACCGCCTTCCAGTGCCATTGCAGCCAGCGGGCTGAATTGACCAGCGAACCGCTCTCTTCGGCGAAACAGGTGGTGGGAAGCTGGAACACTTCAGTCTGGGTGCCGGACGGGTCGGACGGGTTCTGCGGCCCATAATCCTGCCAAAAATTGGCCGTCTCGGTATCCAGCGGGTCCATCACCACCAGATATTTCAGTTTCGCCAGACTGCGGCGGATCTTGCCGCGGTCGGGAAAGGCCTGCATCGGGTTGAAGCCCTGGCAGATATAGCCATTCATCTGCCCATTATCCATCATCTCGAAGGCCCGCAATATGTCGTAATCGGGGACATCAAGCTTCGGCAACCAGTCATAGGCCCAGTTGTTTTCCACCGCGGCAGCACTGCCATAGATGGCCTTCTGGAAGCTGACGAAGAATTTGCGATAATTTTGCCAATAGCTAGTCTGGTTGGGGCGCAGCGGCTTGAACTGCCTGCTTTCCATATATTTGTCGAAAGTGACCTCGGAGTCCTTCGGCAGCGACATATAGCCGGGCATCGCCGACGACAGCAGCCCGACATCGGTGAGGCCCTGAATGTTGGAATGGCCACGCAAGGCGTTCATGCCGCCGCCGGCCACGCCGATATTGCCGAGCAGGAGCTGCACCATGGCCATCGAGCGCACATTCTGCGCACCGACGGAATGCTGGGTCCAACCCAGCGCGAACAGGCTGGTCAGGGCCTTGTTCGGCTTGGACGTGCTGGCGATCAGGGCACAGATTTCCAGATATTTGTCCTTCGGCGTGCCGCAGATTCGCGACACCATCTCGGGAGTATAGCGATCGACATGCTGGCGCAGCAGATTGATCACGCAGCGCGGATTCTGCCAGCTGTCATCGGTCTTGGCGAAGCCGTGTTCGTCCAGTTCATAGTCCCAACTCGATTTGTCGTAACTGTGTTTCTCGGCGTCATAGCCGGTAAACAGCCCGTCCTCGAAGGCGAAGCCGTCGCGTACGATGAAGCTGGCATTGGTGTAGGAGCGTACATAGTCATGCTGAAGTGAGTCGTTCTCCAGCAGGTAGCGCATGACGCCGCTGAGGAAGGCGATGTCGGTGCCCGGACGAATGGGCGCATAGACATCGGCCACCGACGCGGTACGGGTGAAGCGCGGGTCGACGACGACCAGCTTGGCCTTGTTCTCGATTTTGGCCTCGATCACCCATTTGAAGCCGCAGGGATGGGCCTCGGCCGCATTGCCCCCCATCACCAGGACGACATTGGCGTTCTTGATGTCCTGCCAAGTGTTGGTCATCGCACCACGACCGAATGTTGGGGCCAAACTGGCCACCGTCGGTCCGTGTCAGACGCGCGCCTGGTTGTCGAACACCACCATGCCGAGCGATCGGGCGACCTTCCAGGTCACGTACGAGGTCTCGGTAGAAGAAGCGGAAGCGGCCAGCATGCCGGTGCTGGTCCAGCGGTTGACTGCGGTGCCGGCAGCATTCCTGGCGATGAAATTGGCGTCGCGGTCCTGCTTCATCAGTTGGGCGATGCGATCAAGCGCAAAATCCCAGGATACCTGCTTGAATTCTCTGCTGCCGGCGGCGCGGTATTTCGGCATGGTCAGGCGGCCGGGCGCACGGACGATGTCCAGCAGGCCGGCGCCCTTGGGACAGAGGGTGCCACGATTGACCGGATGGTCAGGGTCGCCCTCAATATGGAGGACGGAGGCATGGACATTTTTCGCCCGGTCGCCCTGGCTATAGATGAGAATACCGCACGCCACCGAACAGTAGGTGCAGGTGTTGCGGGTTTCCGTGGCGGCCGACAGTTTGAAGGGCCGAACCGAGGCCGCCAAAGCTGCACCCGCCAAACCAAAACCGAGCGCCCCCATGGTGGAGGCCGCCAGTCCTGCGCCGGTCAGCTTGATGAATCCGCGACGACTGAGATCCATTTCTGTCTCGCTCCCGAGGAATCAGTGAGGCCGCCAGCATATATTCGACAAAGGACGGGGTCGGCGGCGCAACGGAGGTCAGCGAAAATTATCGACGTCGGCGCCCTAATGTCAAGGCCGCGGCCCTTCTGCCTGACAAATGGCGGAATTGGCTTATCTTCGGTAAGATCAATGGATGATCCTTATGAATGACAACCCTCCAGCCTCCGCAAAGTCGAAAGCATTAGCTTCCCGGGATGGGTCTGCGGGCGAACCGCGTTTGTATCCGGCAGGAAGCGGCAAGCTTGTGCGAGTTTTGCTCCCCGAAACTGTAACCGTGGTCGAAGGATCGATCACTTTTGCAACCGACGACCTTTGGCCCCAGGAAGCGGCCCAAGTCATCAATGCCGTTGCGAAGCGTCGCCAGGAATTTGCCGCGGGCCGTCGGTTCTCCCACCACGCGCTTGAAATTCTCGGTGTGCCTCCCAGTCCATTGCTCGTCAATCACGACCGTTCGCCCCTCTGGCCGAGCGGCATTGCCGGCTCCATCACGCATACCGATCGCTACTGCGCCGTGGCAGCCGCACGCAAGACCAAGATTGCCGCGATTGGAATTGATGTAGAAGCCATGACGCGATTACGTCCCGACATTCTCGCCTATGTTTTGTCGCCGCAGGAGATCGCAACTCAACTTCCGGAAGAGGATCCGCGACAACAACAAAAGTGGGGCGCAATCATGTTCAGCGCCAAGGAAGCGCTCTACAAGTGCCTCTGTGGCTTAGCCCCTGTTCAGTTGGGTTTCCGCGATTGCGCCATTTACCTCGATCGAGACAATGACGCCTTCAGGGCTGAACTGTTGCGGCAGGGCGGCTGTTTCGCCAAAGGGCATCGGTTCTCGGGACGCTACGGCTTTTCAGGTGACCTGGTTGCGACGGCGATCGCCCTATCGCCCCAAGATTGCACGGGCTGAGGCCTTTGCAGCGCCCCCGGCCATCAAACGCGCCGTCCGACAGCCAATAGCGGGCATTAATTTGTCGTTTCGATGATGGTGGGCGCTACAGGGATTGAACCTGTGACCCCATCCGTGTGAAGGATGTGCTCTCCCGCTGAGCTAAGCGCCCGTTCGACCACAAGGGCGGGTTATAGAAGGCGGGGCCGGATACTGTCAAGCTGGTGCGCCAATGCTGCGCATTTCTGGTCGGCAAGCTTGCCGCTCGCTTGGCAAAGCAGCGCTGGCGGCTTATCTGTTGCGCTATGGCGCCGTTCTCGCTCCTCGATTTGTCACCCATCGCGCGCGGTGCCACTGCGGCGCAAGCGCTGGCCAACAGCCTCGATCTCGCCCGCCATGCCGAACACTGGGGCTATCATCGCTATTGGGTGGCCGAGCACCACAACATGACGGGTATTGCCAGCGCCGCCACCGCGGTGGTGATTGGTCATCTGGCCGGCGGTACCAGGACCATTCGGGTAGGCGCCGGCGGGATCATGCTGCCCAACCATGCGCCCTTGGTGATCGCCGAGCAGTTCGGCACGCTGGAATCGCTCTATCCCGGCCGCATCGATCTCGGCATCGGCCGGGCGCCGGGCACCGATCAGGTCACGGCTGCAGCGCTACGCCGTCATCAGCGTCAGGATATCGATAATTTTCCGCAGGACGTGCTGGAGCTGATCGGCTATTTCGCGCCGTCGCGACCCGACCAGCTTGTGCGCGCCGTGCCCGGCGACGGGTTGCGGGTACCGCTCTGGATCCTCGGTTCCAGCCTGTATGGCGCGCAACTGGCGGCGGCGCTCGGTCTTCCTTTCGCCTTCGCCTCACATTTCGCGCCTGAGCTGATGATGGCGGCGGTCCGGCTTTATCGCCAAAATTTCCAGCCTTCACTGCTGGGCGGCGCTGCAAGGGTGATGCTGGCACTCAATGTCTTCGCCGCCGACAGCGACAGGGCGGCGCGGCGCCTGTTCACCTCCCTGCAGCAGGCTTTCGCCAATCTGCGGCGCGGTACGCCCGGACCCTTGCCACCGCCGATCGACGATATCGACAGTCTGTTGACTCCGGCGGAACAGGCGCTGCTCGAGCAGGCTTTGTCCTGCCGCGTGGTGGGGTCGCCTGCCACCGTGCGGCGCGGTCTGGCCGATTTTATTGCCCGCACCGGTGCCGACGAAGTGATCTTTACCGCCAACATTTTCGATCACGCCGACCGGCTGCGCTCGTTCGAAATCGCCGCCGAGGCGATGAACGCGCTAAGTCTGCCGGCAACCATCCCGCTATGAAAGGAGAACCCATGGTAAAAAAAATCACCAAGACCGATCAGGAATGGCGCGCGCAGCTGACGGAAGAGCAGTATCAGGTAACCCGCAAGAAGGCCACCGAACGGCCTTTTTCCGGCGAATATGAACAATCTTGGCAGCCCGGCACCTACCATTGTGTCGCCTGCGGCCAGGAACTGTTCGCGTCCGACAGCAAATTCGACGCCGGTTGCGGCTGGCCGAGCTTCAGCCAGCCGCTCAGCGCCGAGGCAGTGCAGTCCAACCTCGATGTCAGCCACGGCATGCACCGTACCGAAGTGGTGTGTGCCGCCTGCGAATCCCATCTTGGGCATGTGTTTCCAGACGGGCCGCAACCCACCGGACTGCGCTATTGCATCAATTCGGTGGCGCTCAAGCTCGAGCGCAAATAGCATAGTACACCGCTTCGTTTAAGCCGAGGGCAGATGACAGAAGATCCGATCGCCGCCATCGTGCTGGCTGCAGGACAGGGAACCAGGATGAAGTCGGCCCTGCCGAAAATTCTTCATCCGCTCGCCGGGCGCCCGATGATTCTGTACCTGATGGAAACGCTGGCGGCACTTCCGGTGGGGCGAACGGTGGTGGTGGTCGGTCCCGAAATGGACGCGGTCAGCCGGCTGGTGGCGCCAAATCCGACGGTGCACCAGTTGGAACGCCTGGGCACCGGTCACGCGGTGGCGCAGGCGAAGGGGCTGCTCAAGGACGCAACCGGGACCGTGCTGGTGGTTTATGGCGACAGCCCGCTGATCAGCGTCGGCACGCTGCAGGCCCTGCTCGGCTGCCGCCGCCGTCCGCCCTACCCGGCGGTGGTAGCGCTCGGGTTCCGCCCGCGGGACGGCGGAGAATATGGCCGGCTGCTGGTCGAGCAGGGCCAGTTGCAGGCGATCGTCGAATATAAGGACGCCACCCCGGCCGAGCGGGCCGTCACGCTGTGCAATTCCGGCGTGCTGGCGATCGAGGCGCGGCATTTGTGGGGTCTGCTGGATCGGCTCGGCAATGACAATGCCAAGGGCGAATATTACCTGACCGATCTGGTCGGGCTGGCGGTGGCGGACGGGCTCGGCGTCGGCTATGTCGAGGCCGAGCCCGACGAACTGGTGGGTGTCAATTCGCGCGCCGAACTGGCGGCTGCCGAGCGCGTGCTGCAGGATCGGCTGCGGGCCAGGGCGATGGCCAATGGCGCCACTTTGCTCGACCCTGGGAGCGTCTATTTCAGCTGGGACACCGAATTGGGCCAAGACGTAACAGTCGGTCCGCAGGTGGTATTCGGTCCCGGCGTCACGGTCGGCGATGCTGCCACCATTCGTCCATTTTGCCATCTCGAAGGAGTCCGGGTAGCAGACAGCGCCATGGTCGGCCCGTTCGCCCGCCTCAGACCCGGCGCCGAGATAGGCGCCGGCGCCCATATCGGCAATTTCGTCGAGGTCAAGAACGCCGAAATCGGTGCCGGCGCCAAAGTCAATCACCTGTCCTATGTCGGCGATGCCAAAATCGGTGCCAATGCCAATATCGGCGCCGGCACCATCACCTGCAATTATGACGGCTTCGGCAAATATCTGACCGAAATCGGCGCCGGCGCCTTTATCGGCTCCAACACCGCTCTGGTGGCGCCGGTGACGGTGGGCGCGCAGTCGATCGTGGCGGCCGGTTCGGTGATCACCAAGGATGTTGCCGAGGGCGCGCTGGCGGTGGCGCGCGGTCACCAGATGGAACTGCCCGGCTGGGCCGACCGTTTCCGCGCCCGCAAACAGGCAGAGCGAGACGGCGACCCGGACGAGCGAGGCTAGGCGTCCCATGTGTGGCATCATCGGCATCATCGGTCGCGACAATGCGGCGCCGCGCCTGCTCGACGGGTTGCGTCGGCTGGAATATCGTGGCTATGACTCGGCAGGCATCGCCTGCCTGGTCGGCGGCACCATCCTGCGCCGGCGCGCCAAGGGCAAATTGATCAATCTGGAAAATCTGCTGTCTTTTGAACCGATCAGCGGCACGACCGGTGTCGGTCACACGCGCTGGGCCAGTCACGGCGTGCCGAACGAGATCAACGCCCACCCCCATGCGACGGCCCTGGCGGCGGTCGTGCATAACGGCATCATCGAAAACTTCCTCGAACTGCGCAATGAACTGGTCGCTGCCGGGCAGATCTTCCAGACCGACACCGACAGCGAAGCGATCGTACAACTGGTCAGCTACCATCTGGCCCAAGGCGACAGCCCGGAGACCGCCACCGCCAAGACCTTGGCGCGCCTCGAAGGCGCCTTCGCCCTGGCTTTTCTGTTCGCCGGCCACCCCGATTTGCTGATCGCGGCGCGCCAGGGCAGTCCGCTCGCCATCGGTTATGGCGAGGGCGAAATGTATGTCGGCTCGGACGCGCTGGTGCTGGCGCCCCTGACCCGGCGGCTGTCCTATCTGCAGGACGGCGATTGGGCGGTGCTGCGCGCCGAGGGCGTACAGATCTACGACCGCGACAATCGCAAAACCGACCGCGAGATTCGTCTGACCTCGCAATCCGGCGCCCTGATCGGCAAGGACGGCCATCGCCACTTCATGCACAAGGAAATCTACGAACAGCCGCAGGTGATCGGCGACACCCTCAACACCATGCTCAACCCGGCGCTCGGCACGATCACCCTGCCCGACCTTCCCTTCGCACTGGACGCCGTCGAACAGGTCACCATCATCGGCTGCGGCACCTCCTATTATGCCGGACTGATCGCCAAATATTGGATCGAAAGTCTGGCCCGCGTCCCGGTCGAGGTCGATGTCGCCTCGGAATTCCGCTACCGGGCGCCGCCCATGCGGCGTGGCGGTGTGGCGTTGTTCATTTCGCAATCGGGCGAGACCGCCGATACCCTGGCGGCGCTGCGCTATGCGCGCCAGCAGCGGCAGCATATCGTTTCACTCGTCAATGTGCCGGAGAGCACCATCGCGCGCGACTCCGATCTCGCCTTGCAGACTTTTGCCGGTCCGGAAATCGGCGTCGCCTCGACCAAGGCTTTCACCACCCAACTGACCGTGCTGGCCTGTCTGGCGATCGCGATGGCGCGGAAAAAGGGTGCCATCGACGCCGCCACCGAGGCGACGCTGTGCCATGCCTTGTCCGAAGTGCCGGCGCGTGCCACCGAAATTCTGGCGCATGACCAACTGCTCCAGGCGATCGCCGACGAACTCGTACCGGCCCGCGACGTGCTCTATCTAGGGCGCGGCAGCAGCTATCCGATAGCCCTGGAAGGGGCGCTGAAACTCAAGGAAATCAGCTATATCCACGCCGAGGGCTACGCCGCCGGAGAGATGAAGCACGGGCCGATCGCGCTGATCGACGAATTGGTGCCGGTCATCGTCATCGCCCCCTCCGACGCGCTTTACGACAAGACGGCGTCGAACGTGCAGGAAGTGGCGGCGCGCGGCGGCCGGGTGATCTTCATTTCCGACGCACCGGGCGTCGACCGCTTGCCGATCAAGGCGATGACGCTGGCGCTGCCGCAGGTGCATCCCTTCGTCACGCCGATCCTCTATGCCATCCCTGTGCAGTTGCTGGCCTATCATGTCGCGGTGGCCAAGGGAACCGACGTTGATCAGCCACGCAATCTGGCAAAAAGCGTCACGGTGGAATGACTCTCCGCCGGTCCGATCCCGCCATGATTTCGGGATTGTGATAAGGGATTTCGGACGTCCGCGGGGCTTACAGACTGTCGACAGGCTTCACCGCCCGATCGCAAAAGCCGTTTCATTTCATGGTCTAACGATGGTGGCTCGATTATTGCTCTTATAACCTCGAAACTTGATTCAGTGGTTTTAGGAATAGTGCGATGCATAAGCCTTTACTCTCATCAATCGCTGGCGGAGCGCTCTTGCTGGTCGCCGGCGCAGCCTCGGCCAGCCCGATCACCGGCGTGATCACCTTCGATCAGTCGGTTGGCGAAATTCTACAACCGACCATTCTCGGCGTTCGCGGCACCAATCTGGCGGCGGCAACCGGACTGGATTTTGCCCTGACCGGCACCAGCGGCACCATGATGGTGACCGGCGCCAGCGACTCTCTTGCCCCCTTCAGCGGTCTAACCGGCACTATCAAAGACTTTACCTTCGCGCCCTCCATCGCCACCAACAGTCTCTACAGCGTCACCAATGGCGGTTCGACCCTGTCCTTCGACCTGACGACGATCTCGGTCTTGTACCAAAGTGCCAGCGCTCTGGTTCTTACCGGCACCGGGACCCTGTCGCTGACCGGGTATAGCGCCACGCCCGGCGATATCAATCTGGCGGTAACCAACACCGGCAATTTGAATTCGAACGAATTGCAATTCACTTATAGCGCCGGCAGCAGCGATCCGCCGCCGCCATCCCCGGTACCGGAACCGGCAAGCGCGGCGCTTCTCGGTGCTGGCCTGGTCGGCCTGGCGGGAATGCTTTGGCGCCGCCGCCGCCAGGACGGTTAGTCCGGGATTAGTTGCCCAGCAGGAACTCGATATCGTCGACGCCGATATCGAGTGCCTTGCCGCCTTCGCCACCGAACAGGCCGTCGGCCAGCGCCTGTTTGCGCGCCTTGAGTTCGGCCATCTTTCCCTCGATGCTGTCGAGCGCCAATAATTTGTGCACGAACACCGGCTTGTCCTGGCCGATGCGATGCGCGCGGTCGGTCGCTTGCGCTTCGACGGCCGGGTTCCACCACGGATCATAGTGTATCACGGTATCGGCCGCGGTCAGATTGAGACCGGTGCCGCCCGCCTTGAGACTGATCAGGAACAAGGGTGCGCGTCCGCTTTGGAAGGCTTCGACCGGGGCGCGGCGATCCTTGGTGTCGCCGGTCAGCAGCAAAAAAGGCAGCTTGGCGGCCAGAAGTTCGGTCTCGATCAGGGCCAACATGCTGGTGAATTGCGAAAACAGCAGAATGCGCCTTCCCTCATCGATCAATTCCGGCAGCATCTCCATCAAGCGGGTCAGCTTGGCAGAATCCGCTCTGGTCGCCAGTTGCGGCCGGCTGCCGAAGGCCTTCACTAAACGGGGATCACAGCAGGCCTGCCGCAGCTTCAGCAGGGCGTCGAGCAGCAGGATATGGCTGCGATTCAAGCCCTTGGCGGCGATTGCCTCGCGTATCTTCTTGTGCATGGATAGCCTGATCGCCTCATAGAGATCGCGCTGCACCGGCGACAAGGCGATATGTTCGGTGATTTCGGTTTTGTCAGGCAGGTCGGCGGCCACCGCCAGTTTGGTGCGTCGCAGCAGAAAGGGGCGCACGCGGCGTGCCAATGCAGCCTCGCGATGCCGATCACCCTGTTTCTCGATCGGCAGACGCCAGGATTTGGCAAAACCGCGCGCATCACCGAGAAATCCGGGTGAGACGAAATCGAACAGCGCCCAAAGCTCGCCGAGATGATTCTCGAGCGGCGTACCGGTCAAGGCCAGGCGGTGACGGGCGTCGAGACGACGCAATGACTGGGCCGCGGTGGTGGCCGGGTTTTTTACGTTCTGCGCTTCGTCGATGATCACCAGATGCCAGGCTTGCGCCGCCAGCACATCTCCGTCGCGTGCCAGCAAAGGGTAGGTGGTGAGAACGATATCGGCGGTCGCGATGCGCCCGAATCCTGCCGAGCGGGCCGCCCCATGCAATACCAGGACCTGCAGCGCAGGGGTGAAGGCGTCGAGTTCAGCCTGCCAGTTCGGCAGCACGCTGGTGGGTGCGACGATCAGCGACGGACGGTCGGCGCGGCCCGATGATTTTTCGATGGCGAGATGCGCCAGCGCCTGCACCGTCTTGCCCAATCCCATATCATCGGCCAGCACCCCACCGAGACCCACTTCGCGCAGCAGCTGCATCCAGGCCACGCCCATTTGCTGATAGGAGCGCAAGGTGCCGACGAACAAGTCCGGTACGCTGACCGGCGGAATGCCGGCGGCATCTTTCAGGCGCCGGCCCAGCGCGCGCAACTGCTCGCCCCCCCGCCATACCAGGCCGGCGGCGGCGGTCACCTCGGCAAACCCCGCCAGTTCGGCCGCATCCACCGCGGTAAACCGGATCGGCCCATCGCCCTGTGCGGCGGCATAGAGCCCCGCCAACGCTCGCAAAATGGGCCGCAAACGGGCGAAAGTCAGCGGCAGGATGCGGCCATCCTCCAGCCTGAGCCGCAGGCGTGTTTGGTCTTTGTCGTCATTGTCGAGAAAGTCTGCCAACCCCTCCGTCGGCACATCGCGCAGCAGGCGGAGCAAAGCGGGCAGAATGTCGACGCGCTGTCCATCCACCGCGACACCCAGATGCAGATCGAACCAATCGATGCCGCTGCCCTCGCTCAGCACCGCCTCGGGGTCACTTTCCGGCTGGGCCAGACGCAGCGGGAAGTCGTCCGCCGTTTCGACTTCCCAGCCGCGCGCGACCAGGCCGGGCAGGTCATCGACCAGAAAATCCACCCATTCCTGATCATGTTCTGCGCCGGTCCCGCCACCGGCAAAGGTCAAATCGCCAAAATGTGCGCTGGCCGGGTGCGGGGACCCGAAGTCGGTGCCGAGGGGGCGCAATCCGAGCGTGTCGATCAGCAGCCTGGCCTGACGCTCGGCCGGACGGTGGCGTACGACTTCGATCATGCGGTCGCCGCCGACGATCACGCTGACGGCGCGCGGGTCATGCGCTGGTATGACGATGTCCTCATAGCGAAAGGCCAGTCGGGCCAGCGGCCGATTCCCAGGTGACGACGCCCCACGCGGCCGGATCGCGCCGGTCGGCGGCGGCGATTCCTGGCGCAGCAGGATGAGGCGTGGCACTGGCGCACGGTCGATGCGGCGCGGCGGCAGCAAAGCCGGCGGCTGAAAAGCGCCGGGCTCGGCCAGCCCCGTGGCCAGACGCCGGCGCACGGCATCGATTTCGCCGGCCGCGATCGGCGGGGCCGCCAGCAGCAGGGCCGTCAGGCGCGGCTCCAGGGCGATTTCGAGCGGACCACACAGGCCGGTGACCGGATCGGCATACCAGGGCGGCGCCATCGGCAAGGCGATCGCGTCGCCGTCGGTCACCAGCTTCGGCCGCTGCCGTCCGTCGGCGGTGAGTGCCCAGCGTATCAAGCCCACCCGCGGCTCGCCCAAAGACAGCAGGACACCGGTGATACTGAGCCAATGGCAGCGGCCGGTGGCCAGCGCCATCGCCAGAATTTCCGCGCTTTCGCCGGATAAGGCGCGGCCATCCTCCGACCCGCGCGCCGGCAGTTTTGCCAGGTGTCTGAGCAGGGTGTGGTCCGACGGACGCAGATATCGCGGCGGCGACGGCGACCCGATCACGCCCTGCGGTTCGACCGCTGTCATCTTGCCGGAGAATTCTCCCGACTGCAGCACGCGCACCGAAATGGCGGTCAGCACCGGGCCCGGCACACCCTGCCAATCGGGCGGCATTGACAGAATATAGATCAGGCGCCGGCGCACGTCAGTGGGATAGTCTTCGCCGACATCCTGCGCTTCGCGCTCAACCCGCGCCAGCCAGGCTGCCACCTCGGGCGACAGCTCCGGCACTCTGTCCCTGGACGCGACCGCGCGGCGGATGCCCCCCTGACCGCCGGCCGCGACATGCAGCAACAAAGCGGCGACATGCTTGCAGTCGACGCGCATCGGACAGCTGCATTCCCCGCCGATCGACCAGCGGCCATTGTCGAGCCGCCGTGCCCGCGCCGACACCAGATAGGGGGCACGCGCGCTGCCTTGCACCTCGCCGTCGATGCGGGCGCCATTGTCGGCGACTTCCCGAACCCACACCCGTCCTTCACGCTGATAGCGGCGCGCCCGCTCGAACGCGGTGACGGAGAAGCTGCGGTGGATGTCCTCGATGGTGGGCGTCATTACAGTGGCACGTGCAACCTGTCCGACATTGCAGCATTGATCGTTCGTTGGTAGCGTGCGGCGGCCGATGGGGCAAGATTCTTTCCACCCGCCGCCAGGAAGCCTCTGTCCATGTCCGATTTCGATTATGATCTTTTTGTCCTCGGCGCCGGTTCCGGCGGCGTGCGGGCCAGTCGGCTGGCGGCGGCGGCCGGCGCCAAAGTGGCGATCGCCGAGGAGATGCGGGTCGGCGGCACCTGCGTGCTGCGCGGCTGCGTGCCGAAGAAGCTGCTGGTGATGGGCAGCCATTTCGCCCAGGATTTCGCCGACGCCGCCTTCTATGGATGGACTCTCGACGCGCCTGACTTCAATTGGCCGGCGCTGATCGCCGCCAAGGATGGCGAGCTGAACCGCCTGCACGGCCTCTATATGCAAATGCTGGAGAAATCCGGCGTCACTGTTGTCAACGGCCGCGCCCAGCTTACCGGCCCGCACCATGTCGCGGTCGGAACTCATGTTTTCAGCGCGCGGCACATTCTTCTGGCGGTCGGCGGCTGGCCCAGCCTACCCGCAATAGCCGGTATCGAACACGCCATCACCTCCAACGAAGCGCTCGAATTGCCGGCTTTGCCGCGCCGATTGGCGATCGTCGGCGGTGGCTATATCGCGGTCGAATTCGCCGGCATTTTCGCCGCGCTCGGCGTCACGGTCATCCAGATCCTGCGCGCCGACCAGGTTCTGCGCGGCTTCGACGCGGATGTCAGGGCACATCTCGGCGACGCCTTGGCCGAGCACGGGATCGATCTCAGGGTGAAGACGCAGGTGCTGGGAATCGACCGCCGGCCGGACGGGACAGTGCTGCTGGCGCTCGATCGGGGTGAACCCTTGGCGGTCGATCAGGTGTTGTTCGCCACCGGGCGCCACCCCAATACCGCGGCGCTGGGTCTGGAGAGTGCTGGGGTCGCGCTCAACGACAAGGGCGCCGTCATCGTCGACGCTTTTTCGCAAAGCAACGTCCCCTCCATCCATGCGATCGGCGACGTGACCGACCGCATGGCCTTGACCCCGGTGGCGATCGCCGAGGCGCATTGCCTGATCGATACCTTGTTCAAAGGCAACCGCCGGGCAATGGCCTATGAAAACGTGCCGTCAGCGATATTCAGCCAACCGCCGGTGGCCACGGTCGGCTTGAGCGAGACCGACGCCAGACAGCAGTTTGGTGATATCGACCTTTACTTTACCCGCTTTCGCAGCCTGCGCGACACCTTGACCGGGAGCAATGCGAAAACGCTCATGAAACTCGTGGTCAGGGCCGATGACCAACGCGTGGTCGGCGCCCACATGGTCGGCGCCGATGCCCCGGAAATCATCCAAGGCATCGCCATCGCGCTGACCTGTGGCGCCAGCAAGGCCGATTTCGACCGCACCATCGGCATTCACCCGACCGCCGCCGAGGAATTCGTGGCGATGCGGGAGAAGCGCGCTACCTGACCCGCCAGCGTTTGATCGAGGCGGGCCGCTTGCCGCGAGAGTCGCGCAAGGCCAGCCAACCCAGCAAACCGAACAGCAAAGGCGGCCCGAATATCACGGCGCCGCCCTCGAGCGCGCCGGCGATTTCACTGCGCTGGCCGGCGAGAATGGCGTGTTCCGTACACGCATAGCGCTGCCGCGGATCGTCGCTGGTGCAGTTTTTCATCCCGGCTGCCACGCCGGGGGCGCGAAAGCCGAACCGGCCGGAATCGCTTTGCAGAATTTCACGATTGATGGCAAACACCAGCCAGCCTGCGCAGGCCAACCAGCCCGCTTTTTGCAGCCAGGCGCGCATCGCCCTCTCCTTCATGACGGAACCCTTACCTTCTTCACGGTCGAAATCTTCGGCAACACTGGAATTCTTCACCACGGGCTTGTATATGCAAGATCCTGAGGGCAGCAAGAGGAAGATCATGGCGGAAAAATGGACGCCGGACAGTTGGCGCGGCAAGCCAATTCAACAGGCGCCGCGTTACCCGGATCCGGCCCGCCTTGCCGCGGTCGAGAGCCAATTGCGCGTCTACCCGCCGCTGGTCTTCGCCGGCGAGGCCAGGCGGCTGCAGAAACATCTGGCCAAGGCGGCGGAAGGCAAGGCGTTTTTGCTGCAAGGCGGCGATTGCGCCGAAAGTTTCGCCGAGTTCCACCCCAACACGATCCGCGACACCTTTCGCGTCATGCTGCAGATGGCGGTGGTGCTGACCTTTGGGGCAGCCTGCCCGGTGATCAAGGTCGGCCGACTGGCCGGCCAATTCGCCAAGCCGCGCAGCGCGCCGATGGAGGAAATTGACGGCGTCAGACTGCCGGCCTATCGCGGCGATATGATCAATGGCATGGAATTCACCCCAGAAGCCCGCCACCCCGACCCCGAACGGCTGGTGCGGGTCTATAATCAGTCGGCCTCGACCCTCAATCTGCTGCGCGCCTTCGCCCAGGGCGGCTATGCCGATTTGCACCAGGTGCATCGCTGGAATTTGGATTTCGTCGCCGGCAGTTCGGGGGCCCGCTATGCCGATCTGTGCGCACGGCTCGACGAGACCCTGGCCTTCATGGAAGCCTGCGGCGTCACTTCGGAAACCACCCCGCAAATCCGCGAGACCGATTTCTTCACCTCGCACGAAGCCCTGGTACTGCCGTACGAGCAGGCGCTGACCCGGGTCGATTCGACCAGCGGCGACTGGTATGACTGTTCGGCGCATATGCTGTGGGTTGGCGACCGCACCCGTCAGTTGGACGGTGCGCATGTCGAATTCCTGCGCGGCATCAGCAACCCGATCGGCTGCAAGGCCGGCCCCAGCTCCAATGCAGACGATCTGCTGCGCTTGATCGACCTGCTCAATCCGTCCAACCAGCCCGGCCGCCTGACGGTGATCACCCGCATGGGCGCCGATCTGGTCGACAGCAAACTGTCGCCGCTGTTGCGGGCAGTCAGACGCGAAGGCCGCCAAGTCGTGTGGGTGTGCGATCCGATGCATGGCAACACCATCAAGATGGGGGATTACAAGACCCGCTCGTTCGACCGCATCCTGGCCGAGGTAAAGGGATTCTTCGCCGCCCATCGCACCGAGGGCACCCACGCCGGCGGCGTGCATTTCGAAATGACCGGCCAGGACGTCACCGAATGCATCGGTGGCGCTCAGGCGATCACCGAAGCGCGGCTGGGCGATCGCTACCACACCCTTTGCGATCCCCGCCTGAACGCCACTCAGGCGCTGGAACTGGCCTTCCAGATCGCCGAGTTGCTCAAGCAGGAACGCGTCCAGACCCGGCGTTTGGCGGAGGCATCCTGACGGTCGCAAAACCGTCACAGTCCGGCTCTTTGCATTGGCTTGGGGGACAGCTATCCTCGCCCGCTGCCAAAGCGAGGGTGATGATGGTGCCCCTAATCCGCCTGCTTTCTGTCGCCCTGCTCTGGGCTATGCTGCCCGCCGCCGCCGCCACCTTGGCCGGCTGGAGCCAATATGGCGAGGTCGGCATCGAGGCCCGCATCGTCAGCGATGACGTCGTCTGTCCGGCCCTGCTGGCCGACGGCACCCACCTGCCGATGCGACAGCGCAGCACACCGAGCGACGCCTTCCCGGTCCGCGTCTGCGTCGCCGCCATCCCGCCCGGTACCAAGCGACTGAGCGCCGGCGGTCGCACTTTGCCGGTGCCGGTGGCACGGCCGCGCCATATCGTGCTGCTGGGCGATACCGGCTGCCGTCTGAAAGGCGACATCGTTCAGGCCTGCAATGACGAAAGCGCCTGGCCGTTCCGTCAGGTGGCCCTGCATGCCGCCGCCGAACATCCCGATCTGGTGATCCATGTCGGCGATTATCTGTACCGCGAATCGCCCTGCAAGCCGGATGACCGGCGCTGCGACGGCTCGCCGTGGGGCGACAATTGGCGAAGCTGGAACGCCGATTTCTTTTCGCCCGGCCGCGCCCTGTTGGGTCAGACGGTTTGGATCGCCGAGCGCGGCAATCACGAGGAGTGCCGGCGCGCCGGTATCGGCTGGAGCGCGCTCTTGGGCCGGTCTCCGCTCATCGCCGCCTGCACCCCCCATGAAGTGCCCCTGCTGATCGATCTGGGCGGCGTCCGACTGGCGATTCTCGACGACAGCGACGCCTCGGACAGCGAGGCGCGGCCGGCGGTGGTCGAACCGCTGCGAGGCGATATCGAGTTGGCCCTGGCGGCGCATGCCGACTGGCTGGTGACCCACCACCCCTGGCGCGGCGTCGCGCGACCGCCCAAGGAGCCCGGCGGCAAGGCAGTGCCGGGCGCCAATGCCAGCCTGCTGGCGGCGATCGCCGGCATCGACGAGTCCGGCCTGACTCTCACTCTGTCCGGCCATATCCATAATTTTCAGATCGAGAATTATGCGGTGCCCACACCGCCGCAATTGGTGGTGGGCGAAGGCGGCGACAATCTCGATAAGGATGTGCCGGCTGATCTTGGCGGGCTGGAAAGCGGCGGCAAGACCATTCTCGATGGCTGGTCGCTGCCGGGCTTCGGCTATGTGGTGGCCGACCGGGTCGGCGACGGCCGGAATTGGACCCTGACCGTGCACCGGGCCGACGGTGGGGTGTTGCGGCACTGCGCGCTTCAAGGCCGCCATCTGTCGTGCGACAAGGGGTAAAACAGGTTGTTACAGGTCAGCCAGCCATCCCTGCAGCGAGGCAAAGCGAACAATCTGGGCACGGGTTCGCAGCTGCAGTTTTTCCGCCGCCCGCATCTTGTAGGTTTCCACCGTCTTGACGCCGATGTCGAGCCGGACGCCGATCTCTTTCGAGGTAAAGCCTTGCGCCAACAGGCGCAGCACGTCGATCTCGCGCTCGCTCAGCGCCGCAATCGGCGGCAGCTGATCATGGGCGACCACCGCGGCTTTTTCGGCGATCGCCGGGTCGAGATAGCGGCCGCCGCCAGACACCGCGAAGATGGCGAACACCAGCTGCTCGGCCGCTGAGCGCTTGAGCAGATAGCCGTCGGCACCGGCGCGCAACACCTGGTGCAGATAAGCGTCGTCTTCGTGCACCGTTAGTGCCAGCAATTTGAGGGCCGGCCGCACCGTCTTCAGTTTGGCGATCAAGTGCAAGCCGTCCAGCCGCGGCATCGACAAATCGATGATCGCTACATCGGGGCAAAAGGCCAGAATATCGGTCCAGGCGGCGACGCCGTCGGCCGATACGCTAGCCACCGTCAGGCGGGGCTCCAATTCGATCAGCGCCTTGATCCCCATCAGCACGAAGGGATGGTCGTCCGCCAGCGAAACCCGGATCGGCACCGTCATCATCAGGCTGCTGCGCGTGCGGGTGCCGGCGCCAGTGGCACCCGTACGAATACCGTGGTGCCGCCTCCCGGTGCGGTCTCGAACCGCATTTCGCCGCCGACGATCTCGAGCCGTTCGCGGATGCCGAGCAGACCGAGATGGCGGCCGGGCGCGGTCTCCTTCGGCGGGTGGTCCATGCCGCGACCATCGTCCTCAACCACCAGAGTCAGCAATTCGGCGCGCCGGGTCAGGGTCAGGCTCACCGCACTGGCCTCGGCATGGCGGGCGATATTGGTCAACAGTTCGACCACGATTCGAAAAGCGGTGGTCTCGACCAAAGGCGGCAGCCGCGCTTCATCCAATCCGGTGAAACAGGTTTCCACGGACAGGGCGACCCGCTGCCGCCAGTCGCGCAGATAGGTCTGGATCGCCCCGGCCAGACCGAAATCGTCGAGCGCCGTGGGTCGCAGTTCAAGTGCGGCGCGATGCACGTCGCGGCTGATCTCGGCGATCATTGCTTTGAGATCGGCCGTGACCCTGGCGCGTTCGCTGCTGTCCTGGGTGCCTTCGAGTCGTTTCAGTACCAGGGACAGTCCGGTGATCGACTGGCCGACCCGGTCATGCAGGTCCCGCGCGATGCGCAGCCGCTCCTCCTCCTGCGCCGACTGCAGCCGCCCCTGCAAGGCGCGATGATCGGCCTCGGCGCGTTTTTGCTCGTCGATATCGATCAAGACTCCATAGGCGCCGATCTTGCGGCCTTGGCCGTCGATCAGCGGTCGGCCATAGAGCTGCAGCCACCGTTCGCCGCCGGTCCGACGGACACGGAACTCCCGTTCATAGGGGCAACCGGCGCGATAGGATTGCAAGGCGCTTTTGACCACCGCCTTGCCCTCCGGATGGAACAACAACGCCAACAACGGTCTCAGCGGCAAGGACGGCCGGCTGACCCCAAGCAGTTGCTGGCAGCGCTCGCAGCCCTGCAGACTGCCGTATTCGGCATTCCAGTGCCAGGTGCCGATGGCGGCCGCGTCGACTGCCAGCAGGCGCCATGCTTCCGACACCTGCAAGCGCCGCTCGGCACCATCGAGTTCCAGGCGCCGCCGCTCGGCGACGTCGGCCGCCACCAGACTGGCCAGAAGTACCGCCAGACCCAGCGCACCTCCGCCCAGCAGCAGCATCAGCCACCAGGCGTCGTTGACCGGCTTGTCGAGCAGCATTGCCGGGATTTCGTACTGCATAGTCCATGGTGCCTGCTTGACTTTGGACGCCAGCGTTATGGTCTGGTCTACCGACTTCTGTGCGCCGGCGCCGGCGTCGGCGGATTCGCCGAGCCGCAGCGGGCTGTTGGCGGTGCGCGCCACCACCTTGCCGGCCTGATCGAGCACCACGCCGCGCCAGTCGGCAGGCAGACCGGCGTCATCCAGCAATTTTTCGATCACTGCCGGATCAAGCGCCACCATCACCAGCAGCCGACGGTCGTTCTTGTCGCGGACCCGGACCGCGATCGCAATCGCCGGTCCATTGGCGATGACGCCGGCCGGCAACAGGCCGCCGATCATCGCGTTGTCGCGTCGTGTCTCCGACGGAATCTGGCGCGGATCGAGAGGCGGCAGTGTCTCTTTCAAGGGAAAGCGGAGATCGATCAGGCGGGTGCCGTTGTCCTGGACCAGGATGATATTGCGCCATTCCGGGTAGCGGGCCGGCATCAGCAGCAGATGTTGGTAAAGATGCGGATAGTCGCCGGCACTGACGCTGCGGAAGCCGCCCACGCCTTGCACCGCGGCGGCTTCGGCCGCGAGCAGGCTGTCGAGCCGGCTGGCGGCGCTGTCGATCCGCATCGAGGCCTGGATTTCGGCGGTGCGCCGCTGCTCGGTGCTGGCGCGATAGCCGAACAGCAGGCTGAGCAGCACCAGCGGCACTATCGCGGATAGACCAACGATCACGAAGGTACGCAGTCCGGAACGCCATGCCAGGCGGCCGGGGCGCGACCCATAACCAGCCGGCCAGCGGTTGGCGGCGAGCATCACCGTGTCGAGTTCCAAGGGTCGCGTCTCCCCACCAGGACTGCCGATTCGCCGGCGCATGGACCCCTCGACTTCTGTCGGCAACACCGCGCTTTGTCCAACGCTAAACTGTTACATTTTAGTGTCAGAGCCACGGCTCGACAGAGCGCCCCCTGCCGAACCGCGCTTTTCCACCTCAGTAATGCGCTTTCAAGGTGACCATCACACTGGTCGGCGCCTGGAAGTAGTAAAGGTCGGTGCTGGTGGCCGGATTGGAATTGAGCACACCGGCGGTGGCTTCGCTGATCTGGTTGACGGCGCGGGTACCGAGCAGATTGTCGACCGTGGCGGTCAATTCGCAATTGCCGAAGGCATAGCCCGCCGACATCGTCACATTGCTATAGGAAGGCAATGCATAGAAACTCAGATTGGCCGAATCGGAATATTGGCGGCCGATCACTTTGTCGATCAGCGAGAATTTCCAATTGTTCTGATCGTATAGAATGCCGCCGGCCAAGGTCCAGCGCGGTGCGTTCGGTTCCCAGGTGCCGTTGCCGGCTTTCGACGACATCAAGGCGCCGTTGGCGAACACCGACAAGCCGCGCAGGTCGAGACCACCCAGCCAGTCGAAAGCATAAGTGCCTTCGCCTTCGATGCCTTTGTAGGTGGCCGAGCCATTATTGACATAGCAGGTCAGACTGTGGTCGTAGCTGCAGGCTTGTGAAATGTAATTGTTGTTGATCGGGATGTAATAGATGTCGGCGTCGAAGGTAAAATTGTCGGCGTAGAACACGGTGCCGAGCTGGTAATTGGTGGTGGTCTGCGCCGCCGGGTAGATTGACGTCGGCGGGTTCTGTTCGAAAGCGGAAATGTCAGGTACATAGATGCCCTTGGCGAATTCGGCGTAGACGCTCCAGTTCTTGTCGAGCTTATAGTTGGCCTGGACGAACGGCAGAGTATCGCGGGTAACGAAGCTGGCGCGGAAATTCTGTCCCAGCGCGTTGTAGGGTGGGCAAGCCAGCGAGACGCCGCACAGCGAACCCTGGGCAATCGGCGCGTTCACAGTGTGGTCCCAATGGACGTATTTGACCCCCGGTGTCACCAGCAGATTGTCCAGCGGCCGGATGTCAATCTCCATGAACGGTTCGTACTGGGTCCAGCCGGAATATTCGTCGTCCTTGCCATAGCCGAGCGTGCCGTTGACTCCGGTGCCCTTCTTGACGCCGCAAACGGCGGCCGCCGCTACCGCACCGTTGAACGGATTGATGCCGTCGCCGGTGCACAGGTTGGAGTCGAAATAATATTTGTAGCGATGGGTGGATTGGGTCTCGAGCCAGGCGCCGACCCGCACTTCGCCGCTGACGGGGCCAATATTATAGTCCTTGGCCAGACGCAGCACGTCGCCATAGACCCGATAGGCATTGACCTTGTCATAGGCCAGCAGGCTGTTCGACAGCTTCTGGCCGTTGAGCAAAGTGATGGCGCCATTGTCGGCCGAGCTGTCGCCCTGGATCTGAGCCAGGGTCTGGGTCTGGCTGTTGGGGCTGAAAGTGTGGTTCCAATAGGCATAGGTATAAGACGTGTTCTGCAGCCTGATGTCGCCCGGCAAAGTACCGTTTTCCTTGATATATTCCATATCGGTCTGCTTGCTGGTCCAGTTGTAGTCGACAAAGGTCGGCAAGGTCGGATCGGTGTTCTGCAGCGAGAAATTCTTGCCATAGACCTGAACCTGGGCCGGCGTCAGACCGTTATTGTCGGACAGATGTTCGTCGAGATAGCTGAAATCGCTGAACAAGGTCACCGTCCAGGCAGGCGACAAGTCGGTTTCGACCTTCACCAGGGCGTTCTGAGTCGAGACGTTCTGCAAAGTGAGCGCGCCATCCGAACGCAGCCCTTGCAGATTGACGAGTACCCGGGACGTTACTGGACCCAGGGTGATGTCGCCGCTCTGAGCATTGGCAATGCCGACCATGGTGTCGAAGGTCCCGTAGCCGGCCGTGCCGGTCGCCTCGAAGTCGTGGCCCAGCGTCTGCGAGAACAGCTTGACCGTCCCTCCATAGGTTGCAGCACCGAGATTACCGGCATTGCCCGGACCGCGATCGACCACGGCGGAGCCGATGGTCGAGGCCGGGAAATAGGAAATATTGTGATGGGTCGGACCGTTGGTATCGCCGAACGGGATGTCGTCATATTGCTGGGCGAAACTGCCATCGGGCAGGCCGCGCAGCGTGTTTTTGGCGCCGCCGTCGGACAAACCGGGTCCGTTCGGATCGCCGCCGGTCATCGACGGCACGATCGACAATATGGTCACGTAATCGGCCTGCGGCGGCAGGAATTTCTGGATAAAGGAGCGGTTGATGATGGTCTGGGGTTCGGTGGTGTCGATCGACGCCTTGGCCGGCGCCAGATCGGTGTTGAACTTGGTGCCGGTGACGACGATGGTCTCGGTCGGGTCGTTATCGGCGCCGGCGCCAAGCGCCGCAGACGCCCCCATGGTCAGCGCTACAAGCGCGGCCCCCCGACGCAGTGAAGACCTCGTCCATGAACATGATAAATGTGACACGGCTACCCCCAATCTCTGTGTGACCCAGCATATCGCTGTCCGCTTTGGCACAGTCTATAAGGGATGTTCGCCCGCCTCAGCTAGTCGGGTTTTCCCTGACAATTGAACTTTCATCAATCTTTTGTACTTAATAGAAATGGTATTTATTTATTTTATTTGAATTTTTTATTACAGTTTGATGACTATTGGTGGGCGCGGGCAGCGGCGCCGGCCTCACCTCGCCACGGCCCGCACGATTGACAGGGGCCGGGGCTCCGCCTAGCGTGCGCCAGCTTTGCTTGATCGAGTCCGCCTCATGTCTCAGTCACTCAGGATCGCCCTGGCGCAAATCAACCCGACGGTCGGCGACATCGTCGGCAATCGCGACCGCATTCTGGCGGCGCGGGCGCGGGCGGCCGGTGCCGATTTGGTGATGTTTCCCGAACTCACTTTGTCGGGCTACCCGCCCGAGGATCTGGTGCTGAAGGACGCCTTCCTGGACAGGGTCAGGGAAGCGGCGCTGCACTTGGCCGAGTCCACCGGCGACGGCGGTCCGGCCCTGCTGGTGGGGGCGCCGTGGCGGACCGGCGGCATGCGCTACAATTCCGCCCTGCTGCTCGACCGCGGCCGGCTGCAGAGCGTGATCCACAAACATCATCTGCCCAATTACGGCGTCTTTGACGAGATGCGGGTATTCGGCGCCGGTCCGCTGCCGGAGGTAACGCCGTTCCGCCATCGTCGCCTCGGTATCATGATCTGCGAGGACATGTGGTTTCCCGACGTAGCGGGCACCTTGTCACGGCAAGGCGCCGAACTCCTGCTGGTGCCGAACGGTTCGCCGTTCGAAAGCGACAAGCTCGACACCCGTCGCCGCCATGCCGGCGCCAGGGTGGCGGAAACCGGGCTGCCGCTGATCTATCTCAACCAGATCGGCGGCCAGGACGAACTGGTGTTCGATGGCGCCTCGTTCGTGCTGAACGCGCAAGGCGCGCTGGTCGCGCAATTGCCGGCCTGGCGCGAGGAGGTCACACTCACGCATTGGCAGGGCGGCAGCCACGGATTGGTCTGCGCGCCCGCCGCGATTGCGGCGCCCGCCGAACCGCTTGCCGACATTTATCGGGCGATGATGTGCGGCCTCGGCGATTATGTCGAAAAGAACCGCTTTCCCGGTGTCTTGCTCGGTCTGTCGGGCGGGATCGATAGCGCCCTGTCGGCGGCGGTGGCGGTTGATGCGCTGGGCCCCGCGCGGGTGCACGCGGTGATGATGCCGTCACCCTATACGTCCGCCGACAGTCTGGAGGATGCCGACCATGTGGCGCAACTGCTCGGGATCCGGCTCGACAACATCGACATCGGACCGGCGATGAACGCCTTCGCGACCATGCTGGCGCCGTTGCTGGCCGGCACCCACCCCGACATCACCGAGGAAAACGTCCAGGCCCGCTGCCGTGGCCTGACCCTGATGGCACTGTCCAACAAATTCGGCGCCATGGTGCTGTCGACCGGCAACAAATCCGAAATGTCGGTCGGCTATGCCACGCTGTATGGCGACATGTGCGGCGGCTTCTCGGTGCTGAAGGATATCTACAAGACCACCGTCTTCGCGCTGGCGCGCTGGCGCAACCTCACCCTGCCGACCGGCGCGCTGGGTCCGCCGAGCCGAGTGATGCCGGACCGGGTGATCACCAAGCCGCCGACCGCGGAATTGCGCCCCAACCAGACCGACCAGGACAGCTTGCCGCCCTACGCGACGCTCGACGCGATTCTCGCCTGCCTGATCGAGCGGGAAATGGGACCTGCGGAGATCATTGCCCAGGGATTCGAGCCGGCCCAGGTAAGACAGGTCTTCCGTTTGCTCGACCGTGCCGAGTATAAACGGCGCCAGGCGCCACCCGGCGTCAAGATCACCAGCCGCGCCTTCGGGCGCGACCGCCGCTACCCCATTGTCAATGGCTTTACAGACAACGCCTAATGACCGTCACCGTCCGATTCGCCCCCAGCCCAACCGGCCGCCTGCATGTCGGCAATGCCCGCATCGCGCTGGTCAATTGGCTGTTCGCGCGGAAAGCCGGAGGGCGCTTCATTCTGCGCATCGACGATACCGACTTTGAGCGCAGCAAGCCCGAGCATGAGGCGGCAATCGAGACCGATTTGTGCTGGCTGGGGCTGGAGTGGGCGCAGAAAGCCAGTCAATCGGCACGGTCGGCGATTTATGACGACGCTGCCGAGCGACTGAAACAGTCCGGCCGGCTCTATCCAAGCTACGAGACGCCGGACGAACTGGCCTATAAGCGCAAGCGCCAGCTGGCCAGGGGCGCGCCGCCGGTCTATGACCGCGCCGCACTGGCCCTGACGTACGACGACCGCGCGCGGCTTGAGGCCGAAGGCCGCCGGCCGCATTGGCGCTTCAAGCTGGAGCACCGCATCGTCGCCTGGGACGATTTGGTGCGCGGGCCGTGCCATTATCACGCCGCCCATCTCAGCGACCCGGTGCTGTTGCGCGCCGATGGAACGCCGCTTTACACCCTGCCGTCGGTGGTCGATGACGCCGAGATGGCGGTCAGCCATGTGATCCGCGGCGAAGACCATGTCACCAACACCGCGGCGCAAATTCAGCTGTTCGAGGCGTTGGGTGCAACGCCGCCGCTGTTCGCCCATTTGCCGCTGCTGGTCGGCGGCGACGGCCAAGGCCTGTCGAAGCGCCTGGGTAGCCTGTCGCTCGGCGATCTGCGCGAGGATGGAGTCGAGGCGATGGCGATCAACAGCCTGTTGGCGCGCCTCGGCAGTTCCGAGGCGATCGGCCCGGCTGCCTCGCTCGAGGACTTGCTGGCCGGCTTTGACATCGGCCATTTCGGGCGCGCCACGCCACGCTTCGATCCGGCCGAACTCTGGCACCTCAATGCCCGCCTGCTGCAAAGCCTTCCCTATGCCAGTGTCGGGCCCCGTCTGGCGGCGCTCGGCATCGAGGCCGGCGAGGAATTCTGGCTGGCGGTGCGCGGCAATCTGCAGCGCCTGTCCGACGCCGCCGGCTGGTGGCAAATATGCCATGCCCGGGTGACCCCGGTGATCGAGGACGGCGACCTGCTGCGCCAGGCGCTGACGCTGCTGCCCGACGAACCCTGGAACGCCGAGACCTGGCGAGCCTGGACCAAGGCGTTGCAGGCGCAGTCGGACCGCCAGGGCCGCGCCCTGTTTCATCCGCTGCGCCTGGCCTTGACCGGGCGCGGCGATGGCCCCGAACTCAAGTCGCTGCTGCCGCTGATCGGCCGGGACCGCGTGCGGGCCCGGCTGCAGGGTGAAACGGCTTAGGATCGCAGCATGGCACTTTTCCTCACCAACACGATGACCCGCCGCAAGGAAGAATTTCAGCCGCAGGACCCGGATGACGTGGGCATGTATGTGTGCGGCCCCACCGTCTATGACCGCGCCCATATCGGCAATGCCAGGCCGGTGGTGGTGTTCGACTTGCTCTATCGGTTGCTCAAGCGGCTTTACCCCAAGGTCACCTATGTCCGCAACATCACCGACGTCGACGACAAGATCAATGCGCGCGCCAAACAGGCGGGCGAGCCGATCGGCGCGCTGACCGAGCGGACCATCCAACTCTATCATCAGGACATGGCCGCGCTCGGCGCCCTGACCCCGGATGTCGAACCGCGCGCCACCCAGCATATCGGGCCGATGCTGGCGATGATCCAAACCCTGCTAAGTCAGGGCCACGCCTATGAAGCCGAAGGCCATGTGCTGTTCAGCGTCGCCTCGATGCGCGATTACGGCGCCCTGTCGGGTCGCAGCCAGGAAGAATTGCTGGCCGGCGCCCGGGTCGAGGTGGCGCCCTACAAGCGCGACGCCGGCGATTTCGTGCTGTGGAAACCCTCCGACGTCGACCTGCCCGGCTGGGACAGCCCGTGGGGCCGCGGCCGTCCCGGCTGGCATATCGAATGCTCGGCGATGAGCCGGAAATATCTCGGCGACAGCTTCGACATCCATGGCGGCGGCCAGGATCTGGTATTTCCGCATCATGAGAATGAGCGGGCGCAAAGCGAGTGCGCCAACCGCCAACCCTTCGCGCGCATTTGGGTGCATAACGGCTATCTGCGGGTCGGCGGCGAGAAGATGTCGAAATCGGCAAACAATTTCTTCACGGTGCATGATCTGCTGCAGGACGCTCCGGGCGAAGCGATCCGCTTGGCCCTGATGGCCGCGCATTACCACCAGCCGCTCGATTGGAGCGCGGACGGGCTGAAACAGGCGCGCGCCACCCTGGATAGGCTCTATCTGGCCTTGCGCAAGGTGGAAGAGGTAGAGTTCGCCCCGCAAGAGGTACCAATCGAGGTGATGGCGGCGCTGGAGGACGACCTTAACACGCCGCTGGCGATCAGCCATTTGCATGAGCTGGCCGGTCAGCTCAACAAAGCCAGGACCACTGCCGACCAGGCGCGCCTGAAAGGCGCGCTGCTCGCGTCGGGTGCGCTGCTCGGCATTCTTGGCCAAACCCCGGAGAACTGGTTCCGCTGGACTCCGGCTGGCGGCGCGAGCCTGTCCGATCAGGAGATCAACCAACTGGTCACGGAGCGGCTCGAAGCGCGGCGCCGGCGTGATTTTACGGAGGCAGACCGGCTCAGGCGGCTGCTGACCGATTACGGCGTGCTGCTGGAAGACGGCGCCGGCGCCACCCAATGGCGGCGGAGCTGATCAGTCCGGGTCAAGTCGCGGTGCGTTCTTGCAACCGAACCCCTGTCACCATGGCGCCGTCAGGGTGCCGTTCTGATAGTCGCGGATCGCCTGTTCGATTTCCTCGCGGCTGTTCATCACGAACGGGCCGTGCTGCACCACCGGCTCGCCGAGCGGTTGCGCCGCCAGCAGCAGAAATTTGGCCGCGCCACCGACAGACCGCACAGTGACCTGATCGCCCGCCGACAGGATGCCGGCCTGATGCGCGCCCAAAAGGGAGTTGCCGATCATGACAGTTCCCTCATAGGGATAGAGGAAAGCGTTGTGACCGGACGGCAAGGACTGCGTGAATAGCCCACCGTCGGGCAGCACCACGTCGAGGAACAACGGGCGGGTGGTGACGCAGTCGACCGGCCCGTTGGTGGCAACGCTGTCGAAAGTCACCGTGCCGGCCACCACTTTGGCGGTGCCACCCCCCGGCAAATCGACCTTCGGAATAGAACCGGCTTGTATGTCGCGATAACCGGCCGGCTTCATTTTTTCCCGGGCCGGCAGATTGATCCACAGTTGAAAGCCGCGCATTCGACCGCTTTCCTGCTGCGGCATCTCGGAATGAATGATGCCGCGGCCGGCGGTCATCCATTGGGCGCCACCGCTTTTCAATTCGCCGACATTGCCGAGATGGTCTTGATGGCGCATGTGACCGTCCAGCATATAGGTGACGGTCTCGAAGCCGCGATGCGGGTGGGCCGGGAAGCCTTTGATGTAATCGCCGGCGTCCTCGGAACTGAAGCAGTCGAGCATCAGAAACGGATCGAGCCGCGTCATCGGGCCCTGGCCCAGACTGCGCAGCAGCGAAACCCCGGCGCCGTCCGACGCCGGGATTGCCGCGATCACCTTGTCGAGGATGCGAACCTCCATGGTGAACTCCCTCTCGTCAGGCCGCCAGCTTTTGCACATGCGCGCGGGCCTTTTCCAAGGCGGCCTGCTTCTGTGGTTCGCCCATCGCCAAACCCTCGGCGGTAACGAAGGTGATATCGCTCAGGCCGAGGAAGCTGAGGAATTCGCGCAAGTAAGGGATCTGGGTGTCGCGTGTGGTCCCGTCATAGAGACCGCCGCGGGTGGAGAACACCAGGATCTTCTTGCCGGTCAACAGCCCGACCGGGCCATTCTCGGTGTATTTGAATGTAACCCCGGCGCGGGCAAGATGATCGAAATAGGCCTTGAGATTGGACGAAATGCCGAAATTGTACATCGGCGCGCTGATCACCACCATATCGGCGGCGCGAATTTCGTCGATCAATTGGTCGGAAAAAGCGATGACCTGCTGCTGCGCCGCATCGCGCTGCTCGGCCGGCGTGAAGAAGGCGCCGACGCGGGTGCCGTCCAGATGCGGCACCGGGTCGATCGCCAGATCGCGCAGAGTCACGGTGGCGTCCGGATGCGACTTTTTCCAGGACTCGACATAGTGGCTGGCGAGCTGACTGGATTGGCCGCCGCCGGCAAAGACGCTGCTGTTGATTTGTAGCAAATGACTCATGGAAACCTCCGAATTTCGGTCGAAGCGGAGTTAACTATTTATTATTAAGATAAAAAAGAGCAATATTTTGTTTATTTCCATCGATTTTTTCGATAGGATCAGCGCGCTATGCTCCGAATAAGCCTGGAACAATGGCGTGCCTTGATCGCCGTGGTCGACCATGGCGGCTATGCGCAAGCCGCCGCTGCGCTCAATAAGAGCCAATCGGCAGTGACCTATGCGGTGCAACGAATCGAAGCGGGGCTCGGGGTCACGGCGTTCGACATCGTCGGCCGCAAGGCGGCATTGACGCCGACCGGTACCCTGCTCTATCGCCGCGCCCAGGCTTTGCTGCAGGAAGCCAAGGATCTCGAACGTGCGGCCCAGGCGCTGTCGGCCGGTTGGGAGGCGGAAATCACCTTGGTGGTGGAGATTCTGTTCCCCACCTGGCTGTTGTTCGAGTGCCTGGCGCTCTTCGGCCGGGAGAGCCCCGATACCCGCATCGAAGTCATCGAGTCGGTAATCGGCGGCACCTACGAGGCTCTGTTGCAGCGGCGTGCCAACCTCGCCATCGCGCCGATGGTGCCGCCCGGGTTCTTTGGCCAGCATCTGATGACCTTGCGCATCATCGCGGTCGCGCATCCGGATCACCCCCTGCATCATCTCGGCCGGCCCGCCGGCGTACGCGACCTCAAGCGGCATCGCCATTTGATCGTGCGCGACAGCGGCACCTCACGCGATCGGCGCGCACTGTCGGTCGAAGTCGAGCAGCGCTGGACGGTCAGCCAAATGGCCAGCTCGATCGAGGCGGCCAGTCACGGTTACGGCTTCGCCTGGCTGCCGGAGGAGCGCATCAAGAGCGAATTGGCGAACGGCACGCTGGCGCCGTTACCCCTCGCGCAAGGTGGTGAAAGGCCCGTCAATCTGTTCCTGATCCAGGCTGACACCGATTTTGCCGGACCTGGAACCCGGCGGCTGGCCGACATCATCCGAAGCCAGGTCAGCGAACAATGCCACCCCCGACGCTCTTAATATCAGTGACAGTGCATTCTATTGGAATAACGGTGACAGTGCATTCTATTGACAGAGATCCCCCGGCGATCCACAGTGGTGTATGGCTCGTCTGGCACGCCTTGTTGTTCCCGGCATTCCGCACCATGTGACGCAGCGTGGCAATGGTCGCGCGCAGACATTCTTCAGCGACGATGATTACCGGCTTTACCGGGATTTGTTGGCGGAAGGCTGTCGCGATGCCGATGTCGAGATCTGGGCCTGGGTCTTGATGCCAAACCATGTGCATTTGATCCTGACGCCGGCCGACCAGGACGGCTTGCGGCGCGCCTTAGCCCCCGTGCACCGTCGCTTTGCCGGCCACATTCACGCCAGAACCAAGCAGTCCGGCCATTTCTGGCAGGGCCGCTTTGGCGCCGTCGCCATGGACGAGGCGCATCTGGCCGCCGCAACGCGCTATATCGCGCTCAATCCGGTGCGCGCCCGCCTTGTCGATCGCCCCGAACAGTGGCGTTGGTCGAGCCTGCATGCCCATCTCGCCGCAAAAGATGACGGCGTTACCCTGCTGGAACCGGTGCTGTCGCGCTATCCGGACTTCGCCGAATTCATAGAGGCCACGCCCGATGCGGATGAATTTGACCGTTTGCGTAAAGCCGAAAGCATCGGTCGCCCGCTTGGCGACGCAAGCTTTATCGAGAGCCTCGAGGCGATGACCGGCCGCGTCCTCAAGACAGGCAAGCGCGGGCGATTGCCGGGAACCAGACTTGCGCCACGAGAATAAAGTGCACTGTCACCGTTTTATTTTACGCGCTTGAGGCGGTGGCGGGGTTCGGGCATTCTGCGTGACTTTCTTCGGGACCGGACAATGAGCGACAAGCGGGTCTATCTCTATGACAGCACGCTGCGCGACGGCGCGCAGACGCAGGGCGTCGATTTCAGCCCGGCCGACAAGGTGGCGATCGCCCGTGCGCTCGATGAACTCGGCATCGATTATATCGAGGGCGGCTGGCCGGGGGCAAATCCGACCGACGACGCCTTCTTCGCCGATGCCCCGCCGCTGGCGCGCGCCAAACTGACGGCGTTCGGCATGACGAGGCGGCCGGGCCGCTCCGCCTCCAACGACCCCGGTTTGCAGGCGCTGCTGGTGGCCTCGGCCAAGGCGGTCACGCTGGTCGGCAAGAGCTGGGATTTCCAGGTGCGGGTGGCGCTCGGCATCGAGCTCGACGAGAATCTGCGGATGATCGCGGAATCGCTGGCTTATGTGAAAGACCGCGTGCCGGAAGCGATTTTCGACGCCGAGCATTTCTTCGACGGCTATCGCGCCAACCCCGACTATGCGCTGGCCTGCGCGACCGCCGCCTATCGCGCCGGCGCGCGCTGGATCGTGCTGTGCGACACCAATGGCGGCACCCTGCCGGACGAGATCGAGGCCACCGTACGATCGGTTGCCGCATCGGTGCCGGGTGATCGTCTGGGGATCCATTGCCACAATGATTCCGACAATGCGGTGGCCAATTCGCTGGCGGCAGTGCGGGGGGGAGCGCGCCAGGTGCAGGGTACCCTGAACGGGTTGGGCGAACGCTGCGGCAATGCCAATCTGATCTCGATTCTGCCCAATCTGATGCTGAAAATGGGGTACCGGACCGGCGTGGCGGAAGCCGATATGGCCAGGCTTACGCCTTTGTCACGGCTGCTCGACGAGCGGCTGAATCGCGCCCCCAACCGCCATGCCGCCTATGTCGGTGAATCCGCCTTCGCCCACAAGGGCGGTTTGCATGTATCGGCGGTCGAGAAGGATCCGCGCTGCTATGAGCATGTGGCGCCCGAGCTGGTGGGAAATCGCCGCCATATCGTGGTGTCCGATCAGGCCGGCCGCTCCAATGTGCTGGCGCGCTTCCGCGACATCGGCCTGGCGGTCGATGCCGACGACCCCAAGGTCAGTCGCCTGATCGACGAGGTCAAGCAGCGCGAATATAACGGCTATGCCTATGACGGCGCCGAAGCCAGCTTCGAATTGCTGGCACGCCGCGCTCTGGCCAGGGTGCCGGACTATTTCCGCCTGCTCGGCTTTCGCGTTATCGACGAACGGCGCTGGGATGTCGGCAGCAACCTGCTGACCCTGTCGGAAGCGATCATCAAGGCGGAAATCAAGGGCGAGAGCATCATGACGGTGGCGGAAGGCAACGGCCCGGTCAGCGCGCTCGACGCCGCCTTGCGCAAGATGCTGACCCCCTTCTACCCGCAATTGGCCGATTTGCGGCTGGTCGATTACAAGGTGCGCATCCTGAACCCGCAAGCCGCCACCGACGCCCTGACCCGGGTGATGATCGAAAGCATGGATGGCCATGGCGAGCGCTGGTCGACGGTGGGCGTCTCGACCAATGTGATCGACGCGTCTTATGCCGCCTTGCATGACAGTATCACCTATAAGCTGCTGCGCGACGGCGCCTGATGTCGCCTGCGGTCATTCTGGTGCAGCCGCAATTGTCCGAGAATATCGGCACCACCGCGCGGGCCATGCTGAATTGCGGCCTGACCGAATTGCGGCTGGTAAAGCCTCGTGAAAATTGGCTGTCCGACAAGGCCATCGCCGCGTCATCGGGGGCGGACGCGGTGCTGAGGGGCGCCCGGCACTTCGCCAGCACCGAGGCCGCGATCGCCGATCTGCAGAGGGTCTACGCCACCACCGGCCGCAACCGCTTCATGGTAAAGCCGGTGATGACGCCCCGGCGGGCCGCGGCGGACATGCAGAGCCAAGGCGCTGCCGGCGTCGCCTGCGGCGTGCTGTTCGGCCCCGAACGCACCGGTCTCGAAAATGACGATGTGGCGCTCGCCGACATGGTCGTCACCGTGCCCTTGAACCCCGACTATAGCTCGCTCAATCTGGCGCAATCGGTGCTGATCATCGGCTATGAGTGGTACCAGGCCGGCGACCCGGCCGAACCTGTGGCGATGACCAAGGGTGCCGAACCGCCGGCCGGCAAAAAGGAACTGCTGGAGTTCTTCGAGCATCTCGAACGCGAACTCGATCGATGCGGTTTCTTCCGGGTGGCGGCGAAGCGTCCCGGCATGGTGCGCAACATCCGCAATTTGTTCGAGCGCGCCCAACTGACGCAGCAGGAAGTTCGCACCCTGCATGGTATCGTGCATGAACTGGTGACCTATCGGCAAAGCCAGGGGACGACAGACCGATGAAAAAACTGCTTGGATCCCTGTTGATCATGGCTTTGCAGCTCTGCGCCCTGCCGCTCGGGGCGCAGCAGCCCTTTCTCAGCGAGCCGCATTGGACCCTGATGCGCGATGAGTCGAGCGGCGTCGCGCCCTATGAGACGGTGCGGATCCTGGCCCGGCTGCATCGGGTTCCCGGGACACCGGAATTCGATCAGGCGGCCGAGGTGATCGCCAAGCGGGCGGTCGAATCGGGGCTGAGCGGGGTGAGCGCCGAGCAGTTTCCGATCGACGGCAAAATCGCTTATGGCCTGATGCGCTCGCATCTGGGCTGGACGGCAGGCGCGGCCAGCCTTTGGCAGATCGTCCCCGATCACCGTCTGTTGGCGGATGCGTCGAGCGAACCGATCCGGCTGGCCGATTACAGCCACAGCGCCGATCTGGAGGCGCCGCTGGTCGATGTCGGTACCGGCACGCAGGAGTCCGATTACGCCGGCAAGGATGTGAAGGGCAAGATCGTGCTGGCCGACGGCGTGCTGGCCATCGTGCAGCGCTTGGCGGTGATGACCCATGGCGCCGCCGGCATCGTCAGCGACATGCCGAACCAGACCACCGCCTGGTCGGGGCTGGATCCGTCGATTGTCCGCTGGGGCCACCTCGATGCCAGCCTGCCGGCCGGCTTCGCCTTCATGGTGTCGCGCGCCACGGCGCAGGGCTTGCGGGCACAGCTGAGCAGCGGACAGAGCCTGCGGCTGAGCGCCCATGTAGTGGCCGAAATCGGCCCCGGCCACTGGACAGTGGTGAGCGCCGTCATCCCGGGAAGCGACGCAACCGCCGGCGAGGTGGTGTTTTCCTGCCATCTCGACCACCAAAGGCCGGGCGCCAACGACAATGCCAGCGGCTGCGCCACGATTCTCGAATCCGGTCGCCTGCTGGCCCGCCTGATCGGTCAGGGGCGGCTGGCGCCGCCCAAACGGACCCTGCGTTTCATTTGGGGACCGGAAGTGGAAGGCACCATGGCCTATCTCAGCCGGCATGACGATGTGCGGCGCGCGCTCGCCGCCGATATCCATATGGATATGGTGGGCGGCGATCTGTTCAAGGACAAGGCGGTACTGCATGTGACCGAGACGCCCTGGTCGCTGCCCAGTTTCGTCACCGATCTCGGCGAGCAACTGGCCCAGGCGATCAAGCAGGGCGCCGCCCGCTATACCGAAGAGGGCGGCGACCCGGCCGCCGCCGTGCTGGAGGCGAGCGGCACCCGCAACGGGTTCTTCGTCGACCGTACCCCCTACGCCGAAGGCAGCGACCACGACGATTACGACTCTTCGACCATCGCCGTGCCGTCGCTTTACTTGCGCGACTGGCCGGACATCAACATCCATACCGACCACGACACGCTCGACCAGCTCGACGCCACCAAGCTGCGGCGCGTCGCCCTGCTGGGTGCCGCCGCCGGCTACAGCCTGGCCAATCTCGACGCGTCCCAGGCACCGATCCTGCTGCCCTGGTTGGCCGCCAAGGCTGAACAGCGTCTGGCGGCCAGCTTCGAGCGCGCGCAGACTCTGCTGGAGGGGACAGACCAGGCCGCGTGGTTTGAAGCACGCAACCTGATGCACCAGGCACTGCAGCGCGAACAGGCGGCGCTGGCGGCTTTCGGCCGCATCAGCGGCACCAGCCCGGCCGATCTGACGGGAGTGCAGCAGGGCGTAGCGCAGCAAGCGGCAGCCTTCACGCTTTGGCTCGACCGTCTGGCGCACGCCAAAGGCGCTGTCGGAGCGGAACCTGGCGCGCCTTGGGCGCAGGACCCGGCGGCGGCGGCAGTGCCCCAGCGCATCGGCGCGTTCGGTCCGCTGACCTATCAGAATGACGATGTGCTGCTCGATCGGCTGGGCCGCGCCCGCCTGGGCAAAATCACACTGCTCGATGGCGGCGGCAGCCGGTTGCTTCGGGTGCAGGATCAAGGGGCGCTCTATGCCTATGAAATCGTCAATTTCGTCGATGGCCGCCGCAGCGTCGGCGAGATTCGCGATGCCGTCGCTGCCGAGTTCGGGCCCATTCCGCTGGCGGTGGTGGCCGATTATCTGGCCGCCTGCGCCGAGGCCAAAGTGATCGCCTGGCGCTAGCCGGCTGCCGGTTGCGACGAAACAGTTTGACAAGGCGGCCGGGATTCCCATAATCCGCCGCCTATTCCCGAGAAAGTGGGACGGTAGCCAATCCGCGCCCCTCCCCGGCTTTGCCGGATAAGGACTATCGGGACAAAACATGGACCCATCAAGGAGATCCAATGAGCAAGCGCATCGAAGCGAAGTACAAGATCAATCGCCGCCTGGGCCTCAATCTGTGGGGCCGTTCCAAGAGCCCGCTCGGCAAGGGGCGCGAAAATCCGCCCGGCCAGCACGGCACGCGGCGCAAGAAGCCCTCCGATTTCGGCACCCAGCTGGCGGCCAAGCAGACTCTCAAAGGCTATTACGGCAATATCGGCGAAAAGCAGTTCCGCAAGCTCTATGACGAGGCGGTGCGCCGCCGCGGCGACACTTCGGAAAATTTGATCGAACTGCTGGAGCGCAGGCTCGACGCGGTGATTTATCGCCTGAAATTCGCCCCCACCCCGTTTGCCGCCCGCCAGATCGTCAATCACGGTCATGTCCGGGTCAATGGCAAGCGGGTCAATATTTCGTCCTACCAGATCAAGGACAGCGACGTCATTTCCATCAAGGAAAAGTCGAAAGACATGGCGCTGATCCTGGAAGCCGCCCAATCATCCGAGCGCGACGTGCCGGACTATCTGCAGGTTGACCACAAGGAAATGAAGGGCAGCTTCGTGCGCGCTCCGAAACTGTCCGACGTGCCATATCCGGTGCAGATGGAACCCAATCTGGTGATCGAGTTCTACTCGCGGTAGATTTGATTTGGGTAACTTTACGCCGACCGATTGGACGGAGTGTCTTTATTAGGGCGCACGTTCGGGATGATTGCGCTCTTGCGAAATTGTCACGAGCGGGCGCACAAGAGAGCGAGAGAGAGTCTCTTGCATCGCCGTAAGGCGATCCACAGCCTAAATACACAGATCGGCTTCGGGAAATATTCGCCTGGCGGCGAAACGAGAGCCCGCTCTTGTGCTCTTGGTTGCGCCCCTGCAGTTACGCGGCTCGCAAGGGCGAAAGTAACTACCGGGGCGCCTAACAATATTCGCTTCTACCGACTTCGCCTTCAGGCGGCGACGCCCTTGTCTTTCAGCACCGTCTGCAATTCGCCGCTGGCGGCCATTTCGCGGATAATGTCGCAGCCGCCGATGAACTCACCCTTGACGTAAAGCTGCGGGATGGTCGGCCAATTGGCATATTGCTTGATGCCTTCGCGGATCGAGGGATCGACCAGCACATCGATGCCTTTGAATTTGACACCGAGATCGCCCAGGATCTTGGAAACCGCCGCCGAAAAGCCGCATTGCGGGAACATCGGCGTCCCCTTCATATAGAGCACCACAGGATTTTCGCTGAGCTCCTGCTCGATACGCTCGAATACGGGGTTGGCTGTCATCGGTGTGGCTCCAAAAAAAATCGCGTGTCTCGGCATATAGCCATGGCGGCTGCAGAAATCAACTGGTGGCAGTGCGGCGCGGCAGCGGCAGGGAATAGATCAGCAGGCCGAGCCAGATCAGCAGCAGTGCGGAAAACTGAGCGCCGCCAAGCGGTTCGCCCAGCAGAGTCACCGCGCACAGCAGTTGCAGGATCGGATTGATATATTGCACCATGCCGAAATCGGCGAGCGACAGCCGACGCGCCGCGAAGCTGTAGAGCACCAACGGCACGGCGGTGACCGCCCCGCTCGCCACCAGGAGCGTCCGCGTCATACCATTGCCGCCCAGCAGGGCACCGCCCTCGGGCAACAAGAGCAGGTAGGCGATCGCCAGCGGTGCCATCAGCAAGGTTTCGACCGACACTCCCACCAGCGCATCGACCACCAGCTGCTTGCGGACGAAGCCATAAAGCCCGAAGGTGATCGGCAAGGCCACCAGCACCCAAGGCAGACGGCCGCGATCCAGCGCCAGTATCAGCACCGCCAGCAGCAGCAGTCCGACCGCCGCCATCTGCCGCCTTGTCAAACGCTCGCGCAGCAGCACCACGCCCAGCGCCAAGGTGACCAACGGCATGGCGAAATAGGCCAGGCCGGCATCGACCGCCTGATGGCGCGTCACCGCCCAAATATAGCAGCCCCAATTGGCGGTGACGCACAGGCTCGATGCCGCCAACCCCCACAATAGGCGCGGGCTGTTCAGGGTCCGCACCATTTCGGCCAGGCGGCCGGCAGCGACCAGCACGGTCAGACATAGCAGCATGCTCCACAGCACGCGGTGGCACAGCACCTCGAGCGGCGACAGCAACGCCAATGCGTGAAAATAGAGCGGGAACAGGCCCCAGATCGCCGACGCCAGGGTCGCCGCCAGAAAACCAAGGCGGCGAATGCGCGGCTCGGGGCTGGTCAGGCTTCCGCCGGAACCGCGGTCTGCAGCGCGAGCGCGTGCAACTGACCACCCATCCGCCCTTGCAGCGCCTGATAGACCATCTGATGCTGTTGCACCCGGCTCTTGCCGCGGAATTGCCCGGAAACCACGATGGCCGCATAGTGGTCGCCATCGCCGCGCAAATCGTCGATGGTGACGACGGCGTCCGGCAGGGCAGCCTTGATCAGGGCCGAAATCTCGGCAGCGTGCATGGCCATAGGATTATCCTCAACCGTTAACAAAATTGGCGGGCTCTGCCATGAAGCCAGGCAGCCAAGCCTCGTGGCACTGGCTCATCTCTGCCACCGAGATGCCGCCGACGCCTTGCAATGTCAAGCTTTCCCCGCCCGTGTTGCCGATCACCCGCGCCGCGACATCGGCGCGCTGGGCGGCAGCCAACAATGCGGCAAGGTCACCCTCGGTCGCCGTCACGACATAACGTCCCTGATCTTCGCCGAACCACCAGCCATGCGCGGCGACCAGATGCGGCGGCTCGAGGGTGGCGCCAATGCCGGACGCCATCGCCATTTCGGCGACCGCCACCAAGAGACCCCCATCCGACACGTCATGGACCGCCGTGACGCGCGCCGCCGCAATCATCGCGCGTACAAATTCGCCCTCGCGCTTTTCTCGGTGCAGCGCTACCGGCGGCGGCGCGCCATCCTCGCGGCCGCACAACTCTCGCAAATAGAGCGAAGAACCGAGCCAGCCGCGCGTTTCACCCAGCATGACGATCGCCTGCAACGGCGCCTTGAACGCCATCGTTGCCATCAGATCGAGGTCCTCGATCAGCCCGACCGCGCCGATCGCCGGCGTCGGCAGGATCGCCTTGCCTTCGGTCTCGTTGTAGAGCGAGACATTGCCGGACACCACCGGGAAGTCGAGCGCTCTGCAGGCTTCCGCCATGCCCTGGATCGCCTCGACGATCTGCCCCATGATGTCGGGCTTCTCCGGATTGCCGAAATTGAGATTGTCGGTCAATGCCAGCGGTTTTGCCCCCACTGCCGACAGATTGCGATAGGCCTCTGCCACCGCCTGACGCCCTCCCTCATGGGGATCCGCCAGGCAATAGCGTGGCGTGCAGTCGGTGGTGAGCGCCAGTCCGCGCCGGCTGCCATGAATGCGCACCACCGCGGCATCGCCGCCCGGTCGCTGCACGGTGTCAGCCATCACCATGTGGTCGTAGCGTTCCCAGATCCAGCGTCGGCTGGCCAGGTCGGGGCAGGCCAACAGGGTCATGAGCGCGTCGATCGGCTCGAATACCGGCACCTGCGCCAAATCGAGCACCGGCCGCTTGACGCAGGGCAGCCAGGGTCGGTCATATTCCGGGCTGGCTTTGGCTAAAGGGTCGATCGGCAAATCGGCCACCACTTGGCCATGGCGCCGCAATGTCATACGGCCTTGGTCGGTCAGATGGCCAATGATCGCGAAATCCAGCTCCCATTTGTCGAAAATGGCCTGGGCCTGCGGTTCGGAACCGGGCTTCAAGACCATCAGCATGCGTTCCTGGCTTTCCGACAGCATGATCTCATAGGCGGTCATGCCTTCTTCCCGCATCGGCACCAGATCCAGATCCATCTCGATGCCAAGTCCGCCCTTAGACGCCATTTCGAAGGAGGAAGAGGTCAGACCGGCCGCCCCCATATCCTGGATGGCGACGATGCATTCGGTGGCCATCAGTTCCAGACAGGCTTCGATCAGCAGCTTTTCGGTGAAGGGATCGCCGACCTGCACGGTGGGGCGCTTTTCCTCGGAATCGGAGGAAAATTCGGCCGACGCCATGGTGGCGCCATGAATGCCGTCACGGCCGGTCTTGGAGCCGACATAGACCACCGGATTTCCGACCCCGGCAGCGGCAGAATAGAAAATGCGGTCGGACGCCGCCAAGCCGACTGCCATGGCGTTGACCAGGATATTGCCGTTATAGGACGTGTGGAAATTGGTTTCGCCGCCGACCGTCGGCACGCCCACGCAATTGCCATAACCGCCGATGCCGGCGACCACGCCCTCCACCAGGAGGCGGGTTCGCGGATGGTCGGGGTCGCCGAAGCGCAAAGCGTTCATGATGGCAATCGGTCGAGCTCCCATCGTGAAGACATCGCGCAGGATGCCGCCGACGCCGGTGGCGGCACCCTGATATGGTTCTATGTAGCTGGGGTGATTGTGACTTTCCATTTTGAAGACCGCGGCCAAACCCTTCCCGATATCGATCACACCGGCATTCTCGCCGGGCCCGCAGATCACCCAAGGCGCCGAGGTCGGCAGGGTCCTGAGCCACTTCTTCGAACTTTTGTAGGAACAATGCTCGGACCACATCACCGAAAAAATGCCGAGTTCGGTCGGATTGGGCGGGCGTCCCATGATCGCCAGCACTTGTTCATATTCCGCCGCGGAAAGTCCATGCGCTCGGATCGTCGCCGGGTCGGGTGCGGTCACGACAGCGCCTCCACCAGGCCGTCGAACAGCGGGCGGCCGCCTTCGCCGCCCAAACGCGGATCGGCCAGGCGTTCAGGGTGCGGCATCAAACCCAGCACGCGGCGGCCGGAATCAAAGATGCCGGCAATATGATGGCAAGAACCGTTGGGATTGGCGGACGGTGTAGCCACCCCGTCAGGCGCGACATAGCGGAAAGCGATCAGGCCTTCGCCTTCCAACCGTTCGAGCGTGCCCAAACCGGCAAAATAATTGCCGTCGCCATGCGCCACCGGAATGCGGATCACACTGTCTTTTCT
>Ga0302320_10001850_pt1 | contig 50545 bp, 40 predicted proteins | sample Bog_T0_3_FD_202130 | JGI IMG/M metagenome (GOLD analysis project Ga0302320, IMG submission 202130) | Peat permafrost microbial communities from Stordalen Mire near Abisko, Sweden - Bog_T0_3 | ecosystem: Environmental > Terrestrial > Soil > Wetlands > Peat | place: Sweden: Abisko, Stordalen Mire... | reverse complement strand
CGTTGTCCGCGCCGTGATTGCGGTAGTGGAACAGGCTGATATTCCAGCGGCTGCCGACGGCCTGAAGAAAGCGCAGCAGCGACCCCGGCCGCTCGGGAAACTCGAAGCGATACAGCATCTCGTCATGGCCATGATCCGCGCCGTTGCGCGCCTGGCCGCCGATCATGTAGCGCACGTGCAGCTTTGCGATCTCATTGCCGCTCATGTCGGTGACGTTGTAGCCGGCGGCACGCAACTGAGCCACGAGCGCCACGCGTTCCTCGTGCCCATGCGTCAGGCCCACTCCTATCAGGATATGCGCGCGCGCACCGGCCTGGCCCCGATAGTTGAACTCGGTGATATTGCGCTGCTCGAGCGTCTGGCAGAATTTCAGAAAACTACCCGGCTGTTCCGCTATCTCGACCGCCAGCAGCGCCTCACGCTCGGCACCGATGTCGGCGCGCTCTGCCACGTATCGCAGCCGATCGAAGTTCAGGTTGGCGCCGCTATTGACGGCAATCACGCGCTGATCGCGCCAGCCCCGGCGGCCGCAGATGTGCTTGATGCCGGCGACCGCGAGCGCGCCGGCGGGCTCGGAGATCGAGCGCGTGTCCTCGAAGATGTCCTGGATCGCCGCGCAGATCTCATCCGTGCTCACCAGCACCACTTCGTCGACGAATCGCCTGGCGAGAGCAAAGGTCTCCTCGCCGACGCGGCGCACGGCGACGCCATCGGCGAACAGTCCGACGCGATCGAGCGTGACGCGCTTGCCCGCCTGCAGTGAGTCGTGCATCGCCGCGGAGTCCTCGGGTTCCACGCCGATGATCTTGACCCGCGGATAGAGCTGCTTGATGTAGACGGCAATGCCGGCGATCAGGCCGCCGCCGCCGATCGGGACGAAAACGGCGTCCAGTTCCCCGGCTGTCTGCCGCACGATCTCCAGACCGACGGTGCCCTGGCCGGCGATCACATCGACATCATCGAAGGGATGGACGAACACCATGTGCCGCTCGCGCGTGATCGCCAGCGCGTGTTCATACGCGGCATCGTAACCGTCCCCATGCAGAACGATTTCGGCGCCGAGCTCGGCGACCGCGCGAATCTTGATCTCGGGCGTGGTGCGCGGCATCACCACCAGCGCCGAAATACCGCGGTGGCGCGCCGCGAGCGCGACCCCCTGGGCATGATTGCCGGCCGAGGCACAGATCACCCCGCGCGCGGCGATGGCCGGCGACAGGTGCACGATCTTGTTGTACGCACCCCGCAGCTTGAAGGAGAACACCGGCTGCAGGTCTTCACGCTTGAAGAGAATGCGGTTGCCGAGCCGCTGCGACAGGCGCGGCGCAGGTTCGAGTGGCGACTCTATTGCAACGTCGTAGACGCGCGCCTTGAGAATGCGCTGCAGGTACTCTTCGGTCATCGGCTCTGTGACTTTCGGCGTATCGCTGGTGGCTGCAGATTACGCTCAAGCTTAAGCGATTATCGACGATGCGCGCGAGGCACCTTAAAAGGCTGCGCTCCGACCGGCGAGGTCAGGCCGGTGCCTTGCTGACGCTGAATCGAAACTCGGTCTTGCCGAGCATCACCAGGTCGCCGTCCTTGAGCGTCCGCCGGCTGATCCGCTGACCGTTCACGTAGGTGCCGTTGGTGCTGTTGAGATCCTCGATGACCGTCTTGCCGCCGGCCCGCAGCGCCACGGCATGGTGTCGGCTGATAAATTCCGCATCGATCGGCACGTCGTTGTCGGGCGTGCGCCCGATGGTCGTGCGCTTGCCGAGCAGGTGCACGATCCCGGTCGCACCGTCCGAGCGCGTCAAAAGATGTGCCTGATCGTCGGCGCCCAGCTGTTCGAGATTCTGCTGAATACTACCGAGCATCGCGACACTGCTGGCAGCCTCGGCCTCGACGCGTTCGATCAGCGCGTTGCGCTGCGCGAGCGAATCTCGCACCGCGCCGAACTGTACCCGCAGCTCCTGCAGACTCTCGGCTTGTTTGGCAGTCTCGGCTTCGAGCGTGGCGATACGCTCAGCGGCCGCGGCCGCATCTGCTTGGGCCTGCCGGCGGGCTGCCTCAGCGGCGGCGCCGAGCTCATCGCGAGCGTGCTCGAGTTCGGCGCTGCGTAGCTGCTGCGTCTGCAGCGAGGTCGTGAGTTCAGCCTCGGTGGCCTGTGCCTCCGCCTGCAGGGCGGCAAGTCTCTCGGCCCGCTGCCGGGTCTCGCTTTCCAGGGCCTCGATGCGCGCACTCGCTTCGGCGGCGGCGGCAGCGGCCTGCTCACGGGCGGCGCTGGCGGCAGCGGCCGCTTCATTGCGCGCCGCTTCGATTTCGGTGTTGCGCCGCTGCTCGGTACTCAATTCCGTATTCAGCGCCTGCTCGCGCGCTTCGCTCTGGGTCCGCAACTCGCGCAGGTTCAGTTCCTGCAGGCGCATATCGGCTTCCAGCGCCACGATGCGGTCGCGTGCGGTCGCGGCGGCCGCCGCGCTCTCGCTGCGCGCTTTCTCGAGTTCGGTGTTGCGCTGCTTCTGGCCCGCAAGGTCGGCGGTCAGGGACTGTTCGTGCACCTGGCTCTGTGCGCGCACTTCGCGCAGCTGGCGCGCCTGGGTCTCGATCTCGGCCTCGAGCGCGACGATGCGATCGCGTGCGGCGGCCGCGGCGGCGGCGGTTTCGTTGCGTGCACGTTCGAGTTCGGTATTGCGTTGCTGCTGTGCGCCCACGTCCGCCGACAGCGATTGCTCGCGCTGCTGGCTCTGTGCACGCAGCTCGCGCAGGCTCTGCTCCTGGGATCGCGTCTCGGCCTCCAGAGCCGCGATACGCTGACGGGCGCTGGTGTTGGCAGCTTCGGCCCGGGTACGCGCCGCATCGAGCTCGCGCGCGCGTGCTTCCTGCACGCGTACTGCGGCCTGCAATTCTTCCGCACGCGCATCGGCGGCGCGCCTGCCCACGGTGCCTTCGTGCTCCAGCGCCGCGATCCGTGCTTCCCGCTCTGCAACCGCGCTGTCGTACAGCTGCCGCCGGCCTTCCAGGCTCTGCAGCGCTTCTCGATAGCGTTCACCGCGCTCGCGCCATTGGACCAGGTCGGTCTCGGCGGCCTGAACGCGTTGTGTGAGAGCGGCGCGTTCGCTCTTTAGTGACTGCAGGTCGGAGGACTGGGACTTATTTTGCGCCCGCAGGGTTTCACCGTCGGTGCGCGCTTTGGTCAGATGCTCGTCCAGTGCCGAGCGCTGCGCCTCGAGGGCCGCCAGTTGCGAGTCGAAGTGCGTCTGGCGCTGGCCCAGCTCGCTATCGAACTGCTGCTGTCGCGCGACCAGATCGTTGCCGAGTTGATGCGCGCGCGCTTCGAGCTCGGCGATACGCCGGTCGCGCAGGCCGACCTCGCGCTCGTATACCGACAATTCCTCGCTCTTGCGGTTGAGCAGCTGCTCGAGCTCGCGCAGATTGCCGCTGAGGCTGTCGATATCGCGCTCGAGCTTGCTTCGGCTTTCACTGACGGAGGCGAGATCCGAACGCAGCGCGCCGATCTCCGCTTCGATCGGATTCGACTCGCGCACCTTCGATTCACGCGAGCGCTTTTGGGTGCCCAGCGTGGGCAGGTCCTGCGTATTGGAACTGTCGCTCGATGGCGAGGGCGCCAGCCAGGCGTCCGTCGACGACAGCGGGTCGGCCAGCACCACGCCCGTCGCGGACAGTTGCGGCAGTTCAGCGGTCTCCTCCAGATCGGTGGTGGAGGGCGAGACGCTGGTTTTGGTATTCGTGGCCAAATCGATTTCCTTCAAGGCTGACAGCGATCAGGCGAGTCCGAGGAACTCGCGCAACTGCGCCGCTTGCCGTTCAAGTTCGGCGCCGCCGTGAGTACGCTCATCGACCGACCTGAGGTCGATCACCAGCGTGGCGTGGCGCAGTGCCCGCGCCTCGGCGCGCACGGCTTCGGTGTCGGGTGAAAGCACCACGCGCCCGACCTGCGCGGGACGTTGTTGCAGCAGAGCCGCGGCGATCGCGACGCCGCTATCATGCGCCAGCAGATCGACGTGGCGTACGTGCATCGAATCGAGAAAGTCTCCGAGCGCCTCGGCCATTGCCGCGGTGCCGAGCGGCTCCGGGCCGCCGTCGGACTCACCGCACCCGGGAAGATCCGGCGCATACACCGAACGGTCGCGTCCGAGCGGCTGTAGCAACGGCGCAAAGAAGCGGCCTGAGCCCGGACTGCCGGGCACGCACAGCAGCGTGGTCGCTTCATCGAAGCCGCCGCCGGCTGGTATGGCATATCGCATATGCAACTGGCCGTAGCGGCAATCGAAGTAGGCGCGACGCAGGCGCGGCTCAGTCTGCAGAAAACTGGTAGCGCGGCGGGCTTTGGTCATGTACGTAAGACACCCCGTTTTGAGGCGCCGGCAGCGTCTGCCGGGCACGGCACGTGGATAAACACCACGATTATTCCTTAACCTTGCGCTCCGCCCTGCGACCCACTACCCAAAAAGGAGGGTCGGATCTGCAGATGACATAACACGATCGGTGCACAATCAGGAATAGTTGCAGCGCAGCATGGCGCGGGGCCGTGGCTTGCTCCCCCTGAGGGTGCCGCTATATTGCCCCAATGCCGTCCAAGCCGCGCTCCGAGGAGCGCTCAACGCCCGCAGCGTACCGCACCTACGCGGAAGGTCCCGTTACGCTGCAATCGCACATTTTGCAGCAGGAAGCGCTGGAGCCGGCAGCCGACAGCTCCTTTTCGTGGATCCTCTCGGCGCTGTCGATTTCGGCCAAGATCATCGCCGCACGTGTCCGACGCGCCCGTCTCGATGACGATCCGGCCGGCGCCGGCGCCCATGGTCCGGGCGATGCGCATCGCAAGCTCGATGTCATGGCCAACGATGTGCTCATGCGCACGATCGGCGGCCGTGACGGGGTCGCCATCATCGCCTCCGAGGAAAATGCGGAGCCGGTGCTGCTGCGCACAAGCAGCCGCGGCGAGCATCAGTATTGCATCCTGTTCGACCCGCTCGACGGCTCTTCCAATCTCGATGTCTGCGGCGGCGTCGGTACCATCTTCAGCATCCTCGAGCACGACCGCGCGTTGCGGCCGGAGGATTCGCTGCTGCAGCCAGGTGCGCACCAGGTTGCAGCCGGCTACGTACTCTATGGTTCATCGACCGTTTTCGTGCTGACGATCGGTTCGGGCGTGGACATGTTCGTGCTCGATCCGTCGATTGGCGCGTTCGTGCGCGTGGCTGAAAAACTGCGAATTCCGGATACCGGCAAGAACTACTCGGTCAACGAAGGCCACCGCCGCAGCTTCCCCACGGGATTCCAGCGCTATCTGGACTGGGCCCAGGCACACGACTACACCGGCCGGTACGTGGGCGCGATGGTCGCCGATATGCATCGGATTCTTCTCAAGGGCGGCGTATTCCTCTACCCGCCCACCGCCAAGTCACCACAGGGAAAGTTACGGCTCATGTATGAAGCCAATCCGATCGCGATGGTGATCGAACAAGCTGGCGGCGCGGCCTTTGCCGGTCCCGATGTTCCCATCCTTTCCATTGTCCCTAAGGACATCCATCAGCGCACACCGGTCATCCTGGGGAGCGCAGCAGAGGTCGAGCACGTGCTGCGCCATCTGCGTCGCGGTTAGAACATCCCGGACGGGTCGACCTCGCCGGCAGGAGCATCCTGCGTGCGTGCCGCGATGAAATCACCGGTGATCATGGCATCGTAGCCCAGTCCGGGTCCCACCATGGGATAGACACCGGCATCGGGGTCGATGATGACCTCGAGGAAAGCCGGGCCCTTGAAGTTCAGGAATTCCTCGATCACCGCGGCCACATCCTGCTTGCGATCAAGCCGCCTTGCCCACTGGAAGCCATCGGCGGTGGCGGCGCGCACGAAATTCTTTTTGTGCAGTGACTTATCGCTGCCCGACAGGCGGCCCTTGAAAAACAGCTTCTGCCACTGCTTGACCATGCCGTCGCCGAAGTTGTTGAGCACGATGACCTTGATCGGCAGATCGTAGGTCGTAACGGTCTCGAGCTCGCCGATGTTCATGCGAATACTCGCATCGCCATCGAAATCGATGACCAGCCGGCCCGGCTGCGCGATCTGCGCGCCGATCGCCGCCGGCAATCCGAATCCCATGGTGCCCATGCTGCCCGAGGTCAGCCACAGCCGTGGCTCGCGAAAGTCGAACATCTGCGCGGCCCACATCTGGTGCTGTCCGACACCGGTGCTGATGATCGCCTCGCCGCGCGTGTGACGATTGATTTCCTCGACCACGTAGTGCGGTTGAACCAGTTCGCTGTTGCGATCGTAGTTCATGGCGTGCGCGCGCCTGAGTTCATCCAGCTGCCGCTGCCAGGGCCGGGTATCCGGCAGTCCCGACACGCGCGCGCCGTAGGTGGTCAGCGCGCGCAAGGCCTCGGGCAGCAAGCCGACGTGATTCCACTGCGAATGCTTGACCTTGTTGATCTCGGCCTGATCGACGTCCAGATGCGCGATGCGGCGCGCGTTGCGCGCGAACTTGCGCGGATCACCCGCGACGCGATCATCGAAGCGCGCACCGACCGCGATCAGGAAATCGCAGTCCTCGACCGCGTAATTGGCAAATGCCGCGCCGTGCATGCCGAGCATGCGCATCGACAGCGGATGCGTGGTGTCGATGGCGCCGATGCCCATGAGCGTCGTCACCACGGGTATGCCGAAGGTCGTGGCGAACTCGGCCAGTGCTCCGGCCGCGCCGCCATTGATGACGCCGCCGCCCGCGTACAGCAGCGGCCGCTGCGACTGCGACAGCAGTTCGAAGAACGCGGCCGATTCCTTGTCGCCGAGAACGCTGGACGTCAGGTCGTGCTGCCGTTGCCGATAGCCCGGAATGGCGAGGGTGCCTTCCCCACGGAACACGCCGATGGCGGTCTGGACGTCCTTCGGAATATCCACCACCACGGGGCCGGGGCGGCCCGTGCGAGCGATCTCGAACGCCGTGCGCATGGTGGCTTCCAGGCGTGTCGGGTCGGTGACCAGGAAGACATGCTTGGCGAGCGAGCCCATCATCGAGGCGACGGGCGCCTCCTGGAAGGCGTCGGTACCGATCGATGCGGTGGCCACCTGGCCGCAGATCACGACGATGGGCACCGAATCGGCCATGCAGTCGCGCACGGGTGTCACGGTGTTGGTGGCACCGGGCCCGGAAGTCACCATGCAGACCCCGACTCGCCCGCTGGCGCGCGCGTAGCCGGCAGCCATGAAGCCCGCGCCCTGCTCGTTGGCCGGGACGATCAGCGCGACCTGGCGTGCGCCGGCGCGCTTCTGCTCTTCGTTGAATGTGAAGATCGCATCATAGGTGGGCAGAATGGCCCCGCCGCTGTAGCCGAAAATCGCGTCGGTGCCCTCGTCGGCGATGACCTGAACAATGGTCTGCGCACCGGAAATCGCCTTACCGGCGAGCGGATGCGCACCGGGCTGCAGAACTTTCGCCGTGTCGATCATCGCTCGATTATGGCCGACGCGGCCCGCAATTGGCTATTCTGAGGCCATGCGGCACATCATCGCTATCCTGCTCCAGAACGAGGCCGGCGCGCTCACGCGCGTGGCGGCCATGTTTTCCAGTCGCGGCTACAACATCGAGTCGCTGGCAGTTGCCACGACCGACGACCCGACGGTCTCGCGCCTGACGCTCGTCACCAGCGGCTCGGAAGGCGTCATCCTGCAGATCGTCAATCAGCTCAAAAAGCTGGTCGACGTCGTCAGTGCCGAGGACATGACGCGCGGCGAACACATCGAGCGCGAACTGGTGCTCATCAAGCTGCGGCTTGATGCCGCGCGTCGCGACACGGTGCGTGGCTACGTCATTCGCACCGGCGGCCGCGTGCTGGACCCTTCCACCGAATGTTTCATCGTCGAGCTGCTGGGCAGCGAAGCGGAGATCAACGGCTTCATGCGCAATCTCGCAACCCAGGCCGAGCTGGTGGAAGTCGTGCGCAGCGGCGCGTTGGGTATCAGCCGCGAGCTGCGTGCGCTGCGGCTGGTCGAATAGCGCGGCGGCGAGCAGCCTGTCTAATCCACCGCGCCGGGAATCAGCACCGAGGCGCCGACCGTGCGGCGCGTTTCCAGATCCCGATGCGATTGCGCGGCATCCTGCAGTGCGTAGCGCTGGCCTATGGACACCCGCAGCTTGCCGCTCTTCACGAGCGCGAACAGAGCGCGCGCGGCCGTCTCGAGTTCCTCGTGCCGCGCGATGTAATCGAACAGCGATGGGCGCGTCAGGAACAGCGAGCCGCGGCGGGTGAGCTCCAGCGGCGCGACTGCGGGCACCGGCCCCGAGGCGTTGCCGAAGCTCACCATCATGCCGCGCGGGCGCAGGCTGTCGAGCGATTCGATGAAGGTGTCTTTGCCCACCGAGTCATAAACGACGTCGGCCATCTTGCCGCGCGTGTAGCCGCGTACCGAGGCGACGATCTCATCGCGTCCGGCCACGAAGACCTGGTGGCAACCCTGTCGGCGTGCGATCGCCGCCTTCGCCTCGCTGCCGACAATGCCCATGACGCGCGCGCCAAGCCGGCGCGCCCACTGCGTCAGCAAGGAGCCGACACCGCCGGCCGCGGCGTGTACCAGCACGTAGTCGCCGGCACGAACGCGATAGGTGCGACGAAGCAGGTATTCGGCCGTCAGGCCCTTGAGCATGATCGCGGCGGCCTGCTCATCGCTGATGGCGGCGGGCAATTTGACCAGCCGGTCGGCCGGAAAATTGCGCAGCTCCGAATAGGATCCGCTGGCGCCGTGAACGTAGGCGACGCGCTGCCCGATTTTCAGGGAGCGCACGCCGCGGCCGAGCGCCACCACGACACCGGCCGCTTCGCGTCCGGGAATCTGCGGCAGCGGCCGTGGATAAAGCCCGCTGCGATCATAGACATCGATGAAATTGACACCGATCGCCGTGTGCCGGATCTGCACCTCGCCGCGTGCCGGTGGTGAAAGCTCCTGGCGCTCCCACTTCAGAACCTCGGCTCCGCCGTGCTCGTGAATGACGATGGCGTTGAAGGAAACCGCAGCCATACGCGGCCCTTTAGAGTGCGGCGTTGTCGGTTTCGCCGGTTCGGATCCGGACCACGCGGTTGATGTCGGTGATGAATATCTTGCCGTCGCCGACCTTCCCGGTCTTGGCGGCCTTGAGCACGGCCTCCACCACCTGATCGACCAGGTCGGTGCGCACGGCGACCTCGACACGCGTTTTGGGCACGAAGTCCACGACGTATTCCGCGCCCCGATACAGCTCGGTGTGCCCACGTTGCCGGCCGAACCCCTTGACCTCGGTGACGGTCATTCCCGAAACGCCGATTTCCGACAATGCCGCGCGCACATCATCGAGCTTGAAGGGTTTGATAATTGCCGTAACCAGTTTCATGCGAGAACTTTCGCCTCCGTTCTTGTTAGGCCGGCCGCCTCCCCGTTCCGACAGGGTGCACCTTTCGTGCCACGGCTGGACCTTCCAATAGCGCCTTTCCGCTACCCGTCGCCGATAGCGCGACGATACCCTAGCACCAATTCAGAGCAAAAGACGACTCAGGCGCTCGTTTATAACGCGACCGCAATCACCGCAACACTACCAGCAAATCCTTGGCATCCACCGTCATTCCCGGCTGCACGAGCACCTCGGTTACCTCGCCGTCGATCTCGGCGCGCACCGCGGCCTCCATCTTCATCGCCTCCAGCGTGGTGACGACATCACCTCGCGTCACCTTCTGGCCGGGTGCCACCTTGACGGTCGTGACGGTGCCGGGCATGGGCGCGCCGATGTGCCGCGGATTGCCCGCATCGACCTTGCGGGCCGGCGGCCGCTTCGGCTTCTGGCTGCGGTCGATGACCCGCACCGAACGAGGCTGGCCATTGAGCTCGAAGAATACCGTGCGCGTGCCGTCCTCGTGCGGCTCGCTCTGCGTGACATAGCGCACGATGAGCGTCTTGCCGCGCTCGAGATCGACACTGATTTCCTGTCCGGGCTCCATGCCGTAGAAGAACACCGGCGTGGGCAGGATCGCGACATCGCTGAAACGGCGACGGTCGGCGGCATACTCGGTGAACACGGCCGGATACATCAGATAGGAGGCGAATTGCTGATCGGTCACCGTGCGGGCCGAACGGGCATCGGCCTCGATGCGCAACTGCGCCAGGTCGGCAGGCGGCATCTCCACACCCGCGCGGTGCTTGCGCGGTTCGGCACCCTTGAGGATCTTGCGCTGCAGGGCTTGCGGGAACCCGCCATGCGGCTGGCCGACATCGCCATGAAACAGCCGCACCACGGATTCGGGGAATGCGATCTCGGTGTCGGGATCGAGCACCGCCGCGCGGCTCAGTCCACCGGTCACCATCAGCAGCGCCATGTCGCCGACGACCTTGGAGGTCGGCGTCACCTTGATGACATCGCCAAACATGTCGTTGACGTCGGCGTAGGCTCGCGCGACTTCCGGCCAGCGTGTGTCGTCGATGCCCAGCGCGCGCGCCTGTTCGCGCAGATTCGTGTACTGCCCGCCCGGCATGCCGTGCACATACACTTCCGAGGCGCCGGCGCGATTGTCGCTTTCGAACGCCGCATATTGTTTTCGCACCTGGCCCCAGTAATGCGAGATCGTGCGGATGTGCTCGCCATCGAGGCCCGGATCGCGCCGACCGAAGCGCAGCGCCTCGACGATCGAGCCGAGATTGGGTTGCGAGGTCAGGCCGCTCATCGAATCCATGGCCGCGTCGACCGCGTCCGCGCCGGCGGCGATCGCCGCGAACACACTGGCCGCCGCGATGCCGCTGGTGTCATGCGTGTGAAAGTGCACCGGCAGATCGGTCTCTTCCCTGAGTGCCTTGACCAGATCGTAGGCCGCCCGCGGCTGGCACAGGCCGGCCATATCCTTGATGCCCAGAATGTGGGTGCCGGCGGCCTTCAGTTCGCGCGCCAGCTTGAGGTAGTAATCGAGCGTGTACTTGCGCTCGTGCGGGCTGCTTAAGTTTCCGCTATAGCAGATCGCCGCCTCGCACAGCTTGCCGCTCTCGAGCACCGCATCGATGGCCACCCGCATGTTCTCGACCCAGTTGAGAGAGTCGAATACGCGGAATATGTCGATACCGGCCGCCGCCGACTGCTGCACGAAGTAGCGCACGACATTGTCGGGATAGTTGGTGTATCCGACCGCATTGGCCGAGCGCAACAGCATCTGCAGCAGCAGATTCGGCATCGCCTCGCGCAGCGCCGCCAGGCGCTCCCAGGGATCCTCCTTCAGAAACCGCATCGCGACGTCGAAGGTGGCACCGCCCCAGCATTCGACCGAGAACAGGTCCGGCAACAGCGCGGCGTAGGCCGGCGCGATCGCCGCCATGTCGATGGTTCGCAGGCGTGTCGCGAGCAGTGACTGGTGGGCATCACGCATGGTGGTATCGGTCAGCAGCACACGCTCCTGTTCGCGTAACCACTGCGCGAAACCTGCCGGTCCCAATTGATCGAACCGCTGCTTGGTCCCGGGCGGCAGACGGTCGGGCACGCGCACACCGGGGGGCAGCCGCGGTGGCCGCGCCGTCGCCAGACGCTCCGGCCGCGCCCGGCCGGCGACTTCCGGATTGCCATTGACGACCGTCTCAGCCAGAAAACTCAAGATGCGCGTGGCGCGATCGCGCCGTCGCGGCATCGCGAAAAGCTCCGGCGTCTCATCGATGAAACGCGTCGTGTACTGTCCCTGCGCGAAGCGCGGGTGCGTGATGATCTGATCCAGAAAGCGCAGATTCGTCGCGACGCCGCGAATGCGGAACTCCCATAGCGCACGGTGCATGCGCGCGATGGTTTCCTCCGGCGTCGCCGCCCAGGTGGTCACTTTCACCAGCAGCGAATCGTATGAGCGGGTGATCAGCGCGCCGGCATAGGCGGTGCCGGCGTCCAGCCGCACACCGAAACCCGCCGGGCTGCGGTACGCCGTCATGCGCCCGTAGTCGGGCACGAAATTGTTGAAGGGATCCTCGGTCGTCACCCGGCACTGCAGCGCATGCGACATCAGCCGCATCTGCGCCTGCGCCGGCACGCCGCTGGCAGGATCGCCGATGCGTGCGCCATCTGCGATGCGAATCTGCGCTTTGACCAGATCGATTCCCGTCGCGCATTCGGTAACGGTGTGCTCGACCTGGATGCGCGGATTGACTTCGATGAAGTAAAACGTGCCGCTGTCGGCGTCCTGCAGAAACTCCACCGTGCCGGCATTGCAATAGTTCGCCGCGCGGCCGATCTTGAGTCCCGCTTCGCAAAGCGCCTCCCGCTGTTCATCGCTGAGGAATACCGCGGGGGCGCGTTCCACGACTTTTTGATTGCGCCGCTGCACCGTGCAGTCGCGCTCGAACAGGTGCACGAGATTGCCGTGGCTATCGCCGAGGATCTGCACTTCGAGGTGGCGCGCGCGGCGTACGAGCTTTTCGAGATAAACCTCGTCATTGCCGAAGGCCGCCTTGGCCTCGCGCCGCGCCACCGGCAGCAACTCGGCCAGCTGCGCATCGCTGTCGATGATGCGCATGCCGCGCCCGCCGCCGCCCCAGCTGGCCTTCAGCATGACCGGATAGCCCACGATCTGCGCCAGCCGCGCGCATTCGGCCGGATCCGCCGGCAGCGGTGGCGTGGCGGGCATCACGGCGACGCCGGCCGATGCTGCGAGATTGCGCGCCGCCACCTTGTTGCCCAGAACGCGCATGGTGTCCGGGCTGGGGCCGACGAAAATCAGGCCGGCAGCCGCGCAGCCCTCGGCAAAGTCGGGGTTTTCGGCCAGGAAGCCGTAGCCGGGATGGACGGCATCGGCGTGCGCCTCGCGTGCCACGCGCAGGATGTCCGGAATATCGAGGTAGGCCTCGATGGCCCCCTTGCCCTCGCCGACCAGATAGGCCTCATCGGCCTTGGTGCGATGCAGGCCGAAGCGGTCCTCCTGCGAATAGATCGCGATCGTCTCGACATCGAGCTCATTGGCCGCGCGCATGACGCGGATGGCGATCTCGCCGCGATTGGCGATCAGCAGCCGCCGAATCTTCTGGAGCACGCTCGCGACCTTAGCCTCAAGGAATGTCGATCGATTCTAGTGGAGCGGCTCGATTCTAGTCGGCCAGGTATGCGGCCAGATAGTCCTCGAAGCTGCCGCGGCGCGCTGCCTCGATGGCCGCGAATGCCTGCCGTGACTCCTCCACTTCCGCCTCAAATTCGTGCATGCGGGCCGGCGCCGGCGGGGGCGCCTGCAGGGAATACGCCTTGTGCTCGCGCGAAACCCGTAGTGCCAGATCCTGGAAACTCTGTCCGCGCTCGCGCATTTCGCGCAATAGCCGCGCCGAGGGCGTGCGCTCGACATCCTCGACCTTGAGCACCTGGTCGCGCAGCGACGCCAGATAGGGGCGCTGCGGATGGCTGCTATCGAGCAGCTCGCACACCCCCTGCATCGAATCGAGCAACTCGGTGCACCAGTCGTGCATCGGCACTTGCCGCCCGTTGCGCTCGAGCAGCAACCCCGGCTCGCGGCCGCGCCGCGCTACCGCCAGGTGATTGCGCTCGATGGACTCCTCCTCACCGCTGTCGATCGGGGGACTCTCCTTCAGCATCAGTACGATCAGCAGGGCTTCGAGAAAGCACAGCTTGCGCGGGTTTACTCCCACGCAATCGAAGGCGCTGTTGTCCAGGGCGCGCACTTCGACGTACTCGACGCCGGCCCGCGCCAGCGCCTGAGTGGTGCGCTCACCGGCGCGCGGCGCGCGCTTGGGCCGGATATAGCTGTAGTACTCGTTCTCGATCTGCAGCACGTTGCTCGACAGCTGCTGGTAGTCATCGTCACGCCGTACGCCCAGCGCTGCGAACGGTTCGTGCGGCGCCCGGATCGCGTAGCGCAGATCGCGTAAATACTCCTCGAGGCTGTTGACGGAGACCGAGACTGCGGCCTGATTACGGTTGCGATAGCCGATATCGCTCATGCGCAGCGAGGTCGCATAGGGGCCGATCAGCGTATCGGACCCCAAGGCTGTAAGACCCGAATCGCTTCGACCCTGCAGGAACGAACGGCACAGCGCCGGGGATACGCCGAACAGGTACGACACGATCCAGCCGTGGCGGCGATAGTTGCGCAGCAGCTCGAAGTAGCTGGCGCTGCGGAATAGCTGGCCGGTATCGCGGTTCTGGCTCAAGTCCGCATACAGCGGCCAGAAAGCCACCGGCAGTGAGTAATTGAAATGCACGCCCGAGATGGCCTGCATCATGCCGCCATAGCGCACCTTGAGTCCGTGCCGGTAGATGTACTTCACCCGGCCCTGGTGCGATGAACCGTAGCGTGCGATCGGAACCTCATCGTCGTTGCGAATCTCGCACGGCATGGAGGTGGCCCAGAGCAGTTCCTCGCCCAGGTGGCGATAGACGAACTGATGCAGGTCGCGCAGGTAGTCGACCAGTGACTCGTTGTCGGGAAAGGTCGGCGTGACCAGCTCGGTCAGCGCCTCGGAGTAGTCGGTGGTAATGTGCGGATGGGTCAGCGCCGATCCGAGGCCCGCGGGGTGGGGCGTCTGCGCGATACGACCTTCCGGCGTCACGCGCAGCGACTCGCGCTCCAGGCCGCGGCTGCCGCGTGCGAGCAATTGCTGCTCGCGGCTGTTGCTGATGGCAGCAAGCCGTCGCTCGAAAACGCGATCGACCCCAGAAGCGCTCATCCTTCCTCCACCTGTTCCTGCAGGCGTGGCATCCTATCAGCCTCGTTGCGAAATAATGAACGCGGCTCGCTGGAGGCGCACATGCTGATCGGGACTACAACTTCGCGCGTCGCCATCCTGGGTGGGGTGCGCACGCCATTCGCTCGTTCCCACACTGCCTATACCGGAACCGACAACCAGGAGCTGCTGACCGCGGCGCTGCGGGCACTGGTGGATCGATACCGGTTGCAGGGCCAGCGCCTTGGCGATGTGATCGCCGGGGCCGTCATCAAGCACCCCAAGGACTTCAACCTGACGCGCGAGTCGCTGCTCTCGACCGGCCTGGACCCCGAGACACCCGGCCTGGACGTGCAGCGCGCCTGCGGTACCAGCCTGGAGGCGGCCATTCTGATCGCCAACAAGATCGCCCTGGGCCAGATCGAGGTCGGCATCGCCGGCGGGGTCGACGACCTGAGCGATCCGCCGGTGGTCTACCCCAAGTCCTATCAGCGCCGGCTGCTCGAGAGCTTCCGCGGCCGCAGCTTTGGACAGCGCATCAAGCCCTGGCTTGGCATCAAGCGCGCCGATCTGAAGCCGGTGCTTCCGGCCGTGGTGGAGCCACGCACCGGCCTGTCGATGGGCCAGAGCTGCGAACTCATGGTGAAGACCTGGAAAGTCACGCGCGAACAGCAGGACCAGCTCGCCCATGAGAGTCACGCCAAGGCCTCGGCGGCCTGGCGCGCGGGCTTCTACGACGACCTGGTGGTGCCTTTCCGCGATCTGAAGACCGATAACAACATCCGTGCCGACGCCTCGCTGGATCGGCTGGCGAAGCTCAAGCCGGTGTTCGACCTGAGCGGCGGGGGCAGTCTCACGGCCGGCAACAGCACGCCGCTGACCGATGGTGCCGCTGCCCTGCTGCTGTCCTCGGAGCGCTGGGCGGCGGAGCACCGTCTGCCGGTGCTCGCCTGGCTGCGCGCCGGCAAGACCTGGGCGGTGGACTTTGCCAGCGGCAAGGAAGGATTGCTCATGGCGCCGGCCTACGCGGTCGCCGAAATCCTGCGGGACACGCAGCTCTCGCTGCAGGACTTCGATTACTACGAGATTCACGAGGCCTTCGCGGCCGTGCCGTTGTGCCTGCTGCGGGCCTGGGAATCGGCCGAATACTGCCGCGATCGGCTGCGACAGGAAGGCGCGCTGGGTTCGATCGATACCTCGAAGATGAACGTCAAGGGCGGCAGCGTTGCCATCGGGCACCCGTTCGCGGCCACCGGCGCGCGCATCATCGCCACGCTGGCGAAACTGCTCGCGGACGATGCCTCGGCGCGCTTGGGGTTGGCTTCGGCCTGTACCGCCGGTGGCATGGGAGTGACGGCCATCCTGGAGCGTGCGTGAGCCAACGTGAAACGCTGATGGCCCGCGACGGTCATACGTTCGGCACTTATATCGCCAGGCCGGCCGGCAAGCCGCGCGGCGGCGTGGTCATCGTGCAGGAGATCTTTGGGCTGACTCCTCACATCTGCCACGTGACGGACGACTGGGCGCAGCAGGGGTACCTGTCGGTGGCGCCTGCACTGTTCGATCGTGTCGCACGCGACATCGTGCTGGGCTACTCCCCGCCCGAGGTCGAAAAAGGTCGCGGCTACCGCCTGCAGATTCCGACCGCAAAGGCAGTGCTGGACATCGCCGCGGCGGCAGCGTTCTGCCGCCACGCTGGCAAGGTGGCCGTCATCGGGTTCTGCTGGGGCGGACGGCTGGCCTGGGCAGCAGCCGCGGAGGTGCCGCTCGGCGCCGCGGTCTGCTACTACGGCGGCGGCATCCCCGAGGAGCTGCCGAAAACTCCGCGATGTCCGACGCTGCTGCACTTCGGAGAAAACGATCACTCCATTCCGCTCAGCGACATCGAACACCTCAAACAGGCGTATCCCGCGGGCGTTTATGAGCTCTACCCGGCCGGCCATGCCTTCAGCAACGATGATCGACCCAAAAACTACGATGCGGCCTCGGCGGCGCTGGCGCGCGAACGCACCGGCGTGTTCCTGGCATCGCACATCGGCTGACAGCGCAAGGCATCCATGGCGAGCGCGACAGCCGCCGTCCTGATCGTCAACACGGGCACGCCGGAAGCGGCGAGCAGCGCCGCGGTCTATCGCTACCTGCGCCGATTCCTTTCCGATCCACGCGTCATCGAATTGCCGCGGGCGCTGTGGCTGCCCCTGCTCTATGGCCTGGTACTGCCGCTGCGCTCGCCGCGTAGCGCGCGCAAGTACCGGGAGATATGGCGCGATGAAGGATCGCCGCTGCTGTTCCACAACTCGCGGCTTTGTTCCGCGCTGGCGCGCGACTTTAGCGCTGCGCGCGGCGCCTGCCACGTCGAGCAGGCATTTCTCTACTCGCCGCCGTTCGTGCCCGCGGTGCTCGAGAAGCTGCGCGCGGCCGGCGTGCGACGGCTGGTGGTGCTGCCGCTCTATCCCCAAAGCAGCGGTGCGACCACCGGCGCCGTTTACGATCAGGTCGCCGAGGGGCTGCGTGCGTGGCGGGCAATGCCCGAACTGCGCTACGTCGCCAGTTATTACGACGCGCCCGAGTTCATCGATGCGCTCGCAGCCAGCGTCCGCGAGCACTGGAGTGTGCACGGACGCAATGGCCACCTGCTGATGTCGTTTCACGGCATCCCGCTCTCGTACGTCACGCGCGGCGATCGCTATGCCGAGGAGTGTCATGCCACCGCAGCGCTGCTTGCTGCCGCGCTGGATCTTGCGCCACAGGACTGGTCCTTAAGCTTTCAATCGCGCTTCGGCGCCAATCGTTGGCTGACGCCCGCCACCGACTCGACGCTGGCGGAATTGCCGCGACGCGGGTTGCGCGCGACGACGTTGATTTGTCCCGGCTTCGCGGTCGACTGCCTGGAGACGCTGGAGGAGATCGCGCTGCGCGGGCGCGAGTCATTCATGGCCGCGGGTGGCGAGCGCTTCGACTATGTTGCCGCATTGAATGCCCGCAGCGACCACGCGCGTGCCCTGGCGCAGATCCTCTTGCGCGCTACGGCTGATTGGGGCTGAAGCCCAAGTACCCGAAACCCAAGGGACACGATGTTCGGCCGCTTTCTCGAACTCGCCATTGCAACAGCGGACATCGCCGCGTCGGTGCAATTCTACGAGCGGCTCGGATTCGCGCAGGTACCGACCAATGATGCCTGGGCGCACCGCTATGGCGTGCTCACGGATGGCCGCATTCACATCGGCTTGCACGAACGCGAGATGCCCTCGCCGTCGATCTGTTTCGTGCTGCCTGAACTCCTGCAGGCACGCGCGCGACTCATGGCCGCGCGATTCGAACCGGAATTCGCGCGCCTGGGTGAGGATGGGCTGCATCAACTGCGGCTGCGCGATCCGGCAGGATTCGCCATCCTGCTGCTCGAGGCGCGAACGTACTCGCCGGCCGCGCCGCCGCCGCGCGGCGAATCGATCTGCGGCTATTTCTCACACTTGAGCATGCCCGAGCGCGACTTCGGCGACGCGCGGGAATTCTGGGAGCGCGCCGGATTCGTCGCGCTCGAGGAAGTGGACGAGCCCTATCCGCACATGCCCCTGACCAGCGACCGGCTCGATCTTGCCTTTCACACGCCGCGCCTGTTCGACGCGCCGCTGCTGGTGTTTGAATGCGGTGACTGGACGCAGCAGCGCGCGCGCCTGGATGCGGCCGGGATTGCGCTGTCGCCGGAACTGCCGCGCGGCCAGGATCGCCTGCGCTGCGGCCTGATTGAAGCGCCGGAGGGCACGATGCTATGGATGATCGGCGCCGCCTGAGTCCTCGACGTGCCGCGCGAGCACGCGGAATCGCACGTGCATGGTCTCCGCCACACGAATGGCGCCCAGGCCCACGCTGTACGGAGTGAGTCCAAGCTGCGTGTGGGAGAGATCGAACTCGCCGCTGGCGGTCAGCGATTCGGGATCCATGCTCAGCGAGACGGGCACCAGCACTGTGCTGACATGATCGCGCACGGTGATCGACAGGCTCGCCGTCCATCGATCGCCCTCGGCGCTCAGCGGGCCCGACTGCAGGCGAATCACCGGAAAGTGTGCGGCATCGAGCAACTTCTCCCCGAGCATGTGGCCGCGGGTACCGTCGATGCTCGCCGGATCGATCGTCGCCTTGAAATCCTCGCCCTGCTCGGCGCGCAGCGCCGTCTCGTCGATCGACAATGCTGCGACCGGAAACTCGAGCGTAAAAGTCGTGCTCGCGATGTCCTTCGGCACCACCACCTCGCCCGAGAGCTGGCGTACCCGCAACACGTGATTGTGTCCGAGGTGGGCCATGCGCCCATCCCGGTAAACGAGAATCAGAACCTGCGAGGCCTGATCATCGACGCGGTAGTGATCGATGCGTTCGGGCACGATCACCGGCGCGGGGGGCGGAGCGGGTACCGGCGGAGGCGTTGGTGGCGGGGAAGTGCGACAGGCAGTTAGCGCCAGCACGCCGGCCAGCAGCAGCCACCGGACGGCTGCGGATGGCACGGGCATCATTTCGTCGAACGACGCGCGGGCCGGTGTGGCCGCGTATTTCGCTTCGGGCGCCGCGAAACGCGTCGGCGTGCGGACTTCCCCCGCGCCGAGGATTTATTGCTGCCGGCGGATCTCGCGCGCTTGAGAGACTTACCGCGCGTCGCCGGCTTGCGCACGACGCGCTTGCTGGCAGCAGCCTTGCTCCTCGCGCGCGCAGGTGTTCGCTTCGCAGCGCGCGTTTTCACCGTGGTCGGTTTCACCGCCGCCCTGCCAGTCCGCTTTTTGGGTTTTGCTCCGCCCGCCCGGGTGTCGGCGGATTTCGTCGCTGCAGACTTCCTGGCCGCGGCCTTTGTTGACGCGGCTTTCTTCGACGGCCCTTCTTCACCTCGCAGCTGCGCGACGATGGCGGGATTCTCCAGCGTGGAGATGTCCTGGGAGATCTCCTCGCCGCGCGCGATGGAGCGCAATAGCCGACGCATGATCTTGCCCGAGCGCGTCTTGGGCAGGCCGTCGGCGAAGCGGATGTCATCCGGCTTGGCGATGGGGCTGAGCTGCTGCGCCACCCATTGGCGCAGCTCGTTGGCCAGTGCTGCGGCATCGGCCTGCGGACGCGGTCCACGGCAGACGACATACGCAAATATGGATTCGCCCTTGATTTCGTGGGGTCGCCCGACGACTGCGGCTTCGGCCACCTTGGGGTGCGCCACGAGCGCCGATTCGATTTCCATGGTGCCGAGGCGATGGCCGGCGACATTCAACACATCATCGATACGGCCGACGATCCAGAAATAGCCATCCGCATCGCGATTGGCACCATCTCCCGCGAGGTAGAAGCGGCCCTGGAATTTTTGCCAGTAGGTGCTCAGGTAGCGTTCGTTGTCGCCCCAGATGGTGCGAGCCAGCGACGGCCAGGGCTTGCGGACGACCAGATAGCCGCCGGCGCCGGCCCGCTGCACGGATTCGCCCTGGTCGTCGACGATGTCGGCGAGTATCCCCGGCAATGGCAGGGTGCACGAACCGGGCTTGGTGACCGTGACGCCCGGCAGCGGCGATATCAGGATGGCGCCGGTCTCGGTCTGCCACCAGGTATCGACGATCGGACAGCGCGCGCGGCCGATCACCCGGTGATACCAAATCCAGGCCTCGGGATTGATCGGCTCGCCGACGCTCCCGAGCAGCCGCAGCCGGGACAGGTCGTACTTCGCCGGGACCGCGTCACCGAGCTTCATGAGCGCGCGGATCGCCGTGGGCGCGGTGTAGAAAATGGTGACGCCATGGGTCTGGCAGAGCTTCCAGAAGCGCCCCCCGTCCGGATAGGTCGGCGCGCCCTCGTAGAGAAGAATGGTGGCGCCAGCGGCCAGCGGGCCGTAGGCCACATAGCTGTGCCCGGTGACCCAGCCGACATCGGCGGTGCACCAGAACACATCCTCATCGCGCACGTCGAACACCCACTCGAACGTGAGCCGCACATTGAGCAGGTAGCCCCCGCTGGAGTGCTGAATGCCTTTGGGCTTCCCGGTGGATCCCGAGGTATACAACAGATACAGCGGGTGCTCGGCGCTGACCCATTCGGGCTCGCAGTCGGGTGCCGCCGCTTCGGTCAGTTCGTGCCACCAGCGGTCACGATGCGCATCCATGTTCACGGGAGCGCCGGTGCGCTTGAGGACCACCACCGAGGTAACCGTGGGGCATCCCTGCGACAACGCCTGGTCCACCGCGCTCTTGAGGCCCACGATCTGCCCGCCGCGCCAGCCCCCATCGGCCGTGATGACCAGCGTCGCGCCGGCATCCTCGATACGGTCGCGCAGCGACACGGATGAAAAACCCCCGAACACGACCGAGTGAATGGCGCCGATACGCGCACAGGCCTGCATCGCGACGATGGTCTCGGGTACCAACGGCATGTAGATGACGATACGGTCGCCCCGACGGGCACCCAGGCCCTTGAGCACGTTGGCGAAGCGGCAGACCTGGGCGTGCAGTTCGCGGTAGCTGAGCGTGCGCGTATCGCCCGGCTCGCCCTCGAAAATAATGGCGCGCTTGTCGCCCCGCTCCGCCAGGTGCGCGTCCAGGCAGTTGTACGAGACGTTCAGCTCGCCATCGCTGAACCAGCGATAATTGGGCGCGTCGCTTTCATCGAGCGTCTGCGTGAACGGCCGATGCCAGTGCAGGTGGGAGCGGGCCAGATCCGCCCAAAAGCCGGTGTAGTCCTCCTCGGCCCGCCGACGCATGGCCGCCAGGTCGGCGGGCTTGACGCGGGCCCTGGCCGTGAACGCGGGCGCAGGTGCAAAGCTGCGCTTCTCGCGCAGCGCCGATTCGATGTCCGCGGCTGCTTTCTTTTGCGGTGTCACGTCCGCCCCACCCGGTTGTCCGCCCACTCGATCCGGAGGATACCTCAAAGGCCGCGCGCGCAAGTCGTGGCTTCCGCCTACATGCCCTGCGCCAAATTGCGCGCTAGAATCGGTCCCGGTCGCCCGTCCGGGCTTGGGTATCAGGGGGATAAGACGATGTCGGACTACATTTCACGCCGCGATGCATTGAAGAAAGTCGTGCTGGTGCTTGGAGCGGTCGCCGTCGCGCGCCCTGGCCAGAGCGTTCACGCCGCTGACCTGCCACACCTGGATCCGACCGATCCCACCGCGAAGGCGCTTGGCTATGCCAGCGATGCCAAGAGCGTCGACGCCAAGGCATTCCCGATGTTCAAAGCCGGCTCTGTCTGCAACAACTGCATGCAGTTCCAGGGCAAGGCCACCGACGCCTGGGGCCCCTGCAGCATTTTTGCGGGTAAGCAGGTCAATGGCAACGGCTGGTGCCAGGTCTACGTCAAGAAGGCCTGATCACATCCGATTGCTGCTCGCCGTCCGGCTGAGGCGTTCGGCCTGACGGCGCAGCAGCATGCCGAAGCCCTGGGCTTCGCAAAATGCATCGATGAGCGCAAGGTCCGGCAGGCGCCGTCGCAGATCCGCCTGCCGCGCCTGCATCGGCACGTCGCAAACGATTCGCGTCAGCGAGCGCGCCAGGTAGGCGGCGTCGCGATGCGTGCGCAGGCGCGCCGGTAAGCTCGACGCCCCTCGCAGCGGCAGCTGCGCTACCGTATCCAGCCGCTCGAACAGCTCCTCGAGCGAGGCACAGTGTGTCATCAGCAGTGCGGCGGTCTTTGCGCCCACCCCCGGCACGCCGGGCACGTTATCGATGCTGTCGCCACGCAGCGCGAGATAGTCGGCCATGCGTTCGGGGATGACGCCGAAGCGCGCCGCGATCTGTTCATAGCGATATTCGGCCGCCTCGCTGTAGTCCCAGAAAACATCTTCCGGACCAATCAGCTGGGCCAGGTCCTTGTCGCGAGAGACCACCGTCACGGGCAGACCCTCTGCGCGGCACAAGGCCGCCAGCGTGCCGATCAGATCGTCGGCCTCGTACCGCTCATCGGCGAATTCCGCTAGCCCCAAGTGGCGACAATATTCGCGGCAGAGCGCGAACTGGCGCGCGAGCTCGGGCGGCGCCGGATCGCGATTGGCCTTATAGGCCGGGTAGAGCGTGTTGCGAAAGCAGCGTCCGTGGCTTGCATCGAAGGCGACCGCCACATAGTCGGGCTGTTTGCGCTCGAGCAGGTCGCTCAGGAAGCGCGCAAAGCCGTAGAGCGCATGCGTCGGCTGGCCATCGGCATCGGCCAGATCGGGTGGCAGCGAATACCAGGCGCGGAAGACGTAGACCGAAGCGTCGATCAGGTAGACCACTGACCGCGCCGGCCTCAGGCGCGCCAGCGGGCGATGCGAGCGTGCAGCGGGCTGCTGCGCGGAAAATGCGCCAGCAGGTATTCCATCTGGTCGGCCAGCACACGCCGCCCCTTCAGAAAGATGTACTCCGCGTAGGTCGGGGTGAACGGCACCGCGATGAGCTGCATCTTGGCCTGCTCGGGTGTGCGCCATGCTTTCTCGTTGTTGCAGCGGCGACAGGCGGCCACGACATTGGTCCACACGTCGTGCCCCCCTTGGCTGAAGGGGCGCACGTGATCGCGCGACAGCTCGCGGCTCGGAAAGCGCTGGGCGCAGTACATGCACACATAGGCATCGCGCCGGAACAGGGTTTCGTTGTTCAGCGGCGGCACGTAGTCGTGGCGCGTATTGCCCGGATTGCCGGTATGCCCCAGGGTCGCGACGATTGAGCTGACTTCGAGCACGGTGCGGTGTCCGCTGCGCGCGTTGACGCCGCCATAGAGACGGTAGAGCAGGGAACCGCAGGTATAGGCCACCTGGTCCTGGTGATAGAGCCGGGCGGCCTCCCGATAATCCACCCATTCGAGTGGCATACCGGCAATGTCCGTGCGAAGCACCATCTGTGACAAACCGTGCCCTGACGACCCCGCCAATAGTTCGAATTCTGAATCGTGTTGCATGGAGCCAACGCTCATGAACTGTAAGATACGGCAGGGTTGTGCGAGAATTCAACGACTAAGGTCTCAACGGTCTCGACAAACATCGCCGGGTCGTTCGCCGATGGGCTAAGCGCACCCGCCCCGCCCTCGGGCGGCCAAAGTGAGGAGAACGATATGCCGGTCACGATCGGTGCGCTCCGGGAGCGCGCGCCCGGAGAGACGCGCGTCAGCCTGGTCCCGGAGATTGCCGATAAGCTGGCGAAAGCCGGCGTGCGCGTGCTGCTCGAGCGTGGCGCGGGTACGACCGCCCAGTTTCCCGATGCCGCCTTCAAGAGCGTCGAATGGGCCGATAGCGCCGAGGCGGTGCTCGCTGCGGCCGACGTATTGCTGACAGTACAGCCCCTGACCGTGGAACAGATAGGGGGCCTGAAAAGTGGTGCCGTGGTCGTGGGCTTCATGCAGCCGCACTCCCACGCGGCGGAGGTTCGCGCCCTGCGCGACCGGCAGATCACGAGTTTCGCCATGGAACTGGTGCCCCGCATCTCGCGCGCGCAGTCGATGGACGCGCTGTCCTCGCAGGCCTCGATAGCGGGCTACAAGGCCGTTTTGATCGCCGCTGATACGCTCGACCGCTTCCTGCCGATGCTGACGACGGCCGCCGGTACTATCCGTCCGGCTCAGGTACTGATCATCGGCGTGGGTGTCGCAGGGCTGCAGGCGATCGCCACCGCCAAACGTCTCGGGGCTGTGGTCGAGGCCTACGATGTTCGCAGCGCCACCAAGGAGCAGGTCAAATCGCTTGGCGCGAAGTTCGTCGACACCGGCGTATCGGCCGACGGCGCGGGCGGCTACGCCCGCGAACTCACGGACGAAGAAAAGCTCAAGCAGCAGGAAGTGCTCGATTCGCGCATCGCGGTAGCCGATGCGGTCATCACCACCGCATCGGTACCAGGCCGGCGCGCGCCGCGAATCATCTCGCGTGCGGCGGTGGAGCGTATGAAGGCCGGCGCTGTCATCGTCGATATCGCCGCCGAATCCGGCGGCAACTGCGAGCTCACGCAGCCCGGCCAGACCGTGATGCATAACGGTGTCAGGATCGTCGGTCCGGTGAACCTGGCAGCGCAGCTGGCGTTTCATGCCAGCGAAATGTACGCCCGCAATCTTTACAACTTCCTGAAGAGCGCGATCACCAAGGACGGGTCGCTCGCGATCGATTGGCAGGACGAAGTATTTGCTCAGTCCTGCCTGACGCACGCGGGCGCCATCAAACACGAACCTACGCTCAAGCTGGTGGAGGCATCATGACCGGGATCGTCGCGCTGTATATCTTCATGCTGGCGGCATTCACTGGTTACGAGGTGATTGCAAAAGTCCCGGTCATCCTGCATACGCCGCTGATGTCGGGCTCGAACTTCGTGCACGGCATCGTGCTCGTGGGCGCGATGGTGGCCCTGGGCGCAGCCACATCGCCGCTCGAGAAGACGATCGGCTTCATCGGTGTGCTGCTGGCAGCCGGGAACGCGGTCGGCGGCTACGCCGTCACCGAGCGCATGCTCGAGATGTTCAAGGCGAGCGGCACGCGCAAAGTCGGCGGAGCCAAGGGGAGCCACTGATGCCTGACTACCTCAACGCCGCAGCGCTGATCCAGGCCAGCTACCTGCTCACTGCGTTCCTTTTCATCATGGGCCTCAAGCGGATGAGCTCGCCGGTCACGGCGCGCAGCGGCATCCTCTGGGCGGGCGCCGGCATGCTGGTCGCGACACTGGCGACGTTCTTCTTTCCGGGCATGTCCAACTATCCGCTGATCATCATCGCCGTCGCGATTGGCGGCGCGATTGCATGGATCAGCGGCCGACGTGTCGCCATGACCGACATGCCGCAGATGATCGCGCTCTACAACGGCATGGGCGGCGGCGCGGCCGCGGCCATCGCCGCGGTCGAGCTGTATCGCGGTGGCGAGATGTCGCATACCGAGGCGACACTCGCGGTGGTCGGTGCCATCATCGGCGCGGTCTCCTTCAGCGGCAGCCTGATCGCCTTCGCCAAGCTCCAGGGACTGATCCGCAAGGCCGTGCGCTTCGGCGGCCAGCAGCTGCTGAATCTGCTGCTGCTCGCCGGCGCCGTCGTCTGCGCCGCGCTGATTGCTTCCGGCATCAATGCCTCGCCGGCCGTCATCACGGCCCTGTTCGCATTGGCGCTGGCGCTCGGCCTGTCGATGACGCTGCCGATCGGCGGCGCCGACATGCCCGTGGTGATCTCCCTCTACAACGCATTGACCGGACTCGCCGTGGCGTTCGAGGGATTCGTGCTCGGCAATGCCGCAATGATCATCGCCGGCACGGTGGTCGGCTCGGCCGGTACGCTGCTGACACAGTTGATGGCGCGCGCGATGAACCGCTCGCTCGGCAACGTACTGTTCTCCGGTTTTGGTGATACCGGCGGTGCCGCCGCGCAGGGTACGGTCACCGGCAGCATGAAACCCATCGATGCCGCCGACGTCGGCGTCATGATGGCCTTTGCGCAGAAGGTCATCATCGTCCCTGGCTATGGCATGGCCGTCGCGCAGGCGCAGCACAAGGTGTGGGAGTTGTCTCAACTGCTGATCGATCGCGGCGTCACCGTCCGCTTTGCCATCCACCCGGTGGCGGGGCGCATGCCCGGCCATATGAACGTGCTGCTGGCGGAAGCCGGTGTCCCCTACGATCTGATCGCCGATCTCGAGGAAGTGAATTCCGAATTCGAGACCGCCGACGTCGCGCTCATCATCGGCGCCAACGACGTCGTCAATCCGGTGGCGCGCAACGACAAATCCAGTCCGATCTACGGCATGCCGATCCTCAATGCCGACAAGGCCAAGAACGTCATTGTCATCAAGCGCGGCCAGGGCGCGGGCTTCTCGGGGATCGAAAATGCGCTGTTCTATCTCGACAACACTCGCATGCTCTACGGGGACGGCCAGGCGGCCGTCTCGCAGCTGATCGCCGCCGTCAAGGCCGCTTAACGAGCGCGCGGCGAGTGTTCGGGCGGCAGCCGCTGTCCGCCGCCCCGTTCGAGTCGCAGCTGCCGCTGCCGCTGCAGCATTTCCATTCGCTCCCGAGGCGTGGCATTGAGCCAGCGCTCACGCAGCCGCGCACGCTGCGCTGGCGGCAACGTCGAATACGCATGGAAATTCTGCCGCACTGCCTGCTGCTGCTGCGGCGAGAGTTGCTGAAAGCGTTGCCAGCGCTGCCGGATGATTGCCTGCTGACCGGGCGGCAACTGCTGCCAGGTCTGAAACCGCCCACGTGCGTCGAGCCGCTGCTGCGGCGTCATCGATAACCAGCGTTGGGCGCCCGTGGCCAGTGCCTGCTGACGGTCAGGGGGCAAAGTCGACCACTGTGGGGCGAAACGCCCGAGCGCCTGCTGCTGCGGCGGGGAGAGCGACGACCACGACACACCGGGCGTCTCCGGCGGCGGCGCCGGCTCACCTGCTGCGGCCGAAAGGCATACCAGCAGCAGCATGGCACACAGCGCGTGGCGGCAATTCATGGCGGCGCTACCGTTTTGCCGGCGTCAGGGGGCGGATCGAGGGGTGCAGGATGAGTTGCTGGCGGCGAATTGGTGGCGGGAGAAGGGGCGTTATTGCCGGGAGGGGCACGCCGCGCGACCTTGTCGATGTCCGTGCGCGCAAGATAGTCATGCCAGTCCTTGTCCTCGGAATCCACCGAGCCCAGAAATTCCAAAAAGCCATCGTCCGGCGATTCGTTGGCCCGAGCCCCTGAAGACACCGCGATTCCGATCAACAGGGCTCCGAGCAGCGTTACGCTGCGCCTCAGGTACCGATTGATGGCGCGCTTCCGCCTTTCGCTTCGCTGGCCGCCCATTCGTAGAAATCGTAATCCACATCCTCGTCACGGCCTAGCTGCACGGCATCACTGTCCACGAGCATCTCCAGGTCTTCCGGGCCCGCACTCGCCAATACATTGATCGCCGGATTTTCGCCGCGTGGTCCCACCAGGAAGAGCACCGCCAGGGTGGCCGCCGCCAGCGCGCCGGCACCGGCGGGTACCCAGCGTCGCAGGGGGCCCGAATACCAGGAGGGGCGAGCGGCCAGGGCCGCGTGACGCGCGCGCGTAAGCCGCGAACGCATATGGGCCGGCAGACCCTCGACACTGTCGCGCAGCAATTGCCGCGCGCGCTGCTCGAAGGCGGCGGCCCCTTCGTTGAGTGCATCGCCGAACCCGTCGCTCCGGCGGTCCGATCCGGATGTCATATGGAGAAATCTCCCAGCTTTGAACGCAGCGCCTGCAGCGCGCGAAAATAATGTGTTTTTACGCTTCCTTGCGAGCACTTCATGGCCGCCGCGGTTTCCGCGACGTCGAGACCTTCGATATTGCGCAGCAGAAAGGCCTGGCGTTGCCGCCCCGGCAGTAGCGTCAATGCCTGTTCCAGCGCCTGAATCATCTGATCCGACTCGATCTGCGCGGCTGGGGTCGGATCCCCAGCGGGCGCCTGATCGATCGGATCGGGCATCTCTTCCTCGGCGGCCTCGTGGTGCCAGGGCAGAACGCTCATCACTCTTTGCCGGACGATACGCCGGCGTTGAACGTCGCGAATCCGATTTTCCAGAATGCGGTAAAACAGCGGCCGCCACTCTGCGGCCGGTCGCGACGCGTAGCGGTGAGCCAGCTGCATCATGGCGTCCTGCACGACGTCGAGCGCATCCGCCTCATGGCGCAGCGCAATCTGTGCGATCCTGAAAGCCTTCCGCTCCACCTCGGCCAGAAAGGTTTCGAGGGCGCGCGCACCATCCTGGGCCGAATCACGCAATTGAGCTTTCCCGAGCGGGAGCAGATCGGATGTCTGTGAACCAAGATTAGCAAACGCGAGCATTTGCGGGGCACCGCCACATATAGAGGACTTGGGCTCACACGCAGAACGGCGCATAAATGGGTTTGGTTGACAGCGGCTTACGCTCACGGAAGGTCACGGAAATCATCCACTTATTTGACGCTTGTCAAAAGACTGTCACGGTCCGTTCGCGCCGGCCCCGCCCCGTGCTTGGGGCAGGAACTCAAAGCATTGATCCTGAAAGGAAATGCGGTTTGGTCATAATTTCATCAAATTGACATGAATGCCGTAAATCACCGGTGATTTCGCACGTGCCGACGGAGCTGTCCACAGACTTATCCACAGTGATTGTGGACAAACCCACAGCGTCGGAACCGGCGGTGCTGCGCGTCGCTATCGATATGCCGCGCGCTACGCTTTTCGACTATCTGCCGCCGACGGGCCTGCGGGCTGCGCAGGTCCCGCTGGGCGCACGGGTGCGCGCACCGATCGGGACTCGCGAGAGCGTCGGGGTGGTCGTCGAACACGCCGATCGTCCCACGGTAGGGGCCGATCGGCTCAAGGCAATCCGGGTCCTGATCGACGAGGCGGCGCTGTTCGACAAGCCGCTGCTTCGGCTGCTCCGCTGGACTTCGCAGTACTACCACCACCCGCTCGGAGAGGTCATTGCCGCGGCGATTCCCAGGGCGCTGCGGGAGGGAACCGCCGCCGTTGCGCAGCAGGAATGCTGGTGCATCCGGGACAGCGTGCCCGCGGCGGTCGAAGCAGCGCTGGATGCACTGGGCCGCGCGCCGCAACAACGCGCCCTGTTCTCATTGCTGGCCGCGCAACCCGGTGGCCTCGCGGCGGCCCGGATCGCGTCGCTACTGCCCAATTGGCGCCCGCAGGCCAGGGCACTGGCAGCGCGTGGGCTGATCAAGTCGTACCAGGCGCCGGATGACTCCCCCACGGAGGGGTCTCATCAGGCCAACGCGACCCCGGATGAGCCCCCGGTGCTGTCCGGCGCGCAGCGCGAGGCCGTCGCTCGCATCGACGCCGCGGCTGGCTCCTTTGCGCCCTTCGTGCTTCAGGGTGCTACCGGCAGCGGCAAGAGCGAGGTGTACCTGCAATGCGCTGCACGCACGCTGGCTCGCGGCGCCAGCGTGCTGGTGCTGGTGCCCGAGATTGCGCTCACGCCTCAACTGGTCGATCGATTCCGGCGGCGCCTGCCCGGCACGATCGCGGTGCTGCACTCGGGGCTCACCGACGGCGAACGGCTCGCCGCGTGGCGCGAGGCGCACTCGGGCCGCGCACGCATCGTGCTCGGCACACGTTCGGCCGTATTCGCCCCCGTCCCGCGACTCGGGCTCATCGTGGTCGACGAAGAACACGACAGTTCCTACAAGCAGCATGAGAGCGGCTGTCGCTACTCGGCACGCGACCTCTGTGTCGCACGCGCCGACCAGGCGCGCGTCCCGGTAGTGCTCGGTTCGGCTACGCCGGCGTTCGAGACGCTGCACAACCTCGAGCGCGGCCGCTACCAGGGGCTATCGCTGCCTCGTCGCGACGATCAGCCCGAGGCACCCCGGCTGGCGCTCATCGATCTGCGCGCGCACGCGGTGGCCCAGGGGTTGGCGAACCCCGTGGTCGATGCACTGCGCCGGCATCTGTCCGCCGGGTCGCAGGTACTGGTCTTCATCAATCGCCGCGGCTACGCGCCCACGCTGCTGTGCACGGTCTGCGGGTGGATTGCGCCTTGCCGGCAGTGCGACGCTCGGCTAACGGTGCACCGGGGCGCGGCCGAACTGCGTTGCCATCACTGCGGCGCGGTTGAGCCGCTGCCGCAGCGCTGCCAGCGCTGCGGCTTTGCGGTTAAGCCCATCGGCCACGGCACGGAGCGGGTCGAGGAGACACTGCAGGCCCTGTTTCCGGGCGAAGCGCTGATCCGGCTCGACCGCGATACCGCCGCCAGCCCGGCGGACCTTACGGCGCGCATGCGGCAGGTGAGCAGCGGGCAAGCCCGCATACTCGTGGGTACGCAGATGGTCACCAAGGGACATCACTTTCCTGGGATCTCGCTGGCGGTCGTGCTCAATGCCGACCAGGGTCTGTTCAGCACCGACTTTCGAGCCGCCGAGCGGCTCGCGCAGACCATCGTTCAGGTCGCCGGCCGCGCCGGGCGCGAGCACTCGCGCGGCGAGGTTCTGATCCAGACCGAATATCCCGATCATCCACTGCTGCAAAGCCTGATCGCGGGCGGCTACGAGGGCTTCGCTGCCACGGCGTTGCGCGAACGCGAGGCTGCGCAGTGGCCACCATATGGCCGCCTGGCGCTGCTGCGAGCCTCGGCCGTCACGGCCGCGGCCGCGCTCGACTTCCTGAATGCGGCGCGTGACGTGGCGCCGGCCATGGCCGGCGTGCGCGTGCTGGGCCCGGTCGCCGCAGCGATGGCGCGCCGCGCCGGGCGGCACTATGCGCAACTGCTGCTCGACAGCCGCGAGCGCGGCCCACTGCATCGGTTGCTCGATCAGTGGATGCCGCTGGTGGCCGAACTGCCGCAGGCACGCCGCGTGCGCTTCGCCCTCGACGTCGATCCCTTAGACACGCAGTAACCGGAGCGCCTGCGGTAGACTCGCCGGCCGTTTCGTTGCGAGGACCACTGGGAGTGAAAGAGGAGCTCGAGCGACTCATCGCGCAGGCCGTTCAGTCGCTGGCCGGTTCGGTGCTGCCACAGCCGATCGATCCGGGCTCGATCAGCGTCGAGCGCACGCGCGATGCGACTCACGGCGACTATGCCAGCAGCATTGCGTTGAAACTGGCGCGCGCAGCCCGCAGGCCGCCGCGCGAAATCGCCGAGGCGATAGTGGCGGCATTGCCGCCGAGTCCGCTGCTGACGCGCGCCGAAGTCGCCGGCGCCGGATTCATCAATTTCCATCTCGCCCAGAGTGCCCAGAGCGCGGTACTGGCGCAGGTGCTGGAACTGGCGGGCCGCTACGGCGAGAGCAGCGCCGGACGCGGCGAGAAAATCCTGCTCGAATTCGTCTCGGCAAATCCGACCGGGCCACTGCATGTCGGCCACGGGCGGCAGGCAGCCTATGGCGCCACGCTGTCGAACCTGCTGCGCGCGGTCGGCTACGAGGTCGCGCGCGAGTACTACATCAACGATGCCGGGCGACAGATGGACATCCTGGCCGTCAGCACCTGGGTGCGCTACCTGGAGCACTGTGGAGAAACACTGCCGTTCCCGTCCAACGGCTATCGCGGTGATTATGTGCACGCCATTGCCGCGCAACTGTTCGAACGCCGCGGCCGCGAACTTGCGCGCACTGCCGCGGAGGTGAGTTCGCAGCTGCCACCCGATGCGCCCGCCGGTGACAAGGAGCAGCATATCGATGCGCTCATCGCCCGCATGCGCTCGTTGCTCGGAACAACCGGCGTCGATGCCATTCTCGAACTGTCGCTGGCCGCGATGCTGGGCGACATTCGGGAGGATCTGTCCGCCTTCGGTGTGGAATTCGATCGCTGGTACTCCGAGCGCCAGCTGGTGCAGAGTGGCGCGGTGGAGCGCGCGCTCGAGAAGCTCGAGTCTCACAACCAGCTGTATCTCAAGGACGGCGCGGTCTGGTTCCGCGCCAGCCGCTTCGGCGATGACGAGGACCGGGTGCTGGTGCGCGCGAACGGGCAGCGCACCTACTTCGCGCCCGATATCGCCTACCACCTGCAAAAGCGCGAACGCGGCTTCTCACGCCTCATCGACGTACTGGGTGCGGATCATCATGGCTACGTCGCGCGCGTGCGCGGCGCACTCACCGCCATGGGCGAGCCGGGCGATTGCCTGGAGGCGTGCCTGATCCAGTTCGTAAGCCTGTTCCGCGCGGGTCAGAAAATTCCGATGGGAAAGCGCGAGGCGCAATTCGTGACGCTGCGCCAACTGCGCGAGGAAGTGGGCAATGACGCCTGCCGGCTGTTCTACCTCATGCGCAGCCACGACCAGCCGCTCGACTTCGATCTGGAGCTGGCCAAGTCGCGCAGCAATGAGAATCCCGTGTACTACCTGCAGTACGCACACGCGCGCGTGTGCAGCGTGCGGCGGCAGCTCGAGACGCGCGGCCTCACTTTCGATCAGGCACTGGCATTGCAGAGCCTCGATCGCCTGGAATCGGCGCACGAGCAGGCGGCGCTCACGGCCCTGGCGCGTTATCCGGAAGTGCTGCGGCAGGCCGCCGCCGCGCGCGCGCCGCATGCGCTGGTGTATCACCTGCGCGAACTCGCGACTGCCTTTCACAGCTGGTACAACGCCGCCACGTTCATCGTCGAGGATGCGGACCTGCGAAATGCGCGACTCGCGCTGGCTTTCGGCGTGCAGCAGGTACTGGCCAACGGCTTAGGCCTGCTCGGCGTCTCGGCGCCGGAGACCATGTGAGCGGCAAGCGCCTGACCACGCGCGACTACAAGCGCGCGCGCCACGGTCAGTTCGACTTCGATTTCGCGCGCTGGCGGGACCTGGGGCTGGGCCTGGCGGCAGGACTATGCGTGGCCGGAGTCGTGTACGTATCCGATCACCGCGCGCCCGAGGCGCCGCCGGCCGAGCATCCCGTGCCGCGTCGTGCCAACGCCGATGCGACCGCCGCCGGTACCGGGACGGCCGGGACCGATGCCGCAGCCACCGATGGCGGCAGCCCCGCTGAAGCGAAGTACGATTTCTACCATATGCTGCCGAAGTTCGAGGTGGTGGTGCCCGAGAAGGAACGCGGCACGCAGGTGGCCCCCGCGGTGCCGATCGATCGGCCCGGGGTGTACTTTCTGCAGGCCGGTTCATTTCGCGATGTCAACGTTGCGGAACGCAAGCGGGAGCAACTCGGCAAGCTCGGCATCGAGGCCACCGTGCAGCGCGTGGCCGTCGATGCCGATGTCTGGCACCGCGTGCGTATCGGCCCCATCCGCGATCTCGCCAAGCTCAACCGGTTGCGCGCGCAGCTGCGGCAGCTCGAACTCGATGCGCTCGTGATTCGCGTCGACGACTAAGAGCTTGGGCCCGCTCAGGCTCGCGCGACGCGCAGCATCGCCGCGATGCTGCGCTGGATGTCGGCGGCGCCGGTGGACCAGTTGCTGACGCTGATTCTCATGGCGGTGCGACCCTGCCAGACGGTGATGCCGCACCAGCAGGTGCCGTCGGCCTGAAGCGCGGCGACCACACGACGCGTCCGCGCGTCATCGCCAAACGCGACCAGTACCTGGTTGAGCACGACCTCGTTGAGCACCTCGTAACCGGCCGCTGACAGATGCGTCGCGAATTCGCGTGCCTGCGCGCAATTGCGGTCCACGAGTTCCGCCAAGCCTGCGCGCCCGAGGCTGTGCAGCGCGGCCCAGACCTCGACGCCGCGCGCCCGCCGCGACAGCTCCGGGGTGTAGTCGCAGGGGCTGCGTTCAAGGCCTGCGCCAGGGAGGTAATCGGCGGTGACGGCCATCGCTGCCGCCAGTGACTGTGGGTCGCGCACGAACGCGACGCCGCTGTCATAGGGTACGTTCAGCCATTTATGCGCATCGGTGGCCCAGGAGTCGGCCAGTTCCACGCCCTCCACCAGGGCGCGATGCTGCGCCGAGACTTTGGCCCAGAGTCCGAAGGCGCCATCCACGTGCACCCAGGCACCCTGTTTGTGTGCCTTCGGAATCAGGCTCGCGAAAGGATCGGAGGCGCCGGTATTGACGTTGCCCGCCTGCAGGCAGCAGATCGTTGGTCCCTTCAGGGCGGGCAGAGCATCGGCGCGCATGCGCCCCTGAGAGTCGACGGGCACACGCACCACGCGCGATCGACCCAGACCCAGCATCCCCAGAGCCTTGGTCAGACTCGGGTGCGCTTCGTCACCGACGATCACCGTGATCGGCGGCGCGCCGAACAGACCATCGGACTCAACATTCCAGCCCGCGCGCTCGAGCACCGCGTGGCGCGCGGCAGCCAGTGCCGTGAAATTGGAAATCGTGGCGCCGGTGACGAATCCGCCGGTCGTGCCGGGCGGAAAATCGAACAGTTCGTTGAGCCATGCCAGCGCGATCCGCTCGAGCCGAGCCACCCCCGGTGTCGAGGCCACAAAGGCGGCATTCTGATCCCAGGCCGCAGCCAGCCAGCTTGCCGCCAGCGCGGCCGGCAGGCTCCCGCCGATGACAAAGCCGAAGAATCGAGGGCCGGCCATCGCCATGGTGGCGGGCGACACCAGCTCGTCGAGCAGCGCCAGCGTCTGGGCAGGCGGCGAGGCTGCCGCCGGCAGTGGCGTATCCAGCAGTCGCAGAGCCTCGATCGCGCTCGCTGCCGGCGCCACGGCACGGGTCTCAAGGCCCGACAGGTAGCGCGCGCAGCGTTGGCGGGTATCTTCGAGCAGCCGCAGCGAATCAGCGGTCCAACCGCCGTGAGACTGCGCGGTCACGCCGATTGGGGGACGTTGAATTCTGCCCGCGTGCCGAGGAACTCCGGCAGCGCCTCGCAACGCCCCGCGAGCGCGCGCAGCGCCGGGTACGGTGCCGTCTGCGTGTTCAGGCCAAGCGCTTCGGTCAGGAAGGTGAAGGCACAGACGGTCGTAATATCGGCCTGTGTCAGCTGCTCGCCGATGAGCCAGCGACCCGAGCCACGCGCGCTGGCATGCCGTTCCAGTTCCGAGAGACCGCCATGCATCTGCGTTCGGCAGCGGGCCAGCCAGGGTTCATGACGCTTTTCGGGTGGGCGGAAGGCGCGCTCGTAGACCTGCTCCCGCGCCTTGTCGGCCGCGCCCACGGCGATCGCCATGAGCTTCAGCGCCGTGCGGCGTTCACGGCCGACGCGCGGCAGCAGCGCGCGCTGCGGGCCGACCAGCTCGTCGAGGTAATCCAGCAACGCGGATGATTCGAGCAGCACTTCGCCATCATCGAGCACCAGCGTCGGCACGCGCACCAGAGGGTTGTACTGGCGGATGCGTTCGAAGTCGGCACCGACCGACCAGTTTCCGTGCTCGAAGGCAATGCCGCACAGCTTCAGGCTGACGGCGACTCGCCGCACGTAGGGCGAGTCGTACATGCCGATCAGCAACATGGGCCGCTCGCCTCACTCATCCACGGCATGCCCGATCTCGATGCCGAGCGAACGCAATTTGCGATACAGGTGCGTGCGTTCCATATCCACGCGCTTGGCGAGCAGGCCAACCTTGCCATTGCACAGCAGCAGCTGCTGCTGAAGGTAGGCGCGCTCGAAATGCTCGCGCGCCTCACGCAGCGGCAGCGCCAGCAGATCGTGCTTCACCAGCGGCTCATCGGCGGGCGTTTGAGCCGAAAGTTCCCGCTCGACCTCTTCGAGCGCGATCTCCTCGCCGCCGGCGTTGAGCAGGAAGCGGCGCGTAAGATTGCGCAATTCGCGCACATTGTCGGGCCAGGGATAGTTACGCAGCCGATTCTGCGCGGCCACGCTGAAGCGCCGGAAGCGCAGGCCCTCGGTTTCCGTGAGCGTGTCCACGTAATGGCGCAGCAACTCGGGCACATCCTCGGCGTAGTCGCGCAGTGCCGGCACGCGCACCAGCAGTACCGACAGCTGCGCGTACAGATCGCGGCGGAACTCTTCCGACACCACGCGACTGACGATGCCGGGACGGGCTGAAGTGACGATGCGCGTATCCACGGCAATTGATTCGCCGCTGCCGCCGGCATTCGTGAAGCGACCGCCTTCCAGCACACCGCTGAGCAGGCGTTGCGTAGCCTGTGGCACATCTTCCACATCACCGAGGAACAGCGTGCCCTTTCGCGCCTGTTCGAACGCTCCCGGCAGACCGCCCGGCGCCCCGGTGCCGAACAATGTCACTGCGGCGGTGTCCTCGCGCAGCGTGCGGCAATCGAGCGTGATGAAAGGACCGGACGCCGTCGGCCCGGACTGATGCACAAAGCGTGCAAGCGCCTCGCGGTCGGTACCGGACTCGCCGAGCAGCAGCAACGGCGCGCTGTAGGCCGCGAGCCGTATGAGCTCGCTGCGCAATTGCGCGATCGTGCGGCTGCGCCCGATGGGCGCCGCGCCGGCGACCGCTCCGGCGCTGACGAATTTGCCGCTCGGCCGACGCGAGCGCGCATCGAGTGCGCGTTCGACCGTGCGCAGCAGCTTGGCCAGCGAGAGCGGCTTCTCGACAAAATCATAGGCACCGAGGCGCGTAGCTTCGACCGCGGTTTCGACGGTGCCGTGGCCTGACATCATCACCACCGGGCAGCCATCGGTCGGTTCGGTCGACCATTCGCGCAGCAGCGTGATGCCGTCGGTGTCGGGCATCCAGATGTCCAGCAGCACCAGATCGGGCGCCTGGCGCGCGCGGGCTACCCGGGCCTGGCCCGCATCGGCCGCCACCTCTACCTCGTATCCTTCTTCTGTCAGGATCTCCTGCAGCAGCCGCCGGATATCGGATTCATCATCCACGACCAGAATCTTGCCGGCACTCATGCGCGTTCCCTCCGCAGCTCCACGCGTCGTTCTCCCCCCGCTGACAGCGACCGGTCCTGGTCGCTGACTGGCAGTAACACCAGTATCTTTGCGCCGCCCTCGGGTCGGTTTTCCGCCTCGATGCGCCCGCCGTGCTCTTCGACGATTCGTTTTACGATGGCCAGTCCCAGTCCGGTACCCCGCGGCTTGCCCGTGACGTAGGGTTCGAACAGGCGGCCGAGCATCTCCTTACGGAATCCGGGACCGTTATCCGCCACACAGATTACAGCGGCAAGTGTCCCTTCTGCACGCTGTTGTCGCGTGCTCAGTTCGACGCAGCCGTCGGCAACGCCAGCCAGGGCCTCGATGCCGTTGGTAATCAGATTGGCCAGCAATTGCCGCATCCGGCCCCGGTCGGCGTTGATTTCCGGCAGCGTCGGGTCCAGGTCGAGCCGGATTTCAGCCGCCGGGTCCTGCAGACGGTACAGCTCGGCCACTTCGGTTACGAGCTGATTGAGACTGAAATGCGCCAGGCGCATGTCCGGCGCGCGCGCGTACTCGGAGAATGCATTGACCATCTGCTTCATGGCATCGACCTGCTGCACGATAGTGTGCGTGGCGCGCTCGAGCACCTGGGCGTCCTCGGCGTTCATGGCGCCCAGCAGCTTGCGGCGCAGGCGTTCGGCCGAGAGTTGAATCGGGGTCAGCGGATTCTTGATCTCGTGCGCGAGGCGCCGCGCGACTTCTCCCCAGGCCGCATCGCGCTGCGCGGCGAGCAGCGCGGTTATGTCGTCGAATACGATCACGACGCCGCCATGCTCGCGTTCGTCCGGCAACGGCGTACAGGCCCAGAGCAGCACACGTTCGCCGGCTTCGCCCGGCAGGATCAGCTGCTCGCGCCATTCGTCCCAACCCGACTCCAGCCGCCCGCGCAGCTCGTCGAGAAATTTCGCAAAGCGCGGATTGCCTGCGGCGAACTGTGCCAGGTTCGCCGCCGAGGTTGCGGCGCCGAAGTCACCGCCAAGGATCGTCGCGGCCGACTGGTTGGCGCTATGCAGGTGCAGCGCACGGTCGGTGACGATGACCCCGGTGGACAGGCGCGACAGGATGATCGACAGCCGCTCGCGTTCGCGTTCCACCGCCTGGCGGCTGCGCTTGGCCTCCTCGCTGGCGCGGCGCAGGCGCTTGGTCATGTCGTTGAATGAATGCACCAGAAATCCCATCTCATCGCGCGAGGGCAGCGGCAGGCGCGTGTCGAAATCGCCCTTGCCGACCGCGCGCGTGCCCGCGATCAGATCCTGCACCGGACGTGTCAGGCGCTGCGCCGAAAAGACCGCGCCGTAGACGGCCGCGAGCAGCGTCAGCAGCACGACCAGTGTCAGGGTAAGTCGAAAGCTGATCTTCAGCGGCTCGCGCACCGCCGACAGGTCGCCATATTGCGAAGAGGTGTGCTGCACGGCTTCTGCCAATGCCGAGAGCGCCTGGGGCACCTGGTAGTTGATGAGCAGGTAGCGGCGGGTCGTGTGCGCGGAGACGGCATCGGCGATCGGCGCCGCAGTCTCGATCGTGTACTGGCCGTCCGCTTGCGGATTGAGGCTCACGTAGCTGCGCCCCGCGGCCACCTGCAGCGCTACATCGGGCGGCAGCGGCGCGGGCTGCTGCACCATCGGCGTATCGCTGCTGAGCGCGGCAGCGCGCCCGGTGGCGTCATAGACGATGATTTCGCGGGCCTCGATCGACCGCCGCTCCTCGTCCAGCCGCTGCAGTAGTTCCGGTCCGTGCAGCTCGCGCAGCGAGCGCGCCAGGCTCTCGGTGCGGCGCGCCTGCTCGCGCAGGCGCAGGTCGAGAGCCGAGCGCGACAGCACCAGCGCATCGTTCAGGCCCTGCTTGATCTCGACGCGAAACCAGCTGTCGATGCCGCGGTTGATGAAGTCGAGCGAGAACAGGTAGACGATCAGCAGCGGCGCGATCACCAGGCTGCCGAACATCACCACCGTGCGGACCGTCAGGCGGGAGCCGGGCGCGTGATCGCGATAATCGCGATAGAGCTGCCACAGCTTGCGCGTCAGCAGCACCATCAGCGCCATCACGCCCAGGATCGTGAGCAGCAATATCCAGGGTTGCCAGCGCGAGAACAGCGCTGAATTCTCCACACTGGCTGCCAACAGCATCAGCGCAGCCAGCCCGGCGGCAATGGCTACCGCCGTCAGGCCGCGCACGCCGAACAGTCTCAGAGCGTGAGTGTCCATATGTACCAGTCGCTGTTGCGATGCCAGTCATCGCTCCAGAACATCAGTGCACGCATCGTGTCCGACAATCGGCCGCGGCGCACGCCCGCCCGCACCGCCACCTGCCACGGCCCCTCGCCGCGCAGCTGCGATTCCACCAGGATGGGCAGATTCTCCACGCGTCCGATCCGATCGAGCGCCTCTTCGAGCGTCGGGAAGCTCTCCTGCTCGACACCCTGCTCGTCGCGCAGCACGTAGCGGTCGGTCACGGCGTGATAGGTCAGCTCCCGCCGCAGCGACATCTCCAGCACAGCCGCGTTCCACCACAGGCGCCGATGCCGCGTGACATTGCACTCCAGGTCGAATGCCAGCGTGACTCCGTCCTGCAGGGCGCTGCGAATGCGTTCGTTAATTGGATACTGTACATGCACGTTGAGCTGCATGACGCCGCGGTCGATGACGACGAAGGCGGAGCGGATCTGGAAATCCCCATCGAGGGGCCCGGCAGCGGCCCACAGTCGTGGGGTAGCCAGCCAGCAGGACAGCGCCAGAGCGGCTGCCAGAACGATGGAGATCTTGCGCATTATTGTATAGTCAGTCTGTCACTGTTGCGCTTAAGTCACTGTCAAGCAAGCATAATAGAAGCCATCGGTGAGCGCTTCATCCCCTGGAAGCAACTGCACCCCTGCGCGCACCGTAAACCAGGGCGGCGCCCCCGCCAGCACACCGGCGCCGGTCTGCTGAGCCGCGGGATTGGCGGCGAGCACGGCTTCGACCACCGCGCCGTTCTCCTCCGCCAGCAGCGAGCAGGTCGAATACAGCAGCCGCCCCCCCGGCCGGAGCAGCGCCAGGCAACGCTCGAGCAGCCGCCGCTGCGTGGCCGCAAATCCCGGGATATCGCCGGGCCGGCGCAGCAGCCGGATGTCCGGATGGCGCCGGATCACGCCGGTACTCGAACACGGCGCATCCAGCAATATGCGATCGAAAGCGACGCCGTCCCACCAGCTGACATCGGTGCGAAGATCCGCCGCCACCAGCCGGGCCTGCCGCCGCAGGCGCGAAAGATTCTGTGCGATCAATTCGAGTCGGCCAGCATCAATGTCGACCGCCGTCAGCTCAATGGGTTCCCGGGCGGCCTCCAGCAAAGCACCGGTCTTGCCTCCCGGGGCCGCGCAGGCATCCAGCACCCGCTGCCCCGGTTCAACCTGCAGCAGCACGGAGGCCAGCTGCGCGCCGGCATCCTGGACCGACACAAGGCCCTCGGCGAACCCGGGCAGGTCGCCGACGGACCGCGGCGCATCGAGCACCAGGGCACAGGACGCCCAGGGGACGATCCGCGAGGCGATGCCATGCTGCTGCAATCCTTCCTGGTAGGCCTCGCGCGTGGTTCGGGACAGGTCGATGCGCAGCGTCATGGGCGGATGCGCATTGTCGGCCTCGACGATACCCGGCCACTGGACCGGGTATTGCTGCTGCAGCGCCTCGAGCAGCCAGAGTGGATGCGCCGAAGCGGCCTCGGGGTCCCGGCGCACGGCTGCCTGCAGCGATTCGCGCTCGCGCAGGTACCGGCGCAGCAACGCATTGATCATGGCCGCGGCACGTGGCTGACGCAGCAAGCGGGCCGCATCGACCGCGGAGGACACCGTCGCGGCGACCGGATTGCGCGAATGATCGAGCTGGTGGAGCGCCGCCACGAGCAGCGTGCGCAGCACGGGCGCCAGCGGCTTACCCTGCAGCAGCCGCGCCGCCAGGGGCTCGAGCGACAGATACCAGCGCACGCTCCCGAGCGTGACAGCACGCACGCTGGCGCGCAGTGCCGGACTGGCCCCGACCTGTTCGATCGCATCCTCGGCGCTGCGGCCATCCACGGCGACCGCGCGCAGCGCCCGTGCCGCCGCGGCCAGCACATCGGCCGCCGCGCCCGAAGCAGTACTCAAGTGAACCGCGCGCTGATAAGCGGCTGGCCGCGAATGAATTCGCCCGCCGGCAGCGCACGCCGTCCTTCGAGCTGCAGCCGCGTGACGGCGAGCACGCCCTGCCCGCAGAGCACCTCAATACCCTCCGCGTTGTAGCCAATCACATCGCCCGGTGACGCGCCGACAGCTGCGGCGACCGCCAGCAGCGCCGGTGCGCTCGGCTGCGTGACATGTGCCTCCCAGACGCGCAGGCGCTGATTACGCCAGATCGTCTCGGCCACCGGCCAGGGATTGAAGGCACGCACCTGGCGCGCGATGGCCTCAGCGTTCGCCGTCCAGTCGATGCGCGCCTCACGCTTTTCGATCTTGCGTGCGTAGGTTGCGCCCTCGCCGGGCTGCGGCTCGGCGCGCGCGCGACCGGCCTCGAGTGCATCGAGTGTATCGAGCAGCAGCGCTGCGCCCTGCCGCCCCAGTTGCGCCTGCAACTGGGCGGCATTAATCCCCTCGGCGATCATCATGCGGCGCTGTGCGAGCATGGGACCGGTATCGAGACCCTCGTCCAGCTGCATGATCGTAACGCCGGTCTCCGAATCCCCGGCCAGGATGGCGCGCTGTATGGGGGCCGCGCCGCGCCAGCGCGGCAGCAGCGAGGCATGAATGTTCAGACAGCCCAGCCGTGGGACCGCCAGCGCGGCGGGCGGCAGCAGCAGCCCGTATGCGACCACGATCAGGACATCGCTGGCCCACTGCACCAGCGGCGCGCGCTCTTCGACTGATTTGAGTTGCGGGGGCTGCGCGAGCGGCAGGCCCAGGTCGAGCGCAACTTGCTTGACGGGACTCCTTTTAAGTTCGCGCCCGCGTCCGGCCGGGCGATCGGGCTGCGTCAGTACACCGACCAATGTGTGAGAGGAGTCGGCCAGCGCGCGCAGTGCCGGTACCGCAAACTCCGGCGTACCGGCAAAGGCGACGCGCAGCATGCGTCATATGACGCGCGCGGAAGCGCGTGCCGGCGCGCTGGAGCCGCCGATCGGGCGCTCCCGGCGTTCCTTTTCGAGTTTGCGTCGGATGCGCTCGCGCTTGAGGCTGGAGAGATAGTCGACGAACAGCTTGCCGGCCAGGTGATCCATCTCATGCTGCACACAGACCGCCTCGACGCCTTCGAGGTCGCGTTCGAAAACGGTCCCGTCGGCTGCCTGAGCCCGTACGCGCACGGACGCGGCGCGCTCGACTTCCTCGTATATGTTCGGCACGGACAGGCAGCCCTCTTCGGATATCTCGACCCCATCGCGCGAGAGAATTTCGGGATTGATGAAAACCTGCGGCTGGTTCTTCTCATGGCTCGTGTCCATGACCAGCAGCGCCTTGTGCACGTTGACCTGGGTAGCGGCAAGTCCGATGCCGGGGGCGGCGTACATGGTTTCGAACATGTCCGCGACCAGTCGTTGCAGCGCATCATCGAAGGTGCGCACAGGCTCGGCCCGCGTCCTCAGGCGGGGATCCGGAAACTCAAGAATGGTCAATCGCGACATAGGGTAAGCTCAGTTTCTTAAACGTGGGGAAATGTGCCAATATTTCAAGGATCAGGGGCCTAAAGCTCCATCACGTGACCCAGTGCACAAACTGCGCAATGAGGGGTGTGCGATTGTGTGCCGGTGAGTTTATAACAGCCGGGCGCGACGCCCTACCCGGCCCGAAGAGGTAGCAGGGATGTTTATAAAGCAGAATTTGAATGCCGGCTGCGTTACCCGCGGCTGTGTCACCCTGTCCGTGCTCCTGGGGCTGGCCGCTAGCGGCTGTTCCCTCAGCTCGCACAACGGGCGCGAGACCGACACTACGGCATCAACCGCGGTGCCCGTCGCTGCCGATAGCGCCGATGCCGCCAACGAACCACAGACCGACACCGCGGCACTCGGGGACGTGGCTGCCGATTCGGACACGGCCTCTTCCGGTACCACCACCGTCATGGCCGATGCCGGCCCGGCATTGAAGCCCAGTGCGCCGAAGGACTATGTCGTGCGCCGCGGCGACACGCTCTGGGGTATCGCCAACACCTTCCTGCGCGATCCGTGGACCTGGCCTGAAATCTGGTATGTGAATCCGAAGATCGCGAATCCGCACCGCATTTATCCGGGCGATACGATTCATCTGGCGCTCTCGAGCGATGGCCGCACCTCGCTGCAGGTGATGCGTGGCGACGCCGGACTGCCCGGCAGCAAGCTCGAGCCGATGCTGCGCAGCCAGCCGCTCGACAGTGCCATCCCGACTATTCCCTATTCCGTCATCGCCGCCTTCCTCGATCGCCCGGGCGTGATCTCGAAGGATGAAGTCAAGCAGGCCCCGTACGTCCTGGCTCTGCGCGGCGAACACGATATCGCCGGCGAAGGCGATGAGCTCTACGTCAAGAAACTCGATGCCCAGACCACGGGCGCGCGCTATGCGGTCATGCACGTGGACGAGCCATTGGACGACCCTGAAGGCGAGCGCAAGCTCGGCTACCTGGCCGTCTACGCCGGCACCGCGCAGCTCACGCGTCCCGGGCAGATTGCAAAGGTTACGCTCACCGATTCCGCGCGCGAAACGCTGCAGGGTGACGTGCTCGTCTCCGAAGACAACATGACGACATCCGACTTCAAGCCGCATTCGCCGACGCGGCCGGTCGCGGGCCGGATCATCGTCGTAGTGGCGGGAGCGGACGTCGCCGGCCAGTACGATGTGGTCGCACTCAATCGCGGTTCCAGCGATGGCCTCGACCGCGGTACCGTGCTGATCGCCGAGGAAGCGGACGCAACGACGGACGATCAGTGCGCGCATATCAAGGACTTCAGCACCTGCTGGCGCTGGCTGCACCCGACCGTCAAACTACCGAGCGAGAATGCCGGCACCCTGCTGGTATTCAAGACCTACGAGCAAATGAGCTACGCGCTGGTCCTGCACGACACCGTGCCGATCCAGGGTCACGCACGCGTCAAAAGCCCCTGACTTTCTGCAGCGGAATTTCTGCACAATCGCGCCCTGAACGCGCGGTTCCGCGGCAGCGCGAGCACCGTATGCTGCCGCGCTCATGGACGCGGTGTCATTGCGGTTGGTTCTCGGGCGCTCGCCCGGGTTGCGTTACGAGCAGCTGCGCTCGGCCGTTGAAAAAATCTCGCCACGACAAGCTGATATCTTCGCAGTCGATGCGCTGATCGGACAGCGCAGCCAGGCACTGCAATCTTTGGGACTCGGGGCCGCCGCCAGCGCCTGGCTCCAGGCGCCCGATGCCGCAGCGCTCGCGGCGGATCGCGAATGGATAACACGCGATCGCATCCAATTGCTCGATGCGTTCGATCCGCGATACCCGCCGCTGCTGAGGCATGTGAGGGCCGCGCCCGCGCTGCTGTATGTGCGCGGCGAGGTCGAAACCTTAAGCCTCCCACAGCTCGCCATCGTCGGCTCGCGCAGCCCCACGCTTCCAGCTCGCCTGACGGCCATGCGGTTTGCGGCGGAGTTGTCCTACCAGGGGTTGACGATCACGAGCGGTCTCGCGCGGGGCATCGACGCCGCCGGACACGAGGGCGCGCTGCGCGCGGGCGGCCGAACCGTCGCGGTGCTCGGCTCGGGACTGGACAGAATCTATCCGCCGCAGCACGGACTGCTGGCTGCCCGCATCGCCGCCCATGGTGCGCTGATCAGCGAGTTCCCGCGCGGAACTCCACCGCTGCCAACCCATTTCCCGCAGCGTAATCGCCTGATGAGCGGCCTGAGTCTGGGCACCCTGGTGGTCGAGGCCGCCCACAAAAGCGGCTCGTTGATCACGGCACAGTTCGCGATCGATCAGGGACGCGAAGTGTTCGCCATCCCCGGATCCATCCACAATCCGCTCACGCGCGGCTGCCATGCGCTGATCCGGTCCGGCGCGAAGCTGGTCGAAAGCACGCAGGATATTTTCGAAGAGATCGCGATTTCGCTGCCCAAAGCAGAGCCCAAAGTAGACGATATGTCACGCAATTCAGGCCCCGGTTGTGTCACATGGAGGCGCGCTACGTTGGACAAGGGACACAAAATCCTGTTAGATGCCTTCGGGTTCGAACCGGCAAGCGTCAGTACGCTGGCCGAGCGAACCGGTTTTCCCAGCCGATCCGTTGCGTCCATGTTGCTGAATCTTGAGCTCAAGGGCGTGGTCGGATCAGAGGCAGGGGGACGCTACGTGAGATTGCCGAACGAGCGCCCCGGCTGACACCGACCGGCACTTTTACCGACTCAACGATGGACAACACGGTTTTCGACATTCTGATTTATGTTTTCGATCGCTACATGCTCGAAGAGCTCCCGGCGAGCTCCGAGCGTGAGTCGCTGGTGCGCGATCTGGAAAGCGCGGGATTTGGCGGAGCGAACGTCGAGCGTGCCCTCGACTGGCTGGCGGACCTCGCGCAAGAGCGCGAACGCCCGCACTTCAGGGGCAATGGCGCCTTTCGCGTCTACGCGCCCGAGGAGACCGCGCGGCTCGATGCGCAGTGCCGCGGCCTGCTCACATCACTCGAGGCTGGCGGCATTCTTTCACCCAGCCAGCGCGAGATCGTCATTGACCGTCTGCTGGCCCTCGACACCGAGGAGCTCGATCTGGAGCAGGTCAAATGGATCGTACTGATGGTGCTTTCGAGCCAGCCCGGAGAGGAGCTCGCCTACGCTCGCATGGAAGATCTGGTATTCGATGACGCGCATCGCGATCCGCATTAGAACTTCGATCTTATCGTCGAAGCCCCCATCCGCGGCCTGTCCGCGGTTTTTCGTTTCTGGCTCCCTGACGCAGTAAAGCCATGGCTGACAATTTGGTTATTGTCGAATCGCCCGCCAAAGCCCGCACGATCAAGAAGTATCTGGGCCGCGGGTTCAATGTATTGGCCTCCTACGGCCACGTACGCGACCTGGTACCCAAGGAAGGGGCGGTCGATCCCGATAACGGCTTCGCCATGAACTACGCGCTGATCGAACGCAATCAGCGTCATGTCGAGGCGATATCCAAGGCCCTGCAGAAGGCCCAGTCGCTCTACCTGGCGACTGACCCCGATCGCGAGGGCGAGGCCATAGCCTGGCACCTGTACGAGATTCTAAAGCAGCGCGGGGAGCTGAAAAAAAAATCAGTGCATCGCGTCGTGTTCCACGAGATCACGCGCAATGCGATTCGCGCCGCGGTGGAGGCACCGCGCGAGCTCTCGCTCGACCTGGTCAATGCGCAGCAGGCGCGTCGCGCGCTCGACTACCTGGTCGGATTCAACCTGTCGCCGTTGCTGTGGAAAAAGGTGCGGCGCGGACTGTCGGCCGGCCGCGTGCAGAGCCCCGCGCTGCGCATGATCTGCGAGCGCGAAGAAGAGATCGCGGCCTTCGTACCCCAGGAATACTGGAGCATCGATGCGCAGGGCGAGCACAGTGAGCAGGCCTTTCCGCTCAAGCTCACCGAGTTTCGCGGCCGCAAGGTCGAGCAGTTCACGTTCACCGATGGGACCAGTGCACGCGAAGCACAGCAGGCGCTGACCGCCGCCGCGGGCACGGCCGCGGCACTCCAGGTGCTGTCGGTGGATCGCAAACAGCGTCGCCGCAACCCGGCCCCGCCGTTCACGACCTCGACGCTGCAGCAGGAGGCCTCGCGCAAGCTCAGCTTCTCGGCCCAGCGCACGATGCGACTGGCGCAGCAGCTCTACGAAGGCATCGACATCGGCGAGGGCAATGTCGGCCTGATCACTTATATGCGCACCGACTCGGTGTCACTGGCCGCGGAGGCCGTCACGGAGATCCGCGAGGTCGTTACGCGTCTCTACGGCGCGCAGGCGCTGGCCGAGGAAATTCGCGTCTATCGCACCAAGTCGAAGAATGCCCAGGAAGCGCACGAGGCCATCCGTCCGACCTCCGCGGCGATCGTGCCGGCGGACATCGAGCGCTACCTGGACGCTGATCAGTTCAAGCTCTATTCATTGATCTGGAAGCGCGCGGTGGCCTGCCAGATGGCGCCCGCCGTGTTCGACACAGTGGCGGTCGACATGCTCGCTGGTCCCGACGGACCCGAGCGGCACGTATTGCGCGCCAATGGTTCGACGCTGGTCGCACCCGGCTACATTGCCGTCTACCAGGAAGGCGCCGACGACGCCAAGGTCGATGACGACAGCGATCACGTGCTGCCGCCGATGAGCGAGGGCGACACGGTGCGGCTGCGCGAAATTACGCCGCAGCAGCACTTCACCGAACCGCCGCCGCGCTTCACCGAGGCCTCGCTGGTCAAGGCCCTCGAGGAATACGGCATCGGCCGCCCCTCGACCTATGCCTCCATCATTTCAACTCTGCGCGACCGCGAATACGCCGAAATCGAAAATCGCCGCTTCACGGCCACCGATATCGGCAAGATCGTCTGCCGCTTCCTGACCGAACATTTCCATCAATACGTGGATTATGGATTCACCGCGGCCATGGAGGATGAGCTCGATGCCGTCTCGCGTGGCGAGGAGCCCTGGACTACGCCGTTGACGAAGTTCTGGAAGCCTTTCATCGAGCAGGTAGAGGATGTCGAAAAGAACGTCTCGCGCGAACAGGTGGCACAGGCGCGCGACCTGGGCTTCGATCCCGTAAGCGGCAAGCCGATGAGCGTGCGCATGGGACGCTTCGGTCCCTTCGTGCAGATTGGCACCAAGGACGACGAGGAAAAGCCGCGCTTTGCCGGCCTCCGACCGGGTCAGAAAATGGACGCCCTCACGCTCGAGCAGGCGCTCGATCTGTTCCAGCTGCCGCGCACGCTCGGCACGACGGCCACCGGCGAGCCCATCATCGTCGCCATCGGACGTTTCGGTCCGTACATCAAGTACGGCGCCAAGTACGTCTCGCTCAAGGACGATCCGTACACCGTGTCGCTCGAGCGCGCGCTCGAGTGCATCCAGATCAAGGAAGAGGCCGACCGGAATCGCATCATCCAGGATTTCGGCATCGACAATATCCAGGTCCTGAACGGCCGCTATGGTCCCTACATCAGCAACCGTGAAAAGAATGCGCGCGCGCCCAAGGATCGCGATCCCAAGACACTGACGCTGGAAGAGTGCCGCGCACTGCTTGCGGCGGCGCCGGTGCGCCCGATGCGTGGTCGCGGTCGCTTCGGTGCGCGAAAAGCGGCGCCGGCAAAGACAGCGGCAGCAACCGGTAACGCGGCACCAGCCGACGCATCGAAGCCCCGGGCTGCGGCGCGAAAGCCGCCAGCCGCCGCGGCTCCGACGGCGCTCGCGGCCCGCAGCAGCGCGTCCGCCAAGGTCAAGAGCGTCAGCGCCGCTCGTCCCAAATCGGCGCATCGCCCACCCAAACCGGCGGCTGCCAAGCCGCAGGCCGTCAAGGCGCGCGCCAAGGGCGTCGCGAAGTCGCAGCGCGCGGGTGCCAGGGGATCTAAAAAGGCTGCTGGCGCGGCCTGAAGGTCTGTGCAACGGCAGCGATGAAATATCGCCACAGCTTTCATGCCGGAAACTTCGCCGACGTCCACAAGCACGCGGCGCTGTGCGCATTGCTGCAGGCGCTGCAGCGCAAGGACAAGGGCTTCTTCTACCTCGATACGCACGCGGGCGCAGGCCGCTACGATCTGGCCAGTCCCGACACGCATCACGGCGCCGAAGCCAGGCACGGCATTACGGCACTCCTCGCCGCCGCGCCGGAACTCCAGAGTCCTGAGTTGCTGCAGTACTGCGAGGCGGTGCTCGCCCTGCGGCGCAGCCTCGAGGCCGATGCCGCGTATCCTGGCTCACCGTGGCTGGCAGCGCAGATGCTGCGCACGCAGGATCGTGGTCTGTGCTGCGAGCTGCTGCCGGCCGAGTGCCGCGCGCTCGAACGCGCGCTGGGCGGCTTCCGGCGCATGCGTGTAGCCTGCCTGGACGGATACGAACAGATCCGCGCGGTGCTGCCGCCGGCGGAACGGCGCTGCCTGGTGCTGATCGACCCGCCGTACGAAAACCCTGACGCCGAATTCGAGCGCTCACTGCAGATGATTCAACTGGTCCTCGAACGTCTGGCCAACGCAGTGGTCGCACTTTGGTATCCCATCAAGGACGAGCGCACGCTGGTCCCGTGGCTGGCGCGGGCCGCGCGAGTGCTGACTGCGCCGGCCTCGAGCATCGAACTGTGGCTCTATGCGCGTGACTCGCGCGTCGGTCTGAATGGCTCGGGATTGCTGCTTGTAAATCCACCCCATCAGTTCGCTGCGCGCGCGGAACTCTGGCAGCAGGAGCTGCACCGCGTGCTCGTTCCCGCGCAGCGCGGCGGCAGCTCCGTGCACACGCTCACGCGCGCCGGCCTCGGTGATGACACCGGCACCTGATCGGTATGCGGTGATCGGCCATCCGATCAACCACAGCCGCTCGCCCTGGATCCACGCGCGCTTCGCGCAGCAGACCGGGGAGCGCATGGTTTACACCGCCATCGATGCGGCACCGGAGGAGCTGGACGATCGCGTGCGCGACTTCTTCGCGCGCGGCGGGCTTGGGCTCAACGTGACGGTCCCGCACAAACAGGCCGTGCTGCCGCTGTTGCAGGAATTGAGCGAGCGGGCGCGCGTCGCGGGCGCGGTCAACCTCATCCTGCGCGCCGATGACGGCAGATTGCGCGGCGACAACACGGACGGTTCCGGGCTGGTTCGCGACCTCACACACAATCTGGGCGTGCCAATTGCGGCGCAGCGCCTGCTGTTGCTCGGCGCGGGGGGTGCCGCGCGCGGGATCATTGGGCCGCTGCTGGCGCTGCATCCCGCCGAACTCGTCATCGCCAACCGCTCGGCGGCGCGAGCCATCGAGCTGGCGCAACGGTTCACACAATTTGGCACGATTCGCGGCGCGCCCTACGCCGAACTTAAGGCACAACGCTTCGCGCTCATCATCAACGCGACTTCGGCCGGACTGCACCAGGAAATCCCGCCGCTGCCAGTCGAACTGCTCGATGCGGCTACCGTCTGCTACGACCTGGCTTATGCCCGCGACACCACCCGGTTCGTACAATGGGCGCGCGAGCATGGTGTCGCGCGCAGCATTACGGGCGCGGGCATGCTGGTCGAGCAGGCTGCGGAATCCTTCTTCCTCTGGCGCGGTGTGCGGCCAGATACCACCGCGGTGCTGGCCGATCTGCTGGCGCGCTGAGAAACCCTGGGGGTTCAGCGCCGGTTCATCCGGTCAGCGCCAGCATGAAGCAGCATCGGAGGCAACGATATGGGGGACACTGACATAAGCGGCCACGCTCGACGGATGCTTTGCGCGATCGCGCTGGCAGCGACGTTGACCGTTGGGATGAGCATGCCGATCGCAGCCCAGCAAGGGGCGCCGGATGATCAGAACGCACAGGTTGTGGATCCACCGATGCGCGCGGGCCGGCTCAGCTATCTCGAAGGCTCCGTATCGCTGCAACCCGCAGGAGTCGATGACTGGAATGCGGCGCCGCTCAACCAGCCACTGACCGTGGGCGACGCGCTCTGGAGCGATACCGGCTCGCGCGCCGAGATGGATCTGGGTCCGGCGGTGGTGCGCGTTGACGCGCGCAGCAGCGTGGCGCTGCTGGATTTGAGCGATCGCGCCATTCAACTGCGGCTCGATGCAGGCTCGGTCGATATCAGTGTCAACGATGCCTCGGGCAGCGGTGCCTTCGAAATCGATGCCCCGAACGCCGCCGTG
>Ga0302320_10001846_pt1 | contig 50576 bp, 29 predicted proteins | sample Bog_T0_3_FD_202130 | JGI IMG/M metagenome (GOLD analysis project Ga0302320, IMG submission 202130) | Peat permafrost microbial communities from Stordalen Mire near Abisko, Sweden - Bog_T0_3 | ecosystem: Environmental > Terrestrial > Soil > Wetlands > Peat | place: Sweden: Abisko, Stordalen Mire... | reverse complement strand
TTCTCATTCGAGCGAGTTGTGGCTGCTCTGTTCTCGGCCGCCTTGTTCTCATTCGAGCGAGTTGTGGCTGCCTTGTTCTCGGCCGCCTTGTTCTCATTCGATCGAGTCGTGGCTGCCCTGTTCTCAGCTGCTTTGGACTCATTCGAGCGAGTTGTGGCTGCCCTGTTCTCAGCCGCCTTGTTCTCATTCGAGCGAGTTGTGGCTGCCTTGTTCTCTGCCGCCTTGTTCTCATTCGAGCGAGTTGCGGCTGTCCTGTTCTCGGCGGTCCTGGTCCCAGTCGGGCGAGTTGTGGCGCCTCTGGCGGCCACCACACCCTTGCCGGCAAGCTCACCGGGCCTGGATGTGGCAGCAATCGGCGGCTTGCCATGATTCACAGACGCCAACAGTTCATGGTTCTTGCCGGCAGCCTGCCGATGCCCTGTCTGTGCGGCTGTCGCCGGAGTATGACGCTCATGTGCCGCAGTCTGTTGCGCCGCGGTCGGTCGAGCGGTTGCTCCGCCCCTTCCACCGTTGTAGCTGACGTGGTTTCCCGCCCGCTGGCTGCTTACGGCTTTTTGGTATGTATTGTGAAAGTTCCGAACATCTACGTTATTCACCGAGCGGTTGTAGTTGAAGGCCCCATGATTCCAATATCCGCCCTGATAGCCGAATCCACCATAGCCGAAGCCATAGTTGATGCCGCCATAGAAGCCGACCGTGGAACCCCAGTAGCCATCGTTCCAGGCATACGCGCCGTCGCCCCAACCCCAATAACCTGGGGTCCATAGCATGCCAACCTCGGGCGGTTCGACCCATGTGCCAGGCACCCAGAAATAGCCCTCATCGCCATTCGCCCAGTAGCCGGGCGTCCACAGGAATCCCTCCTGAGGGCAAATAGGTTGGGAGTATGCCACGAGCTCGGGCGGTGCGACGGTGATCGACACGCCGAGTTGCGCGGATGAAATGACCGGCATGGCCAGTAGCATGGGTGTCAGCAAGAGCAAACGGATCGTACGCATTTTAATCACCTCGGCAGGCCGCCCTTCGATTGCCCGGCTGAACCTTGCTGGCCGGGGCTGCGTGGAATGAACGACTACGCCCAGATGGAAGGATTCCACTCGGCACCTGCCCAGTCTGTTCACTATGGTTCACTGCTCGCAAGCTCCTCAGGAGCCTGCGGCCTTTTGCTGAGGGCCGCTCGAAGCGCGAAAACCGGAGCTCGCTCGTTGCGGGCATGCGGAGGCATTGATTTATCGTGACCTGAGGCGGTACAAATCCTGGAGTCAGTTGGAGAGGCATTCATGCCCAACGATCCCGTCCCCGATCTGCTGCGCCGCGCCACCGAGCAGTTGGAGGCGGAGTTCGCGGGCCTTCCTGACTATGGGCCCGACCCGGCCGCCGACACCGAAGCAATGGCCCAAGTTCTGGAGACCGTAGCCCACCGCCTGGGCGACAACTACCCCTACTTCCACCCTCTCTACGCCGGGCAGATGCTCAAGCCGCCGCACCCGGTGGCCCGCGCGGCCTACGCTCTGGCCATGAAGATCAACCCCAACAATCACGCCCGCGACGGCGGCCGGGCCAGTTCCGAGATGGAGATCGAGGCCGTCCGCGAGATCGCCGCCATGTTCGGCTGGAGCCAATACCTGGGCCATCTGACCTCCAGCGGCACCCTCGCCAACCTGGAAGCGCTCTGGGTCGCCGGGCAGCTTGCGCCGGGCAAGCGCATTGTGGGCTCGGAGCAGGCGCACTACACCCACCACCGCATCTCCGCGGTGCTGAAGCTCGACTACGCGGAGATCGACGCCGACCGTCGCGGCCGGATGAGCCTTGAAGCCCTCGAAGCCGAGCTGCGCAAGGGCGATGTGGGCACGGTGGTGGTGACGCTGGGCTCGACGGGCATCGGCGCCGTGGACCCGCTGGACGAGGTGTTGAAGCTCAAGGCCCGCTACGGCTTCCGGGTGCATGTGGATGCGGCCTACGGCGGCTACTTCCGGCTGATTGCGGACGATCTGGACGAACCGGCGCGGCGGGCCTACCTCGCTACCGTCGACGCGGACTCTCTGGTCATCGATCCGCACAAGCACGGCCTGCAGCCGTACGGATGCGGCTGCGTGCTGTTCCGCGACCCGGGGGTGGGCCGCTTCTACAAGCACGATTCGCCCTATACCTATTTCACATCCAGCCAACTCCACCTGGGCGAGATCAGCCTGGAGTGCTCGCGCGCCGGGGCCGCGGCCGTAGCGCTGTGGGCCACGCAGCAGCTTTTGCCGCTCACACCAGAGGGAGAGTTTGCCCGCGGCCTCAAAAGCGGACGGGCGGCTGCGCTGGAGCTGGCCCGGCGGCTGCGCGAGGATCGTCGCTTTGAACTGTTGACATCGGGGACGCCGGAACTTGATATTGCGATCTGGAAGGTGAAGGCGGAAAACCCGCAACGGTCCTCGGAACTGGCACAGAAGATATTTGTGGCCTGTGCCACAAGGGGTTTACATTTGGCTCTTGTACAATTGCCGCTATTCTGGTTTCAGCCGGCGGCCGGTGAGCGGGCGGGAATGGTGACCTGTTTGCGGTCGGTCCTGATGAAGCCCGAACACGAGGCGTGGCTGGGCAGGATCTGGGAGCGGTTCAGCGCGGGGTGCGCAGAGATTGTGGGAGTGTGAGTTGCGATGAGTCAGGCGTGTGCGGTCGAGAAAGAAAACGTTGTCATGCGGTCAGGAGACTGCGCGGTGACCATTCTCCCCAGCCTGGGAGGCAAAATCGCGTCCATCCTCGTCGGTGAGCAGGAACTGCTGCAGAGCCCACTTGCGCCCTACGCTCCGCGAACGCGGACCATGAGCTTCGACGAGGCCGACGCCAGCGGCTGGGACGAGTGCCTGCCCTCCGTAGCGGCATGCACAGCGGAGACAGAAGCCGGACTTGCGGCTATTCCAGACCATGGGGACCTGTGGAGAGTGGAATGGCAGCCGATGGTGAAAAGCGCGGATTCCGTTACATATCGCGGAGAGTGCTTTTCCCTGCCGCTGCGCCTGGAACGGACGGTGACGCTGAGCGAGTCGGCCAAGGGTTGGCAACTTAGCCTGGGTTATTGGGTAACTAACTTAGCTATGGAACCGACGCCCTGGTCCTGGGCGGCGCATCCTTTATTCGTTGCCGAGGCGGGCGACCGCATCGTGCTCCCAGCTTCCATTCAGCAGCTGCGCCTGGAAGGCTCGGGCGGCGCCAGGCTGGGCAAGGGCGGAGACACCGTCAGCTGGCCGGTAGCGACGCTGGCCGATGGCAGCCGCAGCGACATGAGCGTGGCGCAATCGCCTGATTCGGGCATTGGCGACAAGCTGTTCGCTGGGCCGTTGAATGAATCGGAAAACTGGTGCGCGCTGGAGCGGCCGAAGGCCGGAGTGCGAATCAAAGTAGGCTTCGATCCGGTTGCTACGCCTTATCTGGGATTGTGGATCTGCTATGGCGGCTGGCCGGAACGGCCAGGACCGAAACAGGTCTGCGTGGCGCTGGAGCCGGCGACGGCGCCGGTGGATTCGCTGGCGGAAAAGGGTCCGTGGTCGCGCGTGCTGGCGCCTGGCGACTGTTTTTGCTGGTCCATGACCGTTGACATTGAACCAATTGCGAGTGTGAGCTGACATGCACGACGTTGCCGCTTTTCGTTCCTTGCACCTGGCCCGCTTCGAGGCGGAGCCGGCCATCTTTGTTGCTCCGGGCCGCGTGAACCTGATTGGCGAGCACACCGACTATGCGGAAGGCTTCGTGATGCCGGCCGCCATCGACTTTGCCACACTGGCAGGCATCTCTCCGCGCGTCGACGGCAAGATCGCGCTCTTTTCTGAAAACTATGGGCAGGTGCGCTACTTCGACGCAGCGGAGTTGCCTGCAAAGGCCGGCAAGCACTGGACCGACTACCCCTTGGGCGTCCTTTCGATTCTCGCCGGCGAGGGCTACGCGATTCCGGGCTTCAGCCTGACCCTGTGGGGAGACGTGCCGCTGGGGTCGGGACTGTCGAGCTCGGCGTCGGTGGAAGTGGCCACGGCCCTCGCCGTCATCGGTCTGATGGGTGTCGAAATTCCCGGCCCGGTGCTGGCGAGGCTCTGCCAGCGCGCGGAGAACGAGTTTGTGGGCGCCAGCTGCGGCATCATGGACCAGTTCATCTCCGCCAACGGAGCCAAGGATCATGCGCTGCTGCTCGATTGCCGCGACCTGAGCTTCAAGCTGGCGCCCATTCCGCACAACGTGGCGCTGGTGATTGCCAACACCATGGTCAAGCACGCCATCACCGGGGGCGAGTACACCAGCCGGCGCGCAGAGGTGGAAGCGGCCTGCGCGGTCATCGCCCGCCACCGCCCGGAGGTGAAGTTTCTACGCGACGCGACCGTCGAGGACCTCGAGAAGTGGGGTCACGAGATGACACCCGACGCGCTGAAGCGGGCGCGCCACGTGATCACGGAGAATACGCGCACGGTGGCCGCGGCCGAGGCGCTCATGCACCACGACCTGGCCGAACTGGGCCGGCTGATGGCCGAGGCGCATTGGAGCTATAGCCATGACTTCGAAGCCAGTTGCGCGGAAGCCGACGCGATGGTCGAGCTGGCGCAGGACCTGCCCGGACTGATCGGCGCGCGTTTGACCGGCGGCGGCTTTGGCGGATGCACCATCAACCTGGTGGATCAGGACCAGGCAGGAGAGTTCGTGGAGAGTCTGGGGGGACTCTACGCGGGACAGACCGGCATTGTGCCGCAGATTTTCATTTGCCACGCCTCGGGAGGCGCGCACCGGCTGGAGTAAGGCGTCTTTACGGTTTCCTGGTAGAGGTTGGTACCCGGCTGCGCCAGTTTGTTTCATCCCATGGAAGGTTCAAGGGCTCCATTTGCGCCGGGCGAAATCCTCCTGTCCATCCCCCGTTGGTACCACTGCCGCCACTGCCTTCCGATTACCAATGCCCCTGGCGGTGCCAGAGCTTTTCCGCGCCATCCTTGGTAAAATCACGAGAGTTTAACCCGAAAAGGGGTCTGGATCGATTCCGCCTCCCTGACCGGTCTGGCGGAGTTTCAATCAAAGAGCGGCGCATTCGAGCACCGAAGCGCCGCGGAGACAAGAAAGAATGCAGCCGACATCATCCAAGCCATTTTCTTATGAATCCTTTCCCACCGCGGGGGTGGTAGCTTACTTCTCCATGGAGATCGCCATCAACCCGGCCATGCCCACTTACTCGGGCGGCCTGGGCGTACTGGCCGGAGACACGCTGCGCTCGGCGGCCGATCTGGGCGTTCCGCTGGTGGCCTTCACGCTGGCGCACCGCAAAGGCTACTTCCAACAGCACCTTGACCGTCGCGGCGTGCAAAGCGAGGATGTGCAGCCCTGGAATCCCTCGGACTTCTGCACCGAGGAAGCGGCGCGCATCACGGTGAGCGTGGAAGACCGCATCGTCACGGTGCGCGCCTGGCGCTACGACCTGGTGGGACGCTACGGGCATATCGTTCCCATTTACCTGCTGGACACCGATGTGGACGGGAATTCCGGCTGGGACCGGGGCCTGACCGACCACCTCTACGGCGGAGACACCAACTACAGGCTGCAGCAGGAGATTGTGCTGGGCATGGGCGGCGTGCGCATGGCCAACGCGTTGGGCCATCGCGCCAATGTCTACCACATGAATGAGGGGCACGCAGCGCTGCTGACGCTGGCGCTCATCGAGAGCGAACTGGGCGGAGGGCCGCTGGGCGCGCCCACCGAGGCTGACCTGGCGCTGGTGCGGGAGAAATGTGTGTTCACCACGCACACGCCTGTTCCGGCCGGCCACGACCGCTTCTCCACCGAGCAGACCATCCGCATCCTGGGCGGCGACCGGACGGCGCGCCTCGAACGGCTGGGCTGTTATCGCGACGGCATGCTCAACATGACGCTGCTGGCGCTGAAGTTTTCGCGCTATGCCAACGGCGTGGCCATGCAGCACGCCAAGGTGTCCAGGGCCATGTTCCCTGAGTTCGCCATCGACTCAATCACCAATGGCGTGCATGCGCCAACCTGGGTTTCCGAGCCCATTCAGCAAATGCTGGATACGAATTTCTCCTCGTGGCGGCGCGACAATCTCTATCTGCGCAACGCCATCGACTTGCCGGAGAAGCAGATTCTGGCCGTGCATGCGCAGGCCAAGGAGGCGTTGCTGGCCGAGGTGGGCGCCCGCACCGGACTGGTGCTCGACCCCAAGGTGCTTACCCTGGGCTTTGCCCGCCGCGTCGCCACCTATAAGCGAGCCACCCTGCTCTTTACCGACCCGGCCCGGCTAGTGGAGATCGCCAATCAAGCCGGCGGATTGCAGATCGTTTATGCGGGCAAAGCTCATCCCCAGGACGAGCCCGGCAAGGCGCTCATCCAGCAGGTGATCGAGGATGCGCAGAAGTTCTCCAACAACCTGCTCAAAATCGTGTATCTCGAAAACTACGCATGGGACCTGGGCGCGCTGCTTACCGCGGGCGTTGACGTGTGGGTGAATACGCCCAAGCGACCCTATGAAGCCTCCGGCACCAGCGGCATGAAGGCCGCGTTGAATGGCGTTCCCAGCCTGTCGATCCTCGATGGATGGTGGATCGAGGGCTGCATCGAAGGCGTCACCGGCTGGGCCATCGAAGACGGCGCCAACGATGCCGAAGAGGCCACTTCGCTCTACGAGAAGCTTGAGAAGGCCATAGTGCCCCTCTACGTGAAAGAGCCGGAAGAGTGGGCGCGCCTGATGCGCACCACGCTGGCCTTCAACGGCTCCTACTTCAACACCAACCGCATGGTGAAGCAGTACACGCGCAACGCCTACTATCCAGTGAAGCTGATCGAGCGCGCCAAGGTGGAAGAAGTCGAGTTCGCGTAAGAGCCAGTCGGCAAGTCAGCTTTGTGGCCCATTCATTTCGCGGGAAGCTCCGCGGAAAAATGGGCCACAACGTTTTGCTACGACGGCGGCCGAATCTCGCTCGACGTCCCTCCCGCTGCCGGGATGTAGCACTTCAGCGTGTAGTCCATCACCATGCGGTCGGCGTTGAAGCGCCAGCCCAGGGTGCGGATGGTCCGCTTCATGCGCTTGATCCATCCCAGCGGCAGCCCGTCGCGGTCGCGCTGGTAATAGAGCGGAATCACCTTGTCGCGCAGCACGCGGTAGAGGTCTTCGCCGTCCCGGCTGTCGTGCACATCCAGGTTGGAATGGGTTCTGCCGGTGCCGATGGCGAAGCCGTTGTGGCCGTCGTAGGCTTCGGCCCACCATCCGTCGAGCACGGAAAGATTCAGTCCGCCGTTGAGCACTACTTTCTGCCCGCTGGTGCCTGAGGCTTCCAGCGGCCGCCGCGGATTGTTGAGCCACACATCCACTCCCTGCACCAGGAAGCGGCCGACGTTGATGTCGTAGTCCTCGATGAAGACAAATTTGTGGGCGAAGCTGGAGTCGCGCATCATCTGCGCGATCTGCTGCAGCACCCGCTTGCCCGGCTCGTCGTGGGGATGGGCCTTGCCGGCAAACAGGAACTGCACGGGGCGTTTGGGGTCATTGACCATCCCGGCCAGCAACTCCATGTCCGCCAGCAGCAGGTTGGCTCGCTTGTAGGTGGCAAAGCGGCGCGCAAAGCCGATGGTCAACGCATCCGGCGAGAGCACCTTTCCCAGGGCATGCAGCGTCTGCGCCGATTCGTTTCGGCGCTGCGCCTGCTCCTGGGCGCGGCGGCGGGCGAAGTCGAGAAGCTGGATCTTCAGCGCCAGGTGCGTCTCCCACAGCTCGCCGTCGTCCACCTTCTCGATCTCCTCCCAGGTGCGCGGGTCGCCGCTGTTGGTCTGCCAGTCGATGCCGAGATAGCGGTCGTAGAGCCGGCACATCTGCGGCGCCAGCCAGCTGGGCACGTGGACGCCGTTTGTGATGTGGCCGATGGGCACCGCATCCTCCGACCGGCCGGGATAGAGGACCTTCCACATGGCGCGCGAAACCTCGCCGTGCAGCGAGGAGACCGCGTTCACGCGCCGCGACAGCTTCAGCCCCAGAACAGTCATGCAGAACTGCTCCTGGTGGTGGTCCGGGTTTTCGCGGCCAAAGGCCATCAGCGCATCGTGCGAGAGCCCCAGCTGCTCGCGCAGGGGCCCGAGATGCTCCTCGATCAGGTCGCCGTTGAAACGGTCGTGGCCCGCAGGCACAGGGGTATGGGTGGTGAAGACCACTTCGCGGGGAACCTGGCTGGCTGCCGCGTAGAAATCGATGCCCTCTTCCTGCATGCGGTTGCGAATGGCTTCAAAGACCGCGAAGCCGCTATGCCCCTCGTTCAGGTGCAGCACGCCGGGAGAGATGCCCATGGCCTTCAGCGCGCGGAAGCCGCCGATGCCCAGCAGCAGCTCCTGCCGGATGCGGGTGCGGGCGTCGCCGCCATAGAGCCGGGAGGTGGTCTCCAGGTCCTCAGGAGCGTTGCCGGCCACGTTGGAGTCGAGCAGCAGCAGATCGATGCGACCCACCTTCACCCGCCAGACCTTGGCGCGGATGGAGCCGCCGCGCGTGGCAATCTCCACTACCACCGGCTCGCCGTTGACGCCGATGGCCGGTTGCATGGGCAGCTGGTTCACGTCGGTCTGCAGATACTCTTCGCGCTGCCAGCCGGTCTGATCGAGCCGCTGCAGAAAGTAACCCTGGCCATAGAAAAGCCCGATGCCGATGAGCGGAATGTCCAGGTCCGAGGCGCTCTTGATGTGGTCGCCGGCCAGCACGCCCAGGCCGCCGGAGTAGATGGGCAGCGACTCGTGCAGGCCGAACTCGGCGGAGAAGTAGGCCACCGGCCGGGGACGCAGCACTCCCGCATTGGTGGCGCCCCAGGTGCGGTCCGCATGCAGGTACTCCTGCTGCCGCCGGTAGCAATAATTGATGCGGCTGTGCAGGCCCAGTTCCGTGGCGCGCCGCTCAATCTCTTCCAGCGGGATTTCGCCCAGCATGGAGATGGGGTTCTGATTCAGCTGGCGCCAGCGCGTCGGGCTAAGGTCGCGCATGGTGCTCACGCAGGCGCGATCCCAGCTCCACCAAAGGTTGTGCGCCAGCGACCATAGCCGCTCCTGAGTGGGGCCGATGAAGCGGTCCAGCGTGCGCGCCTCGCTCACCACCGGCGCCACCGCGGTTGCCGCCTCGGCCAGCATGCGGATCTCGTTCTCGTTGAAGCTGCGCTGCTCCTTGGTCTGGACCACCAGAACCCCTTGCAGCACCCCGCGGTCGATCAGCGGAACGCCCAGAAACGAACGGTACTCGTCTTCGCCCGACTCGCGGAAGTATTTGAACCGCGGATGCTTTCTCACGTCGTCGACGGCCACGGGAAGCACCAGTTCCGCGACGAGCCCGGTCAGTCCCTCGTGAATGGGCATGCGCAATGTGCCGATACATCGCGGATCGAGTCCCAGGGTCGCCGCCAGCACCAGGTTGGAGCGGTCGGGCTCGAGCAGATAGGCCGAGCACACGTCGGTCCCGAACCTCCTGGCGATCAATGCGGCCACGTTCATCAGGGTGTCGGCGGGCTTGCCGCCTTCCTGGGCAAGGTTGGAAATCTCCTCCAGCGTGAGCACCAGGTTGGCATCGGTGGAATCGTCGTGTTCGCTCATCGGTCTGCCTATGCCTTTCGTTTGGAATTCTTCAGATGCAACGTCGACACGTCTGCCATGCCTTGACAGGAGATGCAAAGGTGAATCCGGCGTAAATTCCACTTGAAGGAAACGCGTCGCCGGCAGGCTGGCTTGTCGATGGGTGATTCCCGTTCTACTGATCCGGGATAAATTTGAATTTATCACCAATCCGGCGAATCGGCGAATCCGTATTGCGTACAGGGGGCGTGAGCCTGCGCGGATTGACTATACTTTGGGTGAAAGGGGAGAGGCTATTCCCGAGGCTGGTGAAATCACGGTCCTTCTCCGCGATTGGAGAGCGGGAGATCCCGTGGCTATCGATCACCTCTTCGAGCTGGTCTATCCGCAATTGAGGCAGATTGCGGGAGTCCTGTTCCGGGGTGAGCGGCCTGAGCATCTGTTGCAGCCCACCAGCGTGGTCAACGAGCTGTTCCTCAAGCTCGTTCGCCAGCGCAGCCTGCGCTTTGAAGACCGCGAACACTTCTACAGCCTTTCCGCGCGGCTGATGCGCCGCGTCCTGGTGGACCATGCACGCTCCGAGGGCCGGCAGAAACGCGATTTCGGGATTCCCGTTACCATGCGCGCCGATCTGGCCTGGGTCGATGCCCGGCCGGCGGAGATGATCGACCTGGACCGCGTGCTGGGAGAGCTGGAGCAGTTGGACCCGCGCAAGTGCAAGATGGTCGAGCTGAGATTCTTCCTGGGCTTTACGGCCGAAGAGACGGCGGAGCTGCTGAGTACTTCAAAGGCCACCGTGGACCGCGAGCTGCGCTTTGTGCGCGGCTGGCTCTACGAGCGCCTGCACGAAGGCTGAAACCCTCCCATCGAAATTGATTCTGAGGCACTTTTACCCTCTTTCGCGCCAACGTGGAGTGAAAGCGATGACACAGGACGCCGAAAACTGGGAGCTCCTCCAGGAGCTGTTCCATCTTGCCGAGATCACGCCGGAATCGGACCGCGAGCGGGTTCTCGCCGAGAAGTGTCCGGACGAGAATCTGCGCCGCCGTGCGCTCAAAATCTTCACCGCCTCGAGTCTTGATTCGAGTATTCCCGAGCCGGCGCCGCCAACCGAGGACTCGACAATCGGCAGCAAAATCGGCCCCTACACGCTCATCCGTCACCTTGGCTCGGGCGGCATAGGCGCCGTCTACCTGGTGGAGCGCATGGCGGGCGGAGCGGTGCAGCGGGCGGCCCTGAAGGTACTCGCGCCGCACTCGGCCGGCCCGGCGTTCATTGAGCGCTTTCATCGCGAGCAGCACATACTGGCCTCGCTCGACCACCCCAACATTACCCGCATGCTCGATGCCGGCCTCAGCGATCACGGCCAGCCGTACCTGGTCATGGAGTATGTCGACGGCCTGCACCTGGACGATTACTGCGACGCACACAAGCTGGGCATCCCTGAGCGGCTGCAGCTGTTTTTGCGCGTCTGCGAAGCAGTGGCCTACGCCCATCGCAACCTGGTGGTTCACCTCGATCTGAAGCCGTCCAACATCCTGGTCACAACCGACGGCACGGTGAAGCTGCTGGACTTCGGCACCTCCAAGCTGCTGCAGCCCGATAGCCGCCTTACCACCACGGTGATGGCCACGCCCGCCTATGCCAGTCCCGAGCAATTGCGCAACGAGGGCGTCACCACCTCCTGCGACATCTACGCGCTGGGTGGCATTCTCTTTGAGCTGCTGGCCGGTTCGCGCCCTGGCAGCAACTCCTCGGCGGCGGCCATGATCGAGCGCGCCATCCTGGAGCAGGAGCCGGAGAGCCTGCCTGCCGCCACCACGGCGGCGGCGGCGGAGAAGCGCGGCCTGTCAGAGAGCCGCTTCCGCCAGATCCTCAGCGGCGACCTGGCCAACATTGTCGAGAAGTGCATGCGGCCGCGGCCCAAAGACCGTTATTCCTCCATTGACGCGCTCTCGGCCGATATTCAGCGCTATCTCAACGGCCGTCCCGTGCAGGCCCGTCCCCAGACCACCCTCTACTGGATGGGCAAGTTTGTCCGCCGCAATCGCGGCGCGGTCACGGCTACGGCGGTCGTTCTGGTGCTTCTGGTGGGCAGCGTCGCGTATGCCGGATGGCGCCAGGAGCAGGCCGTGCGCGAAGGCCAGCGCGCGCTGCGCATGCAGACCTTCATGTACCGGCTCTTCAAGCTGGCCAACTCCAGCTACACCGGCAAGCAGGAGTTCACCGTGCCGGAGTTTCTCGAGCTCGGCGTCAAGCTGCTGCCCGACTACATCAAGAACCCCGCCGACCTACGCGAGGCCCGCATGAGCCTGGCCGAATCGATGTATGAGAACGGCGACCTGGACAGCGCGCAGAAGGTCTTCGATCAGATCATCTCCAGCGCCAAGGACGCCGGCGACGTGGGCGCAGAAGCCGAGGCCGAGGCCTTCTACGGCGACATCGCCTACCAGAAGGGCCGCATGGACGAGGGCAAGGCACGCACTGCCCAATCCTTCGAGCTCAGCCGCCGCCAGGGCGTTACCCCCACCGTGCGCGTATGGAGCGAAATCTACTACGCCTCCAACCTGGAGAAGAACGGTTTCAAGTCCGACGAGAATCTGCGCGTGCTGCAAGACGCGGTGAAGCTGAGCAACCAATACCACCTTCCCGAGCGCGAAACCGCCTACGCTACCTATCAGCTCGCCGAGGACTATGAGGTGCGCGGCCGCCTCGACGAGGCCGCGCAGCTTATCAAGCAGGACATCGACATCTACAACCACGAGCCCTATGCCGTCTGCGACCAGTCGCAGATGTACGAGGACCTGGCTTACATCGACCAGGCGCGGAACGATATTCCGGCGGCGCTGCCTATGTTTCAAAAAGCCTATGAGGGACTCAAGGCCTGCTCCGGTCCCCAAAAGAAAAACACGCTCATGGTGCAAGCGCTGCTGGGCGGCGCCATGATCCGGCTGGGCCAGGCGAAGGAAGCCGTGCCCATGCTGGAGGCCTCGATCCCCGCGTGGCGCAACGCCTCCGGCACCAGCCCCGACCTGTTTCCGCCCATGTACTACCTCTCTTGCGGCTATGTGGCAGTGGGCCGCTACGCCGATGCCGAAGCCATGGCCAAGGAATTGGTGGGCATCCTGGAAGGCAAGATAGCTCCCAACAGCCGCCGTGTGGGCGTCACCCACCTGGTGTGGGCGCGCGCCCTGGCCGGCGAGCGTCGCTACCAGGAGGCCCTGCCGCACGCCCAGATCGCCGAAAAGATGACCGAAAACGGAAACACCCCCTACACGCAGATGGTGCACACCGAGGCGCACCAGGCGCTCGAGGACATCCAGGCCAAGCTGCGCTGAGCGGCCCCTTTGATAGCAACTGCGCCGCACACTCCATGCATCCGCTCGCGACATCGGTCCGGGTTGAGCGCTCTCTGGGTTGCCGATGGCCGCATACTGGCACTATGGTGACCAAGTGAGGCTTGTGCGGCGCCAGACCGGAAAACGCGCGTGTTTGGCCGCACTGCTCTGCGCGTCCATGGCTCTGCCATCTGCGCCGCAATCGCCCGGCGAAATCAGCTTCGATGCGCTCCTCAAGCGGGGCTTCGGACTCCACCAGCAGGCCCGCTTCGCCGAAGCCATTCCTGTCCTTGAGCAAGCGCGGCGCATGGAGCCGAACGACTACTTCGCCAACCTGCTGCTGGGCATCGATCTGCTGCGCACGGGCAAGCCCACCGACGCCGTGCCGCGCCTCGAGCTGGCCGCGCGCGTCAAGCCCGCCGAAGAGTTCCCTGAAGACTACCTGGGCGAAGCCGAGGCTGGGCTCGGCCATTTTGCTCCGGCAGCCGAAGCCTACCAGCGCGCCGTCGACCGCGGCCACGGCTCCGAGCAGGCTCTCGAAGCCTGGGCGGGATTTGCTCTCGAGCGCTTTCGCACCCTCGGCGAAGGTCTGCACGCCTCGGTTCCGGGAATCGCGGCAGCCCAGCGCCTCGGCCAGGTCGCGCAGAAGCTCGCTGCTCCCGCCTGCGCCTCTCCCATCCCAGCCCTCGAACGGAAGCTCGCCCCGCAGTCTCCTGCCGCGAAGCCCTCCAGCACGCCGCCGGACGTCGAGACTGCCTACCAGCTCTCTCTCTGCTACGCCTTCGCCGCGGGCCAGGCCGCCGCCCAGCTAAAGGACGCGCACGAGGACATGGCCGCCGTTCACCGCCTCCGCGGCGACGTGCTTCTCCGCATCGCATCCGACGCAGCCGGCGCCGAAGCCGAATACGGCCAGGCGCTGGCCGCCCGCCCTGGCGACCCGGCCCTCCTCGAACGCCTCGCCGAAGCTCAGCTCACCGCCGGCGACCCCGACGCCGCCCGCCAGTCGGCGCAGGCCGCCCTCGCCGTCGATCCACACCGCCGCGAAGCCCTCCGCACCCTTGCCTCGCTGGCCATGAACGACCGCGACTACGGCCAGGCCCTGCCCTTCCTTCGCCAGCTTGCCCAGGAAGCTCCCGGCGACCGCACCGTCCAGGTCGAGCTGGCCAAGGCCCTCGCCCAAACCGGCGCGACTCAGGAGGCAGCCAGCCTGCTCGCGCCCCCCCTCGCAGCGGGCTATCCCGATGAAAAGGGCGCGCTGCACGCCCTGCTGGGAACCGCGCTCCGCAAGCTGGGCCGCAACGTCGAGGCCGCCAAAGCCGACGCCGAGGCCCGCCGTCTCTCCGACGCTTTCCAGGCGCAGACCGCGCACGGGAGCCCCGATGCCAGCCAGTAGGCGCAGCGTTTTGCGGGCTCTCGCGGCCTCCGCTCTGGCCGCGGGGTGGTCCCGCCGCGCCCTCGCGCAGGCCGCGGCCGGACCCATCCGCATGGTCAACGGCGCAAGCGCCGCCGGTCTCGACTTCGTTCTCCGCAATGGCGCAACAGGCCGCAAGTTCCAGGTCGAAACCCTCCCCGGCGGCCTCGGCGTCATCGACTTCGACGGCGACGGCTGGCCCGACCTCTTTTGCACCAACGGCGCTTCGCTCCCCGGCCTCGCCAAGTCCGGTCCCGAGTTCTCCAACCGTCTCTACCGCAACAACCGCGACGGCACCTTCACCGACGTGACCGCCAAAGCCGGCCTTGCGGGCGAAGGCTACTCCATGGGCTTGGCCGTCGCCGATTACAACAACGACGGCCATGAGGATCTCTTCGTCGCCGGCGTGCACGGCAACCATCTCTATCACAACAATGGCGACGGCACTTTCACCGACGTGACCCAGGCCGCCGGCCTCTCTGGCCCCGGCTCCATGGGCCGTCCCGTCTGGTCCGTCGCCGCCTGCTGGATCGACGTCGACAACGATGGCCGCCTCGACCTCTTCGTCTCTAACTACTGCGACTGGGCCCCCGGCATCGACCCCATCTGCGGCGGCATGATGGCCGACACGCGCGCCTATTGCCATCCCGACAAGTACCACGCCGAGCCCATGCAACTCTTCCACAACAACGGCGACGGCACCTTCACCGAGATCACGCGCAAGGACGGCCTGCCCGACCTGCTGGGCAAGGGCATGGGACTGGCCATGGCCGACTTTGCCGGCGACGGCCGCCCCGGCATCTTCATCGCCAACGACAACGCCCGCAATCTGCTGCTGCGCAATCGCGGCAAGGGCTTCGAGGAAGTGGGCATGGAGGCGGGCGTGGCCTTCAACGGCGACGGACGCAACATCTCCGGCATGGGCGCAGACTTCGGCGACATCGACGGCGACGGCCGCTACGACATTGTGATGACCGGCCTCAAAAACGAGACCTTCGAGGTCTTTCTCAACCAGGGCAACGGGATGTTCGAAGACGGCAGCGCGCAAACCGGCCTGCTCAATCTGAGCCGCATGGCGAGCGGCTGGGGCTGCGGTCTCGTCGACCTCGACAACGACGGCTGGCTCGACCTGTTCGTCGCCGGCGGCGGCCTCGACATCCAGGACACGCAGCCCAACCGCATCTTCCGCAATCGCGGCGCACTGACTCCCGCCGCGCACGGCAAAGGCAGCCGCTTCGAAGACGTCTCGGCCAATGCCGGGATGGAGTCTGTCCAGCCCGCGCTCCACCGCGGCGTGGTCTTTGCCGACTTCGACCGTGACGGCCGCATCGATGCCGCGGTGACCGCGCTGAACGCCCCTATCGAGCTCTGGTGGAACCGCAGCCCGCGCGAGAGCCCCGCCCGCCACTGGCTCCAACTCCGCCTCACCGGCCGCAAGTCCAACCGTTCCGCCATCGGCGCTGAACTCCGCTGCCTGGCCGCCGGGCGCACCCAGCTCCGCACCGTCACTTCCAGCGTCGGCTATGCCTCGTCCAGCGACCTGACCGTGTACTTTGGCCTCGGCGAAGCAACCCGCGCGGTCGTTGAGATTCGCTGGCCCTCGGGAACGGTGCAGAAGCTGGGCGAGCTGGCCGCGGATCAGCGGCTGAACGTGATCGAGCCGGCGGGGTAGAGGGTCTTGTTTCCCAGCCCTCCGTGCGCCCCACCGGACGGAAACACCGGGATATCCGCGCATGGAATTCCCTTAGACAACACAATTCTGCAAGGAAACCCTTAAAACAAAAGAAATATCGCCAACGCGCATAGACGGTACTTCAAGCGAGGAATATCAATGGTGGCTAGACTGACCCGCCTTCGCACCCAACACCCCCGCGGAGGAAACAGTCCTGGAGGCGATGAATGGCCACAATTTCAAAGAGACAGGCAGCGCTGTCCCTTGGATCGCGCGTTGCATCCGTCCTGGGAGGAGCTCTGTTGCTACTTCTCGCGGGACTTTGCCCGGCGCTGCGTGCGCAGTCATCCAATGCGCAATTGAGCGGACTGATCACAGATCCCACGCATGCCGTGATCGGCGGCGCACAGATCAAGGCCGTTAACGAAGCCACGAATGTGCCCTACACCGCGGAGACGAATGGTGCGGGAATCTATGTGCTGCCGGAGCTGCTGCCCGGCCCTTATACAGTGACGGTGACCGCGCAGGGATTCGGTACGGTCAAGCGCGGAGGCCTTGTCCTCGGCACCGGCGATCACCTGGCGCAGAACTTCGTGCTCAAGCCCGGCGCTGTCGAGGAGTCAGTCACCGTCACCGGTGGCCAGACCCTGATCTCGTCCGATGAAGCCAGCAGTGCCTCCGTGCTCGACAACAACATGATCACCGAGCTGCCCCAGATCAACCGCAACGCCCTCGATCTGACTTCGACCAGCCCGTCGATCCAGGGTACCGGGCCGCTCGTAGACCAGATCACCAACCTAAACAACTCGGCATACCTGATCGCCAACACCGGCAACAGCTATTCGGTCTCCGGCGGGCAGGTCAACGGCACCAGCATCAGCGTCGACGGCAACCCGGTGCAGGAGTCGGAGTTCAACGCCACCAACCGCTCCATTCCCACCCCCGACTCGATCGGCGAGTTCCGCGTCGAGAGCGGCGTACTCACCGCCGACAAGGGGCGCTATGCCGGTGGCATCATCTCCATGGAAACGCAGAGCGGCACCAACGCCTACCACGGGCGCGCCTTCTTCTACCTGCGCAACGAGAACCTGAACAGCAATTCCTGGACGAACAACTCAGTCAACGTCCCGCGGCTGGACTTCCAGCAGAGGAACTACGGAGCAGCAGCAGGGGGCCCGGTGCGCATTCCCCACCTCTACAACGGCACCGATCACACCTTCTTCTATGTGGCGTGGGAAGGTGAGCGATTCTCGGAGGGGCAGGAGGACGTAACAACCGTGCCTACGCTGTTGAATCACAGCGGCGACTTCTCGCAGACCGTGATCAACCAACAGAATGGACTTCCGGTGTACGCCACCATCTACGATCCGTTCAATGGAACGTACGACACCAATGCGGCCGATTGCGCGGGTACTCCGACGGGGTCGGCCCCCTGCTGGGTTCGTCCCCAGTTCCCCGGCAGCAAGATTCCCGCCAGCTACGGTACCAGCACCAATTGCGGCACCGGTATCACTTGTTCTCTCTCCGGCCAGAGCACGCTGTTCTCTGACTATCTGGCCCTCTGGCCCCAGCCCAACCACATGGCCGCGGGTGTGAGCGACCACGTCAACAACCGCTACGACGAGGTCCACATCACCCGGCCTACCGACAAGCTCTTCTTCCGTGGAGACGAGGCCATCCGCCAGAACCAGCATCTGCAGGGAAGCCTCAGCCGGTCCATGCTGACCGACGATATTCCCGCTCCCTGGCTGCACGGCGCGTTGTCGATCACCACAGACGACGACTGGACGGGCAGCTTCCTTTACACCTGGACGCCCACTCCGCGCACGGTCTTCAATGTGCGCCTGGGAATTGGAACCACCAAGCTGATCAGCAACGGCGTATCCTCCTTGGGCTCTGCGCCCGATCCCAACGTGGACACCTCCAAGTGGCCCATGGACCCTCTGCTCGAAAACAACGCCGAAAAATCGACCAACGAGATCCCTCCGGCCATGACCGTGAACGGTCCAAATGGGACCGGTTACACGCCGGTGGGCGGCTCGGAATTCGACTCGTTCATCACCCAGACCGACAACGGTACCGTCTCCATGTCGCGATTGTTTGGCCGCCATACCCTGAAGATCGGCTATGAACAGTACTTCACGCGTTTCACGGAGCAGGGCGGCGACCACACCGGCGCGGCCTGGGTCAACGCCGGAGGCGGCTCCAACCAGTATTGGAACCAGAACGACAGCCTCACCGGCAGTCCGCTGGCTGAGCTTATGATGGGCTCCTCCAGCTTCTTTCAGTGGGGCAACTGGGACATCACTCCCTATGGCTGGAACCAGGCGGCCTACATCATGGACGACTGGAAGGTGAACACCAAGCTGACGGTGCAGATCGGCTTGCGCTGGGACCACGATGGATCGCGCCAGGGCCGCCATGTGCCGGGCAGCCTGGTCTATGACCTGAACGCCAAGAACGTGTTGTCGGCCGACAGCGGCTGGGCCTGGAGCCAGGTGCTGGCGGCTGAGCCGGAGCTCTCCGGAATGGCCCAACCGGCATGGCTCACCCAGGGCGCCACGGGCCGCGTGGCCTTGATCGGCACGCCGGAATATCCGCAGAAGAACCTCTACACCACCAACATCGCCAATCTCGCGCCGCGCCTCGGCATTAGCTGGGCGGTAAACGAAAAAACCGTTCTCCACCTCAGCGGTGGGACCGTCGACCAGGGACTCAACGGCCTCTCCACCGACTGGCTGAGCTTTTACTACAACTCCAACACCTTCAGCCAGATTCCCTCGCTTGACGGCCAGCATTGGGTGAGCGAATTCGGCAACGATCACGGCCTGGGCACGTTCCCGCTGCAGCCCAGCGGATCCAACCTGGGCTTTGTTCCCCCGCTGACCAACAACAAGGACTATTGGTATGCCAGCTACGGTTCTTCAGGCAACTTCGACCAGGCAGGCACCACCATAGGCCACTTCGATACGCCCACCGATTACATGTGGGGCGCCAGCGTCCAGCGCCAGCTGAGCAAGGATTGGGCGGTTACCGCGGAGTACCAGGGCATCAAGGGCGTGCACTTGCTGACCAACGTCTTCAATTGGAGCCTGAACAACGTTCCCACAGGCTTTTACCAGCTAGGGACGCATCTGAACGATCAAGTTCCGAATCCCTTCTACGGACAGTCGGAGACTTTCGCCAGCCAGCCCACCGTTTCGCTCAGCCAGTTGCTGGCACTATCGCCGCAATACGCGGGCACCACGTCTACCACTCCGGGCCAGGCCACCTGGGGCAAGTCCTTCTCCAACTTCGGCAACATCCAGATTCAGTCGCGCAACTATCACGGGCTGGAACTCCTTGCTTCCTACGCGATTCGCAAGACGCTCAGCAACACCGCCAGCACCGACATTCACGTTTACGGGGCCACCGCGGGATTGCTGCAAAACCCCCACAACCTGATGGAAGGCTATGGCGTGGCTCTCTACGAAATGCCCCAGACCATGAAGGTCAACTACTCCTACGATTTCCCCTTTGGGCGCGGAAGAGAGTGGATGAATCACCCCGATGGAGTGGGTGGCGCGGTGGTGGACGCAATCGCCGGCGGATGGTCTCTAGCCGGCATCTCCACCTGGAATCCCAAAGGCACTCCCGTCACCTTGCCCACCGTCGATGGCGGCAACACCGCCCCCGGTGCAGCCCTTCGCTGGTCGCTGGCAGGTAGCAACGTCAAGCGCTCCGGCGCCAACTACGAGAGCGCCCTGGTCATCAACGGCAACTTCGCCAACACCGCCAATCAGGGCGTGCTCAATGCGAGCGCCTTCACGCGCACGCCCGACTACACCTTCAGCAACGCTCCCGTCATGTTCCCCAACCTGCGCAATCCCGGCAGCTTCTACACCGACGCCAGCATTCTCAAGAAGTTCTTCCTGAGCGACAACACAGCCCGCTACTTTGAACTGCGCATCGAGGCGCTCAACATCCTCAACCATCCGGTCTTCGGCAACATCATCAACGATCCGGACTCGAATGTCTTCGGAGGCATCAACGGCAAAATCGGCCAGCGCGTCATGCAGGCCGGCGCACGCCTCTTCTTCTAGGACTGAGAACAGAAGGCCGGGCCGGCAATTGCGGTTTCCTCTCCCAATCGCCGGCTCCCGCCAGGAGACCCATCGCAGGCTGCTCCTGTCAGCAGCCTTTTCTTGCTCCACTCCGGAAAACCTTTCCCGGAGCTGGAATTTTGCATTTTAATTGTGCTGAGTGCTGAGAAGATGCTGGGTATGCCGACATTCGGAAGAAAGAGAACGTTGGTCGGCATCGCGCTGGCCGCTTGCTTCACGGCCGGAGCAACCACGGTTCCGCCGCCCACCGTCGTCTCCAACTCCACCATCCGCGTCTATGTCCGCGGCGACGCGCAAGGCCCGCGCCTGGCTTGGATCGAAGGCTCGAAGGACAACCTCTGGTCCAATCAGGCCGTCGAGCCCCTGCCCGCCAGCGTGGAAATAAACGGCGCCGCCGTCCCTCTCACCTGGCAACTCAGGCCCGCACTGGGCCCCCACGATCCCCGCAAAGCCGTCTTCGTCTACGAGTCTGGCGCTCCGCATCTCCGCCTGAGCTGGATATGGGAAGCCCGCGCCGATTTCGGCCCCATCGAGCACCGCATCGTCATCGAAAACCTCAGCGGCCAGGAACTCTGGCTCCCCATGGTCGATTCTCTCCGCCTCGATTGGCGCGCCGCGCACACCCGCGCCCTGCGCAACTTCTATGTCGAAAAGGGCGCAGACACACCCTCGCCCGAAGGAACCCACCTCGAGACCGTCGCCGAAGGCTATACCTGGACCGGCAAGTCCTCCACCTACGCCCATCCTGAAAAGGGCGAGAGCCGCGAGATCATCCCCGCAGAGATCGTCTACTCCCCCGACGGCTCCCAATCCGGCTGGTACGCCGGCATCGAGTTCAGCGGACGCACCCGCATCTCTCTCGAGCGCGCCGGCGACAGCCTGAAGACCGTCCTCGGCCTCAATCCCGACCCCCGCCCCTTCAAAACGCGCCTCGTCCCCGGCGGCAGCTTTGAAACCCCCACTGTCTTTCTTGGAGCTTTCAACGACGGCCCCGACGGCGCGGGCAACCAGCTTCGCCCCTGGGTCCGCGCCGTCCTCGGCAACCCCCTCACCTGGAAGGATCCGCACTATCCTCTGATGGTCAACAATAGTTGGGGCAGCGGCATGGGGGTGGATGAGGCGCTGGCACTCAAGATGGTCGCCGAATCGAAGGAACTGGGCCTGGAGATGTTCCACATCGACGCCGGCTGGTTCCGCGGCGTTGGCGACTGGTACCCCAACCCCGTAAAGTTCCCCCACGGCCTCGCCGTCGTTGCCGACGAAGCCCACCGCCAGGGCCTTCGCTTCGGCATCTGGACCGACTGGACGCAAGCCGCCGTCGACACCCAGCCCGGCGCCCTCAACGTTCGCGACCCCGTCGTCCGCGACTGGATGGTCACTGACCTCAAACCCGACTGGAAGCCTGAAGACTTCAAGGGCCAGACCATCGACATCGGCGACCCACCGGCCCACGACTGGGCCGCCAAGGAAGTCAAGCGCATCGTCGAGGACTACCACCTCGACATGCTGGAGCACGACGGCTACCTCGTCGCCCAGGGCTGCGTCCGCGACGACCACCCCCACGCCCCGCCCGACCGCAGCACCATGCGCATCACCCACGACTGGGGCTCCGACTTCGTGCTCGCCTCCAACTCCACAGACGTCAGCTACCACGCCGTCCGCGCCTACTACGACATCTACGAGCGTACCCGCCGCGAGCACCCCGGCCTGCTCTTCGAAATCTGCGACGACGGCGGCCGCATGGTCGACTTCGGCTCCGCCGCCCATGGCGACTACTTCTCCATCACCGACACCTACGACCCGCTGTCCAACCGGCGCGCCTTCCACGACACCAGCCATTTGCTCCCCGCCGCCATGCTCGAGAGCTACGTCGAAAAGTGGCCTGCCCCGAAGCCGGAGAACTTCCTCTACATGCTGCGCAGCGGCATGATGGGCTGGACCACCATCATGTTGGATACAACTGTCTGGACCCCCGAGCAGCACGAAGCCGCCCGCCAGGCCTTCGCGCTTTACAAGTCCGAGCTGCGCCCGCTCATCCGCGATGCCCGCCTCTATCACGTCTCGTCCCGGCCCGACGGCGTTCACTGGGACGGCGTCCAATACTGGGACACGGCCCGCGCCAAGGGCGTGCTCTACGCCTTCCGCGGCTCCATCGCCGATGAGCCCGACCATCGCTTCGTCCTCGCCGGCCTCGACCCCGCCAAACGCTACAAGCTGCATTTTGAAGACCGCACCGCTCCCGATCGCGAGGCAACCGGCAGGGAACTGATGGAGTCCGGCCTGGCCGTGCATCTGCTCAATCCGTTGAGCTCAGAGCTGGTATTCCTTGAAGACGCCGCAGCGAAGAACTAGCAAGGGAGCCGAATGGAGCAGAAAAAGCCCGAAGTTGAAGTCGAATTCGCAGGCCTGGTTGCGGTTGTCACCGGCGCCGCGCAGGGCATCGGCCGCGCCATAGCCGAGGAACTGCACCGCCGCGGCGCCACCCTGGTCCTCGTCGACCGCAACGCCGCCGGCCTCGTCGCAACCGTCCAGGATCTGAAGGCGCCGGGTCTTGCTGCCGTCCATGCCGCCGTCGCCGACCTCGCCGATCCCGCTGCCATCACGGCCCTCGCCGCCCAGGTTTCCGCGCTCGCCCCGCATGTCGACATTCTGGTCAACAACGCCGGCATCGAGTACGACCTGCCCCTCGCCGAAGTAACCGCCGCGCTCTTCGACCGCGTCATCGCCGTCAACCTGCGCGCCCCCTTTCTGCTCAGCCAGGCGCTCGTGCCTCTCTTCCCCGCCGCCGGCGGAGCCATCGTCAACATCAGTTCCATCCACGCCACCCACGCCTTCCTCAACGCCATCCCCTACGCCTGCTCGAAGGCCGGCATGATGGCCCTGACCCGCAATCTAGCCCTCGAACTGGCCCCGCGCCGGATCCGCGTCAACGCTGTCTGCCCCGGATACATCGATACAGCCCTCTGGGATGAGTGGGTCCGGTCCTCTCCCGACCCCGAAGCCCTTGCTGCGCAAACGCAGGCCCTGCACCCGCTCGGCCGCCGCGGTCTCCCCGCAGACGTGGCCTCGGCGGTGGCCTTCCTGGCCAGTCGGGGCGCAGCCTGGGTGACTGGAACGCATCTTGTTGTGGATGGTGGCCTTACTATCCGCGCTCATCCGTGATCCCGGCCCGGCGGGCAGGTCCCAGGCTGAGAATCCATCTCAGTTCCGCAATAAACCGATGCTTTATGCCGGATGATCGATAGTCAGGCCTGATTTCCGAAGTTTATGATGGCTGCGCCCATCCCCTTGGGCGCGGAGGCCACCCGAAATGAAGAAGCGCAATGCCGACCTGAGCGAGACTCTCAAGCAGGAGTTCAAAAAGGACCTGGAGCTGTTTGAGTATTTCCTTGTTCTGCTCAACGACTCCAGCCCCATCCGCAACGTGGAGCTGATGTGGGCCGACGACCTGGAGCTGTTCGACCCGGCGCAGGGACCCAGCGTGAAGACCGGCGACGCCCTGGTGCAGTTGCAGCCCGCCGGAGCCGACACCGCGGGCCGTACCTCGCCCAGCCCCAGCACCCACTTCTGCGACCTGGTGCACGGCTTTGGCGCGCACGAGGAAACCACCTGCGCCCGCAGCGACAAGCCGGCCAAGGAGCGCTGCCGCGCAACCGGCAAGAGCCAGGTCTACCCCTGCCACGTCGGCCTCACCGACATCGCCGTGCCGGTGGTGTGCGAGGGCCGCTACCTCGGTACCCTCTTCAGCGGCCAGGTGCTGGCTGTGCCGCCTACTGCGGATGGTTTCGCCTATGTCAAGGAATCGCTGGGGGAGCAACCCCACATCGACTTGGCACGCCTTGAAGACGCTTACTTTCGCGTCCCGGTGGTTACCACGGCCCAGCTCGCGGAGATGGTGCGCATGCTCGAGGTCTTCGCGCGGTACCTTGCCAACGCCTGGAAGCGCCTGGAGATCATGAGCGAGTTCCAGCGCATGCGGGAGCGGGAGATGTCTCTCGACCGCCGCGAGCTTGCCGAGGTGCTGCTGGCCGGGCAAATGCGCGGCGGCGGCGCCGAGAACCGGGAATCGGTGAGAGCCCTGGCCCGCAATGTAGGCCTCGAGCGGTTTCCCGACCGCGTGCTGGTTCTGCGCCTGGAGACGGGGATGGAAGACGCCGCTGAGCCGCCTGCTCCCCGGCGCGCCGCGGAATGGGGAGGCGTAAGCGGCCTGGGCGGAAACCTGAGCCTGGCGCGCGCCGCGCACATGATCGAGGACCGCTGCCAGACCTGGCCCAACACGCTGGCCACGGTAGTTACGCCGGGCGAGATGTGCATCTTCACCGCGCAGCGCTCGCGCACGCCCGGCAACGAGCGCATGCTGCTCGACGAGATGGCGCAAACCCTGCTGCGGGTAGCTCGCGCCCAGGGTTTCCCCATGGCCCGCATCGGCATCAGCAGCCTACACCAGCAATCTACCGAGCTGCTGCGCGCCTATCACGAAGCCGCCTCCGCCCTCGAGTCCGGCCACGCCACGGTCAACTGGTTCGAGGGCCTTCCCGAGGGCGAAAAGCAGCCCGCCCAGGCGTTGAGCCGCGTGCTCAAGGCCCTGCAGCAGGCGGAGTCGGGCGCCATCACCGCGTCGGTGCGCGAGTTTCTTGCCGCCGCTGCTCCTGCCGCCAACACGGGGGCGCAGCTCCAGCAGGCGCGCGGCCTGCTCACTTGGGCATGCGAACACCTGGCCCGCGAACTGGCCGCCATGGGCACCAGCGCCGTGGCCGTCAACGCCGCCCGCGAGCGCGCCGTGCAGATCCTGGTGGGCTCGCCCAGTTCTTTCATCATGGCCGAGGCGTTTCGCGAATACGTCGACAAGCTCCGCCAGCAGGTCGTCCAGCTCTTCAGCCAGCGCGAAGAGAAAATCGTCAGCGAGACCCATCGCCTGGTCCGCGAGCTGGGGCCGGAGAAGGTCACCATCCAGCTTCTGGCGCGCGATTTGAAGCTCTCGGCCGGCCATCTGGGCCGTGTCTACAGCCGCACCACCGGCCACACGCTGGAGGAGTACCTGATCCGGCAGCGGCTGGAGATGGGCAAGCGCCTGCTCCTCGATCCGCGCCTCCACGTAGCCGAGGTGGCCGACCGCTGCGGCTTTTGCAACCCGGCTTACTTCGCCTCGGTCTTCAAAAAGTACATGCACTGCACCCCCCGCGAATATGCCAGCCGGCCGCAGCGCTGGGGCACGCCCGAGCCGGTGCTGGAACTGGAACGGGCCGGCTAAAGGAATTCCGCTGACTCCGCCGGCTCGATGACCCGCTGAAGTACAATCCCCGCAAGGACAAATCATGCGCGCCCTCGTTTATACCGCTCCTCACCAGGTCACCCTCGAAGACCACCCCCGCGCCCAGCCCGCGCCGGGAGAATGCGAGATCGCCGTCACCGCCGCCGGCATCTGCGGGTCAGACATCTCCGGCTTTCTCGGCCACAGCCGCCGCCGCATCCCGCCGCTCGTGCTCGGCCACGAGCTGATCGGCCGCCGCGTCTCCGACGGCAGGCGTGTGGTCGCGAATCCGCTCATCAGCTGCGGCCGCTGCACGGCCTGTCTTGGTGGCGCGCAGAACCTTTGCGAGCGCTGGCGCCTCCTGGGCATGGACAAGACCGCCGGCTGCTACCAGGAGTTTGTCAGCGTGCCGCCCAATCAGGTCTATGAGGTTCCCGACGAGCTCAGCGACGCCCAGGCGGTGGTGGCCGAGCCGCTGGCCAACATCGTTCACCTCTTCCGCATCGCCGCCCCGTTGCCGTTCTTCCGCATGGGCATTGTCGGCGCGGGAACCATGGGTTCGCTGGCGCTGCTCACGGCTCTGCGGCTCGGCGTCCGCGAAGTGCTGGTTCAAGACGTCAGCGAAGTCCGCCTCGCCACCGCGCGCGGCATGGGCGCCACGCTGGCCGCCAACGTCAGCACCGAGGAAGGCCGCGCGGAAGCAAAGCGCTTTGCCGGCCACGGCCTCGACCTGGTGCTCGATGCCTCCGGCGTGGGCCCGGCGCGCCAGGCCGCCTTTGACCTCTGCCGCCCCGGCGGCCTCGTCGTGCTGCTGGGCATGGGACAGGAGCGCAGCGAGATCGACTTCGTCACCAGCATCCGCAAGGAGCACCGCGTCGCCATGTCTTTCGCCTACACGCCGGTGGACTTTGAGCGGTCGCTGCAACTGCTCACAGCCGGCGAAATCGACATCCGCCCCTGGACCGTCGAACTGCCTCTGGAAGAAGGCCAGCAGGCCTTCGACCGCATGACCCAATCGCCCGGCGACACGCTCAAGATGCTCCTGCGGGTAAACTGAGCCGCAGGCTACGGCTGCGGCAGCTTCTTGTCGGTATCCGCCGGCGGCAAGGCTCCGGGGAAGATCCCCTCGATCGGCGCGCGCCTCTTCTGTTCCGCATCCGGCTGCGGCAGCGGTTTGCGCGGAAGCATCTGGTCGCGCTCGGCGGCGTTCCAGAGGAAGATGGCCTCGACCGTAGCAATTTGTTTCAGGTCGGCCGGCTGCAGGCGCTCCACCACGTCTTCGTTCGAGTGGTGCGTGCGGCTCTCGTAGTCCAGCATGTCCTGGATGAACTGGAACCCCGGGATGCCCACCGCGTCGAAGCTCAGGTGGTCGGTGCCGCCGGTGTTGCGGTTGGTGATGGCGGTGACGCCCAGGTCCTTGAGCGGGGCGATCCACTGCGCGAAGATGGGCCCGATGGCCGTATTGCCCTGCGTATAGATGCCGCGAATCTTGCCGGTGCCGTTGTCCACGTTGAAGTAGGCGGAGATGAGCTTCTGCTCCGGTTTCACTTCCAGCGGGCCCTCGGAGCGCCGCATGAACTCCGGCAGTTGCATCTGATCGGGCGCGGTGGACGTCTTGGCCGAGCCGAAGTGGATGGTGCAATAGCCCTTGGAGCCGAAGATGCCCTGCTCCTCGCCGGTCCACAGGGCAATGCGAATGGTCCGCCGCGGCTTCACGTCGAGCGCCTTGAGGATGCGCACGGCCTCCATGGCGACGATAGTTCCCGCGCCGTTGTCGGTCGCGCCGGTGCCGGCGATCCAGCTGTCCAGATGGCCGCCCACCATCACCACCTGTTCCTTGAGCCTGGGATCGGTGCCGGGAATCTCGGCAACGGTGTCGAAGCCGTGTTCATGTTCCCCCGTGATTTTGGTATCGACGTCGATTTCCACGCTCACCGGCGCATGCGCCTGGGTGAGCCGGTAAAGGCGGCCGTAGCTCTCGATGGCAGCCACGACCACCGGAACTTTGACGCGCTTGTCGGCGATGTATGGCGTGCGGCCCAGGGTCGCGCCGTTGTCGTCGAAGAGCGTCCCGCCCGAGCCGCCGCCGTTCTTGCCGTCGCGGCTGGGCTCGATAACCGCGGCCACCTTTTCGTCGGCAAAGAACTGGGCAATCTTGTCGATCAGCCGCATCCGCTCCACGCGCTCCCGCATGCGCGCCTGCATCTCCGGGGGAAGGCCCCCGCCGCCTGCGTTCACCGGAAACTCCGACACATCCTCCAGGTCCTTGTCGGTATTGCGGTCGAAGAGCGGCTTGTCCACCGGCGGAACCTCGCGCATGGCGCCAAACAGCACTACCTTGCCTTCCAGCTTGCCCTTGTACTGGTCAAAGTCCTTTTCTGTTTGGATGCTGACGTAAACCACGTCGCCGGTCACCGCACCGGGCGTCGCGGGCGACCACGGCGTGGCCTGCACAATCAGCACGGCGGTGTCCGGCGTAACCATGCGCGCCCAGGTGTTCATTTGCTGCCATCCCAGGCCGAACTCGCCCCAGTCTTCCAGATGCGCATTCTCCAGGCCGATCCTGGTCAGCGTGTCGCGCGTCCAGGCGTTGGCCTTGGCCAGGTTGGGCGAGCCGGTAAGGCGCGGGCCGATGCCGTCCATCAGCGCGGTGGCAAACTCCATCACATGCGAGTGGTTCAGCCCCTCGTCGCGAATCCGCTGGTACATATTCAGGTCCAGCGTTTCGGTGGCGGGCTGCACCTCGGCGTAAGGATCGGTCGCGGCCGGCGCCGGCGCGGCAGCTTTGGGCTTGTCGGCTGCGAAGGCGATGGCATGCAGCAGGAGCGCCGCGGCCAAAAACACCGCGGGCAACACACGAAGGATTTTCACGGGCATCAGGATCTCCGGTCGGGTGGGGAATGTGCTTTCCGTTTGCTGGAATTGTAGGTCATCGGACCGGGATATCGATCTCGCGATTGCGAGGACATTTCTGAGGCCCCTGGGGTGGACACGCGTTTTATGCGCGCATGGTGATGATGCGCCGCTCTGCATTCTCCGCCTATGGCCGAGCAAAGTAGGCGAAGTTGGTTCGCACCGTCAAGCCCGGCTTATCAACCTTGATTTCGAGCGGATGGTATTCGCCCGGCTCGGCGGCGGGTACGGCAGCGGCATCGAACGACACCACGTAGTACGAGTCCCCGTCTGCAATGCTGGCGGCGATTGCCCCGGCAAGATCTTTGCCTGATTCAAAAACCCGGCCACCCGTCTGCCGCGCCAGGATCGGCAGGGTGAAGTTTGCCGGGCCCGCTTCGCCCGCCGCGGGTGGAGCAGCGGCCACCGAGGCTTGAGAGACGAGTTCGGCACGTCCAGATTGATCCGACGAAAGGACGGCGTCCAAGGTTACCTGCGCCTGCTGCATATAGGCGGACAGATTGACGAGCTGGTCGAAGCGGCCCCGCCTCATGGCGGACGTATCCGGGTTAAACCCCGGTCCGGAGAGAAGCGGCCATCCGGGGCCGGTCCAAATCACGATGGCACGGCCCGGTTGATCGACCTGCGCCTTCACCAGCCTGTTGAGAGCGCCCATGGAGACAACAAACTGGTCGATTTTGCAATCCGCGGCGCGAACCTGAGCGGCGGTTCCGCCACCGGATTCGGCGCCGTCGATGGCGTTGAGCGAATTGAACGAGTCAGACCTGTTGATTGGCGTAATGGTGCCGGACGACGCGTCATCCGCCGATGGGTTGTCCCGCTTCGAACAGTCCATTACGCGGACAGCCTGCGTGAGTTGACTCAGTTCGCCGAGCAGCACATCCGCGTCCTGCGAAGGCGGATCGATAATGAGTCCTGAAGCGGAGACCAGGACGAGGGAGATCGGATACGGCAGCTTTCCCCGGTTTTGCGTAAGGTACTTCTCGACCTCCTTGCGCTGAACGGCGATGCCGCGGAAAGTGCTGTTGACGGCATCCAGCACCAGCAGCACGTGAACGTGCTCGCGAACGGCTTCTCCCGCAGCCTGGCGAAAAGCCTCGATCTTCGCAGGCCGGCGATCGTCGAGCAGCGAAAAGTCACTCTGGCTAAGTCCTTCGGCCGGCTTCCCGGCAGCATCGGTCACCCGCACATTGAGAATGACGCGCTGGCGGGCTTGATACGCGCGTTCCCGGTCGTCATGAGATCGCGGAGCGAGTGTTGGCTGTGGCTGGCCGGGAGCCGAGCCCGGCGATTGTCCCAAAGCTGGCAGGGAAGGGGCGTTCTGCTGCGCCGCCGCGGAAAACGAAAGGAAAATGGCGAATGCCGCTGAAAGCTGCAACCAGCTCCTCAAGATTCCTCCCAATGATCTGCCGAAACCATTAGACTCCGCCTAACGCATCAAGGTTAGGCGCGCACACGCAACCAGGCGACCCGAGGCGCGGTCGTGATCGCAGCCGTGAAGATCGATGTGCTGCACGGGCAAAGCATAGAGCTGTCCCCGCCATGCGTGCAAATTTGTCCAGCAAGCAAGCTCTCGTCCGTCAATCCGCACCGGAGCTTGCCCTTCCCATTGGCCCTCAGTCGCTCTTTCCCGAGTCGTTGTCCATCCCGGCGGGCAAGTCGAGCGCGACCAGCGCAAAGCGGGTTTGCCCGCCCTTTGGATCCTCGAAGCCCACAATGTGCTGGTGCCGCTTGGACCCGGCCTTCAACTCCATGCCGTGCTTGCCAATTCCGTAATCTTCCCGGTCAATCTGCACCTTGGGATTCTTGTCGTCTTCTGAGCAGGTCAAGCCCTCGTGGGTAGCCGTTGGAGCGCCCACGGCCGTATTGCCCTGACAAGTAATCACATCGCCGTAGCGGCCCAGCGCCTTCTTGTAGAAGGAAATCACCTGGTCCGGCGGGTCAGTCGTCGAGTAGCTGACCGCGCGCACGCGCAGTTCCCACTCGCCAAAGCCCAGGTGCACGTCCGCGGACTTGTGCTTGTCGTCGTCCATCACCTGCTTGGCGCCGGGATAGGCCGGCAACCCCAGGTCCGCGGCCGAGGTCTGGTTGGTATTCACATGGACGCCGCCGAAAGGCGTATCCACCTGCACATTCTTGTCCTCGCCGTTGGCGTCCTTATCCACGTGGACCCGGAAGCACCCGGTCGTCCCCGCCGCCAGCGCCAGCCCCGCAAGCAATCCCAAAACCGTCCGTAAACCCATCCGCGCCATGGTTCTCGACCTCTTGCCCTTGTTATACGCCGGATTCCGAGGAAAGGTTCCTCGAATCGTTTAGACTCAGGGAAAGATCGTCGTGCCACTTTCCCGGCTTTTCGGGGTTAGTATCCACCATGACGGGCTTCGCGCACGCGAGGTCGAGTGGGGGGTTGCCCTGGCCCCCCGCAACATGTCACAAGCAAGGCGCCTGGTTTTCCCAATTCTCTTGCCTGGTTTCCCAATTCAAGCTGTGCAAACCGGCCCTCCTGGAATCAAAAACCGAGCGCCGCACGAAAGGACCTGAACGTATGCGTCAATTTGCTCTCACCTCCGCCCGAAAACTTCTCCTGGCTGGCGTCGCCGCGGCTTTGTTTCTGCTGGCCGCAACGCCCTGCCTCGCGCAGCCCGACCCGCCCGCGCAGGCGGGCCGGCTCTCTTACATCTCCGGCACGGTTTCCGTCCAGCCCGCAGGCATCGACGACTGGGGCCAGGCCTATCCCAATCTCATCATCGGACCCGGCGACCGCATCGTCACCGACGTCGATGGCCGCGCCGAGATCCAGGTGGGCCAGACCTTCCTCCGCATTGGAGCTAACGCCGATGTCAGCCTGGTCGATTCCACGCCCCAGGGCCTCTACTTCGGCGTCGCCCAGGGCTCCGTTCATTTCCGCACCAACGGCCTTTGGCAGGGCCAGTCGGTCTACGTGAACACCCCCAGCGGCAGCTCCACCCTCTCTTCGCCGGGTGAAATGCGCGTCGATGTCATCGCTGACCAGCCCGCCGCCCTCTTCACCAGCTTCGGCAGCAATCTGTTCCTCACCGGCGCCGACGGCTTCCAGCAGGACCTCGGCAGCGGCCAGGCCCTCGAGCTGATCGGCTCCAACCCCGTCACCCCGCAATGGCTGCAACCCGCAGACTGGGACGGCCTCGACAACTGGAGCCACCAGCGCGATCAGCAGATCGCCGAATCCCAGTCCTACCGTTACGTCAGCCCCGAGGTTCCAGGGGCCTACGAGCTCGACGCCAACGGCGACTGGACCCCCGGAACTCCCTACGGTCCCATCTGGTTCCCGCGCAACGTACCCTACGGCTGGGCCCCATATCACTACGGCCACTGGGTCAGCCATGCCCCGTGGGGCTGGGTGTGGGTCGAGGATGAGTCCTGGGGTTATGCGCCCTTCCACTATGGCCGCTGGGTCTCCTTCAACGGCCGCTGGGGATGGGTCCCCGGGCCCCCCGCCGCGCATCCTGTCTGGTCTCCTGCGCTGGTTGTCTTTGCCGGCGGCATTCATGTGGGCGGCGTCGGCGTCTCCGCCTGGTTCCCTCTCGGTCCCGGCGAGGCTTACCGGCCCTGGTATCCATGCAGCCCGCGCTACATGGACCAAGTGAACATCACCAATATCGTGGAGAGCCCGCGCGTTCACGTCCAAACCACCTACGTGAACATCAATGTGGTGAACATCACCTACGTCAACCGCACCACCGTGACCGCGATGCGCCAGGAGGACTTTGCCTCGGGCCGTTCGGCCCACCAGGCCAACGTGGTGGTCGATGTTCATCAGATGGACCACGTGCAGCCGCTGGCCGCGCCCGAGCCGAAGCCGACCGCGCAGTCCTTCGTCGGCCATCCGCCCGCTCGTCCGGTGAAGGCAAACGTGGCGCGCCCGGTGCTGATCAACGACAAGGGCAAGGCGATTTCCACCAAGCCCGGCTCAGTGGCTGTTGAACCGCCGGTCAAGCAGGCCCCGCCCGTCAAGGCGCTGCCCGGCCACACCATGGTGGCTCCGCCCCCCAATGCCGCAAAAACCCCGCCGGGAGCGAGGGCGCCCATTCCGCCTGCTAAGTCTGCCCCGCCGGCCGCGGCGGCACCCAAGCCTGCGCCGGAGACCGTCAACAAGCCGGCTGCTCCGCCCGCTCCCAAGCCGGCTGAAAAGGCCGCACCGGAACCGGCTGCAAAAAACCCGCCGCCCGCGGCAGAAAAACCCGCTAATCCAGCGGCGCCAAAGCCAGCCGGGGAATCGTCCACAACACCCAGGCCGGGTACGACACCCCCGGCCAAGACCGACAAAAACAAGAAGGACGACAAGAACAAGGACAAGCCCAAAGACGACAAAACTCCGCAGTAGAACGCAACCACGCTCGGTTCACTCAAGGGAATCCGAAAAGCCCGCTGCCGTTTGCGGCGGGCTTTCTTCGTCGCCCGCACCAGGCATTTCCATCCTGTATCGTGGAGCGCATGAGGATTCCCCTGGCCTGGCCATGTGTTCCGCTATTAGCCGTCTTCATTGCGGCGGCAGCCGCTAGCAGCGCACAGACCGCGGCCACCGTCATCATTCAGGTTCATGCCGGCCAGCCCACCGGCCCCTACAAGCCCATCTGGAACTTCTTCGGAGCCGACGAGCCCAACTACCTCTACGCCCCCAACGGCAAAAAGCTGCTTGGCGAACTCGCTCGCCTCAGCCCGGTTCCGGTCTACTTTCGTCCCCACAACCTGTTTACCACCGGCGACGGCGAGGGCTCGCTGAAGTGGGGGTCCACGAACATCTACACCGAAAAGCCGGACGGCACGCCGGTCTACGACTTCACCATCACCGACCGCATCTTCGACGCCCTGATCGAGGCGCACATTCGTCCGCTGGTCGAGATCGGCTTCATGCCCCAGTCGCTCTCCACTCACCCCGATCCCTATCGCCACAGCTTTCCCAAAGGAGAAATCTTCACCGGCTGGACCTACCCGCCCAAAGACGAGGCCAAATGGTCGAAGCTTGTTACGGCCTACGTGGCGCATATGCACGAGCGTTACGGCAGCCAGACTTCGACCTGGCTCTGGGAAGTCTGGAACGAGCCCGACATCCCCTACTGGCACGGCACGCCCGCCGAGTACGACCGGCTCTACGACCTGACCGCGGACGCCATTCGCCAGGTCCTGCCCCAGGCGCGCATCGGCGGTCCCGAAGCCACCGGCGTCAGCGACCATTCCGAGCCCTTTCTGCGCCAGTTTCTCGAGCACTGCGCCCGCGGCGTGAATGCCGCAACCGGCGGCACGGGCGCGCCCCTCGACTTCATCAGCTACCACCCCAAGGGCAGCCCGAAGTTTGTCGAGGGCCATGTGGTCATGAGCATCGGAACCCAACTCCGCGCCGTCGAGCGCGGCATGCGGGTCATCGCCGGCTACCCGGAGTGGAAGAACACGCCCATCATCCTTGGCGAAAGCGACCCCGAGGGCTGCGCCGCCTGCCAGGGCAGCCAGAACGGCTATCGTAACGGTCCACTTTACGGCGTCAGCGTGGCCGAAGCCACCATGCGCACCTATGAGCTGGCACGCAAATACGGCCTCACCGTCGAGGGTGCGGTCACCTGGGCATTCGAATTTGAAGATCAGCCGGCCTTCGCCGGATTCCGCGAACTGGCCACCAACGGCATCGACAAGCCGGTGCTGAACGTCTTCCGCCTTTTCGGCATGCTTGGCGGCGGGCCGTCAGCTTCGTCCGCGTCCACCCCGCCGCTGCAAAGCGCAACCTGGCTGGCCACCGAAAGCAGCGGGGCTCTCCCGCTTGCAGAGGTTGTAGAACAAAGCGTCACAGGCGCTGCCGACGTGAATGCGGTAGCCACGCGCAACGGCGGCGAGGTGGATGTGCTGCTATGGAACTACCACGATGCCGACGTGCCCGCGCCGCCCGCCCGGGTCCATCTATCCGTCGACGGCCTGCGCGGAGGTACGGCAACCGGCGGGGAGTTTCGCGTGGACGGCGAGCACGCCAACGCCTACCGTGCCTGGCAGCAGATGGGCAATCCCGCGCACCCCACACCGGATGAAACCCAGCAGCTTGAAAAGGCGGGCGCCCTGGGACAGTCTGTTGCGGATCACAGAATTACGGTCAAGGATGGCAATGCAGCCATCGACCTGACCCTCCCACGCCAAAGCGTGGTGCTGCTGCGCCTGCGAGAACGGTGATGGATTGGGTCACAACAGAACTGCCGTTCAGAGCGATGCGCAGCGGGGTCGAAAACCTAGCCTGGGCAACGTCGAAGGGGACCAGCGGTCGCTTCTGCCGGCCCTGACATCAGACCGAGATCGACGGAATCAGTGTGAAGAATTCCCGTCTTCCTTCGTGCTGGTGGAAAACAGAAGCGTGACCACAAAAACAACGACAATCAACGGAACCACAAAAAATGGCGATGTAATGTGCATCGTTCGGACTCCTTGCTTTAAGGGTAGCAAAAGGGGCTCCGTCTCCGGAGCCCCTCGTCCCGCATTGCAGGCCTGCTCGTTTACTTCGGCCCTCCGCTGGCATAATCCACTCGGATGGTCACAATCTCGTAGGGATGAATCGGCACCTTGACCACGTCCCCCGTTACCGTCAGCGGGCTGCCCTCCGCCGCTTCCATCATGTTGGTCACGGTTGCCCCGGTCGCTCCCGCCGGCACATGGAACTCCGCCGTCGTCTCCTTGCCTGCCCACTCATAGGCGCGGAAAATCAACCCGCTTGCGTCCTCGGCCTTTTTCACCGCCGTCAGCACCACGTTCTCCGGCCCCACCGAAGCAAACGAGTGTTCCGCCGGCAGCGAACCGGCATGCGCCGTAGTCACCACCGCCGTGAGCGGATAGTTGTACTCGTAGCCATGCCGCACCGTCAGCGCATCCTTCCACGTCCCCGCATGCGGATAGAGCGCGTAATGGAAATGGTGATGCCCCATGTCGGCCTCGGGATCGGGCCACTTGGCCGAGCGCAGAAGCGTCAGCCGCAGGACATTCCCCACCGCGTCGTACCCGTACTTGGAGTTGTTGATCACGCTCAGTCCGTGCTTGCCGTCGCCAAGATCGGCCCAGCGCATGGCCGCAACCTCAAACTGCGCTTTCTCCCAGCTGTTGTCGCGTGTCGTGGCGCGCTCGATCGTCCCGTACGGAATCTCGTACGTAGCAAACGGCCCTGAAGCCGCCAGCGGAAACGCCGCCTTCAGCAGCACGTGCGCCTCGTGCCAATCGATCTCGTTCTCGACATCGACCTGGGCCGCCGTCTTGTCCAACCGGAAGGTCTGTACAAACTTTGAGCTCTGCCAGGTGCGGGTCACGCGAACCGCATCGCTTCCCGCGAGTTCTACCTTGTCGGCTTGCGTCACCAGCGTCGGAGCCTGGTCGAGCGTGCCGGGATCGATGTTCCACGCGTCGTATTCCTTGGGCGTGTCCTTGAACGCTTGCAGTTGATTTCCGCAGCCTCCCTGCGCCAGTGTCTCGTAGCTCGCCTGCTTGTCATAGAGGCTGGTGATGCATCCGGTCTGCTTGTCGATCGTCACACGAAGCGACTTGTTCTCGAGCGTGAATCCGTTTGCCGTCTCTGTCGCCTTAGCCGTATCGCCCGCGGTCTTCGGCCCGATGCTTACAACCTTGTAGCCGAGTGCCGGAACATCGTCCACATGCGTGTGAACTTCGTTGCCGCCAACCTTCACGCTCACTTCGCCGGACCGCTTCCAGCCCAGCGGATTGAAGACCGTCACCGATTGCCCGCCCGCAGCCTTGCTTGCCGCGGTATCAATCTTGTCCACAACGGTCTCCAGCGCCCCGGCCGAAATCTCATTCGTCGACCAGCGCACCACGTCGTAGTCCTTCTGCGCTTCTTTGTAGATGATGCCGATGCCCGAACCCGCCCCCAGGTCGTGGAACTGGTTGAACAGCACCTTCTTCCAGTCTTCCGTGAGCTCTTTCCCCGGATAGTCGCGGCCATCGAGCCAGGCCAGCGACGCCCACTTCTCTGCGTCCAGCACCTCAACCTCCGCGTCGCGCATGTTCCGCTTGTGGTTGGCCTGCGTCGTAAACACGCCGCGGTGGTACTCGAAGTAAAGCTCGCTCTTCCAGGTAGGAATATTCGTCATGCCAGCCACCACCGGCGGCGGCGTATAGCCCTTGGCAATCGACTGGTAGTTCCACTCCGGGCTGTTGGGCGCAATCTGCTTCTCCACCGATGAGAAGAACGTCTGCGCAATCCCGAATTGCAGCTTGGGGATCACCTTCTCCGGCACAGACGGTGTGGCCCAATGCACGCCCTCATCCAGAATCGCGCGCGTCGGTCCGCCGCCGTGATCGCCGATTCCGTAGAGGTCCATCATCTCCGTCTCGCCGGTGGCGCGCGTGCGCGCCGTGGCCAGGTCCGCGCTCAGCCGCACCGGATTCAGATTGTCGTTGGCATAGTCATGCGGAAAATAAGCCAGCACCTTCGACCCGTCCGGCGACTCCCACCAGAACAACTTGAACGGCAGCTGGTTGGTGTCGTTCCACGTCATCTTCTGCGTCACAAAGTAGTCCACGCCGCTCTTTTTGTAGATCTGCGGCAACTGCCACGTATACCCGAACGAATCCGGATTCCAGCCGATGCGCACGTCCACGCCGTAGGCCTGCTTGTACCAGCGCTTGCCCACCAGCAATTGCCGCACCAGCGATTCGCCGTCGGGCATGTTCAGGTCGGGCTCGACCCACATGCCGCCCACCACCTCCCAGCGGCCTTCCTTGATGCGCTTTGCAATCTCCGCGTTCATGTCGGGATACTTCTGCGCCAGCCACTCGTTGTACTGCGCCGCACTCTGCGTGTAGGTGTATTGCGGATACTCGTACATCAATTGCAGCGCGGTCCCGAAGGTCCGCTTCACCACGTCCACCGTCTCGGTCCATGGCCACAGCCACGCCGCGTCGATGTGCGAGTTGCCGGTCATGGTGATCTTGCCCTGTTGCAGCAGCGGACGCAGTGCTTCGAGCTTCTGGTGCGACGCCTTCAGGCTGGCGTCGAACTTGCTCTGGTCGTGCGCATCCAGCGCCGCCAGGTCCACCGTCGCGATGGCCTCGTTGAGCGTGGCCACCTTACCCGCGTCGTCCGGCGCAAGCGAGGGAACCAGCAGCGCCGACGACAGGAACTCCTCGACCAGGTCAACCGGATCGGGCCGTCCCTCCGGGAAATCGATCTTCAGCGAAGCGCCTTCGAAGCCCTTGGTATCCACCGTGTGCAGCAGCTTCACGGCAACCGTTACCTTGTCGCCGGGCTTGGCCCCGTCCAGCAGCACCACCGGCTCAAGATCGTCGCCGAGGGCCACGCGGCGTCCGTTGAAGTAGAGAATCTCCGGCATGGGCCCGTTGGCGTTGGCATGAAACTGGAACCAGATGCGCGCCCCCGTCAGGTCGTAGCCATTCAGCGTGGCCGGAACCTCGTATGTCTGCCGGAACCAGACCGCCTCATTGGGCGCCTTGGTGTGAGGCTCAATCGCCTGCCAGCCGGACTCGTCCAGGTTCACAGCTTCCCCATGCGCCAGGTCGCCGGAGTGCAGCTTCCAGGCGCCGTCCGGCAGAACGTGCAGCACGGAGAGCCGCTGGATCACGGTCTGCGATGCGGCCGGCAGATCGCCCGCGGTTTTGGCCACTTCGGCGGCCACCCTGGCGGCTTCCACAGCGGTTTGGGCGGTGGCGCGAACGCCAGCCAGCAGCATTGCAGCGACCAGGAGCAGGAGAGCAGGGATACGGAAGCGCAACTTCAAGACAGCGTTCATGTTCGAAAAACCCTCCCCAGCATAGTAAGCCATTGGCTCCGCCCATGGCAGATGCAACGCCATCGGCAACACGGGCGCCGCGATTGGAATCCCGGCAGGCAGGCTGCGTGCAGCGCAGCGCTTCACTGCGCCGGCTGCGCCGCCTTCTCTCTCCGGCTCTGCTCCAGGTACTCCACGTATCCCAGCAAAGCTCCCCAATGATAGAAACGGTCGCTCGACGCAACGTCGTCCCCAGTCCCGAGAATGGCGTTATAGTTCTCATGCACGTGGCCCTTTTCCTTCCACTCTTTCAGGAACAGGGCGTATGACTTCTGCGCAAACTCTCGGCGCGCCGCCGCGTCGTCGTAGTTACTAAGCCCGAGATAGACAAGATAGTTCATCGGACCCCAGATTCTTCCTCGCCAGTAATCCTGGTCGTGGAAGGCCGGATCGTCGCGCTCGATGGAAGGAATGACCCACTCGCCCCAGAACTCGTTGGCATTGAGCAGGTGCTTCTCGATCATCGTCTTCGCCTGCTTCGCAGTGGCCGCGTGAGCCAGCATGGGATAGAAGTTGGTGGGAGAAAGGCGCGTGCTCGATTGCCCGGTATGCAGGTCCCTGTTGAGGAAGATCCCTGCCTTCTCGTCCCACATCGTTGCCAGCTTCGCCCGGTAGAGTGCGCCACGATCGCGCAGTTCCTTTTCCTCGGCCGGCTTCTCGAGCGCATCGGCTATCTCTGCCAGCGCATCGCAGTCGGCAACGTACATGCTCATCAGCCCCACATCGCCATACTCCAGCCTGTGCGTCTGCGCGTTATAGGTGGCCGCATCGTACATGGGACTGTTGTCCAGCCCTGACTCCAGGATCGCGGCGGTGCGCGTTCCTCCCGTGCCGTCGTCCGGATTCCCCGGCGCATTGTCTCCGTCGCTGCCCCATCCCAGGTACCCCTGCACATCGCGATGCTCGGCCCACCAGCGATTCCACTTCAGCAGCGGTTCGAATGTGTCCTCGAGAAACCACCGGTCGTGAAACTTCCTGTAGAAGCCCAGCACCGTGATCGCTCCCACCGGAGGCTCCGAACGGTCAAAGCTCTTCCAGCTCCCCGCCCGCGCATAGTTCGGCACAAAACCCATCGGCGTCGCCTCGCGAATGATCTCCATCGCATTGGCATACGCCAGGTCCTTGCTTCCGATCGAGGCCAGTGTCGATGCAAAGAATTGATCCCAGTCGGCCAGAACATAGCCGCCCCAGTCCACGCTCCACACGCGGGTGATCGGGGAAACAACCCGCCGCTTGCTCGGCTCGTAAATCGTATCCCAGCCGATGGTCGCTTCAATCGCCTCCGCAATCGCAGCTGTTCCCTCCTGTCCGCCCGCCCCAAGTGCCGCGGCGGACTTTTCGTGCGCACCTCGCTGCCGCTCCACCACCGCTTCAATCTCCGCCAGGGAACGGCGCGTGCCGGTGCTGACCCCGACCGGTTCCGTAAGATCGGCCGCAAAGTACGGCCCGCCAACCGGAACATCGATGAACTCAGCCGTTTTTTCGCTCTGGGGCGTTTCGCAGGTGCAATAGATGGCCACCGCCCCCGACGCTCCATGCGCCTCAATCAATCCCGGCCTGCGCTCCACCGTGCCCGGCTGGTTCCACAGGAAGTTGACCGAAAACACAATCGTCGGCGGCAGCAGGGAGATCGCCTTGGCCGCAAGCGGCGTAGCCAGCAGTACGACGCCGGAGCCCTCGCGCGCGCTCTGGATCCGCCAGCGATGCCCCTTCCATGCGATCTCGAGATCGGTATAACTGCCATCCCAGGAGTGCGGCCCCGGAGTCACCTGCTCGGCGTCTTTATTCAGCCTTCCGATCAGCGCATCGCCAAGAAACGCATCGCCGCTTACAGTAGTGTTGTGCTTCAGCCCGATAGCTATCGCCAGCCCCTCGGGAAGCAGCACGTGCGTGGTCACGCTGTTCACGTCCCAGGTGTTCCATCCCTGTGCCAGCCTCCGCTGCAACTCCCGGTAATTCGCCGAGCGCTGCGCCGTTTCACTCTGCCCGGGGGCCATGCGCGACGCAAGCTTCGCCGGCGCCACGTCCTGCGCAAGAATGGGCGCACTTGCACCGCCCGCCCAAATCATCGCTCCGACCATCACCACGTATCGAACGAAACGCATTTCTCCCAATCCTCTGATCCCTATTCCCTATTCCCTATTCCCTGTTCCCTGTTCCCTGTTCCCTGCGCGCCCGCGGCGCCCTACACCCACCCGCCATCCACCACATAGCTCTGGTTGGTGATCGCGCTAGAGTCGTCGGCGGCCAGGAACAGCACCAGCCGCGCCACATCCTCCGGCAGAATGTCCCGCTTAAGCGCCTGCCGCGACAAAATCCTCGCCTTGTATTCCGGCGTGTACCACAGCCGCTTCTGTCGCTCGGTGACAATGCCGCCGGGCAACACGGCGTTGACGCGAATGTTTTCCGGACCAAGTTCGTGCGCCAGCGTGCGCGTCAGGCCCACGATGGCCGCCTTGGCCGCCACGTAGACCGGAACGCCAACTGAGGGAATCACCCACGAGATCGAGCTCATGTTGATAATCGACCCGCGCCCGGCCTTGCGCATCGCCGGCAGCACCGCCTGAATCATGAAGAAATGCGGCCGCAGGTTCACGGCCATCGACTCATCCCATATCTCCGGCGTGACCGCGTCAATCGCAACCCGCTGATCGTTGGCCGCATTGTTCACCAGCACTTCCACGGTGCCCAGTGCCGCAAGTACCTCCTCAACGGCGCGCTTGAGCGCCGCAACATCCGTCAGGTCGCAGTGCCGATAGAGTGGTGTTGGGCACCCCTCCGCGGCGAGCGCTTCCACCAGTACCCGCGCCGGCTCGTCCTGAACGTCGAAAAACGCCACGCGCGCGCCCTGCCGCGCAAAATGCGTCACCAGAGACTCGCCAATCCCCGTAGCCCCGCCGGTGATAAGCACCGCGCGTCCCTCAAGGCTGGGGTAGCGGGCAAATTGCATTCTCTTCTCTTGCATCTCGCGTTGCTCCGCATTGCAATTGCGCATGGACCCTGTCTCGCAACTCTTCTGTCCCGCTCTACGGGACCAAACCACAACAAACCTGTCATCCTGAGCGAAGCGCAGCGGAGTCGAAGGACCTGCGGTTGCTCTTTTTCTTTGTTGGCTTAAGCAAATTTCTGCAGGTCAAAACCTCAGTGCGACTCCTTCGGCACCGCATGTCCCCTGCACCCCAGCAGAAAATCAAAGTCCATGCCCTTATCCGCCTGCATCACATGCTTCACATAGAGAGACTGGTAGCCGCTCTTGAACGCCGGCTCCGGCGCAACCCACTCCGCGCGCCGCCGCGCCAGTTCCGCGTCGTCCACTTCCAGGTGCAGCCGCCGCGCCTCCACGTCCAGCTCGATCCAGTCGCCCTCCCGCACCAGCGCCAGTGGTCCGCCCAGCGCCGCTTCGGGGCACACATGCAACACCACCGTCCCGTAGGCCGTGCCGCTCATGCGCGCGTCGCTGACGCGCACCATGTCGGTGATGCCGCGCGCCAGCAGCTTTGCCGGCAGTCCCATGTTGCCCACCTCGGCCATGCCGGGATAGCCGCGCGGCCCGCAGTTCTTCAGCACCATCACGCTGGTCTCGTCGATCTCCAGCTCGGGATCATCGATCCGCTCCTTGTAGTGCTCGTTCGACTCAAAGACCACCGCCCGCCCGCGATGCTTCATCAGCCGCGGCGTGGCGGCCGAGGGCTTCAGCACCGCGCCGTCCGGGCAAAGATTACCGCGCAGCACGGCCACGCCGCCCGACTCCACCAGCGGCCGCTCGTAGTCGCGAATCACCTCGCGGTTCCACACCGGCGCGTCCTTCACGTTCTCACCCATCGTCCGCCCGTTCACCGTCAGCGCATCGACCTCCAGTTGCCCATGCTCGGCCAGCTTGCGCAGCACCGCCGGCAGCCCACCTGCATAATAAAAGTCCTCCATCAGGAACCGCCCCGAGGGCTGCAAATCCAGAATCGTCCGCACATCGTGCCCATACTTGTCCCAGTCGTCGAGGGTCAGCGGAATCCCCACGCGCCCGGCAAAAGCAATCAGGTGAATCACCGCGTTGGTCGATCCGCCGATCGCCCCATTGGCGCGAATCGCGTTCAAAAACGCCTCGCGCTTCAAAATCTTCGAAATGCGCAGGTCCTCGTGCACCATCGCCACAATCCGCCGCCCCGTCTCATGCGCCATCACGCCGCGGCGCGAGTCCACCGCCGGAATCGCCGCATTTCCCGGCAGCGACAGCCCCAGCGACTCCACCATGCACGCCATCGTCGAGGCCGTGCCCATGGTCATGCAGTGGCCCGCCGAGCGGCTCATGCAGCTCTCGGCGTCCAGGAACTCCTGCTGCGTCATCTTGCCGGCCTTCACAGCTTCGGTGAACTGCCACACCACCGTCCCCGACCCGATGGTCTCGCCGCGGTAGCGCCCATTCAGCATCGGGCCGCCGCTCAGCACAATCGTGGGCACGTCGCAACTGGCCGCGCCCATCACCAGCGAAGGCGTGGTCTTGTCGCAGCCGCACATCAGCACCACCCCGTCAATGGGGTTGCCCCGGATCGACTCCTCCACGTCCATGCTCACCAGGTTGCGGAACATCGCCGCCGTAGGCCGCATGTTGGTCTCGCCCAGCGAAGTCACGGGAAACTCCAGCGGAAATCCGCCCGCCTCCCACACCCCGTTCTTGACCTTTTGGGCGAGATCGCGGAAGTGCGCGTTGCAGGGCGTCAGCTCGCTCCAGGTGTTGCAAATCCCAATCACCGGCCGCCCGTCGAACACATCTCCGGGAAACCCCTGGTTACGCATCCAGCTGCGGTGAATGAACCCGTCCTTGTCCTGGCCCCCAAACCACGCCTGCGAGCGAAGCTTACTTTTTTCCATGGCTGCCACTATACAACCGGCAGGCAGCGGTCCCTAAACCGGTTGCGATCCCAGGCGCCCATCGTGCAACCGGCGCCTCATCGACAGGTCTCTGTCGTTGGGTAAAGAATGGGGGTATCATCGTAAATATGGCTACGATCCACATTTCGGAAGACGAAGCGATCCGCGACTTTCCCGGTCTGCTGGCACGCGCCCATCTCGGCGTGGAAATCGTCATCGAAAAGGAATCTGCCCCCTCCATCGTGCTGCGCAAGGCGACTGAGCCGCGTGGACGCCTTTTGTCGGAGTCCATCGCGCTCGCCGAGGCTCACGCCAGGGAGACGAGCCGCGAGCCGGCGATGGATGCCGGGTTCGCAGCCGATCTTGAAGAGATCGTCGCCAACCGCAAGCCCCGCGACACCTCGGCATAGGACTGATCCTCGATTCCACCGTATTGATCGCGGGCGAACGGCGCAAGGAGACCGTCAAACAGGTCATCGAGCGTGTTCGCGTCGCCTGCGGCGATACGGAATGTGCGCTTTCGGTCGTCAGCATCGTCGAACTGACGCACGGCATCTACAGGGCCAAATCCAATGCCGATCGTGTGCGGCGCACAGAATTCGTCGAAGAACTGACCCGGGACATGATCGTGCATCCGCTCTCGCTGCTCATCGCTCAGCTTGCCGGAAGAATCGAGGGCGAGCAAGCCGCCCGCGGCATCTCCATCGACTTCGCGGACCTCGTGATCGGAACAACCGCCCTGCATCTGGGCTTTGACGTGGCCACAATCAACACAAGGCATTTCCGGCTAATCCCCGGCCTCAACGTCGTCGCGCTTTAGGCTGGTTGGCCCCAACTCTCACGCGGAGTAAGTCCTGAAAGGACGAATGCAAAGTGAGACGACGCCCGCCACTCCCGCAGCGCGCCTTTGACCCATTCCAGACCCTCAAATGACCACGATCAGAGACGACGCGCGAAGAGTCCCACTTTGTGGAACACCGTCCCTACCCCAAAGGCGCATACTGATGTATGGGTCGTTTCACGTCGATTTTCGAGGGCCAACCCTCCCCTTGGGTTTCCTCCTCTCCTTTGCGGCCTTTACACTTTGAACGGCACTCAAACAAGCCCGCCTTACCACGCGGACCGGTGCACCATCAGCAAGCCCTGCGGCGCGGATTCTCCCGGAGTCAAGCTCCCCTGAATCCAAACGCTCGCGCAGAGCCTCAACCATCGAGACAAGAAGATTGCAACCTAGAACTTCGGCCAACTGAGAGGGATTTATGACCGCTGCTGCGCGCTATCCAGGCATTCGACTTACGGCAAACGGAAACCAGCTCGTCTCCTACTACACTGAGACACGCATCGCCGACGCCGGCGTGTTCTATCCCATCACCCCCTCCACCGAGGGCGGCGAACTCTTCCAGCAGGCCTATGCCGAGGGCCATCTCAACGTCTTCGGCCACAACACCATCGCCATTGAAACCGAAGGCGAGCACGCGGCCCAGGGCGGCGCCATCGCCCACTCCGTCTGCGGCAAGCGCGTGGTCAACTTCACCTCCGGCCAGGGCGTGGTCTACGGCGTCGAGCAGTACTACCACGCGCCCGGCAAGGGATCCACCATGGTGCTCGAAGTCGGCGCGCGCGCTCTCACCAAGCACGCCCTCAACGTCCACTGCGGCCACGACGACATCTACGGCGCGCTCGACACCGGCTGGATCATGCTCTTCGGCAAGGACGCCCAGCAGGCCGCCGACCAGGCGCTCATCCTGCGCCGCGTGACCGAGCTCTCGCTCACCCCCGGCATGAACATCATGGACGGCTTCCTCACCACCCACCTGGAGCGCACCTTCTACAGGCACGAGTCGGACCTAATCCGCGAGTATCTCGGCGCGCCCGAAGACATCATCGACTGCCCCACTGAGGCGCAGCGTGCCCTTTTTGGACCCACCCGCCGCCGCGTTCCCAAAATGATGGACCTTGCCAACCCCATCCTCCTCGGCCCCGTGCAAAACCAGGAACACTACATGCAGGGAATCGTCGCCCGGAGAAACAACTTCGCCGAGCCGATTCTCGAATTCCTTGAAGCCGCCTACAAGGACTTCGGCGAGCTCACCGGCCGCCGCTACGGCCTCCTCACCGAGTACAAGACCCACGACACCGACACTGTCTTCGTCTCTCTCGGCTCAGCTGCTGAGAACATTGAAGCCGCCGTCGACTACCTGCGCGAAACCCGCGGCGTCACCGTCGGCTCCATCCACGTCAACGTCATTCGCCCCTTCCCCGAAGCCGCCATCGTGACCGCGCTCAAGGGCAAGAAGAACGTCATCATCCTCGAGCGCACCGACGAAGCGCTCTCCGGCGACAACCCCCTCGGCCGCGATATCCGCACCGCTCTCTCCAAGGCCATCCAGACCACAGGCCGCCCCGCCGCCGAAGGCCTGCCCGCCATCACTCTCGACGAGATGCCCAAGATCTTCTCCGGCACCTACGGGCTGGGCTCGCGCGACTTCCGCCCCGAGCATGTCATCGGCGCATACGAGTTCGCCACCGCCGGCCGCGCCCGCCAGGACGGCAAGACCGCCGCCGACGGCGCATCCTTCATGGTCCTCGGCATTGACCATCCTTATTCTGTCGTCGGCAATGAAACCCCGTCGCTGCTGCCCGAGGGCGCGGTTGCCGTGCGCTTCCACTCCATCGGCGGCTGGGGCGCCATCACCACCGGCAAGAACCTCGGCGCCATCCTCGGCGACCTCAACGATCTGATCTTCGAGCGGGATGGGGAGCGCGACGACCTCGGCAACCCCAAGGAAGTCATCCACGTCAGCGCCAATCCCAAGTACGGCTCGGAGAAGAAGGGCGCGCCCACCAGCTACTTCATGGTCGCCGCCAAAGACCGCATCCGCGTCAACTGCGACCTCCGCCACGTCACCGTCGTTCTCTGCTGCGACCCCAAGGCCTTTACCCACACCAACCCGCTCGACGGCATGGCCGAGGGCGGTTCATTGGTCTGGGAATCCGACGAAGAAGGCGAGCAGGCCTGGGAACGCCTGCCGCAGTGGGCCCGCAAGCAGATCATCGATAAAAACATCCGCGTCTTCACCCTTCCCGGCTTCGCCATCGCCAAAAAGGCCACCGACCGCGGCGATCTCCAACTCCGCATGCAGGGCAACGCCTTCCTCGGCGCATTCTTCGCCGTCTCCACCCTCCTCAAGGAGTTCGGCATCACCCCCGAGCAGTATCGCGAAGTGGTCTACAAGCAATACGTGAAGAAGTTCGGCAAGCTCGGCGATGCCGTTGTCGCCTCCAACATGGAAGTCATGACCCAGGGCTTCGAGCAGGTCAAGGAGATCAAGATCGGCGCGCTGGCCGCGGCCGACCGCTCCAGCCTCCGCGGCCAGGCGCTCCTGCCCATTCTCGAACTGGCCACCGCCGGCGGTTCCTGCGGAACCGGCTGCCGTTCCACACCCATGCCTGCCGGCCAGGCAAAGCGCACCCCCATCGACAGCGTCACCTACTTTGATGCGCAGTTCCGCTCCACCTTTGGCTATGACCAGCCCGCCACGCCGCTCAGTGCCATGGGCGTCATTGCCGCCGCCACCGGCGACACCGCCTCCAAGTACGTCGCCCGCCGCGAAACCCCGCTCTACATCCCCGAGAACTGCACCCAGTGCATGGAGTGCATCTCCGTCTGCCCCGATACCGCCCTGCCCAACACCTCGCAGGACCTGAGCACGCTGCTCACCACCGCCGTCTCCTACTACATCGCCGACCCCGAAGACCGCACCAAACTGATGCGCGCCCTCCCCACCATCGAGAAGGCTGCCCGCACTCGCATGGTCGCCGAAATGAAGACCGGAACCGCGCTGCAAACCATCCTCCGCGAAGTCACCGACTCCCTCGCCTCGACCGAGTCCGCCGGCTTCTCGCAGCAATCCAAGCAGCAGTTTTTTGACATCATCGCCAAAGTGCCGATGGCCTACCAGAAGGTCAACGCCATCTTCTCCTCGCCCGAGCGCAAGTCGCCCGGCTCCGGCGGTGTCTTCTCCATCTTTGTCAGCGATCTCTGCAAGGGCTGCGCCGCCTGTGTCACCGCCTGCGGCGACCACAACGCCCTGCGCATGGTTGCCGAAACGGAAGAAGTCAACGCCGAGCACGAAACCGGCACTGCGTTCCTCGATCTGCTCCCTGACACCTCGCAGAAGTACCTCGGCCTGTTCAACGCCGCCAACCCCGCCGACTCCAAGACCGCCACGCTCCGCAATATGCTCATGGTCCGCACCAACTACGACGCCCTCGTAGCCGGCGACGGCGCCTGCGCCGGCTGCGGTGAAAAATCCGTCCTCCGCTCCATCGCCGCCGTCACCGAGGCCTACATGCGCCCCGTCTTCCACGCCAAGTCCGACCGCTTCGTCCTGAAGGCCGGCGAACTCGAAAAGACCGGCGTAGCCAGGCTGGCTGCCCTCGCCGAGCGCAACCCCGGCGAATACGCGCTCCTCCGCCAGGCCATCGCTCACCTCGTCCTCTCGCTCGGCGGCGAAGACGTAAAAGATACCAAGGCCCGCATCGCCGCACACGAAGACGAGCACGGCCCCATCACCGACGCCCAGCTTGTTGAAGCCATCGCCGCCGTGCTGCTCACCGAAGCCTTCAATCACAAGAACCTGCAACCGGTCGACGGCCGCCTTGCCAATGGAATGTCGGTGATGGCCATGGCCGCCCACACCGGCTGCAACACCGTCTACGGGTCCACCGCGCCCAACAACCCCCACCCCTACCCGTGGATGAACTCGCTCTTCCAGGACGGAGTCACCGTCGGCTGGCTCATGGGCGAGAGCTTCATCGTCGACCACGCCCGCCGCTCCGTCCTTCCCGAGCGTCTGGCCGACATCCTGCTCACCCGCGAAACAAACGTCATCAACGAAGAGGAGTACTACCACTACACTCACTTCACCGACGCTCTGATGACCGACCAGGAGATCGTCGAACTGCCCAAGGTCTGGGTGGTCGGCGGCGACGGCGGGATTGGCGACATCGGCTACCAGAATACCTCCAAGGTGATCCTGCAGAACCGGCCGAACGTCAAAGTCCTGATGCTCGATACGCAGGTTTATTCCAACACCGGCGGCCAGAACTCGGACTCGACGCCCATGCTCGGCGGCGGCGACATGAACACCTTCGGCTCCGCTACCCAGGGCAAGAACACTGAGAAGAAGACGGTCGCCGAGACTTTCCTCGCCGGCCACGGTTCGCCGTTTGTCGCGCAGGTTTCGATGGCCAACGCCCCTAAGCTCTACCGCGCCATCCTGGATGGCCTCGAGTATCGCGGCACCATGTTCCTGCAGGCCTTCACCACCTGCCAGCCCGAGCACGGCGTACCCGACGACATGGCGCTCCACCAGGCCCAGCGCGTACGCGACTCCCGCGGCGCACCGGAGTTCGTCTTCAACCCCCGCCTCGGCGAAACCTACCAGGAAGCCCTCGACCTCAAGGGCAACCCCTCCATCGATCTTGACTGGTACGAGACCAAATCCAAAACCACCGGCGAAACCCAGCGCTACACCGTAGCCCACTGGTGCACCACCGAAGCCCGCTTCCGCAACCACCTCAAGAAGATCAAGCCCGAGGCGGCTGCGAAGCTGATTCATCTCGATAACATGCTGGTCCGCATCACGCAGCAGGACGTCGTCTACCGTTACTACGTCAAGCCCGGCCACCGCGCCTACATCCCCGACTTCGGCGTCTACATCACCTGGGAAGAAAACGGCAAAGTCGAGTACCGCGCCCTCAGCCGTCAGTTAGTCATGTTCTGCGTAGAACGGCGCAAGGCGTGGCGCATGTTGCAATCCAAAGCCGGCATCGTCAACAAGGAATACGCCGCCCAGCGCGCCATCCTCGCCGACGTAGACGCCGGAAAACTTCCCATGGAAGAGTTCCTGGCCAACGCCCGCGAAATCCTGAACGACCGCGTCTCCGGCAGCGTACTAGCCAAGGCATAGAGCCGTGCGCTCCGCTCTTGGCTGTCATCCTGAGCGACCCTGAGCGTAGAGAAGGGGAGTCGAAGGACCTGCGGCTGCTTTTCGTTGCTTTGTAACAGGGCACGACTTCAGTCGGGCCGAAAAGCCAACAACAATTCAAATGAAACAACGAGCGCGGACCGCGAGGTCCGCGCTCGTGTGTTATGCTGCCCCTGTCATAACAGCGAGGCCTGAAATCAGATGATAGTTCCAGCCGAAACGTGGCACGTGGTCTTTGACCGGGCGAATGGCTACTGCGAATACTGCGGAGAGGATCTTCTAATCTCGCGTGCCGCATACGCGTCTGCACAGGTTGATCACGTTCTTGGTCGTTCTGTGGGAGGCATGCACGGTCCCGAAAACCTGCGGCTCGCGTGTTCGCAATGCAATTCTTCATTGTCAAGGTATAACAATCTAACGGCATTCGAAGAACGAAAAGCCCTCGCGCTGCAAAAGATAAAGGAATACCACCAACGAAATTACGATGAGAAATGCCGAAGGCTCAGAGGATCAACAGCGACCAACTTCGCCTGACTCAATGAAAAACGCAGCGTCGGCCGCCCCACCCACCCTCTGGGAAATGGGATAGATTCAAACGCCCTTGAGGATCTCTTCTTTCGTCACGCCCTTGTGCCCAGCGACCGCAGCGAGGATCGCGTTCAGCGTACCCACTCGAAGGGGATGATGTTCCGGAACGGCGATGCGCTGATGACCGGGGGAATTGGTTTCAAGAATGACGTGGCTGCCGACCTGATGCACCTGCCGGTACTCCCAGTGCCGGCAGAGATGCTTAACCATCTTCTCACCGCTCAGATCGCGCGGCAGCTTCATGCCACGGCCAGCACTTCATCTCGAACCAGCCGCAGGCGGATCGACGCGGGCGGAGTCGAGTCGAAGAAGTAAGCGTGAACCGCCTCCTGCGCGTTGGCCTTCAGCTCGTCCCAGCTATCGGCCTGCGTAAAGATGCCCTCGCCAATGGCTTCGGCTACAAACCCGCCGTCAGCTTCCTGCGTCACTTCGAAGATGAGTTCCTTCATGCCGATCATCCCTCCGCAGACTCGATTCTAGCGGACCTTCTGGAACTCCGTCGAGAAACAGCGTCGTCCCACCCCCCTCCCCGCAAGCTCACCTTTGAGAACAGCTTTCGTCCAATCCGCATTCCGCGCGGAAACGTACCGGCCCCAAGCCATTTGCAGAATGTCCGAAGCACCTCTGTGTGCCGAAAGGAACAACCATGCCCAAAAAAGACGACGCACTTCGCAGTTCCAATCCAGCCTTCCTCGCAGCCTTCATCTCCATGCCCATCGCTCTGTTAGCCGGGTGCAGCGGAACTGCTGCTACAAAGGTCGCGCCGGGCGCAAACACCAGCGTCTCCATCGCAGCGGCCAGCACAGCGAACGACGCAGTCAGCTTCTACGACATCGCCATCAAAAGCCTCTCGCTGGTCTCTCAAACCGGAGCAACGGTTCCCATCGTCAGCACCCCCGTGCAAGCCGAATTTACCCACCTGAACGGGCCCGTTGAACCGATTGTTGCATCGCAGGTGCCGCAAGGCGTCTATACCTCGGCAAAAATCACGCTGGGTGACTATTCGATTTTTTGCGCCGGGCTTGGGATCCAGGGCGGCGTGCAGGGCCAGGGTGCGTCCGGCATTGCTCAGCC